>Ga0126314_10001978_pt1 | contig 10127 bp, 8 predicted proteins | sample Plot105B_FD_92535 | JGI IMG/M metagenome (GOLD analysis project Ga0126314, IMG submission 92535) | Serpentine soil microbial communities from UC McLaughlin Reserve, CA, USA - Plot105B | ecosystem: Environmental > Terrestrial > Soil > Grasslands | place: USA: UC McLaughlin Reserve, Lake County... | reverse complement strand
TCCGGTCCATCACATCCGTAACCGGGATGCCCTGGGCCGTGAGGTAGTCGCGCCATGCCGCCAGCTCCTCGGCGCTGTCCACCGCCAGCGCGAAGTGGTGCGTCGAGCCGCGCCCGACTGAGCCCTCGTCCAGGTCCGGGTATTCGAGGCAGGTGATCAGCGTGCCGGGCCGGCCCTCCTCGTCCCCGAAGAACAGGTGCCGCGCGCCGCGGTCGTCCTCGTTCAGCGTCTGCTTCACCAGCCGCATGCCGAGCAGGTTGCGGTAGAAGGCCGCCGAGCGTTCCACGTCCTTGCAGAGCAGGGTCAGGTGGTGGAGCCCCGCGATCCTCAGGCGTCGCTCGTTCATCGGAAGCCGAGGCCGCCCGAGCGGCGCTTGAATAGCTCGCGCATCGCGTAGAAGGTAGCTGCGAAGACGGCCACACCCAGCGCGAGCAGCACCCACACCTTCACCGGCCCGAGGCCGAGCGCCACGGCGGTGACAGCAGCGAACGCGGTCGCCCCGGCCAGCAGGGAGGAGTGCGAGCGGTAGCCGGCCATGTGCTCACGCAGCGCCAACTCGCCCCCGCCAAGACAGGCGATCACGAGCCCCGCGAAGATGAAGCGCTCGCCGTCGCCTCCCTTGAGCGCACCCCAGATGATCAGGACGATTCCGAGGAGGATCACCAGCTCGGACAGCGGGAAGCTGCCCCACGGCGCCGCCGGCCGCTCGTCTGCCGAGGGCCGCCCCGGGCGCGGCTTGCGCGCGCGCGCCGGACGGCCGGATGCCTCCGCAAGCGCGCGCTGTCTTGCGCGCTCCGAGCGCGCGGCGTCCCGCTCCGCGCGCGTCGACTCACCGCGCTTGCGGCTTCGCCGGCCCATTCAGGTGGCTAACGGACAGCCCGAGCTGATGACCACTCGCCACCAGCCCATGAGCATCCCGATGAAGCTCCAGCGCGGCCGCACGTGCCAGTGCCGGCAGCCGGGCTCGCCGATGTCCTCGTGGGAGACCCGCACCCACTTGTGCTTCTCCGGCGCCAGGAGCATCTCCTCGATCAGGCGCCGGTTCTGCTCCTCGACCCAGGTCCGGTCGGAGAGGGCGCGCCGCGAGTCCGCCACCCGCGCCGCGAGGTCGTCGCGCAGCTCCTCGAGCTCTGCGAGCGAGAGCAGGCGTGGGCCGCCGCCGCGGCCGGCCACCTGAGGCCGAGGCATATGGGTGCGCGGCCAACTGGAGCAGAAGAGCTGCGATAGCTCGCCCTCGAGACGAGCGACCTGGTCGAGCAGCGTGCGCCGGGCGGCTCGCTCGTCGGGGAGCGTAGGAGGCGCGAACGGGGCGACGGTCCTGTCGAGAACGTCAGGCACGACGGCTCAAGTGTAAAGCGTCTCGGCCGCACACCACAGCGCTTCCTCCAAGCTGATGCGCGGCACGCCCTTCACGCCGAGGGCGCAGAGGATCATCCGCTCCGTCTCTGGGGTCACGCCGGCGTCCTCGCCCACCTCGCCCAGCACAACGGCCACCGGGCGCTGGCCATCGGCGATCACCAGCTGGCGCGCCGACAGCGGGCGAGCGCTGCCCAGCATCTCCTCGGGGCGAGCGAGACGGAGACCGAGATCGCCGTCCACGCGCTCGGCGTCGAAGGCGGTAAGCGGCACTCCGGTCTCGGCAATGGCGATCGTGAGCGCGTCGTCCACCACGTTCTCGCTCCGCAGGCCGCCGTGCTTCAGGCGCCGCAGCGCCACCCCCTCGACCGGCGTGCGATCGGTGTCCGGGTCGATCCCCACTTGGCGCGAGAAGACCCGGTAGGCCCACGGGACGGGGTCCTGGCGCATGTGCACGACCTTGCCGCCGGTATAGCGGTCGGCGAGCATCCGCAGCCGCTGCTTCACCTCGCGCGGCGAGGGGCCCGGGTGCACCTCCACTCGGGCGTGGACCAGGCTGAGCTGCGGGAACTCGTCGGCCAGCTCGGGCTCGACCCAGCCCTCGACGAGGTCGAGCTCGCTCATCCGCGCAACCGCTCCGCCCGGGTGCGCAGCTCCTGCTCGGTGAGGTTGCCGAGCTTCGTCCCAGCCACCCTTCCGCCGGCGTTCGCGAACACCGTCGTCGGGCAGCCGCCCACGCCGTAGAGGTTCGCCACGGCCCCATCCTGATCCACCGCCACGGGCTGCGTCCAGCGGCGCTCCTCCACGAGGCGGCGGATCTCCTCGGGCTTCTTGTGGCTGAAGAAGACGGTCGCGAACTGCACGCCTTCGAGATCGTCCTTCACGCGCTCGGTGCGGTCCACCTGCGGATAGCAGTCGGCGCCGCGGTCGAAGATGAAGGTGAGCACGAGCGGCCGCTTGCGCAGCTCGCACACGTTCACGACGTCCTCGGAGACGAGCTCGCACGCCGGCCGCGCGCCGGCCTGCTTCGGGCATGGCGCCTTCTGGCACACGTTCGCGTCGCCGCTGAGGGCGCCCGTCGCCGAGGGCGCCGCGAACGCCTTCAGCCGCTTGCCGAGGGGCGGCCCCTCCAGCCCCTCGCCGCTGTTCGGGATCGTCTGCACGAACAGCAGTACGGCGAGCGCCATCAGCATCAGGATGCCGACGAGCCAGGCGTACTTGTTCCCCGGCCGCGGCACCTCGGGGCGTCGGACCGGCTCGGGGTGCGTGCGGTCGCGCTCGGCGAGCCGCTCCCCCGGTGAGAGGTCTTCGAAGCGGTCCCTGTCGTCGGTCACGTGGTGTCGACCTGAGTCCTGCGAAGCCGGGCGGTGACGAGCAGGTCACGGACGCGGAAGGGGCCGTGCTCCTCCGCCCACATGAGCGCCGCCGGCAGCACGAGCATCACACCGAGCAGGGAGACGGTGAGGTCCACCACCGTCACGATGCCGAAGTCGCGCAGCATCCGGATGTCCGAGAAGATCAGCGCGCCGAAGCCCGCGATCGCCGTCGCGCCGGAGGCCAGCACCGCCGCGCCGGTGGACGCGTATGCCAGCTCGATCGCCCGGGCCGGGCCGGCGCCGCCCTCACGCTCCTGTCGATAGCGGGATGACAGCAGCACGCTGAACTCGGTCGAGATGGCGATCACGAGCGCCCCAAGCGTCACCGACATCGGGTTCAGGTCCACCTCGAAGACGCCCGGCAGCAGCCCGAGGACGAAGAGCACGAGGCCCGACCAACCCGTGGCGAGCGCGATCGGGATGAGCGGCACCGCGGCCTCGCGGGCAGAGCGGCGCGCGGCGAACAGCACGAGGAACACGCCCGCGAGCGCGGCCAGCAGCGTGAGCCCGCGGCGCCAGGGCGAGGACAGGGCGCCGTTGGCCTCGGCGGCGAGCACGGGCAGGCCGACGACGGACGCCTCGACTCCGTCGGGCGGCTCGAGCCGAGCCTTGATGTCGTCGACGACCTGCTTCTGGCGGTCGAGCGGCATCAGCCTGATCCCGAATGCGAGGTTGGCCGTGGTGCGATCGCGGGTCACGACGCCCTGGGAGAAGTAGGTGGGGAGCGCGTCCAGTAGAGCCCGCACCTGCGCCCCACCCGCGCCCAACGGGAGCCCGGGCAACGAGAGCGCCGGGCACAGGTCCGGTGGGTTGCGCTTCTGGTTGCAGCGCTTGCCCGGCGTGAAGCCGTGCGCGCGGAGCACGCCCTCCTGGAAGCGAGTCATCCAGGTGATCACGGCCGGGGCGGTGATGTCATCGGCGCTGACAGTCACGTCGATCTCGCCGGATACGCCCGTCTCCTTCTGAAGCTCGTTCACGTCGCGCAGCGCCTGGAGATCCTGCGGCACCAGCTCGCGAACGTCAGAGACCACCTCGCTCTGGGTATCCACCGCGAGGCCGAGGATCGCCACGGCAAGCCCGATCGCGAGCACCCGCCGCGGCCTCGAGAGAGCGACTCCGAGCGCCCGCCAGGAGCGATCCGCCAGCCACTCGCTCGCCGCATGCACTCGGGCATGCCCGCGGAGCCGCGCGACGCCCGACGGCCCCGCGCGCGGCGGCTCGCCGCGGAGGCGCACCATCGCCGCAAAGCCCGCGCACAGCGCGCAGCCGAGCGCCAGCACGATGCCGAGCACGAGCAGCAGGCCAAAGCCACGCACCATCGGCACCGGCGAGAGCAGCAGCACGAGGAAGCCGATGGCCGTGGCCAACCCCGCCGTCAGGATGGTCGGCCCGCCGGCCAAGACCGCGGCGACCGCGGGCTCGCGGTCGCCCTGCGCCTCGGCCTCGTCGAAGCGCGCCTGGAACTGGATCGCGTAGTCCACGGCCAGGCCGATCAGCACCGGCAGCGCCGCGATCGAGGCCATGGTCAGGCTGCCCCCGGCGATCGAGAGCGCGCCAAAGGTCATCGCCGCGGCGGCCAGCGCAAGCCCCAGGGGCAACAGCCGCAGGCGTGAGCGGAACACGAGCGCCAGCGTGGCGGCCATGAGCACAAGGGCGGCGCCGAGCAGCACGAAGATCGAGCGCTGGACGGCGTCGGCCAACCCTTCGGCCACCACCGGAACGCCCGTGACGACGTAGCGCGGCCCGTGCAGCTTGAAGACCTTCTCGCCGGTGGCGGTCCGGATCAGGTCGATCGCGCGCGCCTGCTCGGCGTCGGTCAGGTCCGGCCGCAGGCGGATCTGGATCAGCGCCGCGTTCTTCGAAGGGAACAGGTAGGCGAAGCGCGACTTCGGCAGGCCGACCTCGCCCGAAGTCCGGTCGAATACGAGCGTGGACACGAACGACGGGTCACTGATCCGCGGGATGCCGCTGATCCCGTAGCGGAGCGCCAGCCGCAGCGCGGTGTTCACGAACTGGGCGTTCACCGCGTCCGCTGCCGCCCGCGCGAGCCGCTCCTGCTGGGCCGGGGGGTCGCCGCGGCGCTTGGACAGCCGGCGCGCCGCCTCGGACGCGCGCTGAGCCTGCGTAACCGCGCGCTGCTGCTGCTTGGCGAACTCGTCCTGGATCTGCCCGACCGCGGTGTTGATGAACGTCGCCGGGCCGTACACGACCTTCGCGGGGCGCAGCTCGGCGATCTGCCGGCACACCGGCGGCAGGCTGCCGAGCCCCTTCTTCGTATCGGGGACGTTGCCGCTGAGGCAGCCCTCGACGCGCAGCAGCCGGTTGAGCTCGGTGGGCACGAGGATCGTGCGCTTGAGCTGGCCCTGCACGAGCACGAGCACGGCCTCGTCGCCGAAGTCCTGCTTGAAGCGCTCCGTGTCCTTGAAGCTCTGCGAGCCGCGATTCACGAGCGTCTCGGTGGCCGCGCTCGGCTCGAGCCGCAGGGCGAGCGCGGCGCCGCCCAGCGCCAGCACCGCGGTGAGCCCAAGCACCACCAGCGGCCGCCGTGTCACCGCCAGCACGAGGCGTCGAAGCACGCGCTCGATCACGCAGTCAGCTTAGGAGAAGCTGGTGGTGCCTACGGCAGTGGCTCGAGGTGCGGGAACATCCCGGGCTGGCCGAGCAGGCGTCCCAGCGGGGCCTGCGGGTCGCACGGCGGCGCCTTGCCGCGGTTCTCGTCGCCGCCGAAGATGAACTGGTCGATCTGGGCCACGACGCTGGCCGTCAGGAACTCGTTCGGCTCCGGCGTGGGCGGCGTGGGCCTGCTCGTGCAGAGGTAGCTGCCGAACACCTCGAGGTGGCCCTCGGTTCTCAGCTTGTCGTATCCACCCGGCTCGGTGTAAGGGTTCGAGCGGTTGGTGCCGAGGCGGAACGGCCAGCCGGTCATCATCTCCGGGTTGACCGGGTTGGCCGTGCGCAGATAGTGGGGGAAGTCGTTCGGGTCGTTGAAGCCGCGCTCCGTGGCCTGCGTGGCGGCCGCGTCGTTCACGAGGAACGCGGAGATCTCGCGCCTGTAGAGGCCGAGGTAGTCGACGATCGGCGTGAAGTTGCGCAGCCACGGGTCGAGCCGCGCGAGCAGCGGGCGCGTGTTGTCGAGCACCTGCTCGGTGGCGGGGAGTCCGCGCTTCGACACGCGCACGAGCGGATTCAGGTCCACGAACAGGCCCTTGAGGTCCGGGGCGAGCGCGTCCAGGTCGGCAAGCGTGGGCGACAGCTCGCGCGCGGCAGGCCGGAGCTGGGTGATCAGCGGGTTCGTGTTGTCGGCGAACCTCGTCAGCCGCTCGGTCGTGGCGCGGCTCTCCCGCAGGAAGGTCGGGAACACCCTGAACGTGTCCGCGAGCTGGGAGTCGCGGCTCGCGATCGCCTCCCAGGTCCGGTTGGAGTTCCTGATCAGGTCGCGCAGTTGTCCCTTGCGCTCGCTGAGAGCGTCGAAGACATAGCCGGTGTCGCGCACCAGGCGCTGCGTCGCGCCGCTCTGCTGGCGGAGTACCTTCAGCACCTGGTCGGTGTCCTCAGCGAACGGCGTGAGCAGCGCGAGCGCGTCGTTGAGGTTCTCCGCGTTGCCCTTCGCCGCCACGCCCGCCTGGTCGAACCAGGTCGAGAAGCGTGCCCTCGTCTCCGGGTCGAACCCGCGCAGGATCTCGTCAAGCTCGACGGTCTCGGCCACCTGGCCGGCGGCCAGCTTGCCGCCGTCGGCCACCTTCCCGGAGCTCGCCGTCCCGGGCGACAGCTCCACGTAGGTCTCGCCGAGCAACGTCTTCTGGCGCAGGATCGCGCGCGCGTCCTTCGGGATCGGCGCGTAGCGGGCGTCGATCTCGATCTCGGTGTCGGTGAGGCCCGTGTGCGGGTTCGGCTCCTTCTTCTTCACGCGGCCCACGCGCACGCCCGAGATGCGCACGTCGGCCTCCTGGGCCAGCTGTGTCGCCTCGGGGAAGCCCACGGTCACGCGGTAGCCCTGGGGCTGCAGAGGCACCGAGCCGCCGAAGTTGAGCCACAGGAAGACGAGGATGCCGAAGCACGAGAGGCCGAACGCGACCATCGCGAAGATGCGGCCGAAGCTTGGCGTCTGCTTGATCACGGCACGAGCTCGTCGGGTGGGTGGGTGGGACAGGCCTCCTGCTCCGGCGGCAGGTTCAGCAGCCGCGTGAGCAGTCCGAGCTGCGGGTTGCCGAGGATCACCTGCTCGAGCACGTCGTAGCCGTTGCAGGACACGAGCACGAGGCCGCGCCGAATCGGCCCATGGGCATCCTCGAGGTCGAACATCGTCGCCCCGGCGTGCGCTCCCCAGGAGGCCCAGAAGAGATACGGCTTCGCCGGCCCCGGCGGGTCATACGCCAGCTCGTTGAAGAAGCGGTTCAGAACGCCAAAGCTGCGGGCCAGCCGTGGGGTCACGACCGCCAGGTCGTTCGTGGCGCCACGCAGGTCGCGGACGGTGGGCTGGACGTCGCGGGCGAACGGCCGGATCTGGTCGCGGATGATCGGCGTCGTCTCGTCGAAGAACGGCCGCGTCTTGCGCAGCGCCGGCGCGAGCTGCCGGGCGAAGGGCCGTAGGCGCTCCAGCGCCGGACCGAGCTCGCCGGCCAGCGTGCTGGTCTTGCGCAGAGTCTGCTCGGTCTGGTCGAGCGCTCCCGGGAATAGCCGCAGCGCCTCGCGCAGCGATGTCTCCTCGGAGGCGAAGGTCTCGAAGTTCGCGTTGGCCGAGTCCACCAGCGAGGCCAGCTGGTTGTCGCGCCGCGCCAGAGCGGTCGAGAACTCCTGGAAGTTGTGGATCACGTGCCTGATGTTCTGACGGCGCTTGACCAGCAGCCCCGTGATCTTCTTGCCGTCCCGCGCCGTGGGCTCGAAGCGCTTGAACACCTCACGCAGGTCCTGCGCCGCGGTCTGGTCGTAGCGCTTGTCGGCGCCCGTGGCCTCGTCGTCGAAGGTCACGCCACCCGCGTTCAGCAGGACCTGGAGGTACGCGCGGGTGTCGGTGTCGAGCTGGGCCAGGAACTCGTCGCTGTTCACGTCGGAGAGCGTGTTCGCCACGCGTACGCGGCCGCCCTCGGGAAGCTCGCCCGCGCGCCGGTTGCCCGGGTCGAGCGCGAGGTACATGTCCTTGAGACCGGTCTTCGGGCGCAGCAGGATCGAGGCGTCGCGGTAGATCGGCCGGTACTCGTCCTTGATGTCGAGCTCTACGACGGCCTTGCCTTCCTCGAGGCTGACCGAGCCGACCTCGCCGATCTTCACCCCGGCGATGTTCACGGTCTGGCCCTGACCCGGGACCACGGCCTGGCCGGTCGGAAGCTCCGCCTTCACCGTGTAGAAGTCGCTCCCTGCGAATGGCACCCAGGCCGGCAGGTAGAAGCGCTGGTTCGACAGGATGTAGCCACCGATCCCGAGCGCGACCACGAACAGGAACAGGATCGCTACGAAGACGCGTGCCTGCTTCTTGATCTGGCGGATCACGGGCCGCCCCCGATCGCCGCGTCGCTCAGGTTCGGCACCGGCTGCGTGTGGCACTTCACGTTCGGCCTGTACGGCGGCTTGGGCGACTTCGCCGGGCGGGTGCCGAGCGGCTGCAGGCTGGCGCTTGCGTGCAGTGGGCCCGTGGGCGCGGGGAGGGCTGGAGTCTGGACCGGGAAGGGACCTCCGGCCTGGACGCGCACATACGAGCCGTTGCCGTCGAAGTTCTGCGACTCGCCGGCCAGCGAGACCATCCCCTGGAAGAACTCCTCGTAGTTGCGCAGGCCGGTCGACAGCGCGCCGTCGTCGATGCGCTGCTCCTGCGTCGGCAGGATCACCTCGTCCACGCAGCGATTGAGGTCATCGAGCACCGGCAGGAACTCGAGCTGGCCATCGGTGAACTGGGCGAAGTCGGCCACCGCCGGCTGAAGGTCATCGACGAGGCCCTGGAGCTCCGCGGGTGAGAGCAGGGCCCGCGTCTGGCGAATCCAGGGGAAGCCCGCCTCGATCGTGGCCGGCGTCTCGCGTACGCCCGGGATCATCTCGAGCGCCCACGCGCGCGTCGACGGGAACGCCGCGTTGAGATTGTCGAGGGCCGGGCGGGCAGCCTCGAGCACCCGCGGCAGCTCGCGAATCGTCGCGCGCAGGTTCGTCTCCTCCGCGGCGAGGGCGCCCATGGTGGTGTTGAAGTTCGTGACCAGCTCCCTCAGCGACCCCTCGCGCGAGGACAGCGCCGCGAAGATCTTCTGCTGGCTCCCGATCAGCTTGGAGAGGTCGTGCAGCTCGGTGCCGCGTGTCGCGTCGTTCAGGACCGCGCCGCCGCGCAGGGCGTCGGCGGAGTATTGGAGCGAGTCGTTCAGCGCCTTGCCCGCGGTCTCGCCCCTGGTGTCCGGATCCTGGTCGGCGTCCTCGCCGGGCTGCGGCCGGCCGTTGAGCGCGTCGCCGTAGCCGATCAGCAGCTTCTGGAGGTCCTGGCGCGTGTTGCTCTTCAAGATCCCGAGCACCTGGTCGAGCTGCACCGGCGCCGAGGTCTGCGAGACCGGGATCGTGTCGCCGTCGTCGACCGTGCCGGCCTCCGGCGTGCCCGGCCGGATGTCGAAGAACAGGTTGCCCTCGAAGAACAGCCGCGGGCGCACCTTTATCTGCGCGTCCTTGTGGATCGGCAGCGCCTCATCCTTGAGCTTCATCGTCACGACGACGGCGGGCGAGTCGCCACCCACGGGCTCGACCGCGGAGACCTGGCCCACATCCACGCCCGCGATCCGGACCGCCTGCCCCGTGTAGATCGGAGGCGCATTCTCGAACGCGGCCTTGAGCTGGAAGGGCCGCGTGAAGGGGATGTCCTTGGAGGCACCGAGATAGGCGCCGATCACGATCACGATCAGCGCGATCAGGCCGGCCTGGAATGGAGTGAAGCGGCTGCCGTGCCCGCGCCTCATGGCTGCCCGTCCGTCTTCAGGCCCTGGTCGCCGGGCATGTTGCCGATCACCGTCTGGCCGACCGCGTAGCGCTCGTTGCCGCCCTCGCACTCATGCGTCTGCCCAGGCGCGGCCGCGTTCGGATACGGGTTCACGTGCAGGTGGTTGTGGCGCTCCGGCCCGTCCGCGGGGGCCGCCGAGGGGCCGGCCTCGTTGTTCGGGCCGAGCTCGAAGGTGAGCGGGTCGCTGGGCGCGGCAACGACGAGGAACCGCTGGTAGTTGCCGTTCGCGTCGCCTTCCGAGAGCAGGCTCGCCACGTTGCGCAGGAAGATCGTCGCGTAGTTGCAGGTGGTCTGCGTGGGCGTGAGGAAGCGCAGGGTCGGCCGCAACGAGCTCGAGAGCCGCGCGAGCTCGCGCACGCCCTGGCGGGCGCTCTCGTCGTCGGAGAAGTCGGACAGCGCCTGGAAGACGTCGGCGAGGTCCTCGTTCATCT
>Ga0126314_10001977_pt1 | contig 10129 bp, 6 predicted proteins | sample Plot105B_FD_92535 | JGI IMG/M metagenome (GOLD analysis project Ga0126314, IMG submission 92535) | Serpentine soil microbial communities from UC McLaughlin Reserve, CA, USA - Plot105B | ecosystem: Environmental > Terrestrial > Soil > Grasslands | place: USA: UC McLaughlin Reserve, Lake County... | reverse complement strand
TCGGGCGCCCATATAGCTCCAACGCCTGCTCGTCGCCGCTCAGGGTGAGGAGGTCAGTGGAGACGTTGCCAGGCTGGACGGTAGTCACCTTGAGCCCTGTGCCTGCCGTCTCTAATCTGATACCCTGCGATACCGCCTCGACGAAGAACTTGCTGCCCGAGTAGACCGTAAGACCTGGGAACACCTTCCGACCCGCGTCGGAAGATACGGTGATTATGTGCCCTCGCCCCCGCGTGAGCATCCCTTTTAGTACCGCACCGACGCAGTTGAGCATTCCCTTGCACAGTACGTCGACGGTTCGCTCCCAATCGTCCTCATGAGAGTTTTTCATAAGTGTGTAATACATTACTCCCGCGCAGTTAACGAGGATGTCGACCGGTCCGAGCTCTTCTTCAGTGCGTGCTACTAGAGATTTGACCTGCTGCCGATCAGTTATATCGGTGGGCACCACCAGGGTTCTAACCTGGCTCCCCTGGCGTCCAAGCCCGGTTTGCACATCAAGAAGCACATCTCGCCGACGCGCCGCGAGCGCCACATGTGCACCTTCATGCGCGAGCGCACGGGCCACCGATGCACCGATCCCGCTGGAGGCCCCGATAACCACCGCGACTCGGCCCTGCAAAGATTCATAACTCATGGTGGGCTCCTTCGCGGATCTAGTAGGAGAGCCTAGAGGGAGGAGAGCCTAGAGGGCGTTTCGATCCGCCGCCGCCTCGCTTCTCTTCGCTTTCGAGAATTCTAACTCGCCGCCGCTCGCTCGAAGCCCAACTCTCGCGCGCCCTCAATCGGTAGGGCGGCGAACCTCACCTCATTACAGGCAGGTTTGTATGTCGGCGCTGCGTTAACGCAGACGGCTCGGAGAGTGCCGCCTTTGCACGGCGGAGGTTGAGGGTTCGAATCCCCTCAGCTCCACTTTAGTAACCTCGCTGTTTGCAGCAAAATCGCAGCGAGTGAGCCGACGCTGTACAGGAGCATGACCTTCTCTGGCACCAACCCGACACCAACGTGCTGGCCAGGACAATCTATGGTTAAGAGATGTCTTTCTCTTTATGCAGGTGTTCGGAACGAAGGAGAGGAGGAGTGACGCCGTCACCTTCGGTGTCACTCTTCGAGCGCGCGCTGCGCCTCATAGGCGTAGCGTTCCATAAGCCTATCGAAGGCGTTCATGGGGCGAACCTCCGAGAACACTACTTTCATGAGCTTGGCAAAAACTGAGTTTCCTCTTCAAGGGGAAATTTCGTAACTATTCCTCCCTGATCTACCATTAAACTCATTCTGAATTCATCGCTAGGTTCTAGCATGCGGTATGGGAAGTCGAAAGGCGGTGACCTTTGACAATATCGAACTGATGCTTTCCGCTACCGAAACAGAAACGGTCGCGGCAAGCAGGCAGGCATTGTTCTCGTTCTAGCGATTTACTGATGAGGGTTGCAGAGTGAGCAAGGAGGTAGCTTGGCAACCGAAAGGGAGGATGGCTGATGGCGTCTGATGTGCCCTTTGGCGACCAACCGCACGTACCTAGATAGAAAGGAGACTGAGAAGTCATGATGCCCCAAACTTCCGCTCAGCGGCCAGCCCTGACCCTGCACCACCGCAAGAGCATCGGCAGGCTCACTGATCAGCAGCTGTCCGATGTGCGACGGGCTTACAGCACCGTCCTGCCGATCCAAGACGAGCGCGCCTACAACCACCACGCCGGCATCCACGGCCTGCCGCTACCAATCTACTGCAAGCACGGCGATCTGCTGTTCTTGCCTTGGCACCGTGCCTACCTATACTTCTTCGAACTGGCGCTGCAGGACCAGGTGCCGGAAGTGTCGCTGCCATGGTGGTACTGGACTTCTCGGTCCGCACACACCTCCAGCATCCCCCAAGCTTACGCCGCGGAGCGGGTCAATGGGCAAGACGACCCGCTGTACTCTGCGCCCATCCCGGAGATAGCTCGGCAGCAGGGGTCCCGGCTCCTCGGAGGCGAACCACCGACAGAGACATTCCGCAGGCCGAGGAGACCGGATGACTTGCCCAGCCTCGAAGAGATCGAGACGACACTCGATGCGCCGAACTTTGTAGACTTCTCCAACAGGATGGAAGGCTTGCATAACTGGGTGCACGTCTGGATCGGGGGTACGACGGCGGAAGTCCCGTGGGCGGCTTACGATCCCCTGTTCTGGGCCCACCACGCGATGGTCGATAGGCTCTGGCGCATCTGGCAGCTGAGGGATCCCGAGGCGAACCTCGACAGCGGACTCCTACGCCAAGCACTGCCGCCGTTCAACATAACCGTGGAGGACACCCTCGACGTCACGGCGCTCGGCTACGAGTACGCGTCCACCACACACGTCGTCGCAGGAGGAGGAAGCTAATGGCGCTCAATCGCTACGTCTCCGACCCCGTCGCAATACCGGCACGAGAAGAAGAGGACGACTTCGCCAGAGCCGACCTCGAGTTTTACGGGGTCGACCACTCGGGGTCGTCGTTCGAGGCGCGGGGTGTTTCTCAACAACCCGGGCGCGGACGAGAATACACCACGGGAGGCGGACTCTGGGTACGCAGTTTCCTTCTACGTCATCGGCCACGGGGGTTGCTTCGGGGACGTAGGGCACTGCGACATCCCCGAAGGAGCCAGGGCCCCGTTCGACCGGCGGTCGCCGCACCCACTAACGCCGCAAAAGAGAACGGTTGTCGTTACGGAGGCCCTGAAGCGGTTGCGCGAAACCGCCGACAGCGACCTTACCGTGACGGTGGTCCCGGTGGCGTCGGAGTCACCGGTAAACGCTGAAGAAGACCTGCTCAACTTCGAGCAGCTCGCTCTTATCACCTACGACTGAGCGCCCGGAGCTCGAGTACTCGAGCCTTCGGATTCGGATTAACTAGGGTAACGTCGGGATGGAAGCACGACATGCGCAGGCAGGCGAGCGAAAACGGCGTCTCGGTGAAGGCCTACGCCGGGACCACCGGGGTGCTGCTGGGGATGAACGTCGAGCCGAGCAGGCGAGCGGGGCTACTCGGCTTTGCGCTGGAACGCCTCGACGGCAGCTCCGGCGAGCAAGAGTGGCTGCAGGCCATCGTGTCGTTCCCGGGGACGGAGCGTGAGCCCGGGGAGCTGTTCCCGACCAACGTCGCCCCCGTGCAGAGGTTCCGCTGGTCAGACTACCGCGTCTACCCCGACACGGAGTATGCGTACACCGTGCACCCGGTATACGGCAGCCCGGCGGAGCCGGCGGTCGAGGACGGCCCGATCGTATCCGTGAGGACCACCGATCCCGGCGGCGAACACGGTGTCCTGTTCAACCGCGCCGCTGCGGCGAGCCAGGCTTTCTCGAGGAGGTTCCCGCAAGTCGAGGAGGAGCTGGACGCCGCCCGGAAGGAGGATCGGGACCCCCCGCCGCTTCCTGAGGAGACACTCAGGTGGCTGAGCCGGGGCGTCCTGGAGCAGATCGTCCGCTTCGTCGAGTGGGCTGTCGACCCGACGTGGGCGCTAGACGTGGCGATCTACGAGTACGAGCTACCCGAGATCGTCGAGGCCGTCAACGCGGCCCGCGCGCGCGGAGCCAAAGTGCGGGTCGTCTACCACGCCAAGGAGGAGGACGAGCAGACCGAAGAGAACGAGCGTAACCTAGCCGCCCTGCCGACCGAGGCGAAGCGGGCGCGGGTCACGAGCAGGATCTGCCACCACAAGTTCATGGTGTTGAGCAGACTGTCGGGAGGAGTCAGGAGTCCCCGGGCCGTGCTGTGCGGCTCGACTAACTTTACCCACAACGGCGTATACCGCCAAGCCAACGTCGTGCACGTGGTGAGGCGCGAGGACATTGCCCAGAAGTACCTCGACCTCTTCGAGGTGCTCTTCGGCGGCGCAGACGTTACCGCGACCCGCCGCTACGTGACCGAGAACAACCCGATCGACGCAACGCGACCCTTGTTCGCAGGCTTCTCGCCGCGCTCGGGCGGCGCCGATCTTGAAGCCTTCGTCGAGCGTATCGACGCGGCGATGCGGGACGTGCTCTTCTGTACGGCCTTCGACCTCTACGACGGCATAGAGGAGGCCCTGTTGGGCAAACCCCACGACCCCATCTTGCGCTTGGGTCTGCAGAACAGCCGCAGCGAGATAACGGGCTATCACCGCGACCGCACCGCCGACTTCGTCGCTACGGCGATGGTTCCCGAGGGTCTGGAGGGGTTCCTGGAGGAAACGACAGCGGGACAGCGCGGCAACATACTGATCCACACCAAGCTCGTCGTCGTAGACTTCACCTCCGACAGCCCGACGGTCATCAGCGGCTCGCATAACCTCTCGAGGTCCGCCTCGGAGGGCAACGACGAAAACTTTCTGATCGTGCGCGGCGACACGGACGTAGCGGACTGCTACGGTTGCGAGCTGATGCGCCTCTACGATCACTACCGCTTCCGTTGGTACCTGAAGCAGGGTACCCAGCAGGGAGCGGCCACGCTCCAGGAGGACGACACGTGGACCGAGGCGTACTTCGTCACAGGTTCCCTCGAAGAAAGCGACCGCCTACGATTCGCTGGCGAAGATGTATAGAGGTCATGCAGGGCTGAAATCCAACAGACATTCGGTGGCTATCAAGCAATTGGAGTTCCGTCGCGCTACAATCGCAGGCCCGAACCTGCTGGGTGGTCACTAAGCTTCCTGCTAAGTCGCACGGAAGAGTGAGTGGCGGAAACTTGCGAAGCCTGTTGCCGAATCAGTCTCATCACACTTTACCTGACACCTACCTTGCCACCAACCCGGGCGAACGACGGCGAACACCGACGATAACTTGCAAGAGAGAGGGCGCTTGGTCTAGATCCTCACTCATAAATATCGTATCTTTTGAGCTGCGCTAATTCTCTATTCGCTCGCATGGTTGCTACACACGCCTCCTGGTTTCGTCTTCTCCTTCGTAGGTTTCGAAGAAGAACGACGGAATCGAGGATGGCAGTCAGCTAGAACTACTGAGGTAGGGACGAAGCAATCAGTGCCTAAGCTAGAAGTCCGGCCGTGGCCGAAGCAGGCCGCTCCGAGGTCCAACACAGCGAGCTCCTTCACGCTGCGTTTCCCCTCGTTCAGGTCCTCGTGGCCGGGGAGAGGTCCAGGAGACCCTCGCCGTCGACACCTAGGAGCGGACGGCCGGTTTTTGAAATCTATCGGGGCGGAACCGTCGGGCGAGGTGTGTGCCCATCTGTCTCAGGTCAACGGCGGGCCCGGCGTCGTGATCACCTCAAGGGGCGAACCGGTCTCAGCGCTCGTTCTTGACGTGGCCAGCGGCTTGGTGCAGACAATACACCTGGTGGCCAACCCCGAGAAGCTAGCCGGCGTACGAGCAGTCAGTACGCCGTGATGCCCGGACAGCGGAACGACGCACGAAGCAGTAGTTTGTCTCGTGCACGGCAACTATTCGACGGGGCAAAGGATCTCGCCCGGTACTGGAATGCCACGGCCGTGGAACGGACCGCCGAGTGCCCTGCGACCGCTACGTCCGGAGTCCCGCGAGCGCTGACGCCCCTGTGGTCGTCTGCTCCGAGCTGCCTACCAACGAGGGCTTTCAATAGCCCTCGCGAACCGCTAGCCGGCGAGGATATGCGCTACTACGGCCTGACGCCGTTTTCGGGGAGAAGGAGTATAGGTAGGGAGCAGATGCTTGTCCGCCTAGGGAGAAACGGCACTCGGCTGACCAAGTAAAGTAACGTAGCCCGTACGAGTAGACGTACAGACCATAGGAGAGGGTATTGAATCGGCACGCAGATGTATCCGCACAGCATCTCTTGGATCGTATGGAGATCACCCTTGTGGTGGATGAAATAGACAACGCGGTAGATGCAAAAGATTGGGAGAGGTGCCGAGGCTATTTCACCGACGAGATCTACGCCGACTTCACCTCTCTTGCGGGCGGTTCGCCTGGCAACATGCCCGCCGATGACCTTGTAGGAGCCTGGGCCTCTAATCTCTACGCGGATAAGCTGAGCCACCACATGCGCACCAACCACCGGGTCACCATAGATGGCGACAGGGCCGAGGTGTTCTCCAAAGGTTACGCCCTCAACATTCTCCATCGGCCCACCGGCTCGAACCTCTGGGAGGTCTGGGGCAACTATACCCAAACCCTAGAACACACGGGTGAGGTCTGGAAGTGCTCGGGCATGACCTTCGCCGTCACCCATGCGCGGGGCAACGAGATGGCTCGCGATTACCTTCCGGAGCAGTAGTGACGCGCACGGCACTCGTCACCGGGGGTAACCGCGGTATCGGCCTCGAAGCATGCCGCCAGCTCGCTGGAGCAGGGATGAACGTTGTGCTTGCCGCTCGCGACCCCGAACGGGGCGAACAAGCCGCCCAAGAGCTGCGCGACGAAGGACTGGACGTCGCCTACGAGCGGCTGGACGTCGCTGATTCGCTCAGCGTCGAAGAGTGTGCGCGACGGCTGGCCGATGCCGGCACAGAGGTAGATGCGCTCGTAAACAATGCCGGCGTTTACCCGACAGAGGGTGTGTTCTCCGTGAGCGAGGAAGCAGCTGACACGCTGGTGTGGCTTGCGACTCTCTCGGAAGACGGTCCGAACGGCGGATTCTTTCGGGACCGGGAGCCTATCCCCTGGTAGTCGATCGTGAAATCATAATGAGGGGGTAGCTTGGCGGGCAGGCGTAGAGAAAGCGGCAGCGAGGCCTTGGCCAGGCTCCGGTTGTCGGGGCACTGTCACTCGGGCGGGCCGAGCCTCTACATCACGGAGCGTGGGCGGCTACTCATCCGTGGCGTAGTTTCCCGAATTTGTGCAGCAACCGTGCAGCAACCCCACTAGGACGGAGCCGAACACATCCGGAACGCGTATGCCTCGGATCGGCTGAAATCGGTGTGTCTAAGCCACGCATGTGGACGAGTTGGGACACCCGAAAACGCCATACCGCCTTTGCACGGCGGAGGTTGGGGGTTCGATTCCCCTCGGCTCCACCTTGAAAAGGGTCACACCCATCATAAACCGGTGTCTCACTGTCCCTTCGGGCATATCAACCTGCTCACAAAACGAATTCTGTCACTTTCCGTCCTACGCTATCAGTCTGTTCCTTCCTCACCGGTGGTACCACGAACTGGCAATCGCTGGTTACATCAACCGCTCGAATCTCACCTTTTGCTCGTCGTCGGCGAGTGGGGCATGGAACCTGAGATTCAGTTGTTGTGTACTTTGGAAACGACACCAGGGAGTAGTACATAAGGCCCGCGCAGTTGACGAGGACGTCTACAGGTCCGAGCCCTTCTTCGGCGCGCGAGACCAGGGATCCTACCTGCCCGCGGCCGGTGACGCCGGTAGGGACGATGACGCTCCTCACAGACCCGCCGTCCTCCCGCTCGAGCCCGGCCCACACCTCGAGGAGGGCGTCGCGGCGGCGCGCGGCCAGCGCGACGTGGGCGCCTTCGTGCGCAAAGGCCTCGGCCACCGCCGCGCCGACACTGCTCGAAGCTCCGGTCACCACCGCCACCCGATCCCGCACGGAAGCCTCGCTCACGCCGGGCTTCGGCGCTCACCAGAGAGCGCCGGGGGCGCCTCGACCCAGCCCTGCTTCGCGAAGTACCGCGCGTACCTCCCGAGGAGCGCAGCGTCGATAACGGGACGCTCGAGGCCGCTACCCTCCAGGGCCCGCCGCGTGTTGCGGTCGTCGTAGGTGTTGCCGTCCCAGATCTCCTGCACCCCAGACGCCGTCCCGTCCAGGATACCGCCGACGACGTCCTCGGCATCCTCGCGCGTCGCCTTCCGCCGCACCTCAAGCCACTCGGGATAAGGGAGGTACTCCAGGTGATAGCCCTGCCCTTCGAGCCACGAGAAGACCTCGGAGGCTGGCGGCGGGCCGGGGTTGACGAGGTGGAACGCCCGTCCCGGGGCGTCCGGCTCGGCGGCGAGGTGGCAGATCGTCTCGGCCGCGAAGTCCACAGGCGTCATCTCTAGATGCCAGCCCTCGATCTCGGGCGCCCGCCCGAGGCGGAGCGACTCGACCAGGAGCGCGCCGAGAAAGTCCCTCGGGTTGGAGGCCCCTGTGACACTGTGCCCCGAGAGGTTCCCGGGACGGTACACACGGACCGGCAAGCCCCGCCCGGCGGCCTGAAACACCAGCTTCTCGGCAACCCACTTGGACTGGCCGTAGCCGTCCTCGCGGGCATCCGCCAGGGCGTCGAGGTCGGCGTCCTCCCTCCACACGTGCCCGCCGGGAGGGAAGATCCCGTTGGTAGAGACGTGGTGCACCTCCTTGACCTTGTGCAGACAGGCCAGACGCAGAACCTCGCGCGTCCCGCCCACGTTGGCCGGCGCGAGGGCCTCGTAAGGATAGACTAGGTTGACGACCGCGCCGGCGTGGATCAACACGCCAACCTCGCCCGCCAGTTCGCCGAAGGCTTCCTCCGTCAAGCCGAACAGGAGCTCCCCCAGATCGCCTGCCACCGGGACGACGCGCCGCACCAGTTCTTTCTCCGACCACCGTAGACCGTACCGTCGCAGGTTGTCGCGGACGGGGGTGATAGGGTCGGAGCGTTCGCGAGGGCGCACTAGACAGTGGATCTCGGCATCCGTCCTCCGGAGCAGCGAGTCTAGGAGAAAGGCGCCCAGGAAGCCGGTGGAGCCGGTCAGGAAGACGCTTCTGGCGTCGCGCAGGGGTCTAAGGCCACGGGCGTCCGCTTCTCTTGGCGTGATCTCCGAGTCAAGGACCGCCTCGGCCTGCAAGTCCAGCCGGGAGTTACTTTCCTGAAGGCCGGAACCGTCGAGCTGAAGGGCTTCGATCCTGGCGCACAACCCCCCGACGGTGGGATCTTCGAGGAAGGTGTCCATCGAGACGTGCACGCCGAAGGCGTCCTCGACGCGGCTGGAGAGCTGGGCCGCTGCGAGGGAGTGCCCACCGAGATCGAAGAAGTTGTCGTCGCGGTGCACGTCACCCCTCTCCAGCCGCAGGACGTCCTCCCAGGTGCGCGCGAGCTGGTCCTCCTTCTCAGAGCGCGGCGCGTCCGCAGAAAGCTTGCGGAGCGGCCCCGCCGCGTCCGGGCCGGCGGGGCGTGCGGGTGGCGAAGGTAGCCGTTCGCGGTCGACTTTGCCTGAGGTGGCTTGAAGGGGTAGCGCCTCCACCTCCACGAAGATGGCCGGGACGGCGTAGTGCGGGAGACCCTCTTGCAACCGGCGCCGGATCTCCGCGCTGCGGCCCGTCCGGGGGTCGAGACTCCAGCCGGCGTAGCGTCCCCCGCGCTCGTTTTCGGCGGAGGGAACCAGGTAGGCGATGAGCCGCTTGTCCTGGCCCTCCTCCCCATCGGCGACCACGACGCAAGCCCTGACGGCGAGGTTCTCCTCGATAGCGGCCTCCACCGCCCCCAGCTCGACGCTGTAGCCCCGGATCTTGACCATGAAGTCCGTGCGGCCCAGGATCTCGAGGTTGCCGTCGGACAGGAGTCGCGCCTTGTCGCCGGTGCGGTACATCCTGGCTCCCTCCTCGGAGGAGAAGGGGTCTTCCGGGAAGCTCTCCTCGGTCTTCTCGGGCAGGTTGACGTAGCCGCGCGCCAGGCAATCCCCGCCGACGTAGAGCTCCCCGGCCTCCCCGTCCGGCACCCTGTTCGTGTCCCCGTCGACGATGTAGAGGTGGTCCGGGTCCATCGGACGTCCCACAGGACAGTACGTCGCGTAGGGGCTCTCGGAGAGTTCCCGCAGATCGCCGGCGGCCACCTCATGCGTCTCGCTGCAGCTGTAGACGTTGAGGAGGCGGGTCTCGGGCAGCGCGCTCAAGGCACGCACCGCGAGGGTCCGGGTGACCACCTCGCCGTTGAGCCACAGCACCCGCAACGCCGAAAGCCTCTCTGCGAGACCAGACCCGCTGGCGTCGAGCACCGTCTCGAGCAGGGACGGGGTCATAAGAGTCTCGGAGATCCCGTACTCCTCCAGAAACCGTATAAGGACTCCGGGGTCGTAGATGACGTCGTCGGGGATGACCACAGTGGTCGCGCCGCGCAAGAGCGGCCTCAGCATCTCCCAGATAAAGAAGACGTTGCACCCCACCCGGTCCCCCGGTCCGTAGTCGCTGAGGCCGAAGCGCCACAGGTACGAGCGGACCGCCGCCCTGTGCGAGTTCGCGATGCCTTTGGGCCTACCCGTGGTCCCCGACGAATAAG
>Ga0126314_10001976_pt1 | contig 10130 bp, 11 predicted proteins | sample Plot105B_FD_92535 | JGI IMG/M metagenome (GOLD analysis project Ga0126314, IMG submission 92535) | Serpentine soil microbial communities from UC McLaughlin Reserve, CA, USA - Plot105B | ecosystem: Environmental > Terrestrial > Soil > Grasslands | place: USA: UC McLaughlin Reserve, Lake County... | reverse complement strand
TCAGCGCCAAGGCGGCAAGTAGCTCGGCGTGACGGTCGCGCTGCAGGATCTGCGTGGACGCCTCAGCAGGCTCGAGGCCTAGTCGCTCGCAGGCGATCCGCTCGACATCGGGATCGGTCGCGGCGTACGTGCCGACTGCGCCGGAAAGCTTCCCGACGCGGAGGCCCTCGAGCGCGGCCTGGAGCCGCCGCTCCGCGCGTGCGAGCTCGAAGACCCACACGGCGAGCTTGAGCCCGAACGTCGTCGGTTCCGCGTGCACCCCGTGCGTCCGCCCGATCATCAGCGTCTCGCGGTGCTCCTCTGCACGGCGGAACACTGCAGCAAGGGCCGCGTCGACGCCGTCGACGAGCAGCCGACCCGCCTCCTGAATCTGCAGCGACAGTGCCGTATCGAGCACGTCCGACGACGTCAAGCCGTAGTGGAACCAGCGCCCGACCGGCCCGAGCTGCTCGCCGACGGCATCGACGAACGCCGCCACGTCATGCTGCGTCCGCTCCTCGATCTCCGCAACGCGCGCCGGGCTCGGCGGCACGGCCCGTTGGCGGATCTCCGTCGCCGCCTCGGCGGGAACGACGCCAACCGCGGCCCAGCCGTCGAGCGCGGCGAGCTCGACTTCGAGCCAGCGCCCAAGCCTCGCCTCGTCGGACCAGATCCTGGCCATGGCCGGGCGCGAGTACCTGGCGATCACCGGTCCGAGTCTAGAGGCGCGATCAGAGGTCCACCCTCGGCATTCCGCCGCCCTGGGCGAGGATCCGAGCGGCGAGGATCGCAGCGTTCCGTGCGCCGTCGATCGAGACGCACGCCACAGGAACACCCGGCGGCATCTGGACGATCGAGAGCAGCGCATCGAGCCCGTCGGCGACGCTCTTGCTCGACCGCAGCGGCACGCCGATCACGGGTAGCTCCGTGTACGACGCGACCACCCCTGGAAGCGCCGCCGCCATCCCGGCGCCGCAGATGATCACGCGGACGCCGCGCAGTACGGCCGTCGACGCGTACTCCGCCACACCGCGCGGGTCGCGATGGGCCGAGAGCACGTGGAACTCGTGCGAGATGCCCCTCTCGTCGAGCTCCTGCATCGCGGGCTCCATCGACTCTCGGTCGGATTCCGAGCCGACAAGGATCCCGATCAGCGGGCCTGGCTCGCCGAATTCCTCGAGCAGCGAAAAGGGCTCGGTCTGGGTCTCAGGCAACGTTCACCGCGCGCGCCGCGATGTCGCGGCGGAGCTGCATTCCGTCGAAGGAGATCAGCTCGCAGGCGTCGTACGCCCGACGCCGCGCTTCCTCCAGCGACGGCGCCGTCGCCGTGACGTTCAGGACCCGGCCGCCGTTCGTGACGAGCCCGCCTCCGCGCATCGCGGTTCCGGCGTGGAAGATGAGCGCGCCGCTCTCCTCGGCTGCCTCGATCCCGTCGATCGGCGTTCCCGAGTCCGACTGCGCCGGGTATTCGCGGCCGGCGAGGACGACGGTGAGCGCTGCATCGGTATCCGTCTGCACCGCATCGCCTGCCAGATCGCCCGCCGCAGCCGCTGCCAGGGCGTCGAGCAGGTGGCCGCGAACGAGCGGCAGGATCGACTGCGTCTCGGGATCGCCGAAGCGGCAGTTGAACTCGAGCACCTTTGGGCCCGCCGCGGTCAGCATCAGGCCAGCGTAGAGCAGGCCCACGAAGGGCGACCCGCGCCGAGCCAGCGCTTGCACGACCGGACGATGCACCGTGTCGACGAGCCACTCGACCTCCGCCTCGTCGATCTCCGCGACGGGCGCGTACGAGCCCATCCCGCCCGTGTTCGGGCCGGTGTCGCCGTCGCCGACGCGCTTGAAGTCACGCGCCGGCACGAGCGGAATCGCGTTCTGTCCGTCGGCCAGGGCGAAGAGCGAGAGCTCGTCGCCCTCGAGCAGCTCTTCGATCACGAGTGGCTGGTTGAGGGGCGCGGCAGCGCGTAGCGCATCGTCGAGAGACTCCTGGTCCGGACAGACGAAGACGCCCTTCCCCGCCGAGAGCCCGTCGACCTTGACGACGCACGGCGGCCGCGCCACCGTCAACGTCTCCGCTGTCGGCACGCCGGCGCTACGCATCACGTCCTTCGCGAAGCTCTTCGAGCCCTCGATCCGCGCCGCCCCACGACCCGGGCCGAAGACGGAGACGCCGGCGTGCCGCAGCTCGTCTGCAACGCCGGCGACGAGAGGCGCCTCAGGCCCGACAACGACGAGGTCGACGCGCAGCACGTGTGCAAGGTCGAGCAGTCCTTCCACGTCCTGCGCGCGAACCGGATGGCACTCGCCGACACCGGCAATGCCCGGGTTCCCGGGTGCCGCGTGCAGCTCGAGCTCCGGGCTCTGGGCGAGCTTCCAGGCGAGCGCGTGCTCTCGCCCGCCGGAGCCGACGAGCAGGACCTTCACGGGCGGGCGATCGCCTCGAGCCCGCGCTGCGCAAGCACGTTCTCGCGCGCGCGGCCCGTCCCGATCAACGACACCTCCACTTCGAGCGCGCGCTCGACGTACTCGACATATCGCCGCGCAGCTTCGGGCAGGCGCGCGACGTCGTCGATTCCGTCCAGCGGTTCCCCCCAGCCCGTCAGCACCTCGTAGACCGGTTCCGCGTGGTGGAAGTCGCTCTGGTGCGCCGGGAACTCCCGAGTCTCGGTGCCGTCAGGCAGGTGGTAGGCGACGCACACCGGGAGCTCGGCGAAGCTCGAGAGCACGTCGAGCTTCGTCAACGCAAGCGACGTCAGGCCGTTCAGCCTGGCCGCGTAGCGCAGCCCGACGAGGTCGAGCCAGCCGCAACGTCGCTCCCGGCCGGTGACCGTCCCGTACTCCGCGCCGAGCTCACGGACGCGCTCCTGGTCGGGCCCGTCGATCTCGGTCGGAAACGGGCCCTCGCCGACGCGCGTCACGTACGCCTTCGCCACGCCGAGCACCGCGTCGATCCGCCTCGGGCCGATGCCGACGCCGACCGCAGCGGCCGCGGCGATCGGGCTCGAGGAGGTGACGAAGGGATACGTCCCATGGTCGAGATCCAGCAGCGTCCCCTGCGCGCCTTCGAAGAGGACGAACTTCCCGTCCCGAAGCGCTTGATCGACCAGCAATGACGTGTCCGCGATGTACGGCCGCAGACGCTGAGCACATCCTTCGTACCGCTGCGACACGTCCTCGAGCTCCAGAGGCTCGGCGCCGTAGACGCGCTCGAGCCAGTGGTTCTTCTCTGCCAGCGCGACCTCGATCTTCTGCCGGAGGATCTTGGGGTCGAAGAGGTCCTGGACGCGGATCCCGAGCCGCGCCGCCTTGTCGCCGTACGCGGGCCCGATCCCGCGGCGCGTCGTCCCGATCTGCAGCTTGCCGAGTCGACGCTCCGACGCCCGGTCGAGCGCGACGTGCCAGGGCATGATCAGGTGGGCGTTGCCCGACACGCGCACGTCCTCGGTCGACACCCCGCGCGCCTCGAGATCGTCGAGCTCCTCGATGAAGACCTCGGGATCGATCACGCAGCCGGCGCCGAGCACGCACTCCTTGCCCCAGAGGATCCCCGACGGCATGTGGCGGAACTTGTAGGTCTCGCCGTCCGCGACGATCGTGTGACCGGCGTTCGGCCCGCCCTGGTAGCGGCAGACGACATCCGAGTGCTGCGCGAGCAGGTCGACGATCTTGCCCTTGCCCTCGTCGCCCCACTGGGCGCCGACGATCACAGTCGCTGGCACGTGGACTGAGTCTGCCGGATCTATCGGCTAGCCGCTCGGCGAGCCGAGCAGGTGGCGCGCCAAGCTTGCGGAAGCGTTACTCGCGCCTGCTGGGACAGGCCGGAAACGCGTCCTCCGTCTCTAGTGAACCGGCTCCGCAGAGCGCCCGGCGCGGATGACCCGAATGCGATGACCACGCGCGCAAGTCGCCCAGCCCCGGTCGTGGTCGAGCCCGAGCGAGCCTGAGACGCTGGTCCCGATCCAGGAATCATCGAGCAGCTCGGCAAGCTGCTCCGCAACACACGCGTCGCAGACGGCGGTGAATCCCGTGGCCCGGCCTAGCAAGACCACCGTTTGCTCGTCGGCGAGGACCATCACCCGCTCGGCGCGAGATCGGCGAACTTCGCGTAGCGGTTCAGCCAGGCGAGCTTCTCGGTCCCGGTCGGTCCGTTGCGGTGCTTTGCGAGGTGCACCTCGGCGATCCCCTGGGCCTCGGTCTCGTCGTTGTAGTACTCGTCGCGGTAGATGAAGAAGACGAGGTCCGCATCCTGCTCTAGCGACCCGGACTCCCGGAGGTCCGAAAGGATCGGTCGCTTGTCGTGGCGCTGCTCGACGGCGCGCGAGAGCTGCGACAAGGCGATGACCGGCACGTCCAGGTCGCGCGCCAGCACCTTCAGGTTCCGCGAGATCTGTGAGACCTCCTGGACGCGGTTCTCGACCGTCGAGCCCGACGTCATCAGCTGGAGGTAGTCGACGAAGATCAGCGCGAGCTCGGGCTCCTTGGACTTCAGCCGCCGCGCCTTCGAGCGGATCTCCATCATCGTGATCGAGCCGGTGTCGTCGACGTAGACCGGCGCCTTCGCGAGCTTGTCGCAGGCCGCGGTCAGCCGCGGCCAGTCGTCCGCGCCGAGCTTGCCGGTGCGGAGGCGCTGCGACTCGACCTTCGCCTCGCTGCACATCAGGCGCTGCGTCACCTCCGACTTCGACATCTCGAGCGTGAACAGCGCCACGGGCAGGCTCTTGCGGACGGCGACGTTCGCCGCCATGCAGAGCGCGAGGCCCGACTTCCCCATGCTCGGGCGCGCGGCGACGATGATCAGGTTCCCGGGCTGGAAGCCCGACGTCAGGCGGTCGATGTCGCGGAAGCCTGACGGTACGCCCGTGACCTCCTCGCCCGCTTCGTAGAGCGCAGTGATCCGCTCGAAGCTCTCCTTCAGCAGGACCTCGATGTGCGCGAACTCGGTCGAGACCCGGCTCTGCGAGAGCTCGAATACGAGCTGCTCCGCGCGGTCGACGAGGTCGACGGTTTCGCCGGGTCGCTCCCAGCCGAGCCGTGCCACCTCCTGCCCGGTGCGGATCAGTCCCCGGAGGGTCGCCGTCTCGCGGACGATCCGCGCGTAGTGCGCCGCGTTCGCCGTCGCCGGCACCAGCGCCGCGAGCTCGTGGATGCGCGCCCGGCCGCCGGCGTCCTCGAGGTCGCCCCGCTCCTCCAGCACATCGATCAGGGTGATCGCGTCGACGGGCTCGCCCTTCGCGTACAGGGCGAGCGCCGCGCGGTAGATCTTCGCGTGGCTCTCGCGGTAGAAGTCGCTCGCGTCGAGGATTTCGCTGACGGCCCCGATCGCGCCGGGGGAGAGCATCATCGACCCGAGGACGGACTCCTCGGCGTCGAGATTCTGCGGCGGGACCGGGGCCGTCTGTGGAGGGGGAACGGCCTGGGCGACCTGAGCACTCACCGCCGCATTCATTCCCGTCCTCGCCGTTCGATGCAAACGTGGCGGAGCTGAGGAAAAAAAGCATGCCCTGTGCAGGCGAAGGAACACATGTTCGCCTGAGTTTTCCACACGCGGGCGGACGTTGTGCCCAGCCTGACCGACCGGAGACGCGTACGGACTTTTAGCTCCGAGCGGGTTTTTCGGGCACTCGTCCCCAGCCTCTGGACAATGCTGTGGACGATTTGTGACGGAGTCGTTACTGCGTGGGCTCGCGCTCGGCCTCGGCCGAAGGTTCGCCCTCGACCTCTGACTCGGCGAGAGCCTCGTCGGCCGCGGCTTCTTCTTCCGTCCCGAGCTCCTCGACCAACGCCTCGACTTCGACCGCGCCCTCCGGCTCGGCGGCCTCGGCAGCAGCGGCAGCCGCGGCCTCCTCCTCGACCTTCGCGGCGGCCTCCATGGCCTCCATCTCCGCAACGCCACCCTCGGGGACGACCTCGAGCCTCAGCGTCGCGTCGACGTCGGTGAACACCTCGACCGGCACCTCGTGGCGGCCCACCCGCTTGATCGACTCGCCGAGCTCGACCTTGCGCCGGTCGACGCGGATCTTGTGGTCGCTCCAGAGCCTGTCGGCGACGTCCGCCGCCGTCACCGACCCGAACAGCGAGCCCGTCGGGCCGGCCTTCACGTCGAACCTGAGCACCGTCTGCTCCAGGCGCGCCACGATGTCTCGCGCCTCCTCGTGCGTTCGCGCCTCCTGACGGGCGCGTATCTCGTCGCGCCGCTGGAGATCGTGGAGCGCGCCCGGCGTCGCAGTCGCCGCGAGCTTGCGGGGCAGCAGGTAGTTGCGCGCGTAGCCGCGGGCCACGTCGACGACCTCGCCGCGCAGCCCGACCTTGTCCACGTCCTGGAGGAGGATCACCTGCATGGCGGGACTAGGTCGTGGCGTACGGAAGCAGCGCCATCTCGCGAGCGCGCTTCACGGCGAGCGCAACTTGGCGTTGGTGACGGCGACAGGCGCCCGTGATCCGCCGCGAACGGATCTTCCCCTTCTCGGAGACGAACCGGCGAAGCTGGTTGACGTTCTTGTAGTCCACGTCGTCCACGTGGTCGCGGCAGAACTGGCAGGACCGACGCTTGATCGGCCCTGTCTGGGGCCCGCGCCGTCCGCCGCTGCGCTGCTGATCCCCTCTACGAGCCTTGGCCATCAGAAGGGAATGTCGTCGTCGGCGGCGGACGACGGAAAGTCGGCGTTCTCCTGGGTCGCGCCCGCGGGGACGAACTGGCGCTCGCCGCCCTCGCCCTCGCCGCGGCCGCCGATGAACTGGACGGTGTCGGCGATGATCTCGACCGCCTGCCGCTTCGTCCCGTCCTGGGCCTCCCACTCGCGCCAGTCGAGCCGGCCGTCGACGGCGATCGCGCGTCCCTTCGCGAGGTACTGCGCGCAGCTTTCCCCCTGGTTGCCCCACACGGTCACGTCGAAGTAGTTCGGCTTGTCGCCCCACTCGCCGGTGGAGGAGTCCTTCTGGCGCGTGTTGACGGCGATGCGCAGCTTGCAGACGGCGGTGCCGCTCGGCGTGTGCCGGAGCTCCGGATCCTTGGTCAGGTTTCCGACGAGAACGACGCGATTGATGTTGGCCATGGCGCTACTCCTCCTCTACGGCGACGGTTGTGGGCTGCGCCTCATCCTGCCGGTCCGGGGAGGACGGCGCTACCGTCCCGCCGGGACTGCGCTCGCTCCGCCGCACGGCCATGTGGCGCATGACGCCCTCGGTGATCTTGAGCACACGTGAGACCTCGTCGAGCGTCTCCGGCTCGGCGTCGAAGGTCAGGAGGTGGTAGGCGCCGTCCGCCTTGTGGTCGATCTCGTAAGCGAGCTTTCGGCGGCCCCAGACGTCGTGCGCGCCCCAGGAGCCGCCGCTGCGCTCGATCAGCTCGCGCGTGCGCGTGACGAGCTCGGACTGCCGATCCTCCGGCAACTCCGGGTCGAGCATCAGCAAGATTTCGTAGGGAGCCACGTGTCCTTCCTTCGGTCTAGACGGCCACGCTGCGCGGCAGCGGGGCAGGAAGCGGCGGGCAGTGTAGCATCGAGCTCGTGCAGCGTCGGCTCGCCTTCGTTGGAGGAATCGCCGTCGCGCTCGCCGCTCTCTGGCGCACGATCAGACGCCGGCCGGCCGGTTGGGTCGACCTCGAGCCCGTCGATCCACGAGCCGAGGAGCTCCGACGCAGGATCGACGAGTCGCGCCCGGTGGTCGAGGACAGAGATGAGTTCGAGGCGGGAGAGACGACGGTCGACGCCGTCGAAGCGGCGCCCGAGGACCCCGAGGCGCGACGGAAGGCGGTCCACGCCGAGGGCCGCTCGACGATCGAGCGGATGCAGAGCCCAACGGACGAGTGAAGCCCGCGACGCCGGTGCGCGTCGCAGGCAATGCATCAATATCCATACGTTTCGAAAATTGTCTTTCTCCGTCTAAACTCGACGGTGTGTTCTGGGGTCTTTGCTTCGCGATGTAAGGCGGGTGCTCGGCGTTGATCCGTCCTGCGGTCCGCTCCCGGCGACGCATGTCGCTCTTGTTGTCGTGGGTTGTCGCGCTGTTGGTGCTCGGCCACTTGGGCCTCGGCGTGGCAGCGCCGGTCGCAAGCGCCGCGGCTCGACCAGCGACGACGGCCGGCCCGGCGCCCGATCCCGCGCCGCTGCCGAAGCCGGACGCGAAGCCCAATCCGCCGCCCCCGAGCCCGCCACCGTCTCCGCCTCCGCCGCCCGCACCGACGGAGCCATCGCCGGAGCCGCAGCCGGTTGCTCCACCGCCGCCTGCGCCTTCGGATGCCGTAGCTCCCGCGCCTTCGGATCCCGTAGCGACCGCCCGCCCTGTCTCGCAGGGCCGCGCTCGGCGCGCCGCTCGCGGCGCGGCAGCGGCGAAGAATCGTCTCGAAACGCCGCGTGTGAAACGGCTGAACGTGCAGCCCGCCGCCCCCGCCAGAGCGAAGGCGAAGGAGCGAGCAACGGCTCCCGACCTCGGCGCCTACGCGGCCGAGGAACCATCCTTGAGCGCTGCGACGGTCGTCCTCGTGCCGCTGATCGCAATGGCGTTGCTCCTCTTCGCCGCCGCATCGATCTCGCCCGCCTATGTGCCCTGGCCCGAAGTCGCCGCCGGACTGCATGCGCACCGTTCGGGTCTGCTGGTGCTGGGGTTCGGCGCGTGCGGCATCGCCCTTCTCGTGTTCGCCCTCCAGTTGCTTGAGCCGTAGGAAGACGAAGATGCCCAGCCGCCGGAGTCTCCTCGCCCTCATCGTTGTCCTCCCGCTCATCGCCGTCTCGAGCGCCACCGGCGAAGTGATCGACGGCTATACGGCGGCCGGAACCCCTGCGCACATGAAGCCGTCGACGTCGAAGCCGTTCACGATCGCGCTGACGAACAAGGCGTCGTCCCCGAAGCCGGCGGATCGCGCCAAGATCGGTATCCCGGCCGGCTTCGTCGTCGCCCCTGGCACGGTCCAGGCATCCGCGAGTGCGGCGGGAACCTGCGTTGCCTCCACGTGGGTCGCCGACGGAACCCTCATCGCCGATGGCAAGATCAACCTCAAGCGGCCGGGAGGGGGCGGGGGTGCGAGCAGCCTTTGTGCCGGCGGAACGCTCACCGTCATGTTCTCCGCGACGTCACCGGCGGAGGAGGGGACGTATGGCTGGGCTACGGCGCTTCTCCGCGACACGGACACATTCCTCCTAACGGGTCCTCAGCCGGGCGTGCGGGTGGACGGGACTGCACCGATCGTCACGATCGACCCGGCTCCCCAGGCCGTGAGTAGCGACCCGTCGCCGACCTTCACATTCTCCGCGAATGAGGCGGCGACCCTCGAGTGCAAGCTCGACGGCGGCGCCTTCTCGCTGTGTTCATCGCCGAAGAGCTACGCGCCCGGCGACGGGCTTCACACGTTCACGCTGAAGGCCACGGACGCAGCCGGGAACATCGGTCAGGCGACCTACAGCTGGAGGATCGACACGGTCGCCCCGACCATCGAGATCACGCAGAGCCCCGCGGATCGGACGAACGTTACTTCGCCCACGTTCAAATTCTCCGCGAGCGAGACGGCCAGCTTCCAATGCAAGCTCGACGATGGAGCCTTCGCGGCGTGTGCCTCGCCGCAGGTCTATTCGGGGCTGGGCGACGCGTCCCATACCTTCATCGTCAGGGCGACCGACGAGGCCGGCAACACCGACCAGGCGACCGACACCTGGGTCATCGATACGGTCGCGCCAACGACGACGATCACAGGGAAGCCGAACCACCCCAGCGGCGTCGATTCGGCGGTCTTCCAGTTCTCGGCGAGCGAGCCGGCGACCTTCCAGTGCAAGCTCGACGGAGCCCCCTTCGGCGTCTGCGCCTCTCCCAAGAGCTACACGGTGCTCGCCGACGCGGTACACACGTTCGCGGTCAGGGCGACGGACACCGCCGGCAACGCGAGCGAAGCGGAGACCTACTCCTGGCTCGTCGAGACGGAGCAGCCCGTCGTCACACTCACCGGAACGCCACCGAATAACAGCTCGACTGCCACGTTCTTCTTCACCGTGAACAAGGCCGCAACTCTCGAATGCAAGCTCGGCGGTGGCGCCTTCGCCGCCTGCGTCAGCCCGCAGTCGTACGGCGGCCTCCCCGATGGTCCCCATACGTTTGCCGTGAGGGGAACGGGGACCGCTGGGACGGGGCCGGCCACGATCTACGCATGGACGATCGACACCACGGGC
>Ga0126314_10001974_pt1 | contig 10135 bp, 9 predicted proteins | sample Plot105B_FD_92535 | JGI IMG/M metagenome (GOLD analysis project Ga0126314, IMG submission 92535) | Serpentine soil microbial communities from UC McLaughlin Reserve, CA, USA - Plot105B | ecosystem: Environmental > Terrestrial > Soil > Grasslands | place: USA: UC McLaughlin Reserve, Lake County... | reverse complement strand
GCGGCCACGTGTTGTGGAGGATCAGGCCGACCACTCGCTCCGGGTAGGTGGCGGCGAAGAGCGCGCACAGCTGGCCGCCCGGGGAGCCGGCGCCCAGCAGCGCCGCGCGCTCGGAGCCGACGTCGTCCATGACCGCGCGGATGTCGTCCATCCGCGTCTCGAGCGTCGGCATCTCGCGCGGCCGGTCGGACAGCCCCGTGCCGCGCTTGTCGAACAGGATCAGGCGCGAGAACGACGCGGCGCGCTTGCAGAAGTCGACGAAGATCGGCTGCTCCCAGGCCCAGACCAGGTTGACCATGAACGGCACGAACAGCAGGTCGACCGGGCCCTCGCCGATCACCTGGTAGGCGATGCTGACGTCGCCGCTGCGCGCGTAGTGAACGTCGGGCGTCTCGAGGTTCACCGCGCAAACACTAAGCGGGCTCTTGGAACTAGGGCCGCCAGCCATTACGCTCGTCCCAGCGTCCCGGGAGAGTGCGGTGGCCCACACCGACCGGCAGCTGCTTGACGAGAGGCTCCAGGCCTTTATCGACCAAGGCCCGCTGACGGTCTACATAAACCGGTCCGACAGGGCCAGCTCCAACGTCTACATGAGCCCGCAGCTCGAGGCGATCCTCGGCTACACGGCCGAGGAGTGGGGGTCCGAGCCCGATTTCTTCCGCAAGGTCCTCCATCCGGACGATCGCGACTGGGTGATCGCCGAGCAGCTCCGGACGAAGGAGGCGGGCCAGCCGTTCCGCGCCGAGTACCGCATGACGAGCCGCGACGGGCGCGTCCGCTGGTTCCTCGACGAGACTCACGAGGTCGGCGGCGGCGGCGATCGGCCGGGGTACCGCTACGGCTATCTCGTCGAGATCACCGAGCGCAAGGAGCTCGAGGAGGAGGTCCGCCGGGCCGAGGAGCGCTACCGGGCGCTCGTCGAGCAGCTGCCGCTCGCAATCTATGTCGACAGGCTCGACGAGCTCAGCTCGAACATCTACACGAGCCCGCACGTCGAGCGGATGATCGGCTACACGGCCGAGCAGTGGGCGACCGAGGGCGACCTGTTCGTGCGGCTTCTCCACCCGGATGATCGCGACCGCGTCCTGCGCGATCACGAGCACACCCGCGCCACCGGAGAGCCGCTCCGCACCGAGTACCGGCTGATCGCGGCAGACGGGCGCGTGGTCTGGATCCGCGACGAGGCCGTGATAGTCCCCGATCGAGACGGAGATACGCGCCTCCTCCAGGGCTACCTCGTCGACGTCACGGAGCGGAAGATCGCCGAGCAGGCGCTCCAAGACAGCCAGGCCGAGCTCGGCCGGCAGAAGGCCTATGCCGAGGAGCTCCTGGAGCTCAGCCCGGTCGCGATCGTCACGCTCGACCTGGGCGAGCATGTGCTCTCCTGGAACCCGGCGGCGGAGAAGCTGTTCGGCTATCCACAGACGGAGGCCGTTGGCAGGCACCTCGACGAGCTGCTGTTCCCGACCGCCGACCTGCGCGAGGAGAGCAGGGCGGTTCGGCGTCAGGCCGACGAAGCAGGCCTCGCCCACGTGATCGCCCGGCGCGCGCGGAAAGACGGCGAGCTCGTCGACGTCGAGCTCTTGAACGTTCCGCTCGTCGTCGATGGCGAGCGGACCGGCTATCTCGTGCTCTACCACGACATCTCCGAGCTGCTGCGCGCGCGCGAGAGCGCCGAGGCGGCGACCGAGGCGAAGAGCGCCTTCCTCGCGACGATGAGCCACGAGATTCGGACGCCGATGAACGCGGTGATCGGGATGGGTGGGCTGCTGCTCGACACCGAGCTGACAGCGGAGCAGCGCGAGTTCGCCGAGGTGATCCGAACCAGCGGCGAAGCGCTCCTGCGGATCATCGACGAGATCCTCGACTTCTCGAAGATCGAGGCCGGGAAGCTCGAGCTCGAGGAACATCCCGTCGCGGTGCGCACGTGTGCCGAGAGTGCGCTCGACCTCGTGGCCGTCGCGGCGTCCGACAAGGGCGTCGAGCTCGGGTGCCTCGTGGAGAACGACGTGCCGGCCACGGTGCTCGGCGACTCGACGCGATTGCGGCAGGCGCTCGGCAACCTGCTCGCGAATGCCGTCAAGTTCACGGAGGTCGGTGAGGTCGTGCTCTCGGTAACGGCGGTCGAGGAGCCCGGGGGCCTATGGCGGCTGCGCTTCTCGGTGCGCGACACCGGCATCGGCATCCCGGCCGAGCGGATGCACCGCCTCTTCGAGTCGTTCAGCCAGGTCGACACGTCGACGACGCGCCGCTACGGCGGCACCGGGCTCGGCCTCGCGATCTCGCAGCGGCTCGCGGAGATCATGGGCGGCACGCTCTGGGTGGAGAGCGTGGAGGGGGAAGGCTCGACCTTCCATTTCGAGATCGTCGCGCGCGAGAGCACTGCCCCGGCGCGTACCGAGCGCACGGACGCCGAGCCAGAGATTGCCGGCAGGCGGCTGTTGGTGGTGGACGACAACGCAACGAATCGCGAGATCCTCAGGCGGCTGGGCGAGTCGTGGGGGATGCTCGTCACGCCGGTGGAGCGCCCTACGCAGGCGCTCGAGCTGGTCCGCCGCGGCGATCCATTCGACGCCGCCGTCCTCGACATGCAGATGCCCGAGATGGACGGCCTGCAGTTGGCCCGCGAGCTTCGGCGCCACCGCGACGAGAGCGCATTGCCGCTTCTGCTCCTCACCTCAATCGGCCATCTCGCCGAGGCACGCGAGGCGAGCGAGTTCTCGGCACAGCTCACGAAGCCGGTCAAGAGCTCACAGCTGTACGACGCCCTCGTCCGCGTGCTTGCCGCCGGCGCAGCGCCGGGCTCGGCGCTCGACGGCGAGGGAGACGGCTCGACAGCCCCGGCGGAGCTCAGGCTGCTCGTGGCCGAGGACAACGTCGTGAATAGCCGCCTCGCGCTGGCGCTGCTCAGAAAGCTCGGCTACGAGGCCGACGTCGTCGAGAACGGCCGCGAGGCGGTCGACGCGCTCGAGCGCCGGACGTACGACGTCGTGCTGATGGACGTCCAGATGCCCGAGCTCGACGGCGTCGAGGCGACCCGCCGGATCCGCGAGCGCTTCGGTCCGGCCGGCCCGAGGATCATCGCGATGACGGCGAACGCGATGGAGGGCGACCGCGAGGAGTGCCTCGCCGCCGGGATGGACGACTACCTCTCGAAGCCGATCCACCGGGACGAGCTCGCGCGTGCGCTGGCGCGCTGCCGTCCGACCGCGCGGCGGGAGACCGTCGATCGCGCCGTCCTGGACGCTCTCGCGTCGTCGCTGGGAGGCGGAGAAGAGGGCCGGCAGGCCGTGGCGGAGCTCGTCGATGCGTTCCTCGAGGACGCTTCGATCCAGATGGCGGCCCTACCCCGCGCCGTGGAGCGCGGCGATACCGGCGAGGCGCAGCGGGCGGCACACACCCTGAAGGCGAACGGCGCCACCTTCGGCGCGCGGTCGTTCTCCGAGGCCTGCCGGCGCCTCGAGACCGTCTGCCGAGAGGGCCGGCTCGACGCCGCGCACGAGCTTGTGGGGCTGGCCGAGGAAGAGTGGGAGCGCCTGAGGGAGGCGCTTGCCGCGGAACGCGGGGAGGATGCGCTCCGTGGCCGCTGAGCTGGCCGGCGGGCGCGTCCTGGTCGTCGACGACGACAGGGTGAACCGCATGCTGCTGACCCGCAGTCTGGAGCGGCAGGGCCACCGGGTGCGCTGCGCAGAGAACGGCATCGAGGCTCTCGAGCTCCTCCACGACGACCCCTGCGACGTCGTCCTGCTGGACATCGTGATGCCCGAGCTCGACGGCGTGTCGGTGCTCGAGCGGATCAAGGCAGATCCCGCGACGCACGACCTGCCGGTGATCATGATCTCGGGGGTCGACGAGACAGAGAGCGTCGTCCGCTGCATCGAGATCGGCGCCGACGACTACCTGCCCAAGCCCTTCGATCCGGTGCTCCTCCGCGCGCGCATCAGCGCCGGCCTCACGAAGAGGCGGCTGCACGAGCTCGAGCGCGAGCGCCTCCGCGGCGTGTTCGCGCGCTTCGTCCCAGAGCACGTCGTCGAGGACGTGCTCGAGCGAACGGACGACGACCTGCGACTGGGCGGGAGCCGCGACGTCGGCACCGTCATGTTCGCCGACCTGAGGAGCTTCACGGCGTTCAGCGAATCGACCGCGCCGCAGCGAGTGATCGAGCTGCTGAACGAGTACTTCGGCGAGATGATCGACGCCATCTTCGACCAAGGAGGCACGCTCGTCGGCTACCGCGGCGACGGCCTGCTCGCGGTGTTCGGAGCACCGATCCCGCTTGACGACCACGCCGACCGCGCGGTCGCGGCGTCGCGCGAGATGCTCGGCGTGCGCCTCCCCCGCTTCAACCGCTGGCTCGGCGAGCATGGGCTTGGCGACGGCTTCGCGATGGGCATCGGCCTCAACAGCGGCCAGTTCATGTCCGGGAACGTCGGGTCCACGCGCCAGCTCGCGTACACCGTCCACGGAGACACCGTGAACACCGCGGCCCGCCTCGAGGCAATGACCAAGTCCGCGGGGGTGCCGCTGCTCCTCGCCGAATCCACCTGCGAAGCCCTGAAGGAGCCGCCGGTGGACCTCGCCTTCGTGGGCGAGTTCGACGTTCGCGGAAAGGAATCGACGGTCAGGCTCTGGACGCTGCGCCCGTGACGGCGCGAGTCACTGGTTCCACTTGTCGGCGGTCTTCTTTCCCTTGCCTGAGCTCTTCGCGCGCGGGTCGCGGGTGTCCTGCGGCCGCCCGCGCTCCGTCAGTTCGACCTGCTCCGCGGTCGAGTCGTCGGAACTGCCGCGCTGCCGCTTCCCCTCGATGACCGCCTCGGCGAGCTTGTCCTGGTCCTTTGCCATGGGCGCCGGCTACCCGGTGCCCTGAGCGCAAAAACCGCAGGCGGCCGCGTGCAGAGCGCGCGCCCGTATCACCCCTAAGGGTGACGGCGGGCTGATCGATTTCACTCCGGGGAGCGACGACACGCCGGGGCTGCGGCGAGATGCTCGCCCTCGTTCAGCTCACCCCAAGGAGGTCGGTCATGTCACAGGTCACTCCCGCAGGCGTCTCGGTCACACACCAGCTTCGTGCCCACTGGATCCTCGCCCTCTCGGCGCTGCTCGCCCTGCTCGCCACCACCGCCGTCGTGCTGGTGCTGGCGATCGACGGCGGCTCCTCGCAGACGAGCGCCGCCGTCGAGCAGTCGCAGCCCGCGCTGCGCGCGGACGGCGGCCCGGACGAGAGCGCCGTCGCCGCCTCGGTCGGCTCGCGGACCAGCGCGGGGCCGAGCGAGAGCAGCGTCGCCGCGGCCATCGGCGGAAGCGTCGCCCCGCGGCCCACCGGCGGGCCCGACGAGAGCATCGTCGCCTCCTCGCTGGCGCAGGCGCCGGAGCAGCCGCGCCCGGACGAGGCCGCCATCGCCACGACCATCTCGGGCCGTTAGACCGACCTCGGCCCGAGCCGCCGAAGCAGCGCCCGCCGGGACCCCGCCCGGCGGGCGCTTCGGTCTTCAAGGCGGCGCTCCACTAGCCGCGCATTGCGGAGTCGCCCGGCGCCACGATGCCGGCCTCGTACGCCAGCACCACGGCCTGGACGCGGTCGCGCACTTCGAGCTTGGCGAGTATCCGCTTGACGTGCGTCTTGACGGTCGCCTCGCTGAGCACGAGCTCCTCGGCTATCTCGCGGTTGGACAGGCCCCGTGCGACGAGCGTCAACACCTCCGCCTCCCGCGGCGTCAGCGATTCGAGCTGCGGCGGCGGCGTGCTCGGCGGCGCGTTGCGCGCGAACTGCTCGATCAGCCGCTTCGTGATCGTCGGCGCGATGAGCGCGTCCCCGCCGGCGACGACGCGGACGGCGGCGACGAGATCCTCGGGCAGGACGTCCTTCAGCAGGAACCCGCTCGCCCCCGCGCGCAGCGCCTCGTAGACGTACTCGTTGAGGTCGAAGGTCGTGAGCATGAGCACCGCCACGGGGTCGTCACCCGCGTCGGCGACTATGCGGCGGGTCGCCTCGAGCCCGTCGATGTCGGGCATCTGGATGTCCATCAGCACGACGTTGGGGCGCCGCTTCCGCGCCACGTCCACGGCGTCGCGGCCGTCGATCGCCTCGCCGCAGACGGTTATACCCGGCTGGAGCTCGAGGATCGCCCGAAAGCCGGCCCGCACGAGCGCCTGGTCGTCGGCGATCAGGACCGAGATCGGCTCGTCGGCAGCGCCCATTGAGACGACAGTAACCGCGCTCGCGGGCCTGCGCATACCCCTGAAGAGTCATGGCCACCTGCCTCAACGGGATGATGGCTCGGCGCCGGCTCCGGGTTAGGCTCGGTCTATGAAGAGAGGCTCGCGTCAGCTGCGCTGGGCGATCGACGTCGGCATCGGTGCGCTGCTGCTGTACACCGGGGTCGACATCACGACTAACTACGAGGAGTCGCAGGGCGCGGGGGTCGACACGAACCTCGACACGATCCTGATCCCGGTCCTGATCCTGCCGATCCTCCTCCGGCACAGGGCGCCGTTCGGCGCGGCCACCGCCTTCGCCGCAGCCTGCGTCGTGAGCGGGATCCCCACGTTCGACCAGTTTCGCCTGCCCGTCGCGCTCCCGGTTGCGCTCTTGATCGTCTACCCGGTGGCGCGTGACACCGACCGGCCGCGGGCACTCGCCGGGCTCGCGCTCGTGCTCGCCGGGCTGGCCGTGATCGGGTTCACCGACCCCGTCGCCGACGACGAGGGCGGCGTGGTGGCAATGCTCGCGTTCGCGCTTCCCCTTTGCAGCGTTCTCTGGGCGGCCGGCCGTTTGGTCAGATCGGGAGAGAAGCTCGCCGTGAAGCTCGAGGAGCAGTCGCATCAGCTCGAGCGCCAGCGCGAGCAGACCGCGCAGCTGGCCGTCGAAGTCGAACGGACGCAGCTGGCCTCAGAGCTCGACCTGGCGGCTCGAGACCGCGTTCGGGAGATGATCGAGCTGGCCGAGATCGGGGAGCGGTCACTGGCGAGCGACCCCCAGGCCGCGCCGGTTACCTTCGGCCGCATCGAGCGGCTGGGGCGCGACTCGCTCAACGAGATGCGGGGACTGCTCGGCGTGCTCCGCGGCGATGAGCGAGGCGCCCGCTCCCCGAGGCCGACGCTGGCGGCGATCGAGACGCTGCTCGCGGAAGCCCGCAGGGGCGGACGGCTGGTCGAGCTCCAGGTCGAAGGCGAGCGCCAGACCCTGCCCGGCGGCGTGGAACTGGCGGCCTACCGGGTGCTTCAGCACGCGCTGGTGGCGGTTCGCGGTGAGGACGGCGAGCCGGCCACCGTCGAGCTCCGATACCTGCATGGCACGCTCGAGGTCGAGGTGAGCGGCCTGCCCGGCGACGGGAGCAGCGCGCGCGCCGCGGTGCTCGCCGCGCGCGAGCGCGTGACGTCTCACGGTGGCAGCTTCAGCGCCGACAGCTCGGCGGTCGGCCGAACCGTGCTGCGGGCGCGCCTGCCGACGGTCGCGGCGCATGGCTGAGCGCTTCTCCGCCCGGCGCGTCCTCGCGAGCCGCTGGCTCGATCCCGCGCTCGCCGTTTTTGTGACAGGCGTGGCGCTGCTCGAGCTGTTCTCGAGGCCCGAGATGACGAACTCGTTGCGGGCGCCGGTCGCGGTGATCGTGATCGGCGCCGCGGTCGCCGCGCGCCGGAGCCACCCCGTCGCAGCCGCCGGCGTGCAGGCGGCGGTGTTGCTGGCAACGCCGAATTACGACGACAACTTCCTGCCGGACTCCGGCCTGGCGGCAGTCTCGATCGTGGCCTACTCGTGCGGCGCGCACGCCGCGATGCGAAGCGGCCTCGCCGCGGTGGCAGTGCTCGCCGCCTGCATGCAGATTGGGGTCGGTTTCTCCGAGTTCCCGAACTTCGAGATCTATTTCGCGACGCTGGGACCCTGGTGGGTCGGCACCCGGGTTCGCCGGCGGCGCCGCATCGTGAGCGAGCTCGCCGAGCGCACGGCACAGCTCGAGGCGGAGCAGGACACCTTCGTCCGGCTGTCGGTGCGCCGCGAGCGGGCCCGGATCGCGCGTGAGCTGCATGACATCGTTGCCCACCACCTCGCGGTGATCGTGGTGCAGGCGGGCGCGGGCCGGATCGCTCCGGCCACGCAGGTCGCCCGAAACGCGGACCGCTTCGCGAGCATCACGGAGTCCGGTGGCCATGCCCTCGAGGAGATGGCGCGCCTGGTGGACCTGCTCGACGCCGAGAAGAACAACGGCGGCGGCGTCCTCGGCAGGCTGCGAGTCCTGATCGACGAAGCAGCCGCCGGCGGTGTGCGGGTCCGGTTCACCCCATTACGGGGCGAGGTCCGGCTCCCGCCGGAGGTCGAGGACGCCGCCTATCGCGTCGTCCAGGAGGGTTTGACCAACGCGATCAAGCACGCTCCGGGCGCCGCCGTGCGGGTCCGGTTGACGGCGCCTGCGGACGAGCTCGAGATCGAGGTCCGCGACGAGGGCGCGGCCACGGGCTCCGCGCTTACCGCCACCGGCTCCGCACTCGGGCTCGCCGGCATGCGCGAGCGCGTCGAGTCGCTCGGCGGGAGCCTCGACGCCGGGCGCGTGGCGGGCGGCGGCTGGCGCCTCACCGCGCGGCTCCCGGTTGCCCTCCCGGCGGTGGCTCAGGTGCCGTAACGTCCCGCGGGACACTCGGGAGGTTGATGGACGGTGGCACGGGCGCCTGGCGCGAGCGAGTTGGTCGAGACGGCGTACCGCACCTGGAACGAGAGCGGGCCGCGCGCCTTCGTCGAGTTCACGACGGAGGACGTCGAGCTCCACGATGCGCCCGAGCTTCCGGATGCGCAGGTGTGGGTCGGCCGCGACGCCGTCGTGGCGAGGCTCGAGGACGTCGTCGCCACCACCGGCGGCCGCTGGGCGGACATGGACGAGATCCGGCCGCTCGCCGAGGAGGTGCTCGTCTCGCTCACGTGGCGGCTCGACCGCGGGGGTCCGGCGCTGGCGTCGGTCTACCACGTGGTACGCCTGGAGAGCGGCAGGATCGCTCGAGTGCGCGTGTTCCTGGATCAGGAGGCCGCAGCCCGCGCCTGAATCGGCGTACCCGCAGCATCAGCTGAACCACGGCTCGAGCACGGCGAGCGTCCCTCCATCGGCATCGAGCTCCACGTTCACGCCGAGCGGAACCGTCGCGCTGCGTGGCCCGTGGCCCAGCGGAAGCCCGTAGACCGCGGGACGCCCGAGCGGCACGAGGATGTCCTCGAAGACGTCCGCGAGCTCGAGCGTGTGGCCGCCGAAGCTGTCCGCGGTATGGACCTCGGAGTGCTCGGCGACCGCGAAGCCGGCGGCGACGTCGAGCTTGCCGGCATGGAGCAGCTGGGTCAGGCAGCGGTCGACCTCGTACGGCTCCACATCGACGTCTTCCAGCAGCAGCACGCGGCCCTCGGTCTCGATCTCGTAGGGCGTGCCGAGACTCGCGGCAAGCAGGGTCGTCGTACCGCCGACGAGCGGCCCGTGCGCGCTTCCGGGACAGAGCGTCTCGATCGCCGAAGGGTCGTCAGGGCGGCCAACGGCAGCGATCTCGCCTCGAAAGGCCTTCAAGAAACGGTCGAGTGAGTACTCGCCGCCGCGCCGCCCGATCTGAGTGCAGTTCGGCCCCCAGAAGGTGACCAGACCGGCGAGCCGACCGAGCGCGAGGTGGAGCAGCGTGATGTCGCTCATGCCGACGAACGGCTTGGGATGCGCGGCTATCAGGGAGAAGTCGAGCAGCGGAACCACCTGCCCGCTGCCGTACCCGCCGCGGATCTGCATGACGAGGTCGACGCTCGGATCGCTGAAGGCCGAGTGCAGGTCCGCTGTGCGCTCCTCCGGCGTGCCGGCCAGATAACCGCGCTCACGTCCGAGATTCTGGCCCTTCACCACCCGCAGCCCGGCCGCCTCGAGCGCCGCAATCCCAGCCCGCGCCGCCGACACGTCGAAGACCGGCGAGGCCGACGACACCAATGCGACCGTGGGCGAGCGACCGGGAGCGACCGGGCGGACCACGGCAACCAGCGTACGCGCCCGCTCTGTCGCAGATGCCACGTTCACCCGCCAGGTCTACCTGCGGCATGGCGGCGACTGCTTGACGACGGATACGAGCGCGCCGCTCTATGGGCGCCGCCGGGACACGAGCATATGTCCGCCACGGACGTCCTGAG
>Ga0126314_10001973_pt1 | contig 10135 bp, 6 predicted proteins | sample Plot105B_FD_92535 | JGI IMG/M metagenome (GOLD analysis project Ga0126314, IMG submission 92535) | Serpentine soil microbial communities from UC McLaughlin Reserve, CA, USA - Plot105B | ecosystem: Environmental > Terrestrial > Soil > Grasslands | place: USA: UC McLaughlin Reserve, Lake County... | reverse complement strand
GGAGCAACCATCCTCGCCGGTAGTCCAAAGACGGGCAAGAGTTGGATGGCCCTGGGGATAGGGGTTGCTGTAGCCTCGGGCGGCACGGCCCTAGGCGGAAAGCTGGTCGAGCAGGGGTCGGTACTATACCTGGCCTTAGAAGACAACCCACGCAGGCTGCAGGGGCGCTTGCGGAAGGTTTTGGTCGGGGAGAAGCCTCCCCGTAACCTAGTACTTACCGACCGGTGGCCCAGGCTCGGCGAGGGGGGTCTAGAGGCCATCGAGGCCTGGCTGATCTCGCACCCCGACGCCCGCTTAGTGATCGTCGACACCCTGGAGAAGATCCGCCCCAAAGGTGCCGGAAGGAACGTTTACCGGGAGGACTACGAAGCTGTAGAACCCCTTCTCTCACTAGCCGCCCGCTACAACGTGGCCGTGCTGGTGGTGCACCACTTGCGCAAGGGCTCGGCCGACGACCCCCTGGATGAGGTCTCCGGATCTCACGGTCTCACCGGGGGTGTGGACGGGGTGCTAGTCCTCAAGAGGGAGCGCGGCAGGGCTGATGCCTTCCTCTTCGTAACGGGGCGGGATATAGAGCAGGAGAGGGAGCTTGCCCTCAGCTGGGACCCTGGCACCGCGGTGTGGAGGATCGCGGGCGATGCCGAGGAGTATCGGGGCTCCAAAGAGCGGGCCGAGATCGTCGAGTGCCTGCGCTCTGCCGCGGGGCCGATGGGTCCTAAGGAAGTCAGCGACGTCCTCGGCAAGGACTACAACGCGACGAAGCAGCTCCTATGGAAGATGAGCAACGACGGCGACCTCAGAAGCGTCGGCAGCGGTAAATACGTGGTTACCGGTAACTTCGATAACCGCGATAACCGTCACGCCGAAGAATCCTCTCACGAAGGTGCACCGGAACCTCTTACCCCAGCGAGTGAGAAACGCCTCAATCCTGAGAACGCCGCCCCCGCCCAAAAAGTAAACGCGGTTATCGAAGTTACCGATGAGCGGATAACCGTAGACTCCACCACCACGCTAATAACCACCCCGGAGCAGCTTGATTCCGCCGTCGCTGAGATTCGACAAGCGCAGATCCTGGCCCTGGATCTGGAGACCACAGGGCTCAACCCTCGGAGCGATAGGGCTAGGCTTATCTCGCTCGCCACCGCCCAAAACACCTGGCTCATCGATTGCTTCGCGGTGGACCCACGCCCGCTCTTTGAAGTCTTGGCGAAGAAGACGCTGGTGCTTCACAACGCCCTCTTCGACCTGGGCTTCCTCTTCGAAATGGGCTTCGAGTTGGGCGAGGGCGGCGAGGTCGTCGACACGATGCTGATGTCGCAGCTCCTGGAGGACAAAGACTCAGAAGAATACAAGGAAGCAGCATGAGCCCGAAGAGGATGTCTCACAAGCTCAAGGACGTGGCCCAGCGGGAGCTGGGCAAAGAGCTGGACAAGGAGCAGCAGAAGGCCGACTGGGGAGGGGAGCTGACCGACGAGATGCTCACCTACGCCGCCAAGGATGCGGAAGTTCTGCCCCCACTCCAAGAAAAGCTAGCAGCTAAAGTGGAGGATGCTGACCTCAAGAGGGTGATGGAGATAGAGCAGTGGGCGCTTCCGGCTATAGTCTGGATGGCCAACGCCGGGGTCCCCTTCGACGCAGAGGGTTGGCACAGGTACCTGGGGCAGGTGGAGGAAGAGAAGAACCGGCTGGGGCTGGAACTCAACAGGCTGGCCCCCGACCAACCCCAAGGTAAAGAGTGGAACTGGAACTCCTGGCAGCAGGTTCTAAAAGCCTTCGGCCTGCTAGGCGTCGCTCTGTCGGATACGAAGGAGGAGACGCTCTCCCGCTGTGGGCATCCTTTGGCTCGTACGCTTCTTGAGTACCGCAAGACTTCGAAGATGCTAGGCACCTATGGAACCTCGCTTCTGGCGACGGTCGGGGAGGATGGCAGGATCTACGCCTCCTGGTGGCAGGTAGGGGCAGGCACTGGCCGGATGGCCTGCAGCAACCCCAACCTCCAGAACCTGCCCCCCGAGGCTCGCAAGCACGTCCGGGCGCCCGAAGGTCGGGTCCTAGTGAAGGCTGACTACTCCCAGATAGAGCTAAGAATAGCCGCTAAGATCAGCGGTGAGGAGGGGATGCTAGAGGCCTTCGCCGAGGGCCAGGACATACATACCATAACCGCCCGGAGCATCACCGGGAAAGAGCAGGTCAGCAAGGAGGACCGCAAGCTTGCCAAGGCCGTTAACTTCGGGCTTCTCTACGGTATGGGGCCGACAGGCCTGCGCCATTACGCTCGCGGCAGCTACGGGGTCGAGATGACAGCCGGAGAGGCTGAGCATTACTGGCGAGGCTTCTTCGAGACCTATCCGAGCTTGAAAGCCTGGCACGACAGGGAGTACAGGGAACTCAAGAAGGGCAGCACCGAGACCAGGACCCTCACCGGCAGACGCCGCACTGGCGTCACGAAGCTCACCGAAAGACTCAACAGCCCCGTGCAGGGTGCCGGTGCCGACGGACTGAAGCTCGCCCTAGCTTACCTTTGGGAGAGGCGCCATCACTGCCCCAACGCCCAGCCGATCCTTGCTGTGCACGACGAGATCGTGGTCGAATGCGACGAGAAGGATGTCGAAAAGGCCGAAGCCGGGCTCAAGAAGGCGATGATTGATGGGATGCACGAGGTTGTGAACGGACTTAAGGCTGACGGTCCCTCTGTGCCTTTAGAGGTGGAGGTCGAGAGCGGTGGGTCGTGGGGAAACTAACGGCTCTACTCTAGTCGAGTATGCATCTCCTTCAGAGGTGCATACTCTTTATCGGGTTACTCCCCCCACCCTTCGGCCTGTGCTCCCCATCTTCCTCGGGGGAAGATCCTACGGTAGGCTCGTCTATCTCTCCGGGTACAGCAACTTCGGGCTTTGGCTCCTTGGCAGGGTGACGGACCCCATCCTTAAACTCCTGGACGGGAGCGGTGAGTTCACTCTTTACCTCTCCAACGGTGCGGCGGGTCTCTCTAACCTCCTCTGAGAGCAGCTCCTCCTTGAACTCCTCCACCGTGTTCTGGGCTCCGCTGAGGAAGCGGCCAAGGTCCCGCGCCATGCCTGCGGCTTTGCCCGGCCCGAAGATGAGCAAGAAGAGGAGCCCTATGATCAGCAGCTCTTGGGGACCTACCCCGAACACTCTTTAGATGCCCTAAGCCTTCTGCTCGGTGTGCCTAGCCCCCGCCCCTGCATCGGACGACTCATCATGAGCCACTCCATCAAGCGATGGTTTCTCCTCGTCCTTCTGCTTGCGCTCCTGCAGCTCCTCCTTGCCTTCACCTGAACCGGCGGTCCCCTTGCGGAACTCTCTAATGCCGCTGCCCAGCGACCTTCCAAGCTCCGGGACACGCTTCGCCCCGAAGAACAGTAGGATTATGGCCAGGATGATCAGTAGCTCCATCCCTCCCATGCTAGGTACTCCTGGGATCATGTAGAAGCCCTCCTTTCTCTCTTTACGCTTCCACTTTCTTTGCCCCGGCAAGCTCTAGTATCGCAGGGGCTCCTACGGCCAGCCCCGAGGCTATCTTTCCTTCTTTGTCTATCAGCACCGCTGAAGGCGTGCCCGAAGCCCCAAAGGAGCGCCCGACTGAGAACTCTTGGTCTAGTACCACGGGGGACCTTAAGCCCATCTCTTTGTTGGCCTCCTCTGTGCCAGCCGAGACTACCAGGAGCTTAGGGGCTCCCTCTGGTGAGTTGGCCTCCCACTCCTTTAGGTCGGGAAGCATCTGCTGGCAGAACCCACAGCCTGGATTCCAGAAGAGGACCAGTGTCTTGCTACCCTTGAAGTCGGTGAGGTCTATTGTCTTGCCCTCGAGGTCCTCAAGCTTTATCCCGGGAGCAAGCTCGCCTACCTTGGGACCCGCTGGCATGGCTTGAGCTGCACCGTTGCCGTTGGCGTGGACCTTGCCGCACTTGGGGCAGGGCCCGCCGTTGCCGTTGGAGGCAGGTGCGGGATCCGGTGCCCCGGGCAGCAGCGGCACCCGGTTCGGCACTTGTACTGCCTGGGTCACGAGTTCCCTGAGTTCCCTTATGGCCTCCGCACCACCTGCTACCGGGCTTCCGACGGTGCCATCAGGACGAACCATTAGCGCACTGGGTGTGCCCCTGACCTCGTAAGCCTCAGACACTTCCCGGTCCTTCTGCAGTAGTACCTGGGTTAACCCGTGCTCTTGACTCTTGGACTTATTCTCTTCGGGGGTGCCCCGGCTTATGAGTGAGATGGTTAGCTTCTCTGCGTGCTCTTTTTGCCAGCGGCCTATCTCCGGCAACATCGCCGTGCAGGGGCCGCAGTTAGGGTCGCTAAATAGCAGCACAACGGGCTTGCCGCCGGCGCGTAGGGCCTCGAGTGTTAGCGTCTCGCCGTAGAGGCCTGAGAGGTCAAAGGTGGGGGCCCTAGAGCCGACAGGCAGCCCAAGGGGCTGCTGAGACCCGTTCGGGGGAGACCCGTTCGGGGAGGGCGCCCCTCCTCCCCCCACGCCGAGTCCCGCCTCCAATGCTTCGAGGCGCACAAGGAGGCGCCCGTTCTGTCTAAGCAGGTGGACTATGAACCACCACTGGGCACCCACAAGCCCCAGCACCACCGCTCCCACCATGAGGCTCGCCCCTTGGGCAGTCGAGAGGTCCCCTATCCAGCTCACCGCACTGGGCCCAGCCCCGTCATAACCCTGCCAGACGACAAGGCCGGCTAAAGCAGCGAGGGCACCGTTGCGCACGAGGGTCGACCACCCAGCCGGAGCGGAGTGAAGTTGGCCAAAGCAGTGACACTCCGGTTTGCGGCCGCGGGCGAGGTTGATCCCAATGCCAACTATGAAGAGGAGCAAAAGCGCAAGCGCCCCTATAGCGCCCCACCAGGCCGTACCGGCGGGTATCAGGGCAGCGGCCGCTGCGAGTTCGATCAAGGGCAAGAGGAACCCTAGCGGGCTGGCAAGGAAGGACGGTACCCCAAAGTCAACCAAAGCCTGCCTTGATCCTTTGCGATCGGCGAGCTTGGTTACTGCGGCCACGAAGAGGACAAAGGCAAGCAGCAATCGTGCTATCAGTAACGGAAAAGTTATTTTCGGTCTCCTTTCAGGTCAGGTGAGATTAAGAGGGCCGTGTCTATCCATCCCTGGCCCTCTTAAACGTATCGTCGCTACAACCTCCTTGCCGGGAAGCTCACTAAGTTGGCTATGGGCAGGGGGTCCCAGAGTCAACGCAGACGCCGTTGCAGCAACTCTGAGAACTAAGATCGCAGACCTCGCAGGCGGGGCCGTAGTAGTAACCACAGTAAAAGCTTGTGCAGCAGATATGAGTCTCCGGGTTATAGCAGTGTTGAGAAACCCCGGAACCGCAGCACCGCTCCCCAGCGTCACAGTAGGTTGTGGAGCGTGTAAAGTCGACACAATACACTCCGGAGCACAACCCGTTTTGGCAAGTCGTCCCTGGCTCGCACGAGATGCCGCAACCACCACAGTTAGCTGGGTCGGTCTTAGTGTCGACACATGTCCCCCGCAGTCAGTTTGCCCCGATGGGCACGCACACGACCCGCCCTGGCAAGTCGTCCCACCTGAGCAGATTCTGCCGCAAGAGCCGCAGTTGTTATTGTCGGAGCTAAGGTCGACGCATCCGGCCGGGGGGCACCTAGTCAGCCCTGTGGAACAGCCTCGGAGTTTGTCGGATTGCTGTGATGCCTGCGTCGTTGGGGTCTGCGGGGAAGCCTGCTCCGGCTCTGCACCTCCTTTGCCCGTGGGGTCCTGCGGGGAATCCTGCTCTAGCCCTGGCCCTCCTTTGCCTAACGGGGCTTGCGGGGAATCCTGCTCTAGCCCTGGCCCTCCTTTGCCTGACGGGGCTTGCGGGGAATCTTGCTCTAGCCCTGGCCCTCCTTTGCCCGAGGGGTCCTGCGGGATATTCTGGGCCCATGCTATCCCTGGTATAGCGGCCAGCAGACCACCTGCAAGTGCCCTACCAGCCCACCTAAGCGCATCGCCCCTGGAGAGGCTACGGTTAGCCAGCCCTTTGGCCAGCTCGTCGAAGGAGTGTTCCGCTGCCGGCTCCCCTTTGGGAGGAGGGCGGACCTCCTCAGGCCGGTTTTGGTTTATCTCTTCTTCCATAGACCCTCCTTTTTCACCAATCTCCCAATCTCCGGTGGATTGCTTCTCTCGGTAAGCACCCTAGCAGACGCCACTTAGCTGGCACTTAGCTGGAGGGCTTAAAAGCATAGTCAACTTGACTATTTTTTGAGTGTTTTTGGAAGCGTCAGTATTTGCAGACCCTCCAAACAGGGTACTGGGCAGGAGGTCAGCCTTCTCATCTCATCTTTCGAGACGTTGACAGATACCCACTTTGTACAATAATGCGAGGTGATAATGGATGGCTGCCGATGACCTAACCACTCCACGCTCATTCTTTGTGAGGTAATCGAGATGTGCACAAACCCGCGTATTCGGAACTTCGTGGCCAGCATAGGCTTAGTGCCCATTACACAGGTCTCAGAGACTGATATATTTATAGTCGGATATCCGAAGTCTGGCAATACGTGGTTTCAGAACCTCGTGTGTAGCGTCAATTTTGGTGTTCACCCTGAGTTCACTCCTGACAAATTGATACAGGATCTTGTGCCAGACGTACACGCGCAGTCTTACTACAAGCGCTACGAGGCACAGACGTTCTTCAAAACGCATCATCTTCCCAGAGAAGAACATAGACGCGTTATTTACCTCCTACGTGATGGTCGAGATGTTATGGTTTCGTATTTCCACTTCAAGAACGCCCTACGTGATATTAATAACACCCTACGTGGTAATAAGAACGCCCTAAGTGGTAATACGATCAACCTATTCGAGTTTATCCGCGATCAGGGCAACTTGCTCCCTCTCAAGTGGCATGAGCATGTAGAAGCATGGTTATCAAATCCTTACCATGCAGAAATAATTACGATCAAGTACGAAGACCTTAAGACGAATCCGCTTCACGAAATGAAGCGCTTTTGTGAGTTCGTACACTTGGACAGAAGCGAAGAATTTATTAGAGGCGCAATTGAACGATGTTCTTTTGAGAATATGCAGCGACAAGAAAGAACTGCTTGGCCAAGGGACAAATTGTTTGTGAGACGCGGTGAAATAGGTAGTTTTAGAGACGAGATGCCTCCTGATGCTTTGCGGCTATTTTTAAGTGAGGCCGGCCAGACTTTACTCAAGGTCGGGTACGTATAGCGCTTTGCAGAGATATTGGACCACCCCGTCTCTTAGGCGCATGGAGGCTTCTTCAGAAGCTCGCGCGGAAGAGACGCTCCCTGGCAATTGTGCCATTCTAGAGCATATGCTGACCGGCCCAACTTCACTGGAATCCGCTATATGTAGCGGGTTGCAGTGAGGTTGACCCGGGTAGCCTTGCTCAGTCGAATGCGGCACTTAAGGTGTCCCCTATCTTCCCGCAGGGGTCTTGGTATCAAGCATCCGTAGGTGCACAGATGCAGCATGGGTCAATACCACTGCAACGCGCTGTAGGTAAAATTATTCCAAGTCCACCTTGGTTACACATCCGGCTTTGAGAGACCTCTCACGTATCTACTGGGAAGCGACATTATGCTTCTTGTGGCTACTACACAAAACAGGGGTTGCCCCGTCAGAGGTTAGAGCCCCAAGGAGTAGATCTGGGCCCTAGAACGTAGCCTAAGCTTCTTTAGGATTTTGGCTACGTGGTTTGCGACCGTGTGCTCGGAGATCGAAAGCTCTTTGGCGATTTGGCGGTTGGTCAGCTTCCGTCTGACGAGGAGCGCCACCTCTCGTTCCCGGGCGGTGAGCCTTTCCGCTCGTTCGTCGGGCGGTGGCGGTGGATGCTGCTGGTCGGGCACGGGGACGGGCGTGGGAGACTCGTGCTCCTCTTCCTCTAAGAGGGCGTACTCTATGGCCCGCTCGGAAGTCATCGCCCGTCCTTCAGCCCAGGCAGCCTCCCATGCCTCTTGGTCTAACTGGGCACGGGCGGCGCTTACCTGATCCTGATAGACGGAGCGGTCGGGCGCGTAGATGTACGCCGCGGCTTCTATCTTCTCCAGCAGCGCCTCAGCGGCTCCCCACAGGCGCACGGCACGCGCTAGCCTGCCCTCCGACGCGGCTAAGCCCGCAAGCCCCTGAAGGCAGTAGGCGGCGTTGGTCTCGTTCCCCGCCTCGGCCGCGAATTTAAGCCCCTCCCCATACAGCCCCTTCGCCCGCTCGTGGTCGTGCTCGGCCTGCGCCACCATGGCCCTGGTGTAGCACGCCACACAGATCCCTTCGGCGACCCCCACCTCCCGGGCCAGTTGTAATCCTCGCTCTGCCAGCCGCTTCGCGCGAGTGTGATCTCCCTGGCCGAACCATCCCACCGCCAAGAAACTAAGGGTCACGGAGGCACACCATCTTTCCCCTATCTCAAGGAAGAGATCCACGGCCTCTTGAAAAAGCGTGATCCCTCGCTCGTGCCGCCCCTGGCCAACCACTACGAGGCCGATGCCACTCAGCGCCAACGCAGACCCTAGCTTGTCTCCTAGTTCCCTGAAAACCCCAAGGCTTTCTTCGAGCAACGGTTCGGCCGACCGCCGGTCGGCCTGACCATCCGCCATCGTACCCGCGACGAACAAGGCCTTCGCCCGAGCAGACGCCGGCATAGTAACTCCCTTTGCCAATGCCTCCTCCATCCACCTTCGCCCCTCGGTGAAGTGGCCATGCATCCACCAGAACAGCCACAGCGTCCACCCCATCCTCGCGGCCCTCTCCGACTCCCCCTTTCCGAGCAGCCATCGCATAGCCCCACGCACGTTGTCCCGCTCCGTGTCCAGCCTCTTAAGCCACTCAACCTGTCGCGGTCCCCTCAACTCCGGCCCGGCCCGTTCGGCCAGGACTAGGAACGAAGCGGCGTGCCGATTCCGGACGGCGTCGGCTTGTCCGCTCTCCTCCAGGCGCTCGCGCGCATACTGGCGGATCGGCTCAAGCATCCTGTAGCGCGAAGCGTCCTCCTGCTGCTCCGCCCCCGCATTCACCACAACCAGCGACTTGTCCACCAACTTAGATAGTAGGTCCAGGACGTCCCCTTCATCTATGCGCTCGCCCACTCCTACCGCCTCCGCGGCTTCCAAGGTCCAGCCCCCCGCGAACACCGAGAGCCTCCCGAAGAGCTCCCGCTCGGGCTCGCTAAGGAGCTCAAAGCTCCACTGTAGCGTCCCCCTGAGCGTCCCGTGGCGGGGATCCGCCATCTGGCCGCCCGTTCTCAGAAGTCCCAAGGAGTCGTCCAGCCTCTTAGCGATCTGCCCCGCGGAGAGCACCCCCATCCTGGCCGCCGCAAGTTCTATGGCAAGAGGTATTCCTTCCAGACGCCGGCACACCTCCGCCACGGCCTGCACGTTTTGGGCAGCGAGAGCGAACGAGGGATTGCGGTAGCGGGCCCGCTCCACGAAGAGCCTAACCGACTCGTACCCTTGGAGCTTCTCCGCCATGGGTGCTGGTTGGCGGGCTTCTGGCATAGAGAGGGATGGCACCACCCAGTTGACCTCACCCACTACCCCGAGAGCCTCCCGACCTGTTGCCAGGATCCGCAAGCGCGGGCAGGACCCTAGGAGCGCATCCACCAGGCGAGCCGCGGCCTCCACGAGGTGCTCGCAGTTGTCTATAACCAAAAGCATTTTCTTGGCTCGCAAGGTGTCATTAAGCGTCTCGAGGAGCGGCCGGTTCGGCTGCTCGCGTACCCCCAAAGCCTGGGCCACCGCCTGCGGCACCAGCTCGGGCTCCGTAAGCGGAGCGAGCCCCACCAGCCACGCCCCGTCCGGGTAGACGCCCGCCAGATCCCTGGCCACCTCAAGCGCCAGGCGCGTCTTGCCAGAGCCGCACGCTCCGGTGAGGGTAAGAAGCCTCGTCATGGCCAACAGCCGCTTGACCTCAAGCTTCTCGCGCTCGCGCCCTACGAAGCTGATGCGTGCCAGGGGCAGGTTGTGCTTAGCGCCGGCTCCCGCAGGGGAAGGGACCTCTTCTTCCGCTGGGAAGCCGGCGGCCGCTGACGAAGCGGCCGCCGGCGGGAAGGTACCAGCCCAGATCTCCTGCTGTAGGCGACTGGCCTCAGCCTCGGGCCCGGTCTCGAACCCCTTAAAGAGGGCTTCGCTAAGCTGCTCGTAT
>Ga0126314_10001972_pt1 | contig 10137 bp, 5 predicted proteins | sample Plot105B_FD_92535 | JGI IMG/M metagenome (GOLD analysis project Ga0126314, IMG submission 92535) | Serpentine soil microbial communities from UC McLaughlin Reserve, CA, USA - Plot105B | ecosystem: Environmental > Terrestrial > Soil > Grasslands | place: USA: UC McLaughlin Reserve, Lake County... | reverse complement strand
GCGATCATGTTTGCCATCGAGCCGCCGCTGGTCAACAGGCCATTCGCGTCGCGATCGTACCCAATCAAACCTCCCAGCCAGCGGACCACCATGCGTTCGATCTCAGTGCCGGCGGGACCGGAACGCCAGCACGTTATGTTTGCGTTGAGTGCGGAAGTAATCAGGTCCGCGTAAGCGCCAATCGGAGTCGAGGGCGAAGCAACATAGCCGAAGAACCTCGGATGACCGTTATGTCGGCTGAGATCCATGATCGCGCGACACTCTTTGAAGAGTTGATCCAGTGGCACTCCTTCAGCGGAAAGTTCGGCGTCAATCGATTCGAGCGTCTTGCCGGCGTAGTTTTCAGCACGAACAGGGCGCTCCGCGACTGTCGTGACATAGTCGTGCACCAGTTGTGTAGCCTGGGACGAGATCTCCCGAAGGGCTTCGTCAGTGACGTCGAGAGACGAATGCGTTCGCAATGACATTGCGTTCACAAACTAACATATCGCCCGCAGTTTTATTAGCCGCAGATGAACGCGGATGAACGCTGATCAGATCACGGTTCATCGGCGTTCATCTGCGAAAATCTGCGGCCAATTATTCACCCGTGTTAACATTCGCTCGATATGTCACCCAAAGTGCTTTCATCGATCGGCATCGGCACGTATCTCGGAAATGCAGACGATGCGACTGATGCAAACTACGCCAACGCCATCGTTCGCGCCGTTCAGCTCGGCGTAAACGTTATCGACAGCGCTGCAAATTATCGTTTTCAGAGAAGTGAACGTTCCGTCGGCCGGGCCTTGAAGACGCTCGCAACCACGGATGGTGTTGCGCGCGACGAGCTCGTTATCTGCACCAAGGGCGGCTATCTGCCGTTCGATGGATCGCCGCCGCGCAATGTGCGCGAATATGTGAATGAAACCTTCGTCAAACCGGGTATCGCTTCGTTCGAAGACATTGTCGGCGGCAGTCATTGCATGACGCCCGCTTATCTTCAAAACCAGCTCGAGCAGTCGTTGCGAAACATGGGCGTGGAGTGTGTCGACGTCTACTACATACACAATCCGGAGTCGCAGTTAGGCTACGTTTCGGAGCGCGAGTTTTATGAGCGGCTGAAGCTTGCGTTTGAGCGTCTCGAACAGAATCGGGCCCACGGCAAGCTGGCGCATTACGGCGTGGCGACGTGGAATGGGTTTCGTGTTGCACCCGATTCAGACGGCCATCATTCGTTGGTGCGGATGGTTGAGATTGCACGCGAGATTGGCGGTGACAGTCATGGGTTTCATTTCATTCAACTGCCGTTCAACATGGCAATGCCTGAAGCGATCACGCTCGCGAATGAAACTATTGACGGAAAACCGATGACGGTTGTGAATGCTGCGGAGCGGCTGGGCGTGACGGTGGTGGCGAGTGCATCGATGTTGCAGGGCCGCATCGACCCGCAAAGCGCGATTCAGTTTGTTCGCTCCGCTCCGGGGATCACGACAGCGCTCATTGGCATGAGCCGCGTCGAGCACGTGGAAGAAAACTTAGCCGCGGATGAACGCGGATGAACGCGGATCAGCGCTACACATCATTCTCGGAGTTCTGGCCATATTACCTGTCAGAGCACAGCAGGCCCGCGACTCGTTTGCTTCACTTGATCGGCACGGCAACGGGTGTGGCTTTGCTTGTCTACTTGATTGCGATCGGAAGATGGTGGTTATTCTTTCTCGCTTTTGTTCCCGGTTATGGCTGCGCGTGGCTGGCGCACTTCCTGATCGAGAAGAATAAGCCTGCCACTTTCAAATATCCGCTCTGGTCGTTCATGGGCGATTACAAGATGATCGCGCTGATGCTGACCGGCCGGATGAGCGCCGAGGTCAAACGACTTGCGCGGTAACGTCCCCATTCCCGAAATTCCCCACGGCGAGGATCTATGGCTGATGGTCCTCATCACCTCCGTCCGTGAGCGCCGGACGCAGCAAGGCCGCCTCTTCTGCGACGCCTCAGCTCGCAACGCCAGCGGCTCCATCGCTCTCAAAATCTGGGGTGAAATCCTCGAGACTCAGAAAGGGATCAAACCCGGTCTCTGGGGTATCACCGGTAAACTCGAAACTTTCCAGGATCGCTCGCAATTCGTCGTCACTGAATACCGCCCCATAACGGTCGAGCAATATCGTGAATACCAGCAAGCCGAGCCACAGCTCCCGCGCGCTTACACCTTCGACATCGAAACATTAACCCTCCCGGATTTTCGTGAACGTGTAGGACCGCAACTCGAGCGCTCGATGCGCCTCGGACACATGCGCGTCGAACAGCAACAGCGTTACCTCGAAGACATCGCCGCGGAGGAAGAGCGTTGTTATGCGCTTGGCTCGCTAAGCGCTACTTCCGGCCGCGTGCTTTCAATTGGTCTTCACGTCGGTCCGATTTCGGGTTTGGAGTTTCCGGAGCTGGGGCCGCAAGTAAGCGAGCACGTGTTCGGCATCGACAAAGACGGCTACGAGCAAGATGAAAAGCAAGCGCTCCAGGATTTTCTAATCTTCATGAAGGATTTCGATTGCGATTGCGACGAGCTCGTCGGACATAACATCATCGGTTTCGATCTCCCCTTTATTTTCCAGCGCTGCCTGGCACACTCGCTCAAGGCGCGTCCATTCGTAAATTTGGGTGAGTACAACGTGCGCGGCGTCTTCGACACAATGCATCGCTGGTGGCTGGGCGCAAAGCGTAATGTCAGTCTCGACGACGTGGCCTGGGCACTCGGCATCGAGTCGAGCAAGACGTCGGAGGTGGAAGGCAGCAAGGTCTTCGATCTTTACCAGGCCGGCAAGCTCGATTTAATTCGCGAATACAATCTCAACGACGTGCGCGTGACGCGAAAAGTTTACGAACGAATGATAGCCAGCTTCGGCCGATAGCCACAAACAGGCGCAAAAAAGATAGTCACAAAAAGGCTCAAAAGGCACAAAAACCATTTTTTATTCCGGGAGTGAGAGGCCCAAATCTAGTGAGCGTCTCGTTGGCAGATCACACATATTGTGTTTTTTGTGCCTCTTTGTGGCTAGTGAGTGATAGAATGGCTGCCCATGGAAATCGTCTTCCCCGTGTCGATGCTGGCCCTGGGTCTTACTATCGGCACTGTCTCCCTGTGGTTCATCACACGGACAAAACTGAAATATGAATTTGAACGCGGCCGGACGGAAGGTGAAACTGAACGCGCCACGCTGATTGAACGTCTGGCCCGCAAGGAAGATCAATTGCGCGAGTTGCGCGAGATGCTCGACGTCGAAACGGATCAAAGCGAGCGGTTGCGATTCGAGAATGCGCAAACGCTGGCGAACCTCTCAGCCCTACAGACGCGACTCGAAGAAGAACGAAAGGGGAGCGAGGAAAAGCTCTCGATTCTAAACAACGCCGAAGCAAAGCTGGCCGACGCGTTCAAAGCACTGTCCGCCGACGCTTTGCGAAACAACAACCAGTCGTTCCTGGATCTCGCCAGGCAAAACCTCCAGACGTTTCAGCAAACGGCTAAAAGCGAACTCGAGCGGCGGCAGATGGCCATTGGAGATTTGATCAAGCCACTCAAGGAGTCCCTCGAGAAAGTCGACGGGAAGATCGGCGAGCTTGAAAAGAACCGCGTGGGCGCTTATTCGGAGTTGCGGGAGCAGGTGAAGGCGCTGGCACAGTCGCACTTGCAGCTTCAGTCTGAGACCGGAAACCTGGTCAAGGCGTTGCGCGTGCCTCATATCCGCGGCCGCTGGGGAGAGATTCAGTTACGGCGCGTGGTTGAGCTTGCGGGCATGCTCCAGTATTGCGACTTTGTCGAACAGGAAACAATTGCGACTGAAGACAGCCGCATCCGTCCCGATATGATCGTGCGTTTGCCGGGCAATCGCACGATCGTGGTTGACTCAAAAGTTCCTTTTGACGCTTTTTACGAATCGATCTCGACAACTGACGAAGAAATTCGTGTGACCAGGTTGAAGGATCACTCGCGACTTGTTAGAACTCACATTACGGCACTCAGTCGAAAGTCGTACTGGGAGACAGTGCAGCCGACGCCTGAGTTTGTGCTGTTGTTTCTTCCGGGCGAAACGTTTTACAGTGCTGCACTCGAAAACGATCCGAAGCTGATCGAAGACGGCGTCAGCCAGGGAGTGATCATTGCAACGCCAACAACCCTGATCGCGCTGTTGAAAGCGGTGTCATACGGTTGGCGTCAGGAGCAGATGGCGGACAATGCGCAGGAAGTCAGTAACCTGGCGAAGACGCTCTACGATCGACTGCGCGTGTTTACAAATCACTTCGACGACATCGGGAAAAATCTCGATCGCGCGCTCGACTCCTACAACAAAGGCGTGCGGTCACTCGAGTCCCGCGTGCTTGTAACCGCCCGCCGTTTCAAAGAGCGCGGCGCCATAGCCGGTGAAGAGATCGAAGTGCTCGAACCCGTCGACAAGGGAGCCCGCGCGCTGAGCCGCGATGACGGTGGGCTGTTCCCCGAAGAAGATATGCCGCTACTGAAAGCCCGAACGGCCAAGGCACAAAGATAAAAGTTAGAAGAGGGCCACGGATTACACGGACCACACGGATAAGCAATACAATCTGTGTTATCCGTGTAATCTGTGGCTAAAATATTTTGAACGAGATTTGGTTAGGTCCGCTGCTCAACGATAACCGGGCGCTACTCATCGAGCGTTGCACTAAATTCGTAGCCAACAATCAAAACGACGCCTTCATTTATCTTGCGGCCTCATATCCGCTCCTCGAACACGTTACCCAGGAGCTTCTCGACGGCGATCGCAATCGCGGCGTTTGGGGCGAGCTTCCCGTCTATCTCTTTCGTGGACTGGTCCGGCGCGTGCTCTATTCGGCGGCCGACGAGAACGGCGAGGGGCTGCCGCCGCGGATACCCATCGATCGAGACGAATTGCCGCTCAAGCGCAGTTTAATCTCCCAACTGCTGCTGCAACTGCTTGCCACGGGCCAACTGAAAGCTTTTGCGCCGCTCGCTACCCGCGAAGGATGTGTGAATAGCATCTCCACGTTGCTGGGTGAGATTCAGCGTGCCGCCAGAACTCCGGCCGAGCTCGCCGAAATTCTTACAGCTCGCGCGCGAGACATCGAAAAGGGAGCCACCGAACCGCGAGGCGTTACTCAGCTCGACTTCGACAGAGAAGTCTCACTCATTTACTCAACCTACACGGACCTGCTGGACCAAAGTTTGTTCACCGAAGAAGACGCGGAGCAGCTTCGCGCGCTGTGGGTGTTACGCGGCATGATTGACCAGCGATTCTTGCGCGTGCCGTGGCTGGCAAACGTACAACTGCTGGTCATTGATGGATTCTTCGACTTCACTCCCGTGCAGGGCGAGATCCTGCGGCAGTTGATCCCACTGCTGCCGCAAACAATCGTCAACCTGAACCACGACGACGGCAACCCTGAAATCTTCACTCCGTTTCAGGACACGATCGGGCAACTGGAAAGCATCGCGAAGTTTGACACTATTCATACTCACGACTACCACTCCACGAGCGGTGTGTTGTCCGAGTTACGCGAAAACCTTTTCAACCCGTTGACCTCGTCCGATGAAGTTTCTGACGATCCGGAAGCCGTCGTGCACGAGATTCGTTACCTCGAATGTGGCGATCGCGATACTGAAATCCGCACCATCGCCCGCGAAGTAAAGCGTCTGGTTCTGACCGAGAATTTCGACTTCGCCGACATTGCGCTCGTAGTTCGCAAGCGCGCTGCCTATGGGCCGACAATCTCGCGCGTCATGCTGGAGGAATCGCTTCCGTGCAATCTCGAACTGCGAATCGAGGCCGGCGATGTTCCCGCCAACCGTGCGGCACTGAAACTCCTGCTGCTTCTCGAAGGTCTTTCTTCCGAAGAACCTGATTCAACGCGAATTGCGGAAGTCGCGGACCTCATAAAGTCGGAATACTTCCGGTTGAGCGACGCGGAGATGCGCGTTCTGTCGTCGCGCTTCGATGAGCAGCATTTGGACCTCTTGCGAGCCGACGTCGCGGCGCTAACGCCCGACATTCTCGAACGCCTGAAAATTCGTTACCGCATCGGCTTCTGGGATGCTGACTCGCTCGAGAATGCGTTCGCGTATGTCGGCAGCGATCTGACAGTGAATGCATGGCTGGCCCGGGCGCACAAACTCTTCACTGATCTTCCCGGTGCGGCGGCAACGAAAGAGCTCCTGAACATCGATGCGGGTGCGCACGACCGCGACACCGATATTGCCGATAACGTCGAGAACGCTGAAATCGTGAAGCTCGAGGAAAAAGGCGTCGAGAAGAAGCGACGTCCCTCGCGTGACGTTCATCCGGCGGCGCTCGCCTGGACCTCGCTCGTAGTGCAAAGATTTTCCGAGCTGCTGCACGCGGTGCCGCGTGAAGGCAACCTGCCCGCGTTGCGCGCGGAGCTGATGAGGCTCCTGGATCGCCTCGGTTTTCGCGATCAGATTGCGGAGCCGGCAAAGCGCGCAACTGACGAAAAGCAACTGCCGCAAGTGATGCTCAACTTCAATGCTCTGGAAACATTGCGTCGCGCATTCCTCGCCGCAATCAAAAGCATCGAGCTGGGCGCGAAGGCGCCTGTAATCACGCGTCTCTCCAGTTTCTTACAGGAAGTCCGCCGCTCCCTCACCTCGCAGTCGCAGATCTTTGGCGCGCCGGATCGGAATGGTTTGCGTGTTCTCGAAGCGACGGACGTGCGCGGCCGTCACTTTCGTGCACTCTTCATCGCGGGATTGATCGAAGGCGGCTTCCCGCTGAGCGCGTCTCGCGACTGGATTTATCCACACGAAGAGCGCGATCGACTCAGAGAGTATGGCCTGACTCTCGAAGACATCTCGCCGAACACGTTGCTGAAGGAAGAGCACTATTTCTACCAGGTCGCCTGTCGCGCCACCGAGCGTTTATATCTCACGCGCCCGCTCATGTTGGGAGACGATTCAGAGACCGTCGCCTCTTACTACATCGACGAATTGAGGCGCGCCATTGCGCCACGGCGGCTTGAAACCGAGATCATCCGCCGCGATTACGATGGAAAGGATCTCGACGACGCAGCGACGACGACGGAAATGAAAGTCGGCCTCGTGCGCCAGCAGGAACGCCACCTGCATCGTGGCGCCAAGGGAATTTTGTTGCCGCAGCCGCGCATCGTGCGACTGCTCACGCTCGCGCGCAACGACGGCTTTCTCAGCGACGCGGCTTTACGACGCATCGAGATCGAACGTGAACGGGCCGGACCATACTTCGGTGCTTATGATGGCGAGATTACCGATCCGGATTTGGTGCACCTGCTGAAACTGAAATTCGGCTCAGACTTTATTCATAGCGCGAGCGGTCTCAGCGTCTACGGCAACTGCCCTTATCGTTTTTACGCGCAACGAGTGCTGCGTCTGGAGCCCCGCGGTGAGGCGGCGCTCGACTTGCAGGCAATCGACGCCGGAAAGCTGCTGCACGATATTCTGCGGCGCTTCTTTGAACGACACCGTCGCGAGCCACTCCACCAACTGGATCGCAGGAAGCTGCAAAAAGAACTTGCGGCCATTGCCGATGGTGTGTTTGACGAGCACGAACGCGTCGTGCCGCCGCTCAACAAACAGATCTGGAAGATCGATCGAGAGATTCGCAAGATCCTTTTGGACCAGGTGCTGCTGTATGAGCTGGAGGTTCAGGAAGCGGCGGCAGGACAACAGGTGCTTCCGGCGTATTTCGAAGTCGCTTTTGGCGGCATGAAATCCGCGGCAAAGGATCCGGATTCGAAAGAAGAACCGCTCGAGCTCACGCGCGAAACCTTTGTTGGTGAAGAGGCAATCAAGATCAGCGGCCAGATCGATCGCGTTGACGTCGCCCGCGATAACACTCTGATCGCCTACGACTACAAGCTATCGACAGGCTCGAGTCGCAGCGACATCACGTCCGGACGAAGTCTGCAACTCCCCATCTACCTGGAAGCACTCGAAAAGTTGATCCTTCCAGACCAGCCGGTCGCCGGTGGTGGTTACTACGTGATCCGCGGAGCCCAGGACCGTCGAAACAAAGGTCTCTATCGTGCAAGTCAACTGGACTACTTGCACCTGCGCGCGAAGAACTCAATTTTCACGGATGAAGACTGGCAAAAGATCCGCACGCAAGTGGTCGCAAAGATTTGGGAGTTTCTCGACGGCATTCGCGCCGGGCGGTTCATCGTAGACCCCTCCGAGCGTCAGAAGACGTGCCGGTTTTGCGATTACGGCGCCGTCTGTCGTTACGATCGCGATCGAATTGATAGAAAGAAGTAAGCCGCGGATTAACGCCGATTACGCAGATCGGCGTTTATCTGCGGAATCCGCGGCTAAAGTTTATGTCTGAGCAGCGCGTACTTTTACCGGAACAAGCAGCGGCCGCGTACGAGATCGACAAACACATCTCCGTCACGGCGGGGCCAGGGTCCGGCAAGACCACGGTGCTCGTCGAGCGCTACGTGCATATTCTCCGCGAACACAGTCTCTCGATCGATCAGATCGTAGCCATCACCTTCACAAATCGCGCTGCTAACGAAATGCACGAACGCCTGCGCAGCGAGCTGAACCTGATGCTGCGCATAGCTAGCGAGGAAGAGCGCCGCCGCTGGTTGAATTACAAGCGCACGCTAGATGGCGCCGTGATCACGACCATTCACGGCTTCTGCGCGCGCTTGTTGCGCGAGTTTCCGATCGAGGCGCGTGTCGATCCGCAGTTTCTGCTGTTGGATGAACATCGCGCCGCGATGATGCTCGAATTGATCGTCGAAGAAGTTCTTTCCGAGTTTATCAGTGACGGCCACGTCGAGATCTCGCGTTTGACGCTCGGCGTGGGCCGCAGCCGGTTGGCGGCAGCGCTGGCCCAACTCTATCGCCAGGCTCGCGGCCAGGGGCTCGGCCTTGAGGATCTCGCCGTCGCGACTGCACGCGTACACGCGACTGAAGCAGATCACGCGCGCGCGCTCGAAGAGCTCGAACGAACGATGGAAGAATTTCTGGGCGTGCGTCGCACAACGAAGGCCGGCCTGACCAATCAGGCCGAAGTTCTTGCGGCGTGGGCCGAAGCACAGAAGTTATTGAAGACAATTCCTTCGCATGAGACGCTGCCTGACTTCTGCCGGCTCGTGGAGAATTTCCGCGCGCATCGGCCGCAGGCCCGTGCGCCTGTCGCCGATCACGTGCGGGCGCTCGACACGCTCGTTTGGGGCAAAGACTTTCAGGGACGTGTGCCGCAAGTCTGCCTCGATCTGTTTGCACGGCAATACGCGCTGGAGATGGTTAACCTGCTGATACGCGTCGATCAGCGACTTAACGAAGAGAAGCAGAAGCTCGCGGCGCTTGACTTCGACGATCTCGAGTTGCGCACGTTGTCATTGCTGGAGCGTCCGGAAGTGATCGCGCGCACCTCGGAACGCTACCGCTTTTTCCTCGTCGACGAGTTTCAGGACACAAATGCGGTGCAGCGTGTGCTGTTGGAACGGCTCGCGTTAAGCAAAGGCCGCAGGCCCGCGAACCTCTTCATCGTCGGCGATCGCAAACAGTCAATCTATGGTTTTCGCGGCGCGGACGTCGATGTGTTTCGAGAGATGACGTCGATCCTGCTCGCCGCGGGCGGTGAAGAGAAGCCGTTGCAGTTGAACTTCCGCAGCCAACCACCGTTGATCGCGTTCTTCAATTATCTTTTCGCGCGACTGTTTCAAGTGCCCGATGACGTGCCGCCCGGTGAATACAAAAATCTCGACCAGCTTGGCTATGTGAAGCACGAGAAGAGCAAGGCTAAGCGCGAGCTGCGCGATAGTGGTCCGCTCGTTGAACTGCTGATTACTACCAAGCCGTCGCTCGAAGACGATCCCCGTGCCGAACAAGATTCGCGTGTGCTCGATGCGCAGCAGCTTGCGCGGCGCATCCTCGCACTCACGCAGGACCGCGGCAAAATCAACTACGGTGACATCGCGTTGCTCTTTCGGGCGATGACGCAGGTGCAGATTTACGAATCGGTCTTTCGTCGTGCAAACATTCCTTATCAGACCGTGCTCGGGCGCGGTTTTTACGAACGCGAAGAGATCACGGATTTAATTCAACTGCTCCGGTTCCTGGATAACAAGACCGATGAAATCGCCCTCGCCGCAGTTCTTCATTCACCG
>Ga0126314_10001971_pt1 | contig 10150 bp, 7 predicted proteins | sample Plot105B_FD_92535 | JGI IMG/M metagenome (GOLD analysis project Ga0126314, IMG submission 92535) | Serpentine soil microbial communities from UC McLaughlin Reserve, CA, USA - Plot105B | ecosystem: Environmental > Terrestrial > Soil > Grasslands | place: USA: UC McLaughlin Reserve, Lake County... | reverse complement strand
CCTCTTCGGAGCTCGGTTCGTTGTGTGCATGGAGAACGAGGAAGGACGGCGCCTCGCCGAGTCGCTGGTCAAGCACATAACCGGGCGAGACCGGATCAAGGCTCGGAGGATGAGAGAAGATTTCTGGGAGTTCGACCCGACGCACACCGTGTTCCTGGGGACGAACCACCGCCCCGAGGTGCGGGGCACTGATCACGCGATCTGGCGTAGGCTCAAGCTGATACCGTTCAATGTCACCATCCCCGAGGCCGAGCAGGATAAGACGCTCCCCGAGACGCTGCGCTCCGAGCTGCAGGGCATCCTCGCTTGGGTAGTGCGGGGATGTATCGAGTACCAGCGCTACGGCCTCGGTGAACCCGATCAAGTAAGGGACGCCACGAGGGGCTACAGGAGCGATATGGACGCCCTAGCAGCGTTCTTCGAGGATCGGTGCGTGATTCATCCCAGGGCCGAGGTGCCGGCGACACAGCTTTACAAGGCATACCAGGAATGGTGCGCCGAGAGTGGCGAGTCAGACGAAAGTCAGAGGCGCTTCGGCGGCCGCCTTCAAGAGCGCGGTTTTGTAAGTTTTAGATATACCGCCGGGCCGCATCGTGACCGCAAGGGCTGGCGCGGTATCGGGCTCCGTGACGATCACCACGCTGACGCTCCAGGGGGCAGCGAAGGCCCTCCGCAATCATCCGCTCAGCCCGACGATCGAAGTCTTACAGCGGACGAACATAACCGAACAAACTCCGCCGAGCGCGATCAAGGCGTGTACAAAGCAGCGAAACCCGGCGATGATCGTCCGCAGAGCGGACATACTGCGGATAATCGTCCGCACGACGAATACCCTATAGGTATCGAGGAAGTGACAGAAGGTGCTGATGATGCGGATAAACGCGGACCGAAAAACGACATAGATAGCTCAAAACACCCCCATGAAGTGTTTATATCGAAAAAAGGTCCGCATCGTCCGCATCGTCCGCAATCGGCTCTGCCTTCGCGACAGGGGAACGGTACTTCTGTGGGTAATTCAACCACTGGAACAAGCGGTAGCGAGGCAGGTACAAACGCGTTACGTCTCACGCTGCGTGACGATAGCTACGCAAGCGTAGAAGCACTCTTCACTGATCCACCTGAGTGGTTGCCTAAGCAGCTTAAGCTCTACCGTCAGAACCCCGAGAAGCACATCAAGCCATTGTGTACGGCCGTGGCAGCATTGGTGTTGGGAGCCGGGCTTCGCAACGATGAAGTGCGCAAAGAGGTCGAGAGGGAGCTGGCCCGGAACCCCTGAACATCCACCCCAAGGAGGCTGGGAACAGGCAAGAGAGGGACTCTCGTTAACTTAAGGGACGGGGCCAGAGCTATTACGCTCTGGACTTTCAGCGTCCCCTTATTCATCCACCCTCGTAGGGGGTAAATTCTGCGAACTTCGCTTATCCGAATTTCTCGGAAGTTCCGCACAGCCTCGGCCCTATGCGGCAGGGTTTCTTATGTAAGGACCGAGGAGTGACTGTCATGCATACATAAGAGCCCGATGATACCTCTCGGATGGATTATGGTCTTTCCTGGGGATAGATCCCTCGGACCGAGGCTTATTCGTGCTCCACGTCCTTCCCCTGGCCTTCTTTGTCTTTGACCCAGTCCTCGTACTTCTGGCCGTTGGGCATGGTGGCGCCTTGTAGAGACCCCGTGTTAGCTAGCCGCTCGTCGGTGACTTCGGCTCCTTAGAGGTTGGCTCCTTGGAGGCCGGCTCCTTGGAGGTTGGATTCATGAAGATCGAGGCGAGTACGGTATTCCTCGGGTACGCGAGCCTGTGTGCGTCTGAGCACATCCAAGATCGCTTGGATGTCAGCAGTAGGACGGCGTGGCTCTGGCGAAGCAACCTGCTCCGCCACTTCATCCGCTTCGGCGGTGGCTTCGTTCGATGTCGAAAGCAGATCGAGCACCGACGCGTGGCAAGAGGGCTCGAAAAGCTGTCGCTGCGGCCTCAAAATGAGGCCGCAATTGCTCCCAAACTGTTGCAAGCGAGATACAAACAGCTCCTGGACGGCGGTTCATTACTCGCGACGAACCTCGATCACCAAAAGTTAGGGAGAGCCGCTTTACTCCAGCTATGTGTCGCGCACTTCGTGAGTCGGTTTGGTGGTAGCGTTTTCCAGAAGGACGATTCGTGGGGTATGGTGAAGTTGGGCAATCCGACGCTCCTTTGGGCGGGAAGTTCTCGGATGGCTCTCTTTCTATCTCACTCAACCTCGCGACGCTCATCTAGGATTCGACGAAGCGGGCTGTACCACTAAGCTGTACCACGCGATAGTGCTGCACTTGCCCCTGGACTTGGACAGGGCCAGAAACGCTGGTGTGCTCCAGCGTTGTGAAGATCGCGTAGGTCGACACGGCCTTCTGATCATTACGGTCATCCAAATTAACGGCTGGTACCAGGATGGTCAGCTTGATGGTGAAGAAGTCGGGAACCACTTGCCAGGTTATGGTTAGCAGTCCGCCGATAATATCGGCGGACTGCGAGCTAATCTGAGGCCCGGTGACGTCGAAGTCACGATTCTCATCCTGGTAGTGAATCCGCCGCTGGCCAGTAGCGGTGGCTTCGTAGGTGACCTGCCAATGCTTGCGCGTGCTTGCGAGCTCGAAGCGGTTTGCGCCGACCGGCGACTCGAGGTTTGCCAGGTCCGGCTCGTTATCTGCTGTGGGCAAGGTCCCCTCCCATTTTGTCTGCGTGGACCTTCTCTATGTAAGTGTACACTGGCAGGTAGCGATGAATTCTCGATGAATTGTCACGCACTGGCGCTCAGTTCGCAGACGACTTTGATATACCTTCAGGCGTTAGCGTTGTGTTTGCCCGGTTCCTAGCTATCTGGCCCCGGGGAGATGGCGACACGCCTTGATTATGATCACTTTGGCGCATATCTGGGGCGATCGCCATGCCCGTCTATCCTCTCAGCGTTGAAGCGGTGGATACGTTCGCACACCGTCTGAGGATGGCATCGTAGTTTGGCCGCGATCATCGTGGTACGCAGACCCTCCTAACTGAGCGTAATCATCCTCCTAATGCGCGCAGTATCCAGTCTCCGGGAGCGTGCCGGCTGTTGGCCAGCTTACGCACTTTTGGTCCTCGAGCGTATCCTGTGGGATGCGGGCGTCCAGTAATCCTCGGCCCTTCTTCTTGCCCTTATTCATCGAGCGTCGGGGAATAGGTATTCTCCGAAGTTCGCGCCGGGCTTGGAGTGGTGGCATCATGCGCTCATCGGTGGAAACCCCGGACGTCGTCGACGAGGTTTACACCTCCAATGCAGTCTACCCTTGTGTGCCTGAGAAGGAGGTACACCACCGATCTTTCCGATGCAAACCTCGTCATAAACCCTGCGACGCATAGGTGGATTTGGGCTGGCGGGAAATCGGGCTTGTGAAAAGCGTGAAATCCCAAAGGTATGGGCCTCAGGCACACTCGACCCCAGATTTTTCTGCCAACGTAACTCCCGCTATGTGTCGCGCACTTAATGGCGAGGTCTGTCCGATGGTCCGCCTGTTTTCGGATGGGTCTCTGTTTCTCAGAGAAGGCTGGCGAGGGGAGTCTGAACCTTACCAAACACGCTCTTAACTCTCGCCGGTTGCAAGTATCACATGACATACAGAGACTTCTGTTAACGCGCTATAAGTAGCAGAAAGAAGGCAAACGCTTCCAATACCCCCCCAAAAGCAAGGGTCACAGCAGCAATCCCTTTTGACGTCCTGCAGATACGCACCTTCTCATCACGTATATCCAGACTCTTTTTAGCACGCTCTTTTTGTTCACGGCCCGCATTAGCACGAGTAAAGCGTAATGCTTCAATGTAAAAGCGCGCACCTTCTGAAGCAAAGAACCTAAAGACGAGGGCACTCGCAGCGCTTATGCCAAACATCAAAACGCCAAACGCGGCTAGTACGTTGGCTAGTACGTTGGTTGACGAGATAAGGTATTCGTAGAGGAATCCGAAGACTGCAATACCTGCCAACGAGAGGCGAAGGAGTTCTGCAACAAACGCCTGATATCGGTCGACCAGTTCGAGCTCAGCCCTATACTCGCGTTCCTCCAGGTCGCCAAACGCTTTATCTGGATCTCTCAGTGGATCCTTTACTTCGTCGTCGTATGGCTCCTTTGGTTCGTCGTCGTATGGTTCCTTGAGAAGACTGTATGTTCTTGAGATAACGGTCCGTGTGCGCTCCATGAGCACATCCTCCTTGCGCCGCTTCTTCGCGCGGGTTCTCCTAGTGAGTGGCAGAATAGCAAGCGGCGATGAATCGGCAATGAATCCTGATCGGAGCTATTCATCCAACCTCGTAGAAGGGGGATTATCGGAACTTCCCCTTGTCCGAATTATCGGAAGTTCGTATGCGAGATCCTGCATAACCCCACCCCTATCCGGGCGGAGAAATGCCTATTCTCCCGCCCGAGCACCTAACCCTAAACCCTACATCTTGTGGTGCTGCATAAAGATGTTGGGAAGTGAATGAAGCCGCGCATTCATCGTACGTTCATTGCCGCCTGCTATTGTGTTGGAGATGGCAGAGAGTAAAGGCCCATACACTCCGAAACAGGAGAAGAAATCCGATACGCGCCCCCCGTGGGGAAAGCGGTTGTGGGCACGCACAGGGTTTGGCGACAAAACGCCGTCTCTTACCGCCACGTCCGGCGGTGGCGGTTCTCGCACCGTTCTTGAAATGTGGAGCGGGTTGGCGGCGATGGGGGCCGGTATCCTGGCCGTGGCTGCCGTGGTGCTCTCTGCGGCTCTAGGGCCTGAGCTAGCCGTGGGCTTTGTTGTAGATCGGACTGAGATACTTCTTCCTCTTACGCTGCTCTTGGCGATAGCGTTGCCAGGACTACAAACGCGGCAGGCTGGACTATCCGGGAGGATAGGGTGGGCAGGGTTTATCCTGGCCATGATCGGTGTGGTCACGGCCACCGCGTTCATTGCCTACCTCGCTGTTATGAAGGCCTTCTTCGTCCTCGCCCCCCCTGAGCTCACCCTCGGCCGGTCGCTCTCGCTCGCAATAGTAGCGGGGCCAGTTACCTTAGTAGGAATCGCCGTTTTTGGCATCGCCACGGCTAGAGCTAATGTACTCCCCCGCTGGGCAGCCGTGATGTTTGCTCTCGGGGTGCCCGTTGGGTACGCAATCGAAGTGGTCTTTGCCTTCCCGCTCGCCGAGCTGAGACTCCCATTCTATGTGGCCTTCTTCGCCGGCCTTGCCATTTCCGCCCTTGGATTGATCATATTGGGACACGCGCTGTGGGCGCACGCACGTTTGAAGAAGGAACTTAGTAAGCGACTGCCGGAACTTAGCGGGTCATACTCGTCGCGCAACAGGATGCCGCGCACGGGGTTCGGCGACAAGACACTCTGGGACTGGCTGCAGCTCCTGATAGTCCCGATCGTGCTTGCGGTAGCCAGCTTCTGGTTCACACTACAGCAAGATACAAGGCAGCAAGCAACTGAGGAGCAGCGTGCGCAGGATGCCGCGCTACAAGCGTACCTTGATAAGACGGGCGAACTCATGCTAAAGCAGGACGCGCCGTTGCGCGAGTCCGAAGAAGGCGATGAAGTAAATACGTTAGCGCGGTCGCGGACCCTAACGGTGCTTTCAACACTTGACGGCGAGCGTAAAGCACGTGTTGTGCTGTTCCTGTATGAGTCTCGCCTGATCATCAAGGACCGCCCGGTTCTTGAGCTCCGTGGTGCTGACTTGAGCGATGCTGCCTTCCTGGGCCTTGCCAACCTGAGCGATGCCTCCCTGCAGGGTGTCAACCTGAGCAATGCCAACCTGAGCGGTGCCAACCTGAGCGGTGCTGACCTGAGCGGTGCTGACCTGAGCGGTGCTGACCTGAGCAATGCCAACCTGAGCAATGCCAACCTGAGCGGTGTCAACCTGGGCGATGCTGAGCTTAGCTATGCCAACCTCAGCGGTGCCAACCTCAGCGAGGGAGAACATCCGCCCGGACGATATGTGCAAGGAGCCTATCTGGGCGATGCCAACCTGGAGGGTGCCGACCTGAGTGGTGCTGACCTCAGGCATGCCTACGTTATCGAAGGTGATTCGGCCGACCTATACGATGCCGACCTCAGGGGTGCCGACCTCAGGGGTGCCAACCTGTGGCGTTCCTACTTCAGAGAGGCCAACCTGAGCGATGCCAACCTGAGCGATGCCTCCCTGCAGGGTGTCAACCTGAGCAATGCCAACCTGAGCGGTGCTAACCTGAGCGGTGCTGACCTGAGCTACGGTGCCAACCTGAGCGGTGCCAACCTCAGTGGTGCTGACCTCAGGCCTGCCTTCGGCGTTACCGAGGAGCAACTCGAAGAGCAGACCAAAAAACTAGAAGGCGCCACTATGCCCGACGGATCGAAGCACTCCTAAGGACGAGAAAGAGCCTGCAGGCAAAGGGGGAGAAGAGTCGCTCTGCGTAACGTCTCTCCGAATGAACTTCCGAGAAACCCGATTAGCAGAAGTTCAGTAGAGGGAATTCGCTTTCTGAGTATTACCCGACGGAGGGTGAATACGGCCCGAACTTTAGGACACGGTGACGCCCACCTTCGATGAGTTGGGGAGCCACACTCATCCCAGCGCCCCATGTAGCGGTCGAGTACGCGAGTGTTTGTGGCCAGCTACTATGTGACCGTGACCGGAGGACGGATGCGGAGGAGACATCTCTAATTACGTGAGGCGACCGCTACTGCCTCTCAGGAGGAGGCCCGCCCGGATCCCCGATCTGGGACAGATGGTGGATCTACAGATTGAAGATGCCTCGTGGCGACAGGGCTTCAGGGCGCTCTCTGCGCCCTCGACAGCCGAGACGGGTGAGGTGCTCATCTGGGTCTGCACGGAGGACGAGTACAGCGAAGCTCGTAGGGAGAACCGCCGTGCGGTCGGGATGCCGTGGTCCGCCAAGCGGATGCGGGTGTCTCCCTACCCCCACCCCTGGCGCTTATCCTACCGGTACGGGTGAGTTTCGAGAATCATAGTAAAGCGAAGTTCCTCTAATCGGCCTTCTCGGAAGTTGGGATACCTAGCCCTATGAGGACGCGATCTGCGGAGTAAAGTGCGTCGTTCATGACTGATTCTTTCTTTGTTTGAGGCTCCGCTAAGAAGAGACGGAGCAGCGAAGGGTTTGTTAGCGGCGGCGAAGAGGTTGAAAGTTGAGAGCCTCGTCCGCTACCTGATAGCCACACTCCCTAAAGAACGCGCTTATGGCACCGTCCTTGTAGGATGGGGGTAATATGCCGCGCTCCAGTGCCCATGACATGAACTCCCTGTACACATCAAGGATATAGCGGCCTACAAGCTCCCTCTCTGAAGCGAAGTCGGCCATATCGACTGGGGTGGCTTTGCGGCCCAGAGTGCGCTTGCGTAGGTAGGTGTAGGTTGCGTCTCGGCTAACGTGCGGCCTCCGCCAGCGGGGGTAGTACTTTTTAAGGTAAGGTTCGCAATGCTTGGAGACGTAATACAAAGGCGGGAACTTATCCCACCCTCTATCCGGGTCCTTGATCCACTGTGCTCCAGGAGCGCTCACGACCGGGGGGCCACTCTCTAGGGCCTCATCCATGGCGGTCTGGATACGTTCTTCCATTAGGCCAACTCCTTTTTAATTCGCTCATCCATGCTCACCCCCAGAGCCCTAGCAGAACCCTCAAGCTGCCGGCGCTTAGCCCTATCGTACTATCGTAATATAGGCGCTCTTCCACTACCACGTCCCTGGGTGGCGAGGTATGGAAGCCTGAGAGTAAGCCCGTTTTATGAGCTAGCGCCGTAAATTCTCGGAAGTCCGGGCCGTAGCAAGTCGCAACAGCTTGTATCAGATCCTAGCAATAAACATAGCATTAAGGGTGTGGCAGATGGCTAAAAGTAGTTCTCAGGCGCCCCTATACGTGCCGGGGCGGGGTGATGCGGAAGAGATTGCTACAGCGAACTTCCGAGAATTCCTCTTCCACGCACTTCGGTGAATAAGATGTGGAGGTGGACCTACCTCCGGCCTTGGCCAGAGAAGATCCGGTAGAGCGAAACGAAGGCATCTGACATCCCTACTTATCCGCCGGCGGAGCGATTCGCTCGGCCTATCCGCGCCGACGCGCCAGTCGGCGACTCTGTTTACGCCCAACGACGAGCCAGTCAACGACTCTGTTGACGAGAGCATCTAGGCGAGCGTGCAAGGGCTTGAACAGCACGACGACGATCAACACGGATACAACCGTATTGATAGATGAGGAATCCTCTAAAGCCGGGATAAATTGGAAGATAAACGGTAGCAGTAGCTGGGTTGCAAGCTCGAATACGACCGTCAGTATCGTCAAAAGGGGGCCGATGACGAGGCTGCGCCTGATGATGAGGTCTATGTCCCACAAGCGGTAGTGCAGGATCGCGATCGCTATGGACAACGGTATGAAAAGTTGCGATACGTTCAAAAAGGTCCTGCCGCCCAGCGTGTACAGCATCCCTGGGACGCCAGATTGCCAGAACTCTGGGAAGGCTAGCCCAACCAAGGCGGTTACAACAAATGTCGCAATCGCCGCCGTTAGGCCGAATACTACCCACTTGGTCTGCTGACGCTCGACGGGCCCTGACACACGCACGTAGCGGTAGATTTGGGCAAATACTAAGGTGCCAAGTTGGCATAACACCAACATACCAGCAAGCCGGTGAGGCAACAGATCGAAGAGAGCATAAAGCGTCTCGTACACGACCAAGACAACGACCAGCACGCGGGTCCAGCGGGGCACGAAGCGCCCATCTGGAAATACGTAGAAGGAGACGAAAAAGGATATGATGGCAAGATCTATCATGAACCTGATTGGTAACCACCATACGGGATGGCTATTTCCCAGTGCGTACAGGGTGTTATTAGCAAACCCGATCGCCCCAAACGAGACCAACATCAGGGAGCTGAACAGAACCATAAGAGCGTCAGACTTCTTCCAGAAGAGGAACGCCCCGACCCCAAAAAAGCCCAACATCTGTACCACTTCGATCGCGACATTGTAGAGAGCGTAAAAACCAACTGAAAGACCGAGTCTCTCAAGGGCACTAACCTCGTCGGGATCGAGCTGCCAGGGACCACCGCACCCGGAGCTCCCGCAAGGGTTATGATAGTGAGCGTACTCGGCAGGGAGGCCAGCAACGAAAAGGCCCATTGCTAGAGCGGCCACCGCGACCCACGCTACCCGAGCGATGTAGAGTAGGGGGCCTCGCAGCTTGGTGGACGGTGAACTCTGAGACCCTCTCATCGCATGCTCCATCGGAGAATGTCGGAACTTCTTAGGCTATTCCTTTGCGATCACTGCCCTAGAGTCCCTAAGCCCCCTTTACCTAACTACGATGCCAACGTCTCACGATGCCTGCGGCAAGCCTATTGGAGGCACCGGTTCGCTAGTGTTTCCTGTAACGCCTCGCAAATCATGTTGCGTTTCTTGGGCCGGGTATCAAGTAGAAGGCTCCTCATCTGATGGAGGTTCGAAACACCACGGCACGGCACTGCAGAAGGTGGGTTTTGGCCCCGGCTTCTTATAAACCACTTCCGGTGCCAAACGTTCATCTGCTGGCACCACCTCGATTACACTATCCAGCTCCATTGCGCTCCAATTACCATCGATAGTATTAGAGATCGTTGACCACCACATTTCTACGATCTTATCGCCGGAGAGGCGAGAGACGCTCTGCCCCCACCATTCTAGCGAGGCGCCCGTAGGTTCTAAGTCCTCAATACGCCCAGTGTGCGTGCCCGTCCCTTTCCAGCGCGTCACCACGTCGCCACTCTCGGTGGTCTCTGGCTCCTTGATGGTGATATCAAGGTCGGGGAAAGCGGTGCGAATCTGCTCGACGATGTTTCCGACCCCATCTCTGTCGCTAATCTCTCCAGTAAAAAAACCGGGAGCATTGAGGGTGCAGTGGGGGTCGAGAACCTCCGTGTCCCTTTCGTTTCCCTTGCCAAGCGCTCCCTCAAAGAAACGCCGGACAATTCCCTTGTTGTTTTCTGCTGACATACGCATATCCTTTCCCAGCGCATCTTGGTCGAGTCCTGAGCTTTCTCCTACCTTCCTCTAAGAAGGGATGCACTTGTCACTCCATGAACATTACCTCCTTCCCCCCTCACGGTCACTGGTATTGTGGAGCGTAAATCCTTAAATCT
>Ga0126314_10001970_pt1 | contig 10151 bp, 8 predicted proteins | sample Plot105B_FD_92535 | JGI IMG/M metagenome (GOLD analysis project Ga0126314, IMG submission 92535) | Serpentine soil microbial communities from UC McLaughlin Reserve, CA, USA - Plot105B | ecosystem: Environmental > Terrestrial > Soil > Grasslands | place: USA: UC McLaughlin Reserve, Lake County... | reverse complement strand
GGGGCGCAACGCCATTCGCACTTTTCGTGGCGCTGTCTTCGAGCGCACCATTGCTCGCTCAGGACGCCTATCCGGTCGATACCGTCACCATGGTCGTGCCCTATGCGGCCGGCGGCGCGGGCGATACGGTTGGGCGTCTCGTCGCCGATGAACTGAGCCGTCGGCTCGGCGTGAACTTTGTCGTCGAGAATGTAGGCGGGGCCAGCGGTGCGATCGGGGCGGAGCAGGTCGCCCGCTCTGCGGCCGATGGTTCGACGCTGCTCCTGGCGGGCAATGCCATCTTCACGACAGCGCCGCATCTCGCCGATGTAGGTTTCGAGCCGTTCGAGGACTTTACGTCCATCGCCAATGTCAGCGAAGCCAAGCGCATGCTGGTCTCGTCCAAATCGCTGCCGGTGGCGACGATCGAAGAGTTCGTCGCCTATGGCAAGGAGCATCCCGGCGAGCTGAATTATGGCTCGGTCGGCGTGGGCTCCACTGGCCACGTTTCGACGGTCGATATGCTCGATGCCATGGGCATCGAGGCGACACATATTCCCTATAAGGGCGCTGCCGAGGTCGTGCAGGCGGTGCTCTCGGGCGACATCCAGTTCATGATGGATGCCGCTGCCGTGCCGCAGGCTCGCCAGGATGCCGTGACGGCGCTGGCCGTGCCGGGCAACGAACCGATGGCGGAGTTTCCTGACGTACCGGCCCTCGCATCTGTAGGCTATGATAGCATCAGCGGCACCGGCTGGCAGATGGTCATGGGCCCGGCCGGCATGCCGGAAGGCGCTGTCGCCATGGTCGAAGCCGCGCTCAAGGAAGCCAGCGAAGATCACGCCTTTATCGACAAGCTCAGCAAGGCCGGTGTTTCGCCGCGCTTCATCGCCAGCGCCGAACTCGACGCTGCTTTGCGCGCCGACTATGACGATTTCGACGAACTTCTGACAGGCCTCGGCCTCGCGCAGTAAGTTTGCATTTTTCAGGGCCGCCGGCGCACTCGATGGCGCTGGCGGTCTTGTCTATTGCGGGTCCGAAGTCTCTTGTTTCATCAGCAAACTGGCGCCACGCAGCGCCCTGCCGATGGCGACCGCGCCATAGGCTCCTCCCAGCGGCCCGCGGGCCATCCCCCAGCAGAGGTCGCCCATGCCTTCCCTGAGTTCCCAATTGGCCGAATGGGCCGTCGGCTTTTCCCTCGACGAGGCCCCGGCTTCGGTGGTCCACAACACCAAGCTCCGCATTCTCGACCATCTCGGGGTGATGCTGGCATCAGGCCGATTGAGCAATGTCGAGGCCGCGGCCCGCGCACAGCGGGAGACCGATGGCGGGCAGGGTGCTCACACTCTTTGGGACCAGAGCGAAACCTCTATCGCGGGCGCCGCCTTCATCAACGGCGTCGCCGCCTCAGTGCTCGAATTTGACGATACCCATATCGCCACCAATATTCACACCACCGGCGTCGTGCTGGCGGCAGCGCTTGCCCAGGCGCAACACGCCCCAACCAGCGGCACGCAGTTTCTCGAAGCCGTGCTGATCGGCTCGGAACTCTTTTGCCGCCTTGGCCGGGTCTCGCCAGTGCGCATGCACGAATTGGGCTTTCACCCAACCAGCGTCTACGGTGTCTTCGCCGTCGCCTTCACCGCCGCCCGGCTGCGCGGATTGTCTGTCCAAGCCACGGCCGATGCGGTCGGCACGGCAGCGAGCCTCTCGGCCGGATCGATCAGTGCCTTTCAAGATGGCACCGACACCAAGACGCTCCATGTCGGCTTTGCCGCCGCCGCCGGCATCCGCGCTGCGGCTCTCGCCGCGCAGGGGCTGTCCGGGCCCGCTGAAGTGTTCGAAGGCAAGTTCGGCTGGTATCGCAGCTATATTCAGTCCGATGTCGATTTCCGCTTCGGCGCGCTCACCGATCAATTGGGTGCTCGCTGGGAAGTGCTCGACATCGCGCCCAAGCTCTATCCTTGTGCCTATACCCTCATGCCGTTCATCGCGGCGGCGCTCGCGCTGCGCGCCAACCATGTCTTCAGGCTTGAAGACGTGGTCGAAATCCGCTGCGAAATCATGAAACGTTCGTTCCGCACCGTGTGCGAGCCGGTGGAGGAAAAGCGGCGCCTCCGCAGTTCCTGGCATGGCCGGATCAGCCTGCAGCATACCGTCGCCGAAGCCCTCGTGCTCGGCCGGTTCGACAAGTCGTCCTATGCGCCATCGAGCCTGACCGATCCGATGATCCATGCCTTGGCCGACAAGGTCGTCCACATCGCCGACCCCCTCGCCGACGCCGATACGAGCCGCTCGCGCGGGGTCGTGACAATCGAACTGAACGACGGGCGTGTGATCAGTCACACCGTGGAAGACATGCTCGGGACCAGCCGCAACCCGGCCAGCGACGCAGTCTATCTCGAAAAATTCCGCGCCAATGTCGATGGCGTGCTCGCCACTGATGCCGCCGACAGGCTGATCGCTGGCGTGCTCGATCTCGAGAGCGCCGACGACGTCGAAAGCCTACTGGCGCCGCTGCGCCAGTAAGAGTCTGAGGTGTTTTAGTCCGTCGCTTTCGCCCGGCCACGCCGCACGAAGGACGTCGTGGTGGCGAGCAGTACGGCGAGGCCGATCAGCACGAGCGTCAAGCTGATCGGGCGCTCGAGGAACACCATTGGATCCCCCCGCGAAAGCGCCATGGCCCGACGGAAGTTTTCTTCGAACATCGGCCCGAGGATGAAGCCGAGGATGAACAGGGCCGGGTTGCAGCCGGCAGCCTTGAGGAGGTAACCCAGCGCGCCGAAGAACACGAGCGAGTAGATGTCGAAGGCCGACGAGCTCAGCGTGTAGACACCGACGCAGGCAAAGGCCAGCACGAACACATAGAGCCAGTGATAGGGCACACGCAGCAGCCGCACCCATAGCCCAATCAGGGGCAGGTTGAGGATGACGAGCAAAAGATTGCCCAGCCACATCGAGACGATGAGTCCCCAGAACAGTTGCGGATGATCGCTCATCATGCGGGGCCCGGGCTGCACGCCATGGATCATGAAAGCGCCCAGCATGAGCGCCATGGTCGGGCTGCCGGGCACACCCAGCAGCAGCGTCGGGATGAAGGCGGTTTGCGAAGCCGCGTTGTTGGCAGATTCGGGTGCCGCCACGCCTTCCACTGCGCCTTGACCAAAGCGCTCGGGCTCCTTGGCGACGCTCTTTTCAACCATGTAGGCGCTGAACGAACTCATGGCGAGGCCGGCTCCGGGCAGGACGCCGAGCAAGGCCCCGAGGCCAGTGCCGCGCAACACGGCCGGCCAGGCGCGCTTGAAGTCGTCGCGCGTCGGCCAGAGGCGACCGATATTGCGCGAGGATACAGCGTCGCCCTTTGGCTCACCGATATTGCCGATGATCTCGGCAACGGCAAACAGCCCCACGGCAAGCACCGCGAATTCGACGCCATCCCGCAGTTCGGGAATGCCGAAGGTGAAGCGGAAGAGGCCAGTCGAGACGTCGGACCCGGCCGTGCCGAAGACCATGCCGAGCAGCGCCACGCCGATGCCCTTGACCACGCCGCCCCGTGTCATCGCCGCCGTACTGAGCAGGGCGACGAAGACCAGGGCCGCATATTCGGCGGCGCCGAAGCGCATGGCGATGGAGGCAAGGGGCGGTCCGGCCAGCGCAATGATCAGCGTGCCCACCGTGCCGGCAAAGAACGAGCCGAGCGCGGCGACGGCCAGCGCCGATCCCGCGCGCCCCTGCCGCGCCATCTGGTGACCATCGATGCAGGTCACTGCTGATGCAGCCTCGCCCGGCAGATTGACGAGGATCGAGGTGGTCGAGCCGCCATAGGCCGCGCCGTAGAAGATGCCGGCCAGCATGATGATGGACGCCTCGGGCGTCAGCCCGAACGTGAGGGGCAACAGGAGGGATATGGTGATGATGGGACCGACACCGGGCAAGACGCCGATGGCAGTGCCCAGGGTAACGCCGAGAAGGCAATAGAGCAGGTTGACCGGGGTGACGGCGACCTGCAGGCCCATGACGAGCGAGGAAACCAGATCCATGGCTCAGAACCTCCAGCTGACGAGGCGGAAGGGAATGCCGAGCCCGAAATAAAAGATCGCCACCAGCAGCACGCCGACGCAGGCCATGACCGCGAGCATCTCGCGCTTGCGCCCGCCGCTCTCGGCAAACCAGCTGATCGCAACGAGCGCCGCGAGAGCGGGCAGTAGGCCAAGGCGGTCGATCAGGAGTCCAAAGGCCAGCACGGAGGCAAGGATCAGCAGCAGGGGCCGCATTTCAGCGCGCGGAAACGCTGAAACGAAGCGCTCTCCAGCTCGCCGCGCGGCCGCCGTTTGCGCCAGTTGGGCCACGCCTGCGACACACAGACCTGCGCCGACGAGCATGGGCATGGCCCCAGAACCCAAGGCGGCAAGGCTGCCAAAGCCATAGCCGGAGCCGATCGTAATGGCGACAATGCCGAAGCCCAGAAAGATCAGGGCAGCGAGCAGGTCGGAATGTATGGTCATGAGGTCGTCCGGTTCAGAGATTTTGCCGAAGCTGGAATGCGATCGGGATTTTAGACCCTCGCGGCCAACTGTCATGAGAACAATGCTGCTTAGGCCGGAGTTTCGCCAGGTGAAACGCTGTTATTCAACCGGCGGGAAGTGACTAGGAGCCGATTTGCCCCCGCCACGCAAGCTGGTACCGGACTGTTCGGATCAGTGGAGTATGAACCATGCGTGTCGTCGAAATCACCAGGGCCGGCGGCCCCGAAGTTCTTGAGATCGTCGACCGCCCAGTTCCCACGCCCGGCCCTGGAGAAGTGCTGGTGGAAGTGCTCGCCGCGAGCGTCAACCGCCCAGATATCCAGCAACGGCGCGGGCTCTATCCGCCGCCGCCCGGCGTGACGGATATTCCTGGGCTCGATGCGGCGGGCAGGGTGGTGGCGGTCGGCGAACGCGTCGGAACGCTCAACATCGGAGATGCCGTCTGCGCCCTCGCCAATGGGGGCGCCTATGCCGATTTTTTGGTCGTCCCTGCCGTGCAATGCATGCCGGTCCCGACAGGCTTCAGCTTCATCGAGGCAGCGTCCCTGCCCGAAGCATTCTTCACCGCCTGGAACAACATCATCTGGCTCGGTCGCCTGGGCGAGGGCGAGACGCTACTGGTGCAAGGCGGCTCGAGCGGCGTCGGCATGGCGGGCATCCAGATGGCCAAGCTTTTGCGCAATGCCCGGGTCTTTGCCACCGCCAGCAGCGCCGAGAAGCGCGCGGCATGCCGCGAATTGGGCGCCGACGCGGTTTTCGATTATCGTGAGGATTGGGCCGGCGCTATCCTGGCCCATGCCGGCGCACACTGTCTCGACGTTGCCCTCGACGCCCAGGCCGGGCCCTATGTCCAGCAGCAACTCGATCTCATGGCCATGGACGGACGCCTCGTCTTCATCGCCAGCCACCAGGGCAAGACCGCCGAGGTCAATATCCGCGACCTCGTCCGCCGCCGCCTGACCCTGACCGGGTCGACCCTGCGGCCACGCAGCACCGCCTATAAGGGCAGCATCGCAACGGCCCTCGTCAAAGAGGTGTGGCCTTTGCTGGCGTCGGGAAAGATGGTCACGCGCATCCACGCCGTCTTCCCGCTCACCGATGTGCGTGAGGCCCATGCTTTGCTTGATGCCAATGAGCAGCTTGGCAAGGTCGTGCTCGCCATGGACGTGGAGCGAGCCGCCGAACGGCCCTAGATGGCGCCCAGTTCCGAGACGTCTACCGACATGTTCTTGGAGAGGCGCCCCAAGTCGTCCGAGATGGCGATTGCGGAAGACTGGAGGATTGGAACAAAGCGCTCGCATGCCTCCTGCTCGGAAGCAAAGGCCGATTTGAAATAGGTCAGTCCCAGGCTCGCCAGAACGCGGCCTTCCTGGCTGATGATCGGCACGGCGATGGTATTGGAATTGCGCGGCTCGACAAAGGAGGCACGGGTGGCATAACCGGCCTTGCGCACCTGGCTCAAGAGGCGGTTGACCTCTTGCGGATGGTGGCTGAGGCCGTCTTCGGGGTCCTCCGACTTGGCCAGTGCTTCAAGGATCAGGTCGCGCTCCTCGCTCTCGATAAAGGCGAGATAGGCGAGGCCCAGGCCCCGCGTTAGCATCTGCAGGCGGCGATTGACCGTGCTGTGAAAGGGCGAGACCGGGCTGTCCGGCACCGTGCTGAACCGCACCACCATGCTGGTATAGTCGGGCAGGGCGATGGCGATGGGCCACTTGTGCTTGCGGGTGATGGCCAGGGCCCAGGCACGGCCTGCTTCAACCACCAGCGGGCTCTTGTGATAGCCTGAGCTGAGCGAGGTCACCAGGGCACTGACCTGATAACCGCCCTGCCGAGAGTCGTTCTCGACATAGCCCGCTTCTTCGAGCGTCTTGAGAATGCGCACGAGGGTGGGCTTGGGGAGACCGGTGCGGGCATGCAGTTGGGCGATGGTGTTGATGGGCTGCTGATTGAGCTCCAACAGCACGTTGAGACACCGTTCGATCGAGCGAATCGACATCCTCATTCCTCCCCGAAACCACGCAGATCGTTCCGCTCTGCGAAACAGGGGGGACTATAGGTTGAGCAGCGTCGGCGTCAACCACTATGCCCAGAGTGTATCATGCGGAGAGGTAACATGGGCACGAGTCAGGAAAATCGGGAACAGGCGCGGAGCCTGATGGCGGGCGTGGATGACGATGTAGCGGCGCGGCTGCTGAAGGGCGCGCTGGATCTGCATGTCCATTCGGGTCCATCGACCATGCCCCGGCAGCTCGACCATATGCAGGCCGCCGAAGAAGCGATCGCGGCGGGCATGCGCGGGGTCCTCTTCAAGGACCACCACTATTCGTCGGCGCCGTTCATCCCGATGATGGACCGGCTGATCGACAATCCCGATTTCTCGATGTTCTCCGGCCTCGTGCTCAACAATTCGACCGGCGGGTTCGACCCCTATGTGGTCGATGCGCAGCTCAAAATGGGCGCGAAGCTGATCTGGATGCCGACCGCGCAGTCCGCCAACCACATCCGCAGCGCCCACCGCAAGTCGCGCCTCGTGTCCAATGTGGCACTGATGAATTCCCCGGCGCTGAGCGTCCTCGACGACCTCGGCAATGTGCTCGATGTGGTCAAGCAGATCCTCGATCAGATCGCCGAGTTCGACGTCATCCTCTCCTCGGGGCACCTGCACGTCTGGGAAATCTGGAAGCTCTTCGACGAGGCCCGCAGTCGCGGCGTCAAGCGCCTCCTCATCAACCATCCGATGTACGGCCTGCACTTCACCTACGAGGATATCGCCGACTTCGCCAAGCTCGGCGTCATCGTCGAGCAATCCGCCGCGATGTACGTGGATTCCCGCTTCAACGTTTATTCGCCGCAGGAGCTCAAGGAACACATCGATGCCGCAGGCGTCGCCAATTCATCGATCGGCTCGGATCTGGGCCAGGTGGATAATCCAACCCCGGTCGAAGGCATGCGGCAGGCGATCAAGCTCTGCCTGGCGCTGGGCTATAGCGAGGACGAGGTCCGCACGATGGTCAACCACAACCCGGCTCGCCTCGTCGGCCTGACCAACTGATTGAACGATAGACGCAAGAAAGGCCGGGGTGCTCACCACCCCGGCCTTTTCATGTGTGACGCACGATGCTTATGCCTGGGGCATCGGATAGTCATCGGCATTGAGCACCCAGCCGGGCTTGGCCGAAAAATCCAGGCGCGGCGGCGCAAAGATGTCGACCAGCTGATTGACTCCTGGCCCCTCGGCGGTGGTGGTGTGGATCGAGGGCGGCGGGATTACGCAGATCGACGGCGAACCGCAATAGAGGTGCTCGTCCTCGCGCCACACATTCATGTTGGTGGTCCATGGCCAGCGCAGGTGATGGGTGAATGCGCCGGTCAGCGCCAATGAGCACTGCTCGAAATCGTCGTGATGGTGCGGCGAAACATTATCGCGCGCCCGTGGACCAACGCGGGGCGAGAGGAAGTTCACCATGAACGTGGTGCAACGATAGATGCGGCCGAAGCGCGATGGGTCGTCCGGCACGTCCAGCGTGTACCATTTGAGCGTGAGGCCGCCGGGCGGCTCCGGCCAGGGCTGAAACGGCGGCACATTGGGATGCTCCCCCGAAAACTCTGCGGCATTGGACGCGAGCTCGGCCAGGTCGGTCGAGCGCGGGGTGAAAAGCTGCACGATCGTGCCCGCGGTCAGCATACGGATGCTGCTCTTACCCGGTGGCACGAAGACCACTGAATATCCCGGCACCTCTTTTGTGCCCGCATCGGTGGTGATCTCGACCCGAGTCTCGGGGTCGGGAATAATCATCGCATATTCGTCAGGCTGATCCACGCGCTCGAAGGTGCCGCCCTCAAGACCCTTTCGATAGGCGACAACAAAATTCTGCCCGCGGCTGATCCAGGTCTCGCCATTGCCATCGCTGATCTGCGGCGCGGTTTCATAGAACAACGCCAGTTGCGAGCCAAAAAAGCTCTTGTGCACCCAATTGGCTTCCGGCTTAGCCCCTGGGGCCAGGGTGGATCGCGGATCGCTCGCACTATACATTTTGTTTCCTCTCAGTGTGGTCCGGGTGCCTGTGTCAGGCGGCCAGTGGCGCCTGTTTCTTGAGGCCGAGGATTTCGCGCGCTTCGCCTGCGGTTGCCAATCGACCGCCGAGTTCGCGCACGATGCGGCCGGCCTTCTCGACCAGCTGCGCATTGCTTTGCGCCAGCACGCCTTTTTCGATGTAGATATTGTCCTCGAGCCCAACGCGGATATGGCCCCCCAGCAGCCAGGCCTGCGCCAGCATGGGATACTCAAATCGGCCCACGCCGGCCCCGCCCCAATTGCAGCCCGGCGGCAGGATGCTCTTGAGATAAGCCAGCGTTTCAGGTGTGGCGATGGCCCCGTAGCGCACACCCAGCACGATCTGGCAGAACACCGGCGCCGCTATCTTGCCCTGACGCACCATGTCGTTGAGCAACTGGATATCGCCGCTGTCGAAGACCTCGACTTCCGGACGGACGCCGGCTGCCTGGATACGCTCGGCCATGATGCCCAGGTTCGTCGGTGTGTTGATGACAACCGACGTGCCCGAATACATGGTGTTGAAATCGAGGCTGCAGAGTTCGGGCCGCAGCGCTTCGATATGGCTGACGCGCGACTCGGGCCGCATGAGCGTCGTGCCGGGCGCGGCGACGCTGGGATTGTCCTCGCTCGGTATAAAGCGCTGGCCGGGGCCGGTGGTGAGATTGATCACCACGTCCTCGTCAGCCGCCCGCAGCCGCTCCACCACATCGCGATAGTGCTTGAGTTCCATGCTGGGCCGGCCGTTGTCGTGGCGCACATGCACATGGATGATGGCCGCTCCGGCCCGCACCGCCTCGAGCCCGGCTTCGGCGATCTGCTCGGGCGTTATCGGCAGGTAGGGCGTCTGCTCCAGTGTCGTGATATTTCCTGTCACCGCGCAGGTGAGTATGGTCGGCTCGGCCAAAGTATTCAGTCCTGGTGGGTGCCGCGCTGCGGCTTGGTGGTGAGGCTAAGTCCCACTCACCCCCGCGGATCTGCAACGCCATTTGCCTGCCGTTTCGCTTAGAGAAACGGAGTCTGGCGTTTCGCTGAATGAAACGCACCTCGTTCCGCGTCGGACTTGATGGGCGTCCGCGTATAGAAGGTGCGCACTGAGGAGATGACCATGACTGACCAGCGCCCCCACTTTTCAGCCTTTCGCGAGCGCCTCCGTTTGCGTCAGCGCCTGTTTGGCACCTTCGTCAAATTGCCGACCACTCAGGTCATCGAAATGCTCGGACAGATCGGCTACGATTTCATCATCATCGATCAGGAGCACGCCGCCCTTGACCGGGGGATCACCGACCTGATGATCTTTGCGGCGCGTGCCTCCAACATGGCGCCGATTGTCCGCATTCCCGAATTTACCGAGGCCAATGTGTTGGGTGTTCTCGATTCAGGCGCCATGGGCATCATGGTGCCGCATGTTGCCTCGGTCGAAAAGGCCACCGCCATCGTGCGGGCCGCACACTATACGGGCGGCAGCCGCGGCTTTGTCGGCCTGTCGCGCGCCAGCAATTGGGCCAGCGTCGGCCCGGTACAGCACATGCAGTTGCAGGATAGCCAGATCGCCGTGATCCCCATGATCGAAGATCAGCACGCCGTCGACG
>Ga0126314_10001969_pt1 | contig 10155 bp, 9 predicted proteins | sample Plot105B_FD_92535 | JGI IMG/M metagenome (GOLD analysis project Ga0126314, IMG submission 92535) | Serpentine soil microbial communities from UC McLaughlin Reserve, CA, USA - Plot105B | ecosystem: Environmental > Terrestrial > Soil > Grasslands | place: USA: UC McLaughlin Reserve, Lake County... | reverse complement strand
TACCTCGCGCCTAGCACGGTCAAGACCCACATCTCGTCCGCCGTAGGCCCGGTCGCGCCGAAGCTGGCGGGGGCCAGCGCAAGCGCGCACACCAAGCCGATCGCGCTGCACGTTGCCGCGAGTCCGCCCCGATTGCGCCTCGGCGGAGCTTGTCGGTATTGCGCTGCGGCCGTCCTGGCCAAGGGCACCTCCCGTTGCCTGCGTCGTGAACTAAAGGGCGTCCCGTAGGGGTTGTCAACCGGCTAGCGGACGCACTCCGTCCGCCGTCCACGCTCCGCGCGGGGCCTGTGAAGTCGGCGGGGTGGAGTCGTTCTCGGCGGGGTGCAGCGGGCGGTGAAACCGCTTGATATCACCGAGATGGACAAGCCGATGACGTTGGGATCACTGTTGATCTAGGCGATATCGGCGGAGAAACGGCCGATCGCAACGTGCTCGTCAGGCATCGTCCTGAGGAGCCGCGGCGACGATATGGGCCCCACCCGGGCTGATCGTCACCACGCAGTACCGGGTCCTTTGTCAGCCGCGTTCGCCGAAGCGGATGCCGACTTGGGCCCGAGCCTCCGTCGGCGTCGGCAATCGTAGGAACACACCGAGGTTCGAGGTACCACCTCCCGGCCCGCGCCCGGCGATCATCGCCTCCGCCGCCGCCCGGTGGTCGTGCCTGGCGAGCGTCTGCAACACGTCCTGCCAGCGACGATTCTCATCCCGCGAGAGGTAGCCAACCAGCTGCCGGTCGATGTGGACCGCGATGGCGTTCGGGTCGTACGGGTTATCGGGCTCGGGAACGAGGACAGCTACCTTCTCGATCCGGATCTCCTCATCGCCTTGGCGACCGCTGAGCTCCACGAGCGCCGGCTGGTAGTGCGAGGTGCCGACGACAGGCACCAACGAGTCACCCTCGACGAGGAACTCCTTCACGTCCACGCCGCCAGTATGCAGACGCCAACCCCTCAGTCAGACGACCAGCCGCCTCCTACAATCACCCGCCGAAGGGCGCGTAGCTCAGTGGGAGAGCGCTCGCTTCACACGCGAGAGGTCGCAGGTTCGAACCCCGCCGCGCCCATATTTATTTCGGTCCGGACTCCGCCGTGGTCGGACCTGCGTGGCCGACTTCCTGCGAGCGACCGGCGGGGCGATGCCGGCGTAGAAGAAGGGGATGTTGTCCTCGGGCCCGTTCGCCACCCGGCCGGCCACCTTGCTCATCACCATGACGCCGAGTTGGAAGTCGGGCTCTCCGATCATGAGGACGAATGGGTTCTCGTCGTCGCCGCTCAGGTAGCGCCCGCCGAATTCGCGCCGGGCCACCTCGAAGATGTAGGCGCTGACGTCGACCTGCACGTCCTCGGGCAGCGCCACGCCCTTGGTGTGCAAGTCACCGAGCAGCCCGTCAACGATCTCAAGCGATTCCGGCGAGTAGTCCAGCGAGCCGGGCCGGATGGACGAGTCCGGCGCCTCGACTGCACCGACGAACCGCGCGGCTCGAGCCGCCATCTCGGTCTCGACCGATCCGGACCGTTCCGGGGGCTGTGAGGAGCGTCGTCTGAAGATCGCCATGCGCCTCAGGATGCAGGTTCGAATGCCGCCGCGCCCCATCAGCACACACCTTCCAAATCCGAACCAGCGGCGAGCTGGTGCCCCACCCACCTTCGAACGCAGCGGCGGCAGGCGTCACCCAGCAGCGCCGCGGCAGATCTCGGCCTTGTCCGCGTTTTTCGGGTGTCACCTGTTCCGGAGGCGACCCACAGGCCGCGTTGGCAAGGAGAGAGGTGTGGACACCACTGCGCTGATGTGCAGGTCCTGTTCGTGGTTCGGCGTCTATCGAAGCGACGTAAGCGATCGACTCCTCGCTGCCCGTCTGTGGCATGGCGGTCCTGTCAGCGCGGGACATCGACGAGGACGAGTGCCACGAGGTGGGCCGTCGGTTGCTCGAGGATTCCGAAGAGGACACTCGCCATGCCTGACTCGGTTCTGCGCTAACAGCGCGTCGGCCGATGCCACGGGGGTCATCCGCCCGCCGCCGAGCCGGTCCGTGCTCGACGGCGCGGGCGAGTTCGTCGTTACCGCAAGTTCGACGACGCACTCGAGCTCGATTACGGCTAGGCGCAGCTTTGCGGTTTGGGCACCAAGTAAGAACTGGTGCCTAAACCCACCCCAATCGACCCTGATCTGGCCTAACCGCCATCACCCGGATCTCGGCTCGTTCCATGCTTCTCGCGGGTTTGTCAGCTTTCTTGTCACCCTTCACACGCGAAAGGTCGCAGGTTCGAACCTCGCCGCGCCCATTTCATTTCCAGTCGCCACGCGGCATCTGCGGCGCTATTGACGTAGGACGGGTCGCCTAAAAAGAAGAGGCCCGTCCGGTCGGTGATTTGATAGGCAACAGGTGACGGCCGGGCGTCCACGAACGGTGGCTCGGGTCGAGGCGGCGTCCGGCCAGTGGCCCTTCGCCGGCGTCGAAGAAGACGCGGTGCCCCGGCCGATGACTTCGATCTGGCCGCCGACAACTCCGATGCGAGCCCGCACCGCTCACTTATGCTCGCGCCGTGGCAGCCGGTGCACGCCAGCTCATTCCGGATCTGCCGATCATCCGCAGCGGCGTGGAAGGCGAACAGCGGACGACGTTCTTCGAGCTGTTCTTCGACCTCGTTTACGTCTTTGCGGTCACTCAGCTATCCCACTACCTGCTCGCCGACATCAGTTGGGCAGGGGCGGCCCAAACGGCATTCATGCTCGTCGCGGTGTACTGGGCGTGGAACTACACGACCTGGATGACCAATTGGTTCGACCCGGACACGTCGCCCGTCCGGCTCGTACTGGTTTTCGTGATGGTCGCGAGCCTGCTTATGTCCGTCGCGATCCCGAAGGGATTCGGCGCGTACGCCCTGCTCTTCGCGTGCGCCTACTCGGGCCTGCAGATCGGGCGCAATTCGTTCGTGGTCGCGGTCACGCCGCGCGGAGTGTTCAACCAGAACTTCCGCCAGATCCTTGCCTGGAGCGTGCTGTCGGCGCCGCTGTGGGTGGCAGGCGGAGTCGTCGACGGCGACGCCGTGCGGTGGGTGCTGTGGTTGGGAGCCCTCGGGCTCGACCTCGCGGCGCCGATGGTCACCTATTGGGTGCCGGGCGCGGGCACCACACCGATGAGTCAGTGGCAGATCGAGGGCGCCCATTTCGGCGAACGCTTCCAGCTGTTTGTGATCATCGCGGTCGGCGAGACCGTGGTGTTGGCGGGTGCGACCGCATCCGCCGCGGGGTTGAGCGTCGCCGTCGTCGCCGCGCTCCTGCTTGCCTTTCTGTCCTCCGCGGCGCTGTGGTGGCTTTATTTCGACCAAGTGGCCGGCACGGTGTTCGCGCGACTCCGGGCCGCCTCGGCCGAGGAGCGTGGGCAGATCGGTCGCGACATCTACACCTACTTGCACCTCCCGATCATCGCCGGGATCGTGCTCGTCGCGGTCGGCGACGATCTCGTGATCGCACATCCGAGAGACGAGCTACACGACGCGGGCGCGCTCGTCGCGCTCGGCGGCCCGGCTCTCTTCCTCGCTGGCCTGATGGCCGTCGCCGCGAGGCTCGGCCAGGCACAAAGCCCGCCGCGAGTGGTCGCAGTCGTCGTGCTGCTTGCCGCCGTGCCGCTCGCCGCACGCGCCGACGGGCTGATCGTGGCGGCGCTGGCCACGGCGCTCCTGGTCGCGCTCGTAGTCGCCGAGCGACCGCGCGGCCCCCGCGGCCCCCACTGAGCCGATTGGCCAGTCGCGTACGGTGCCTACATCTACCCGATCCGGCCGAATCTGCCTAACCGCTGTCGCCCGGATCTGGCTTCTCTCCAAGTGTTTTGCGGCATTTGTCAGTTCCCTTGTCACCCTTCACACGCGAGAGGTCGCAGGTCCGAACCCCGCCGCGCGCCCATGGTCCATCCCGAGCTCTCCGGACTCAAGGGCGTACGAAGGCGGTCTCAATTGAGGACAGGCTGCGGTACGACGAGGTCTTCGCAGAAGACGTCGTCTACGACTCGACCGACTTCGGCCTCGGCCTGCTGGAGGGCATCGATGCGGTCGTTGCAGCAGGACGATCCCTCGGTGAGGCCAATCCCGTGGCCAACCACGTGACCAACGTACTCGTGAACGAGCGCCGACTCGGCCAGGGTGATCCCGAAACGCATCGCGGTCATGCGCGACGGAACGGCTGGCAGCGTCGCCTACGAAGACGTCGTGGAACGCCGCAACGGCGAGTGGCGCATTCGCACCCGAAAGGTCACGCGCCGGTGGCCGGCCGCTCGCGTCGTAGTGCTGTCCGCCCCAGTTCGGGCGACCGTCGACAGCAGCGGTCGCGTCGCTAGCGTCCGCGCGATGGACGTGACGGTGCTCAGACCCGGGGCGATCGGCGTAAGCGTTGCCGCTGCCGCTCAGCAGGCGGGCGCCGCAGTCGCGTTGGTCGGACGACGGGCTCGCCCGGCGCGCTCTCCAGCCTTCTTTGGATTTGTCAAGCTCCTTACCTTTACACACGCGAGAGGTCGTGTTGTCGCGCAAAAGGATTATGCGATCAATGAATCCGTGCTTCGCCTGTTCCGCTCTTGCCTCTGAAGAGCCACGTTCTATTCGCCGCGTTCGTGAAACACTGCTCGTCGGGACAAAAGTCGGCGCCCGCCTGGCGCCAGGATGTCGGACAAGGGCCCGTCGAGGGCTGGCTACTAGAGCTCGGCGCGCCATCGGATACTTCAAACGAAGGAGCGTCACATGCGGTTGACTTTCGCCAGCCGCTTCGCCGCCTCCCAGCGCTGGGCCGATCCGCTCGCCGAGCGGTTGCAGCCGCTGATCAAGCGAGCAGTGAGCGCTCCGCCTGTTCACAACGTTCTCGACGGGGTCTGGCTCGGGGCGCCGCTGCACCCGCCGCTCACCGACGTTCCGGTGGGCGCTTGGACAACGGCGCTGCTGCTTGATACGGGCTCGGCACTAAGCGGTAACGGGGAGCTGGGCGCAGCTGCCGACCGCGCTCTGGCCGTAGGCACGATCGCTGCGGTCCCGACCGCCTTGACCGGGCTCAACGACCTGCGCGACCTAAACGGTCAGAGCAGGCGGATCGCGATGGTCCACGCGCTCGCGAACGTCGTTGGCCTGTCGCTGAGCACGGCCTCGCTCGCCTACCGGTACAAGGGAAGGCGCGGGGTCGGGCGCGGCCTGAGCGGCCTGGGCTACCTGATCAGCTCCGTCGCCGCTCACCTTGGGGGGGACCTGAGCTTCGGGCTCGGGGTCAGGGTCAACCGCACCATGGGCCAGGCGGTGCCGAAGTCCTTCGTTGCGGTGCTCGACGAGGCCGAGCTGCGCGACGACGAGCTTCGCCGGGTGGATGTCGACGGCGTATCGGTACTGCTCGCTCGCAGTCGTCAAGGCGAGGTATGCGCGCTCGCGAATACGTGCACCCATCTGGGCGGACCGCTGGCCGAGGGCTCCCGCGAGGGCGACACGGTCACCTGCCCATGGCATGGCTCCCGCTTTGACATTCGCAGCGGGTCGGTGGTCGAGGGTCCGGCAGTGTTCGCGCAGCCGCGCCTCGAAACGCGCGTGCAGGCCGGCAAGATCGAGATCGGCTTCCCCGGCGCGGACGGCACCGAGCTGCCCGAGCTCGCCGCGCTTCAGCATCAACCCGCGAAAGCGGAAGTCCACGACGACGTGGCCGCTGCGCGGAAGGGTCCTGAATGACTGATTCGAGCGCCGGCGCCGGGGGAGGTCCCCTCGCTGCGGTGCTGGCGACGCGCGGCGGACGGGCGGACCCCGAGGCGCCGTTTGTGATTGAGCATCGCGAGGCGCTGATCTACATGCTCTGTCAGGCCGCCGAACTCGAGCACGGGATCATGTGCCAGTACCTGTTCGCCGCGTTCTCCCTCAAGCAGCGCGCGGACGAGGGACTCACGCCCGAGGAGCTCGACGCCGTCACGCGCTGGCGCCGGACGGTCGCTCATGTCGCCACCGACGAGATGCTCCACCTCGCGCTCGTGCAAAACGTGCTCGCTGCGATCGGCATGGCGCCGCATCTGACGCGACCGAACCTGCCCGCGCCCGCACACCACTACCCGGCGGGCGTCAACCTGACGCTGGTGCCGTTTGGCGAGCGGGCCTTGCAGCACTTCATGTTCCTCGAGCGCCCGGAGGGTATGGCGCTCGAAGGCGCGAAGGGGATCGACGCGCCGGTGCACGAGGCGGTGCCGTTGATTGCCGAGGGCGACATCGTTCCGCAGCTGCAGGACTTCGCAACCGTCGGCCACCTGTATCGCTCGATCGAGCAGGGTCTGACGCATCTCGCGGACAAGTTCGGGGAGCGCCACCTGTTCGTCGGACCGCCACGCGCGCAGGCAACGAGCGCCGATTTCCGCTGGCCCGAGCTCGTGGCGGTCACCGATCTGGCGTCAGCCCAGCAGGCGATCGACACGATCCTGGAGCAGGGCGAGGGTGCGCGCGGGGATTGGGAGGCGGCCCACTTCGGCCAGTTCGTCAAGATCCTCGAGGAGTACCGCGGGATGCGTTCGGCAGATGCAGAGTTCGACCCGGTCCGGCCTGTCATGTTCGCCACCGTTCGTCGCAGCGAGCGCGACGACCCGGTCCCGCTCATCAGCGATCGTGTCACGGCGGAGTGCACGGATCTCTTCAACGTCAGCTACGAGATCCTCCTGCAGATCCTGGAGCGGTACTTCGCGCACACCGAGGAGACGGACGCGCAGCTTGCGACGCTCTCGAACGCGGCGATCGCCCTGATGAGCGGCGTGCTCAGGCCACTGGGCAACCTGATCACGACGCTGCCGGTCGGACCGGAGCACCCGGAGCGCACCGCCGGGCCGAGCTTCGAGCTGTTCTATGAAGCCGACTACCTGCTACCCCATCGGGAATCCGCCTGGGTGCTGCTGGAGGAGCGCGTGCGGGATGCCTCGAGCTTCTGCCATGGTCTCGCCGAGAGCGCGCCGGCAGAGGTCGCGAATGCGCTCGAACCGGCCGAGCGCGCTCTGAACGCCGTGGCGGACTCCCTCGCCCAGCACTTCGCCGACTGGGGCGCGGCGAGTCGCTTTATGGCTGGCGGCGGTCAAACAACCGCAACCGCGACGGAGGACGAGCCCATGCATTTCGAGAAGGACGTCAAGCCATTGTTTCGAGAGCGCGACCGCGAGTCGATGCGCTTTGCTTTCGATCTCTGGTCTCTTGAGGACGTTTCAGCTCACGCCGACGCGATCCTGGACCGGCTCGAGGCCGGCACGATGCCATGCGACGGAGCGTGGCCTGCGGAGCATGTCGACGTCTTCCGCCGATGGATCGACGCCGGCAAACCCTCGTAGGGCTTCGCTGGCGTCCTCTCATTTGACCGGCGGTGCGGATCGCGAGCGCGACGCGGGATTGCGTCGAACCTGATCCGCGGACGTTTGTCAACTCCCTTGTCCTTGTCAACCGCGGCGCCTACCTCCGCGCAACTCTGAGCGACGCGGTTGGGCATCTAGCAGCCGGCGAGAGGCTTGCAGCTGACAGGAGTTCCCCGCAGCTATGCCGCCGGCCGGTCGGCGTCGCCGAGCAAGTCAGCAACGACGTCGTGCGGTGTCATCCCGCTCGCCTCCGCAATTCGCTGGAGGCGCCGTGCGTCTTGCCCCTCGACCGCTCACCAGGATCCGCAGGGTCGCGCCCGGATCACGATCATGGCGCTCGACGTGCTCAGCGTCGATCGTCGCCAGGACATCGTCGAAGTCGCCGGGCTGTGGGTCGTCAGCTGTCCACGGGTCGCCGCTCATGCCTACCGACCGAGAGGGTTACGCTCGGCCTCCGTCGAGCTCCAGCCGCTGATGATGAGCCATGTTGTTGGCTCGATCGTTCGCTCGATCACGGGCGTCAAGATCTTTCCGCCGGTGAGCACCGCGGCCCACGACCCCGCCGGGTTCGACGTCCGCCCAACGCCCACGTGGAGCGCTGGCTCCCGCATGGGCAGCTGCTCGAGAAGGCCGCCTGGACGATCTGCCACGGCGGCATGGGCGTCACGCAGAAGACACTCGCCTCCGGCGTCCCCGCCTGCGCGGTGCCATTCGGCCGCGACCAGTTCGAGGTCGCCGCGCGGGTGGTAGCCGTTGGCGCGGGCACATCCGTGGCCCCCGACGCGCTCAGCACCGCGGGGCTGCGCGCGGCCGTCCGCGACGCGATCGACAGGCGCGACGGTGCCCAAGCGATCGCCCGTGCCTTCGCCGCTACCGGAGGAGCCGCGGCCGCCGCATCGGCGCTCGAGGCCCAACTCGCCCGCGTGATCACAGGAGCCGAGCTGTGATATGCGCGGCCCTGCGGCTGCAGGGCTTTCAGAGGATGGGCGGGGCGGGGTTCGAACCTGCGACCTCTCGCGTGTGAAGGGTGACGAGCAGGGTGCTGATTCCGGAGGAAATCCAGTTGACAAGCCGGAGTCTGGCGATCGCGGTTAGGCCTGGTGCCTGAACCCACCGCTATTCCGTGGTTGGTGCCTAAACCCGGAGGGCTCCGCCTGTCGCACGGTTAACGTCGAGTCGCCGATGGCGGATGTCGTCCACGAACTCCTTGCGACCGAGGCCGCGCTTGACAAGCTCGGTGCACGCGACATCTCCGCCGACGAGGCGAGCCAGCTTCCGCGGAATGAGCACTAGGTCCGTTTTGCGTTGGTCGAGCGAGCTCCAACGACGTTCTCGTCGCGGAACGTCAGCGAGACGGTCTTGCCCTCCTCTGTGCCGTCCGCCTGGAAGCAGTTGTCGTTGGTCGTCGTCCCCTGCTGCGTGTAGGTGCCGCTGAGCGACGCGCGGAACTTCGCGGTCTGTGCGGCGGCCGTCGCGGGCAGAAGCCCGGCGGCGAGGACGGCCCGCAGCGTTCAATCGAGCGCTTCATCCCATTTAGGGTGACACGTCTAGCTCCGTATCGCGAACACGCTGCGCATCCGCTTGCCGCTGCGCAGCCGGGCGACGACCGCCAGCCGATCGGCCTTCCCTGCTGCCAGAACCGCGGCATACCGCCCGTGGCTCAGGCGCTTGACGGGCACGGGCCGAGTGTTCCCGTTGCGAGTCGACGTGACGACCATCGTGCGCACGGCGGGGGTGCTCGCGAACATGTCGAAGAGCTGGACCTCCACCCGTCGTGTCGCATCGTTCGGGATCACTCGCACGTAGCCGAGCCGGGGGAGGAAGTGCGTGTACTGGGCGGGCTTGCCTGGCGGACGCAGGACCGACAGGAACTGCTCGGGGCCCTTCGCTTCGAGCGCGAGCGGGATCGTGGTCCGGCCGAACTGGGCGTCGACTCGCCAGCGGCCGTCGAACGCGAGGTTGTCGCCACTTGCCTGATACGTCACGTCGCCGGCGCGGCGCAGGGCCAGCGTCGTGGGGCGCACGCCCGGGTCGTCAACCGGCGTGAAGCGCAGACGCGCGTCACGGGACGACTTGCCGCCGTCGACGCGCAGCACGAAGCGGTTCGGCCCGGGTTCTGCCGACGTGGTTGTCAAGCGAATTGTCATCGCGCCGGACTGCGCGCTCGCCAGAAGTCCGCTCAGTCCGGCCGCCCGGGTCACGACGGGCGGCGCCAGCGCGCCGAGCACGGCGGCGGTCAGCAGCGCGGCGCCGGCGAACCCGAGCTCGGCACGGCTCGTACGCGCGAGGTTGCCGAGCCTGCCCGACATGACGGCGTGGCGGTTGCGCCACGCGAACAATGCGATCGGGACTACCAGCGCGACCTTCAGCAGGATCGCGCGTCCGTAGCCGCTCGTGACCAGTTGGGCGGGGGAGGGCACCTCCTCGACCGCGCGCAAGGCTCCGGTCACGACGACGACAGCGAACGCCGCGCCGGCGATGCGCGAGAAGCGGCGCACAGCGAGGCCGCTCCGCGATCCGAGCAGCAGCGCAACGAGGCCACCGATCCAGACGCCGGCAGCACCGAAGTGCGCGATCTGGAAGACAACGCGTGCCGGGCTCGTGGAGGCGTGCCCGGCGGCGACGTGCGCCTCGATTGCGATGATCGCCATCACGCCCGCCAAGGCGAGGCCGACCCGGCGCCGCGGTGGTATGTGCGCGAACTCGAGCGCAGTGCCGGTGCCGATCAGCGCCGCACCGCGCTTCAGGAGCCCCTCGCCGGCACTGGAATCCAGCAGCGTGCCCCAGCCGACGTGCGCGGCGCGCCGCTGGATCTCGGC
>Ga0126314_10001966_pt1 | contig 10157 bp, 7 predicted proteins | sample Plot105B_FD_92535 | JGI IMG/M metagenome (GOLD analysis project Ga0126314, IMG submission 92535) | Serpentine soil microbial communities from UC McLaughlin Reserve, CA, USA - Plot105B | ecosystem: Environmental > Terrestrial > Soil > Grasslands | place: USA: UC McLaughlin Reserve, Lake County... | reverse complement strand
AGATGTGTATCACCTCTACTTCGATGGGCTTGCTTGCTGTAAATGTAACCTGCCCCGTATAGATCTTACCATCATCTCTAATAGGCAGCGCAAATACTACTGCATGAGGAAGGTTTCCGGTATGAGCCACAGGCGCTGCCGTAGACATTGCAGTCTCTTGTATCCTATAAATTTCATCATCCTGTTGCTGTGCAGCCACCTGCCTTTCCATTCCTATGATAGAAGCAGTAGCCACTATTAAGAATGCAAGCCCAGCAGCCACCAGAGAGTTGTAATTATGACCATTGTTGATCCTCTGGCTTTATTCATGGAATCATTTAGACTTAAGCAGTGATATGGGTTCCGGTAATTTGTCTCTACGGCAATTCTAACGAAATAGAAATCGTCTTGTACTAATGTTAAAAAATATGTTTGCGTTAAGAGCTGATGTCCATACAACATAGCCCGGTTGAATTACCATATCGCGTGTATACGATTGTGTATATGGATGCAGAGGGCTGTTCAGACAGTAGCAATGTGTTAAATTTGAGCCTCAGCCTGGTCTTGATACCTGTTTAATCCTAAATGGTATTATTTCTCCTGAGCAGAAATTTTTGCAATAGATAAGCTTGCTGGCACATTATCCTTGAGCCAGCGCAGGCAATAGAGCCTACTGATGCCAACCAATGGCAATACGGGTAATTCGCCAGCGATGATATATTTTTGGCTAAAAGTCAGGTTAGTTCCTCAACTAACTTTGTTTCAAAGTCATCGATTGAGGCTTTCTCCAACATTTCGCTGTCAGACTTGATGGCTCCCTGCTTCTTGAGGACCTCTCTGGCTAAAAGCCAATATACTGTTGCAAGAGCTTTGCGCCCGCGGTTGTTTGCAGGTATTACCAAGTCGACCTTTGAAGTAATATTGTCGCTGTTGGCAATGGCAATAACCGGTACTCCTGCCCTAGTGGCTTCAAGTACCGCCTGTTGGTCCGCCTGAGGATCCGTTACAACAACAATTTCTGGCTCCATATAGTTTGGAAGCGACGGATTGGTAAACGTGCCAGGCATGAAGCGGCCCAGAATGGGGGTTGAACCTGTAAATTCACAGAACTTTTCGACCGGAGTCTTGCCGTATTCCCGGGCAGAAGTGACTGCAACCCTGTCGATATTCGCTCTGCCTATGAACTTGGCAGCAACATCAACTCTTGCCAGGGTCTTACTGATATCTAGAATGTAAAGGCCTTCTGGGTTGGCCTTGACTATGAATGGTGCCATAAATTTTGTCTTGACCGGTGTGCCTACGCGGATGCCTGTCGAAAGTATCATTTTTTCTAAATTGTCGGTCTCAATGGATTCCTGACCCTCTGGGGATTCCTCTTCTGTTGAAGCGCTTTTTTCATTAATGTTAGTGTCAGGATTGCTGTTGTTGCTGTTGACGGTCTCAATGGATTCCTGACCCTCTGGGGATTCCTCTTCTGTTGAAGCGCTTTTTTCATTAATGTTAGTGTCAGGATTGCTGTTGTTGCTGTTGACGTCGTCTGATATACTCATATAAGCTATGCAGAGGACAGTTCTGTCGCACCTTCTATTAAATCATACGACAGAGGTAATCAGCAGGACTATACAAAATTCGATTACCGTTTGAAAAGATGTATCTTGGGTATAGTCAGCGAGTAATTTAAATTTTTATTTTACAACGTAGCCGTTCCTAAGTGTCGTATAGAGCGCATCTCGAATGTGTCTGTAAATGATATCCGATGCTAATTATACTGTCAACTTTTGATTGTACTGCTTCTTTTGTGATGGGTAGAGGTAGCCCCTCTGGATGAGCATTATTTTCTATCTGCTAGGTTAGGTAATATTACTAACTCAGTCAGATATTGCTACCATGCATTAATACTTCAATGTTGAATAACTATCCTGATGACCAATCAGACCGAACAACAACATCAATTCATAGATTCTTCAGACATAAAAGATGTTCCTTTGGGAAAGATGAAACATGTTGAGTTACAAGAAAAGGAAGTACTACTTGCCAATTCAGATGGTAAATTGTATGCGCTTTGCGATAGGTGCAGTCACATGAACGCTCCACTTTCGATGGGTACTCTGAACGGAAAGGTTGTAACATGCCCCCTGCATGGTGCTAGGTTTGATGTTACAACCGGGAAGAAGGTAGGAGAACCAATGGCTCCAGATCCATCAAAGTTCCCTGAACCAATACCGGAGAGTTTGCAAAAGATGTTTGCACGTAGTGCTGAAATTGCATCAAAGATAAAGACATCCGACCAGCCAACTTATGAAACAAGGGTCGAGGGAAATAGAGTCAAAGTAAGAATGTGATTCCATGCTAGTCGGAATTGATAGCTTCGCAGCAGCACACGATGATGCAAGCCTCACAGTCAGTCAGTCCGAACGTTTGCAGGACTTGGTCAAACAAATTGAACACGCCGATCAGGTCGGGTTGGACGTATTTGGAGTCGGCGAACATCACCGTCGGGAGTTCCTCGATTCAGCTCCTGCGGTCATCCTAGCAGCGGCAGCCGCGCGAACACAACGTATACGTCTCACCAGTGCCGTAACGGTACTGAGTGCCGCGGACCCAGTGCGGGTGTTTCAAGAATTTGCAACCCTCGATCTTCTGTCACAAGGTCGGGCTGAGATGGTTGTGGGCCGTGGCTCGTTCGTCGAGGCATTTCCCCTGTTCGGCCTGCGATTGGACGACTACGACTCGCTTTTCGCAGAAAAACTCGATTTGCTGCTGAAGATTCGTGACAGTGAGCACGTCCATTGGTCCGGCGAATATCGGCCTACCTTGACTGGACAGGGAATCTACCCGAGGCCTTTGCAGAAACCTTTGCCTATATGGCTGGGCGTTGGTGGAACTCCACAATCATTCGTCCGTGCCGGAGTGCTTGGACTCCCTTTGATGGTCGCAATCATAGGCGGCCAAACGCGCACCTTCAGACCACTTATCGATCTCTACATGGAGGCTGGGAGGCGAGCAGGCCATTCACCCGATCAACTAAAAGTAGGCATGCATTCTCTGGGCTATGTCGCAGAGACGACGCAAGAGGCCGCCGATGACTTCTTTCCGGGCTATGCGCGTGCATTCACAGATATTGGGAAGGAGCGCGGATGGCATCCCGTGACGCGCGCAGGCTTTGACGCTCAGCGAGGCTCACAAGGTGCACTGATCATCGGTGACCCAAATGAAGTGGTTAAAAAAATAGTTCGACACAGCAAGGCGCTCGGTGGGATCTCCCGAATCACTTTTCAGATGAATGTAGCATCATTATCTCACGTTAAGATGATGCGAGCTATCGAATTGTTGGGCACGCAAGTCGCGCCTGCACTTCGCGAAGAACCCGGTGGAAACGATGGGAGGGGTGGTTGAGATGTTGAACAACTCGAATTCGTTGTCAACTGACAGTTCTGTTGATTTAACGGGTGCTAGCATTCCTTTCACAAATAGGTGGCACCAGCCAATATAACGACACGCATTTATTCATGATTTCATGCGCAGCACCCTGCATACTCTTGTACTATGCAGGGGAGAGCGAATCTGATGATAGCGTACACCTGTTCCTAGAAATCAAGTTACACAGTTTGATTTCTAATGGCTACCTTCAAGTAAGGCATGCTTTTAATTTTTCACATGAGTAACTTGGAAGATGTAAAAAGTCCTTTGAGTCGCAGTAGTTTCTTCGTTCTTTTCTGGCATTACATCGGCAACCCTGAACCTCAGATGTCCTCCAACATATGGAATCATTCTTTTTGGAGGTAAGCAGCTACACTATTGAAATTCAACTACCCCAACAACCATTTGAAGAAAAGTAACTGTCTATAGATACAACATGGTTGATTTAAGTCTTCATCGTCTTATTAGATTCACGGCTTTGTAAATTAACTACCTGTCGAAGCAGACTTAAGCAACTGGACTAAATAGCGAGCGAATCGACCTGGATCGGGCCTGGTTTCGATCCCATGCAATTATGGATATGCTCTTGTAAGGAACATGGACACCTTATATGTTGATACCTAGCTCACAAGATCATTGATAGATGCGGAGAATCTCACCAAGAAATTTGGTAGAATCGCTGCAGTAGATGGTTTGACATTCCATGTAAATGAAGGTGAAGTTTTTGGTTTCCTGGGGCCGAACGGAGCAGGAAAAACGACTACAATGAGGATACTCTGTTGTCTCATTTCAAAGACCAGCGGACAAGCAAGAGTGGGCGGTTACGAAATAGGTAATGACCTCAACTCACTTAAGATTAGAAGCATTATTGGATTCCTTCCAGATAATGTAGGTCTTTATGAGGAGTTGAGTGCTTACAAGAACCTTGATTTTTATGGCAAGTTGTATGAGCGCACAGAACAACAGAGAAAAGAAAGCATAGAGCGTTTTCTTAGGCTGCTCGGACTGTGGGAGAAGAAGGACTTGCCAGTTGGAACCTTCTCCAAAGGAATGAAGCAAAAGATTGCCCTAGCCCGCGCGCTGGTACATGAGCCCAAGATACTTTTTCTTGATGAGCCTACTGTGAATCTAGACCCCGAAGCCGCGAGAACAGTGCGAGATTTTATTTTGGAGCTCAAAAAAGAAAAGAAGACCATTTTTCTCAATACCCATAATCTTGATGAAGCACAAAGAATTTGTGATAAAATCGGAATATTGAAAACAAGGCTATTGACGGTCGGCACTCCTGAACAGCTGAGGGAACTGTTCCGGAGCAGCAAGACCATAATTCAACTCGAGAAAGTCAACGACTTTATCGTGGATGCTGTCAAGAGTCAGACATCAAGAAATGCCTTAATTGATGGCAACAGACTTATCATAGACGTAGCCAGTGGCGAAAAGGAAAATCCTAAATTTATAGAGGCAATCGTATCGGCTGGAGGGCATATTCAGTATGTCAGTGAGCTCAGCCCCAGTCTAGAGGATATATACCTGAAAATAGTGAGAGAGGAGACTTGAAATGAGGTTGTTGTCAAAAGCGTGGATTATTGCAGAAAAGGATTTTGCTATCTTTAGAAAGAAAAAGAGCGTCATATATTCAGTTGTTCTCCTCCCGCTCTTTGTATCAATTAGTCTGCCAATGATCCTTCAATTTAGCGGCGGCTCGAAAAGTGGAGGCATTCCAGCTGAGGCACTTCCAACAGTGGTAAACGCTTTTTCTTTCTTGTTCATAACCGGCGCGGTAACTTTGCCTACAGCCATTGCCTCTTACAGTCTAGTTGGTGAAAAAGTTCAGAAGAGCATTGAACCCCTTCTCGCGACACCGACAACTGAAGGGGAAATTCTCTTGGGAAAAAGCATCGCTGCATTTTTGCCACCTATGGCCGCTATCTATACGGGTGCTGTGATATTTATGGCTCTCATAGATAGCCTTACTTATAGCACGTTAGGCTATTTCTATTTCCCAAGCTGGAACATGGGGGTTATCATGCTCCTTCTTGCGCCGCTCAGCTCTATACTCTCTATTGAATTCGATATCCTCATATCTTCTCGAGTCAATGATGTGCGCGCTGCGCAGCAGCTCGGTGGAATAATCGCTCTTCCATTTGCAGGTATCTATGTATTAGCTGAAGCGAGCATTCTGTCTCTTGAGACTAGCAATTTACTCATCATCTCTGCAAGTCTTGTGACGATTGATGTGATTCTATTCTACATCAGCAAGGAGGTTTTCCGCAGGGAAAAAATACTAACAAAGTGGAAATAGGAAAAAGGATAGCCAAAGGCTCAAAAGGCTTGTCGAATTAGGTCATAATCTGCCAGAAAAATTACGGGCTCCTGAAAGGCCAGATACTATGTATTGTTCATGCCCTCGACTAAATCATACTCTATCAAGCGCACAAGCTCGTTCAGCTTGGCAATACGCTCGCCTCCCAGCACGCCTGATTTCAGCATCTTGGAGCCTGTAGCGATAGCAATGTGAGAAATATGTGAGTCGGTCGACTCACCGGACCTGTGTGATGTTATTATCTTAATGTTGTTCTTTTTGCATTCTTTAGCAAAGTCTAGTGCCTCGTACAGACTGCCTGCCTGATTGACCTTCAATATTGCGCCGCTGCATGCCCCGTACTTGACTGCTTCTCTTATCTTGCCGGCGTTTGTTACAAGCATGTCGTCTCCTGTAACCAGCGTCTTAGGGTTCCTTTTATTCAAAACTGCCATACTTTCAAAATCGTCCTCGTACACCGGATCCTCTGCATAGATCAGCTTATAGTCCTGTATGAGCCTGTTTGCAAACTCGATCTGCTCGCCGGTATCTCTTTTAATGCCTTGACGTGCATAGTCGTACAACTGCTCCTCTTCGCTCCAGAATGATGAACTAGCAAAGTCGATGCCTATTGCCATGTCTTTACCAAGTATGTAACCGCAGTTGCTGACCGCTTTTTCTACTATTTCAATTGCCTGCTCATTGTTCACATTTGGAGCCCAAGCTCCTTCGTCGCCCTTACCGTAGGTAAAGCGCTTGTCTATGGACTCTATCACTTTGCGAGTCTCACGGTGAAGCTTGAAGTTCATGTCAAGCGCATCAATGATGTTCTTTGCACCTACTGGGCAGGCAAGGATTTCCTGGATATCAGGAGTACCTGGTCCGGCATGTGCGCCGCCACCCAATATGTTGCCAAGCGGAAAGGGAAATTCGTACGGTTTGTCTGGTTTTAGTAATTTGAAAAGCGGAATGTCGAGTGCCTTGGCGGCCGAGTCGACAGCTGCAATACTCAGCGCATACGCTACAGACCCGCCGACCTTGCTATAGTTGTCAGTGCTGTCTATCGACTTTAACGCATCATATACTGCCCGGAGGTTCTCTGCTTGCAAGCCTACAAACCTGTTGATATTGGCATTCAACATGGAAAGGGCTTCTTCAGGTCTGTTTTCTGGAAAGCTCTGGGCCTCAAATTTACCTACCGATGCACCGGAGGGGGCGCATGCCCTTCCAGTAAATTTGCCATCAGTTATAACGTCAATTTCAATAGTTTTGCTTCCTCTGCTGTTGAAAACTATTCTACCACGAATTGAGGAGATAGAGGGCATAGGAATTTTTCAGTATTGACATAATTTATTATTATTTGTTTAAGATCATTCTATGTCAGATTGAATCTCGGACATACGCCTTCTGAGTGCTTCGTAATAAGGAATAATCTGATAAATAGTGTCGACATTTGAAATGAACATCCTTCTGCAACAGTAGCGCCTCAGTCCCAGCGAATCCATGACCTTTGCCGGATCCTCACCAGTCTTTACACGATTTGAATATTCTGAATGCTTGTCTGCAATAAGTCCTCCGCAGGTAAAACATCTTACTGGAATGAGCATCTTTTCTATCTTTCAGTGATTCCAGCATTATAAAAACCATTACCGTTTACATAAGCGTAAAAACTCTAAGTTTATGTGTCTGTGTGCTTTATCTTACAAGAGGATTATTTTTGTATCCGAATTATTATTTTGTATTCTTCTTTTGGGTTGCCTTTAACTTGGTATAGGAGGTATATGTAGACTAGATCCTAATTCAGTTATGCAAGAATTCTTTTATGAAATTTAGATTGAACCCCACATGAATAAACAAACAAAAAGAATAGATGATGTGTATCAGTCAACCACGTGGAAATCGATCTGAAAGTCTATGCTTATTTGACGCTTTTTGCTGTATAATTGTCAACTAGCCTCTGAGTTCCTGCTAAGGGTATTGAATCTATAGTGCTGCCTTTACATGATGGACAGACTTTACCTAACCTTCCATGTAAAGAAGATGCACACCAAAAGCAGTAGCTACAGAGAAGAAACTGGACTTGATTTGAGATCTTGTCAACATTTGTTATTGGTCTCTGAGCTGCTATTATAGTTGTTGTAGTTGTCATTATTTTTCAATTACACCTCGCCTATGTTCCACAAACCTGTGTTTAGTGATTATAGACAGTTGCCTCCATTTAAAGAGAGGTACAAATATATATATTTTTCCTTAGGTTGCTCTTGGCATCAATCTCGCATACCTCTTCGCATAGTTAAACTAAAAAACTAAGCATTGAAACTCTAACGTTGCATATGATGGGTTCAGGGGTTTTGCTACTATTCATAAGAATATGGATTTTGTTCTACCTTCCTAGGGATGATATTTTCCATAGTGAAACCAATACAGGAAGAGGAATTACGCTATAGTAAACCAATGATGTCGAGCCTGCCAGAAAATGGCTAGTTGCCATTGCATATGAACAATGAATTAGGATTTCTGCAGTAATAGACCTACTATGTTACCCATAGATTAAGACCATACTCAAGGGTTCAACATCACAACGGTATAGCCTAATTAGCTATATTTTTAAAATCTTCGTCTGGACGGCAATAGTGTATTATGCTATATGCCAACATCAGTTGGCCATAGGTAATGTGAAGGAAAATGTTGCTCCTTTTCCATCATTGTTGTTTTCAGCCCATATCCTGCCACCATGTGCTTCAATAATATTTTTGCAGATATATAGACCCAGACCTGTGCCTGAAAAAGATTTAGATGAAAACTTGGTAAAGAGCCTAGGCATTATCTCAGGGTCAACACCTGAACCACTATCGCATACGCTGATAATGGCAATATCGTTACTATTGTTACTATCTTTGTCTGTCTCCTGATCGGCAGTTATCATAACAAAGCCCTCCGAAGTAAACTTTAGAGCATTATTTAGTAGGTTGGAAATTACCTGGGCAAGTCTGTTTCTATCTGCATAAACTGGTAAGTGCCGAGGTTGGTAGGTTATTTTTACATTGTTTTTCTGCTTGTGTCTGTCTGTAAGACCATAAACCATCGATTCTGCCTCTGCCGCAACTATGTCGTCGATAATGTTAATAATGAGATCATTTAGATCAAAATGCTCCCTACGCAGTTCTAGAGATTGGCTTTCTATTTTTGTCACATCGAGTACATCTTCGACCAACTTTCCAAGTCTTTGTCCATTCCGTAGAATAACATCGACATATTCTTGGTTTTCTGCAATACTAGCGCTATTGCTGCCACTATCATTATTTCTCATTTTTGATCTTAGGATTTCACTTAGACCAATTATTGGTTGAATGGGAGTGCGCAATTCATGAGCTGCGACATTGATGAATTCATCTTTCATCTTGTCCATTTCTTTTAATTTATTATACTGTAACCGAATAGTTAATTCTCTTTGTTTTGCGATCTTGTTATATTGTATGCTTGATACTGCAAGGGACAGAATGATTACGAAGTAACCTGAATTCTTAAGTATGTGTGCGACATTGTGAGCCGTGTGGAAGTTGGTGCTTGAGTATGACATTATTATCTGGCCAAATACATCAATTATGAGAGCACCCAGTATCCCTTTGTATAATGCATCATTTACATTATAAAGCCTCTTTTTATAAAAGAGAAATAATGCAATTGAGAAAAGTATTAGTGAAGGATTTTCATAGGGCCTCGCCAGTGAATAAGGAAGTGTGATACCTGGAAAGATTGTAGTGAACGATAGAGCCACTACACCTATAGCCAAAAATGCAAGCACGAATAACGAAAGTAAAAGGCTGCGGTCTAATTTCTCCTCGCCATGTGCGAAGTGGGCCTTATTGAGGACATCCTCATCGTCCTTTTTGTTCCTGTCTTCACTGCTATTCCTATTATCTTTGTGCTCATCATAGCGGCCGTCATATTTCTGTACGTCGACCTTATTATTGGGAATATTGATGCTTTGAGGCTCTTTTTCTCCAACTTTTGTTTGTTGGTCTTCCTGCTGCCAGACCTTTGGGGCATATTTTGCAACAGCAATAACGAGCATAGCTCCAAGGAAAGTTCGCCCTGCGAACCACGTCTGCGGTATAAAGTATGATAGAAAGTAGGTATTACCCACATATATGTAGGAAAATACCGCGTGCAGTAAATCTATGACTGCAATGGTAGAAAATCCCATCCCTACAAAAAGACTGAATTTTTCATTAAGCGTATAAGCCCTTGTTATACAATAGAATGCTACTATCGTTGAAAGTATAACTGCAAATATTTCAAAGTAAAAATGGTCTGCATCTGATACCACCCAGCTATTCGGAGTGATAGTGGAAGCAAATGTAATTGCAGAGAGAACTATCGATGGTATTACAATATATCTAAAATGAACAGAGCGAAGGAAGGAATGCATTCGTGTCTGGCTGGTTCCTTTTGT
>Ga0126314_10001965_pt1 | contig 10157 bp, 2 predicted proteins | sample Plot105B_FD_92535 | JGI IMG/M metagenome (GOLD analysis project Ga0126314, IMG submission 92535) | Serpentine soil microbial communities from UC McLaughlin Reserve, CA, USA - Plot105B | ecosystem: Environmental > Terrestrial > Soil > Grasslands | place: USA: UC McLaughlin Reserve, Lake County... | reverse complement strand
CTGCCCGAAGCTTCGGATCCTGGCCACCAGCCGGGAACGATTGAACGTGGCAGGCGAGGTCGTCTGGTCGGTTCCGCCGCTGTCCGTACCCGACGCACAGCGCCCGCACAACCTCGAAGGCCTTAGAGTCTATGAGTCGGCGCGGCTGTTCGTGGAACGAGCCCTCCACCGTACCAGCGCCTTCGTCCTGACGGCGGATACTGCAAGCGCCGTGGCGGAGATCTGCCAGCAGCTTGAGGGTATGCCCCTGGCCATAGAGCTCGCGGCCGCGTGGGTAGGAACCCTGGCCGTGGGCCAGATCTCCGATAGGCTAGGAGACTCTCTGGAACTCCTGACCGGGGGCGAGCGGACCGCCATGCCAAGGCAACAGACGCTCAAGGGGACGCTTGACTGGAGTTACGACCTCCTCTCTGGACCAGAGAAGAGGCTGTTCTGCCAGCTGTCGGCCTTCGCAGGAGGCTGGACGCTGGAGGCGGCAGAGGCGGTAGGAGTGCGTCTCGAGGGAGAAAGTGTTCTGAATCTTCTGGGCACGCTGGTGGACAAGTCGCTTGTTGTGGTAGAGGTCGCTGAAGACGGGTCGGTGCGCTACACCTTACTCGAGCCGGTGAGGCAGTATGCTCGTGAGAAGTTGAGGGAGAGCGGCGAAGAAGACGCCGTCCAGGGTCGCCACGCCGGGTTCTTTCTCGCCCTGGCCGAAGAGGCCGAACCTGAGATGTCGGGACCGGAGCAGGAGGCGTGGCTGAGTAGGCTCGAAAGGGAGCATGCCAATCTGCGAGGTGCCCTCTCTTGGGCGCTGGATCCATCGGATAGCAGGGAACCGAGCGAACAGCGCACCCAGCTGGGGTTAAGGCTGGCGGGCGCTTTGGGCAGATTCTGGGGCGTCTTTGGCCCGGGTGAAGGGCGCGGGTGGTTGAAAAAGGGCCTCGCAAGGGGTGGAATGGCATCCAAACCCACTCTGGCAAAGGCACTCTACGAAGCAGGTTGGATAGAGCTCTTTCAAGGCAATTACCACAGAGCGATCGCCCTGCTCGAGGAAGGCCTCGCGCTCTTTAGAGAGCTTGGGGATAGACGGGGCGTCGCCACCTCGCTCGTCAACGTGGGGTTCGCGGCCCTACACCTGGGCGACAAAGAGCGCGCAACCGAGCTACGCCAGGAGCTCGAGGCGTTGCGCACAGAGCCCCTGGAGCGGTGGACGCTCGCTTGGTTGACCACCTTTTTGGGACTGAGCGCTTTGTACGAGGGCGATTACGAGCGATCAGCTGCGCTGGCCAAAGAGAGCCTCACCATCTACCGAGAGCTGGGGGACAAGCGGGGCATGTCCTTGTGCTACATCGACCTTGGGTTCATCGAGCTGATAAGGGGCAATCACGAGCCGGCGGCGGGGCTGCTTGAGGAGTCCCTGCGCGTGCTGCGAGGCTCAGAAGACAAGTTCTGCCTCGCTTACGGTATCTTCGGTTTGGCAGCGGTAGCAGGCGCCCGAGCAGAGCCGGACCGGGCGGCACGGCTGTGGGGGGCTGCGGAGGCCTTGCGCGAGGAAATCGGTGTCGTTTCCCTTACGCAGTGGGAGCTCCAAGCCTACGATTACGAAGGCCGGGTGAGCGCCGCCCGCAGCATGCTTGGCGATGAGGGCGTGTGGGAAGGGGCGTTCGCCCAGGGGAAAGCGATGTCGGCCGAAGAGGCCGTAGAGTATGCCCTCTCCAAGGAAGGTGTCCTCGCTGCTCCCGAAAGTACGCCGGCTGACAGGAGCACAGACGATTCCCTCACTCGTCGGGAGCGGGAGGTGGCAGAATTGCTGGCACGGGGGCTCACCAACCGCCAGATAGCCTCGAACCTCCACCTCTCAGAGCGCACAATCGAGAACCACGTCTCGAACATACTGCGCAAGCTGGGACTCGCCTCCCGGGCGCAGGTCGCCACTTGGGCAACTGAACAAAGGCTACTGGTTAACTCAAACACGGACTAAAAGGTTCTCCAGTTCTTCTCTTCTGGCCGCACGCCGCGCGAAAGCGGGTGCGCTGAACCAGGATCCTCTAGCCAAAGATTGGTGATTCCACCTAGGCTCTTAAGGCTCGCAGGTAAGAGCCAGGTAATGAACGCCGTTCATGATGTAGAGGATGAAAGAGCCTGAAGACAGCAACTCACAGGCAAGACAACCAGCGACGAACACATCAACGATCAGTGATGACAAAGCTATAAGGAGGAGATCGCTCAGATGGCTCAACAATTACTTCCAGGAGGAGGCTCCCCTTCACGGATCGTCGTGGCCGACGACCACCCACTCATCCGGGAGGCGCTAACAAGAACGATCGACGAGCAGCCGGACCTCGAGGCCGTTGGAGAAGCCACTGATGGCTTAGAAGCCCTAGAGCTCTGCCGGCGATTCCAACCAGAGCTGGTGCTCATGGATGTGTTGATGCCAAGAATGGACGGACTTGAGGCAACCAGGCAAATAAAGAGGGAATTTCCCCGCACCATCGTGCTGGTGTTGACCGCCGTTGAGGATCCTAGCTACCTCTCTGAGGCGCTGAAGGCTGGTGCTGCAGGCTACGTGCAAAAGGGGGCTACCACACAGCAGACCCTCGAGGCGGTGCGCAAGGTGCTCGAAGGCGAATCCTCCCTCGACCAGGAGCTTGCCACACAGTTGCTCAAGCGGCTGATGGAGGACCCAAAGCCAGAGCCAAACGGGAGAGCCAAGGGCAAGTCACTTGCAGGGTTGCTCTCAACTCGCGAGAGCGAGGTGCTGAGGTTAGTAGCGCGAGGGTACACAAACCAGCAGATAGCTCGTTACCTCCTCATCAGCGTGAGCACCGTCAAAAAGCACGTGCGAAGCGCTATCTCCAAGCTTGGTGTCTCAGACCGCACACAAGCAGCGGTTCGGGCCGCCGAGCTGGGCGTGCTGGCTCAGTGCACGGAGGAGTAATTTCCTTGGGTTGGCGTCCTTCTGAGGTTACGGAGACCGTTGGGATGGTGGCCAATAGGCCCATATGGGGGGTGGCCAAAAGACCCATACGAGGGGTGACCAAAAGGCCCATAAGAAATGTCCAAAAGGCCCATACACCGATCCTCGGTGCACCCCTCATACTTCTCTTATCGTCGCGGCGAACCGAGGTGCGATCCTTGCCTGACGAGGCAGGGTTCTCGCCTCACCCGCTGAGAGCGTACAGAGCGAAAGAAAGTGTAGAGCAACGATGCGGATTACAACTTCCCGACACACCCGACAAATCAGCTCATCAACCGTCTCGCTCTCAGAAAGGTGTTGTCTGTGATTCGTAGCTACAAGCTTTTGCAATGGCTTACCTCGTGTGTAGCGTTGGCTATCGGCCTGGCCGTCGTTGCTTTATTGGGACACCCCGCAACAGTAAAGGCGCAGCTTGCGCAGCCCGCGCCTCCATACCTCAACCCATTGGACCTAGGAACATTCGGCGGTCCGGCGAGCAATGCGCTGGATATCAACGAAACCGGTGATGTGGTGGGTTGGGCCAAGGAGCCCGGACAGGTGGACGCCGAGAATGCGTACGCATTTCGGTATCGGGCTTCACTACAGAATCTTGGCACGTTGGGCGGGACCGGCGGGGGGGAAGGGGTCAGTTCGTTTATTCTCAGCGACGGGCGAGCGATAGATGATGCCGGAGAGGTGGTCGGACGGGCTCTGGCCAGCAACCCTAGTGACCCATTCGGCAGTTTTCTTGCTGGCACTCATGCCTTTCTTTATAAAGATGGGAGGATGCAGGACATATCTCCCACCAATACAGGAGCTTTCGCTGAGGATATCAACAAGTCCGGCAGCACCGTGGTGGGGGGATTCGACAACGATGGTGGGCAGCGACCGTTTGTCTGGACCGCTGATTCAAAGATTCGTAACTTGTATAAACTTGGATGCGGCTTTCGCGCTGACCAGCAGGGGGCCGGATGGGCCTACGGTGTGAACGATGCTGGGGTCATTGTCGGCGAAGCGCCACTCGAAGGTGCGTTAGCGCCTGGCTTAGTGCGCCATGCATTCCGATGCACTCCCACACCCTCCGGCACTTCTTATACCACCACGGATATTGGTTTTGGTTCTTTAAGGAGTAGAGCATACCGTATCAACAACGCGGGTGAGATTGTAGGTCAAGCTAACGACCAAGCTGTCAAGTGGAATGCGTTTGGAATTTCTATCCCGCTCGGACTGGGCCCCGAGGGCAAGATACTGCCTGAGAATCCCTCCAGTGTGGCTTACGACATCAATCAGATTGGCGACGTTGTGGGCTCGTATTTCTTCCGGGATCAGCCGGTTAATCCCGTACATCATGCTTTCCTCTATCGCCGTGGCGTTATGTATGATCTCAATGACCTGTTGCCACCGGGTTCTCCATGGGAATTGAACGAGGCGCGAGGCATCAACGACTCCGGCCAAATCGCCGGCACGGGTACCATCAATGGGCAGAAACATGCGTTTCGGCTGACACCGTCTGCTAACGTGGATATCAAGGCAACGAAGATTGAGGTTGCTCAGACTGTACAAGACGTTGACAACCACGTGCCGCTGATAGCCGCCAAGCGGACGTTTGCGATCGTACATGCCCAGACCGACCACAATCCCGCCAATGGAGTAACCGCGAAGCTCTATGGTGAGCGTAGTGGCACTAGCCTTGGCGCACCGCGTGACCCGCAGAACAATCTCAGCAAGCGCATTAATCTCGTTTCGTCTCCTTCGCGGATTAGCGACACTGATAGTTTCATCTTCGAACTGCCAGCGGATTGGATCAGTCAGGGGCCTCTAACGCTTCGTGCCGAAGTCAATCCAGACCGTACAGTCAACGAAACCGAATGGGCAAATAACACCATCAGCACAGGTGTAACCTTTGAGAAGCCCGATTTTCTGAACCTGCGGCTGTTCAACATAGTCTATGATGATGCCCAGGGGACACCGCACAAGGCCACGCCACGGGACCAAGATCTGCTCGCATCGCAGTTCCGTCGGATGTACCCAGCCAAAATACATGCCATGTGGCAGGACAAGAAGATCCCGTTCTCACCGCCAGATTTGGACAAAGTGCGCGAATTGGAGGGATCGACTAGGCTGAACAATCTGTTACTTGAAACGAAAAAGACTCTGGCTAGCCTTGATAAGGCCCACAATCATGAAGCGTGGTACGCAATGGTTACAGATACCGGCGGAGTCATGCGGGGGAGTGCCCCTATAGGAAGTCACGTTGGAAGCGGCCCAACTGGTATACCGCTTGGCAACTTTAGCTGGGATAAGGATGGCAGCTACGGTGACTGGATGGCTACGCATGAAGTTTCGCATGCTCTTGGACTATGGCATGCCCCATTTTGCGGGGCTGTTGCGGGTCCGGCTGACCATCCCGATAATGTTCCGTATCCATACCCAAACGGCGAAATCGGCGGTCCGGCTAACAACCCGAACCAGTACGCTGGCTATGACGCAGGTGACCCCCGTGCCGGCTACAACTTACCGCAGAGAACAATTCCGTCGGCTTTCCACGACAATATGACTTATTGCCCAAACCAATGGATGTCCAACCACAACTACAAGATGCTCGGGGAGAAGATCCAAAAGCTAAACACGTACGAACCGAGCCTATTAGAGCGAGTATTCTCTCTCAACGGCGTGATTGATCTTGCGTCGGAAAAGGCCGAGTTGCTGTATACGTCACAACTCTCAGCGGCTGACAAGGGTGCAGCGAGCACAGGCCCGTATCACGTTCGGCTACTTGACGCGAATAACAAGGTGCTGTTGGATTACCCGTTCACACCTGATGACGCATCTGCGGCCGAGTCGGAAAGGTCGAGCGAGCGGCCGGTAGGCATTATTAATGAAGTAGTGCCATCTGTTGACGGCACTCGCCGAATAGCGATCTACTCAGACGTTGCCGGAAGGGAAATCGGATCAATTGACGTAAGCCTCAATCCGCCCACGGTCGCAATCGAGGCCCCTTCTGCCAATGCAAGCCTGCCCCCCAGTGGCCAAACTACCATTAGCTGGTCAGGATCAGACCCGGACAATCAGCCACTCGAATATACGGTCCTCTACAGCAAAGACAACAAGGTCAGCTGGCAGCCGCTAGCCGTTCGCACTCAGGAAACCACCCTCACCGTTGACAGCGCCGCCTTGCCCGGCGGCACTCAAGCTTTCATCCGCGTCATCGCTAACGACGGCGTCAACACTGGCTACGCAGACGTCGGTCCGCTCTCCGTGCCGGACAAAGCTCCGACGGCAAGCATCCTCAGTCCTGGTCCGGACGCGACTTACGCCACCGGGCAAGCCGTACCTCTTGAGGCCGAGGGAACAGATCTAGAAGACGACCAGTTGCCCGATGACGCGTTTTCCTGGTCCTCTGATAAAGATGGCCAACTTGGCACCGGACCTTTGTATCACGCCCTCAACCTATCGGTTGGTACGCACACCATTACCCTGGCGGTCGAGGATTCGAAGGGTCATACCACCACCGAAACTACGACCGTCAACATCGTCTCCGACGTCCCGCAGCAGGGACCAACTTTGGCGGTGGATATGGAGACCATACCGGTCCTCTTTGACCACGATAGCACCACACAAACGAAGGTTCTCGGTATCCGCAACAGCGGTAGTGGCGGCGCCATGATGTGGAAAGCCACAAGCGACGATAGCCGCGTGACGCTGGATGCGTCTTACGGCGTTACCCCCGCAAATCTTGGCGTGAACATCGATACCGCTGGCCTGCCTGCTGACACACACTACACCGCTCACATCACCATCACGTCCCCAGGATCGGAACCTCGCGTCGTCACCGTGAGTGCCTCCTCGATCGAGCCACCGGTCGTGCTAAACAAGCAAGAACTCGACTTCGGCAAGCAGACAGCGGGGGCTGAAGGCCCAGCACAGGAGGTTACGCTTACCTATCGTGGTACGGGCACGCTTCCTCTGGGGGCCACGTCTCTCGGAGGAGGAGCACCCACAGACTTTGTCATCGGCAGCGATACATGCAAGGATGCGGATATCGCCCGCAGCAACACCTGTAAGGTAACCCTGAAATTCAAGCCAAGTGAAGCTGGACAACGCTCAGGCTATCTCATCCTATCTCATCGTGATTCAACCGCAAAGGAGTATGTCAAACTAACCGGTGAAGGAGCGGTCCCTGAGTCAAAGGTATTCGCGTGGGGTCTTAACACCCAGGGTCAGGTCGGCGTGACAGGTAGCACCACAGCCAATTGCACTCAGGCTCTTAGCTTCCCTAACTTGTGCGAACCATTACCGAAGGAAGTCACAACATTACAAGATGTAAAGAAGGTCGCTGCCGGAGGCCAACACAGCCTTGCAATCAAAGAAGACGGCACGCTGTGGGCCTGGGGAGACAACTCCTCCGGTCAGCTAGGGGACGGTACTAGTGATGGCTCAGCTCATCCCCTTCCAACGAAAGTGCCCGATCTTACGCAGGTGAAGGACGTCGCCGCCTCCAGCGCGCACAGTGTGGCGGTGAAAGAAGATGGAACGGTCTGGGCTTGGGGGCTGGGCGACAATGGTGAGCTTGGAGGTGGATCAAGAGTATTCAGTGTGCGCCCCTCACCTCAGCAGGTTAAGGGTGAGAACGGCGTCGGCTACCTAACTGATGTGGAGGCTGTTGCCGCTGCAGATCTTCCTCAAGGAAGAATGAGCATGGCTCTAAAGTCCGACGGAACGATATGGACGTGGGGATTCAACTGGTTCGGTGTTCTCGCTACAGGTAGTACAGAAGATTACATTACAAGTCCAAGACCGATAGTAGGACCCGGGGGAACGGGTTTACTTACCGACGTCAAGGCTATCGCACCAGGAATGGCACTTAAGGAAGACGGAACAGTCTGGACCTGGGGTGACGGAGCGAATGGCCAGCTAGGTACGGGCCAAACTCCAGTGCGCAGTACCGTCCCTGTGCAGGTACAGGATCCCTCCGGCGGTCCACTTAAGAATATTGTAGCGATTGCGTCGACTTCGCTTGAGCGGTACGCCTTAACGAGCGACGGTAAGGTTTGGGCGTGGGGGCGCTTTAACCTACGTTTTAACGGCACCATCTCGGGACAAATCCTTGGCATTGGTCCTGACTATCCAAGGGGAACTGCTATCCCTCGTCCGGTTGTAAGCCCTGATAGTAGTAACCCAAACGGGTTATCGGATGTAGCCGTCTTACAACCGAACATGGTTATAAGGACCGATGGTACAGTTTGGACTTGGGGCGCCTCTTTATTCTCAGGCGAATTGGGAACTGGCTGTTGCCCTACTTCTTCTTCCAGGCCCGTCCAGGTAAAGAGCGCTGATGGAAATGGCTTTCTGACGAACGTAGTCGCCATAGCATCTGGGGGAAGGCATCGCATAGCGGTTGTCGGTGCGGCGCAAACCCAGAAGGACACTATTCCCCCACAGCTGAACCTCCCGGCCGAGATTACAGAAGAAGCCACCGGTCCGGACGGTCGCACCGTGAACTTTGAGGCTACGGCCACTGACGAGGATCCGACCAGCCCCGATGTGACCTGCTCCCCCGCTTCCGGTAGCACCTTCCCAATAGGAGAGACCACGGTCGCCTGCTCGGCCACCGATGCTGCTGGCAACAAGGCTGGGGGCACCTTCAAGATCATCGTCTCCGACACCACGGCGCCCGAGGTCGAGATCACCCAGGGTCCCGACGGCTGGATCAACGAGAACAATGCGACCTTTGGCTGGACGGGTTCCGACTCCGCCACGCCCACGGCCGACCTCCTCTACTCCCACAAGCTGGACTCGGGCTCCTGGTCGGACTTCTCAGCCGACACTAGCGTGACGTTGCAGGATCTGGGTGACGGTGAACACACCTTCTACGTTAAGGCAAAGGACAAGGCCGACAACGAGCAAGGCGAGGCGACCCAGAGGATCTTCAAGGTCGATACTACCCCACCGTCCATCCGGGACGACGGCCACACGCCAGAGCAACCCAACGCCCATGGCTGGTACAACGGACAGGTCACCAACACCTTCACCGCCTCCGACGGTGACGGATCAGGTCTGGCCGACTCCGCCAAGGCCACCTTCGAGGTTGCCAGCGAGGGCGAAGGCTCCCAGGTGACAATTGACTCCGGGCCGATCTCCGACGTGGCGGGCAACGAGGCCGAAGGCATCGAGGTCGGACCCTTCCAGATAGACCTGACAGATCCGGTCATCGACATCTCCGACGCCCCGTCAGAAGGCGCGAGCGTCGACGTCTGCGAAGGGAAACCTGCGCTGAGCTTTACAGCCCAAGATGCCCTCTCGGGCATCGCCACCACCAACGCCCCGGGTGTCTTGGCTAAGCCCAACACGGACACAGGCGTCGGCGCCTACTCCTACGAGGCCACAGCCACCGACAAGGCCGACAACGACTCCAAGATTACGCGGACGTACAAGGTGGCCTACGGAGGGGCCTTCGGCGGCGTCATTCAGCCGATAAACCTAGGCGATCAGAGGAGCGTGTTCAAGCTGGGGAGCACGGTTCCGGTCAAATTCAAGCTGACTTGCGCAAACCAGCCGATCACCAACGCCGTGGCCAAACTCTCGGTACAGAGGGTGGACGGCACGGTCGAAGGGCCGGTCAACGAGGCTGTCTCGACCTTGGCGGCGACTACGGGCAACCAGTTCCGCTACGACGAAACGAGCCAGCAGTACGTCTTCAACCTCTCGACGAAGGGCAGCTTCAACGGCGGCGCATGGTCCTTCTCGACGGGCACGTGGAGGCTGATCATCGAGCTGGATGACGGCAGCAAGCAGCAGGCCTTGATCGATCTCGGGAAGTAAGAGGCTCCGGTCGTTGGTACGAAATGCCCAAGCGAAACGTCAGGGGGAGGGGGGATTAGAGTTTAGCGTCATGGCTTGGGTCGGGGCCTAGCAGCCTCGGCCCTTCTTCTTGCCCTTATTCACTCGAGTGAGTAGAACAGATTTTCTCCGAAATTCGGATGCAGGATCGTGCATAGCTCCGGTCCTATGCATGGTAGTCAACACTTCATGTGTTAGCCCTGCATGGATATCCGCCCTGGTGAATGCGATGGGAAGGCCTACACAGAGGTTGATGTCTCCTGTCAGAACTTCGCCTGATCGATTCGACAGGCCCTCTAGCGCCTGCCATCTCTCAATTACAAAGGAACCGGCGACGGATAATCCACTAACATACGTCACGAACTTCGGAGACCACTTG
>Ga0126314_10001964_pt1 | contig 10163 bp, 11 predicted proteins | sample Plot105B_FD_92535 | JGI IMG/M metagenome (GOLD analysis project Ga0126314, IMG submission 92535) | Serpentine soil microbial communities from UC McLaughlin Reserve, CA, USA - Plot105B | ecosystem: Environmental > Terrestrial > Soil > Grasslands | place: USA: UC McLaughlin Reserve, Lake County... | reverse complement strand
CGCATTTCCTCAAACGTCTGATAGTAGTCAGCACCCATCATGTAGGAAGACTCCATCCGGACACCCTTTGAAATCCTGCTGCGCACGCCCACCACGGAGCTACTAACCTTTGCGCCATTGATAATGCAGCCATCGCCCACAATCGAATCGTTGATCTCCGTCTCTTCGATCTTCGACGGAGGCAGATAGCGCGCGCGTGTGAAGACCGGTGCTTCAGCGTCGAAGAGATTGAACTTTGGTATCTTGCTCGTCAGGTCGAGATTGGCGCGATAGAAAGCGCCGATGGTTCCGATGTCTTCCCAGTAACCGTCGAACATGTATGCCTGCACATGGCGCGACTTGATAGCTGCGGGAATAACATGTTTGCCGAAATCGATGGCTGTTGGATCCTCCGCCAATAGTTGTTCCAACTGTGCGTACTTGAAAACGTAAATTCCCATGGACGCGAGAAACGGACGGCGCTGCGCTTCGCTCGCATCGAGTCCCAGTTTCGACGTGTCAACCTGCATGGAAAGAAGATCGTCACCCTTAGGTTTTTCTTTAAACTCGACGATGCGCCCGGTCTCGTCAGTCTTCAGCAAACCAAACTCGCTTGCCGCTCGCGACTCGCAGGGGATCACTGACACAGTGACGTCTGCATTCGATTGGTAATGACGCTCGAGAAACTCTCGATAGTCCATGCGGTAAAGATGATCGCCGGAAAGAATCAAAAGCGTGTCGATGCCCCAGTCTCTGATGTGCGGCAATACTTGCCTGACCGCGTCTGCGGTTCCCTGGAACCACTGCGGACTCTCCGGTGTTTGCTCGGCAGCAAGTATCTCGACAAAGCCGTTGGAGAATTGTGAGAAGCGATAGGTTTGCGCGATGTGCCTGTTGAGTGACGCAGAGTTATATTGCGTCAAAACAAACGTGCGCAGGATGTCGGAGTTGATGCAGTTTGAAAGCGCGATGTCGACGAGGCGGTATTTTCCGCCGAGTGGAACAGCCGGTTTCGATCGTTGTTGCGTCAGCGGAAAGAGACGATTACCGGCGCCTCCGCCGAGAATGACTGCCAGTAGTTTTGGGCTCGCCGGCATAAATATTCACGGGCAGGAACAGCGTACAGGAGCAGGTATTCGGTTCTGCTGCAGTAACCTGCTCCTGTTGCTAGTAAGCCTGGGGGGTTGAGATCGCGGGAGTGCTGCCCGCGGCTTCCTGTGCGATCTTTACGCCAACGCTCGCGCCGATACGCGTGGCGCCGGCTTCAACCAGTTTGCGTGCGTCTTCCAGGCCCTTCACGCCACCCGACGCTTTCACCCCAAGTTCGGATCCGACCGTGCGTCGCATCAGGGCTATATCGGCAACGGTAGCGCCACCCTTTGAAAACCCGGTAGACGTTTTTACAAAGTCCGCGCCCGCTCTCTTTGCTGCCTGACACGCACGTACTTTTTCGTCGTCCGTCAATAAGGCCGTCTCAATGATCACTTTGCAGATTGCGTCGTATTCGTGCGCGACCTGTGCAACTGAACGGATGTCGTGTTCGACAAGGCAATCGTCACCACTCTTCAGGGCACCGACATTGATCACCATATCCACTTCCTTTGCACCATCAAAGATCGCGCGGCGTGCTTCGTAGGCTTTAACGTCCGGAAGCGTCGCGCCGAGTGGAAAACCGATGACCGTGCACACTGGAACTCCGCTGCCGATTAGATTACAGGCAGCGACGCGCACCCACGTCGGATTAACACACACAGAGGCGAAGCGATAGGACGCGGCTTCCTGGCACAGTTTTTTGATGTCGTTGTCGGTAGCCTCAGGCTTGAGAAGTGTGTGATCGATCAGACTGGCCCATTCCTTTGCGGATGCTGTTTGCCCCAGGACGAGACTGATGCGAGCGGCGCCCGCGTCTACGATGCGGTGCATCCGTTCCGGGCAGCGATGAAAGCACTCGGACGTGCAGCCGCACATCGCGGCCTGCTCTGCGCCGCCATCGCCGTTCAGGCGAGCCACGATCACCTCGGTGATCTGCTCAACCAGGGATTCGTAATCGCCGTTACTGGAGAAGCGCATGACGCCAGCATTCTATAGCATGAAGCCGCAGATCACACAGATGACCCCGGATTGATCCGCCTTCATCCGTGTAATCCGTGGCTACATTTACCTTTGATATTGGCGCTGAATTGCGTCGATCTTCGCGACGCGTTTGCGGTGTCGCTCTTCCGTGATTTCTGTTGCTACCCAGGTGGTGACAATGTCGCGCATCTGCTTGCTGCTGATCGTCTTGCTTCCGAGCGTCAACACATTCGCGTCATTGTGCTCCCGCGAGTTACGTGCAACTTCGACCGAATAACACGCGGCAGCACGGACACCGGGAACCTTGTTGGCCGTCATCGCGCTGCCAACACCAGCTCCGTCAATCACGATACCAAGATCGGAACTGCCGTCGGCGACGGCGCGCGCGACTGCGTGTGCGAAATCAGGATAGTCAACCGCGTCTTCCGAATACGCTCCAAAGTCATGCACTTTGTGACCAAGCTCACCCAGCAGGACTTTGAGTTCTTCCTTCATCTTGAAACCGCCGTGATCTGCTCCGACTGCGATCAGCTTTGAAGTCTTCGACCCGCGCCGCGAAGCACGCCGCACGATCTCAATCTTCTTTTCGCTGATGATGTCGGCAGCGAGCGGAGTGAAACGAGCGTCTTCGCCAATTCTCAGGACCGCGCCCGGCTGCAATCCGCGAACGTCGTCCTCCGTAATGACACTCTTTGCTGACTCATCACGAGTTACTTTGTTCTGGCTGCTGCTTTCCGAAACTGTATTTACGAAGCGAGTAGAAGTTTGAGGCGTGACTTGCTCACCGGCGCTTTCAGGTGCAGCCTTCGCCAACACTTCACGCACGAGGGCGCGAACTCTGTCGCGGGTTGAATCATTCGCCATCAACGTTCCTCAGATCCAACAACCGCACTTTGGCGTCAGCCAACTTTCCGGTTCTGAACGTGAAATCGACGCGCCCGACATAGATCCCGCTTTTTCCAACCTGGAAGATCAACGTCTTCGCGCCGCACGGCTGCGTCTGCGTAACAGGCTCCTTCATGAAGGTGTGCGTGTGGCCACTGGCGATGAAGTCGATGCCGTCGACCTGCGCCGCGACGAAGGAATCACCACGGTCACCATTTGGGTAATAGCCAAGATGCGACATGCAAACAATCAGGGAGCAGCGCTCTTCATCGCGCAGCTTTTTCACAACCTCACGAGCGGCAATCACGGGATCGATATAAGTCACCCCTTTGAAATTGTCAGGAGTGATCAATGCGACGGGACTGACACCCAAGCCGAACAAGCCAACTCGAATTCCGCCGATTGTTTTGACAACGTAACGTTTGACGCGCTGTTCCAGCACGGTGCCTTTTACGTCGTAATTCGCAGACACGAGGTCAAAATTTGCAAACTTCAAAGCGGCAGCGAGCGCTTCGACACCATTGTCGAACTCGTGATTGCCGAGTGTGCCCACGTCGTAACCGATCGCCGACATCGCCTTGTACTCGACCTCTCCCTTGTAGAAGTTGAAGTATGGAGTGCCTTGTAGAACATCGCCGGCGTCGATCAGCAGCGTGTTGGGATTTTCTTTTCTGATCTTCCGGACGAGGGTGGCGCGGCGAGCGACACCTCCCTTCCCTGCGTTCGCATCGTTGGCGGGCAAGGGATCGATCTGAGAATGTGTATCGTTGGTGTGAAGGATCGTGATTATCGTCTCGGCCGGACTCGTGGAGAATACGTCTCGCGGGAAGACGGCCAGTGTCGCACCGAAAGTTGCGGAGGTGGTTAAAAATGTTCGTCGATTAATCATCGAGGAGTTTCATTCGTCTTCGGGCCTGGTCCAATCTGCACCCAGCGGTTATCTATTCCACCGCGTATCGTCCTTCCCGCAGCGGTTTCGGACTTCACGTAATTCATCACTGCGTCGCGGATGGTGATGTTCAGTGGTGTGCTGGTTTTCGCTTCCTGAAGAATCGCGTACGCGCCACTTGCGAGTCGCAGGAGATAATCGATGGTTACGATCGTGTAAACCTTAGTTGGATCGATCTCCTGCACTTTTCCGGTCTCGTCAACCAGCTTGCCGCTGATGAACTCGGGACGGTCTCGTTCGTTGTATTTGAACTGTATGCGGGCCCCCGCTTGCGCATCGCGAGTGACAATCTGAAGCAGTTTTGCGAGTTGCACACCCGTTACGTCCACCGCCACCAGTACATTTTCAAATGGCAAAAGCTCGAATATGTCACTGGCATGAAGCTCGCCGGGGGCAATCTCATTCTTGCGCAGCCCACCGACGTTCGTGATTGCGAGCACCACCGGCCTTGCAAGCTTTGTCTTCGCCTGCGCTTTGATGGCGTCAGTAACAAACTGTCCGAGCGACCCTCCGCCTACACCAGTCTTCGTCAGACCGCCCTCAAGTCGTCCAATCACTTTACTGAGCTCGCGAACTTTCTCGCTGTAAGGCGTGAGCATCTTCTCGACGTCCGGATCATCCGGAATACTGGCGTCGACAGACAATAATCGCGCGCGGGTCTGTGCATTGGTGACGCCGGGCTTTGCCGGAGCGGGTGTAGCCTGACAGGGTTCAATCGCAGTTCCCTGCTGCCCCAATGCGGGAACAACAGGCAACGTCAGAGCAAGAGCGCAAAGAAGCCCGCGAGATACCAGATTGAAGCGACGCATGTTAAGCATTGACCTGAAGGAAGAGCTTGCATAGTATGTCGCACCACGCAGCACATAGGCAAACTCTTGCTCGACCAGCACCTGCATCAAAGGAGAAACACGTTTGGCGACTTCTTCAGCCGAGATCAACTCCGAGTTCAGTAATCCAAATCTTGATGTCCTTCTCTCTGAGGAACGAATTCAAGCGCGCATCAAAGAGCTGGGTGTACAGATCACGCGCGACTACGCCGGACTGAATCCGTTATTGATCGGCGTTTTGAAAGGCGCGTGCTTTTTTCTCAGCGACCTCCTGCGCGCGATCGACACGCGCCTGGGCATAGAATTCATGGCCATCTCGAGTTATGGCTCATCGACGCGGACCTCCGGCGAAGTTCGCATCATGAAGGATCTGGACGTGCCCATTGAAGGACGACACATACTCGTGGTTGAAGACATTGTTGATACCGGGCTTACACTCTCGTACCTGCTCGCTAATCTCCAGTCGCGCGGGGCAGCAAGCGTAAAACTCGCGGCATTGCTCGACAAACACGAGCGCAGGCAGAAAGAAGTAAAGATCGACTATCTTGGTTTTCCGATTCCTGATGAGTTTGTGGTTGGCTACGGTTTGGACTTTGCTGAACGCTATCGCAACTTGCCGTTTATTGCCGTATTGAAAAATCCAGAGGCGTAGGAGAAAATAACGTGAGGAAGTTTCTGCTGGTAACCGTTTTGCTGCTCTTCGCTGCTTCGACGCAAGCGCAGACTGATTTTTCCAAGGTCCAGATCAAGGCGACGAAGATTGCCGGTAACGTCTACATGCTCGAAGGCGCGGGCGGAAATATCGGCGTCTCCGTCGGCGACGATGGCATCTTGATAGTCGACGATCAGTTTGCGCCGCTCGCCGACAAGATCAGAGCAGCGTTGAAGGGACTTGCAGACAAAAAACTGCGCTTCATTCTGAACACTCACTGGCACGGAGATCACACGGGCGGCAACATTGCTTTTGGACCAGAAGCTCCAATCATCGCTCACGACAACGTGCGCAAGCGGCTGGCGACGGAACAGAAGTCGGAAGTCTTCAAGAGCACGACTCCGCCCTCTCCGAAAGAAGCGCTGCCTGTAATCACTTTCAATCAGTCTTTATCTGTTCACTTCAACGGCGAAGAGATTCGCGTGATTCACTTCCCACAGGGCCACACTGATGGCGACAGCGTTATCTTCTTCTCCACGTCCAATGTAGTTCACCTCGGCGATGATTTTTTTGCGGGCAGGTTCCCTTTCGTGGATCTGGAAAGCGGCGGAAGTGTCGAAGGGTTGATCAGGAACATCGGCGACATCATCGGAAAGATTCCTGAGGGAGCGAAGTTGATTCCCGGCCATGGCCCAATTTCCACCGTGGACGATCTGAAGAGTTATCACGGCATGCTTACGCAAACCACCGAGATCGTGCGCCAAAAGATCGCCGCCGGAAAAACCTTGGATCAGATTAAAAGTGAAGGACTGCCGGCCGAATGGGCGCCCTGGGGCACAGGCTTCATCAAAACGGATCGCTGGGTGGAAACGATCTACAAGAGCCTCAGTGCACGTAAGTAGTAAAGGTTATCGATTTCGCCAGTACGATGGCTGCCGGCGCTGGTGGGCGACTGCCACGATCTCAATGTTGTCGCCTCTTAATCGGAAGATAAGGTCAAACGGGAACCGCGGAAAGAGTATGTGCCTTGTGTTTCCGAAGGATCTGGCCCAGGTCTCTGGAGAGCGAACTGCCAGTCGAATCACGCTGTTCAACTCTTGAACGAACGCGCGAGCAGCCAGAGCGCTCCGCTCTGCATACCAATCGAGGGCCTGAAGAATCTCTGCTTCCGCTTCTGTGTGGAGGATTATTTCGCGATTCATCCGGTGCGTCGAAGAAGTTTAGCCTTCACGATTTCCCATGGCACCGTTTTAACAGTGCCAGAGTCCAATTCGGCCAAACGACGGTCTATTTCGACGCGCCATGCTTCCTCAACGTCAGGGTCGACTTCCGACTCCAAACTCTCAATTAGCAAACCAGCGAGGGTGGCTCGTTCCTCTTCCGACAGGATTGAGGCTTTTGCGAATAATTCTGTTACGTGAGTGCTCATGGTGAGCAATTTAGCATAGGTAGCGAGGATCGGAAATAAATCTTGTTCATCCTGAAAAATCCTGTCGAATCATGTCTAAAAAGCTCTTGCCCTCCCTCAACTTCACCCCGAAGTTAGCGGCTATAGTCTGCCCGATATCCGCCAGCGAGTCCCTCGTCCCTAAATTGATGCCGGCTCGGGCTCTCTTTCCGTAAACAAGTAAAGGCGCGTATTCACGGGTATGGTCGGAGCCGCGAAACGTCGGATCGTTGCCATGGTCCGCAGTTATGATTAAAACATCATCTTCACGCATTGCAGACTCGATTTCCGGAAGCCGGGAGTCGAAGTGTTCCAGCGCTTTCGCATAGCCCTCGGTGTCACGCCGGTGGCCATAGAGCATGTCGAAGTCGACGAGATTGGAGAAGATCAGACCATGCGTGGAATCGTTTAGCGCTTTGATGGTCTGATCGATAGACTGTTCGTTGTTCTTCGCCGTCAGATCCTGAGTTACTCCCAGCGAATCGTAAATCGAAGCAATTTTGCCGATACAAACGACGTCGAGATCTTCATCAGCAAGCGCCGGCAGGAGGTTCTCGCGCGGTGGCGGCACGGCGTAATCGTGCCGGTTCTCGGTGCGATAAAAAGCTCCCGGCTGGCCCAGGAAAGGTCGCGCAATCACACGTCCAACCTTGTGTTCACCGTCGAGAATGCGCCGCGCGATCTCGCAAATCTCGTAAAGCCTTTCGAGTCGGATCACTTCTTCGTGGGCCGCAATCTGAAATACTGAGTCGGCGGAGGTGTAAACGATCGGTTTGCGCGTCCTGACGTGCTCTTCGCCAAGCACCTTGATGATCTCGGTGCCCGACGCGGGAATGTTGCCGAGAATGCCCGGCACGTTCGTCTCGCGAATAAACCTGTCAACGACGACCGCCGGAAATCCGTCGGGATAAGTGGGGAAGGCGTGGTCCAGGACGATGCCTGCCATCTCCCAGTGACCTGTGGTTGTGTCTTTGCCGTTGGACCGCAAAGCACAACGACCGTAGGACCCGCCGAGTTGGTCCAACGGCGGCACTGATTCCAAGGGCCTAATGTTGCCGAGGCCGTACCGCTGCAGATTGGGAAGACGAACCGGGCGCGACTCGAGAATATGTCCGAACGTGTCCGCGCCAGCATCGCCCCACTCAGGAGCATCAGGCATTGCGCCAATGCCTGCGCCATCGAGAACGATCAACAAGACGCGGTTAAAGGTAAAAGAATTGGGCATGTTTGATTATGAGTGGTTTGTAGTTGGTCCTTAGAACGACCAGATACAAAGCTACTCCTTCGGCGCGTAATACCCATCGCGCGCGCGGATCTGTGCTTTCTCTTTCAAGCCTCGCACTTCAAGTTTGATGGAGCGAAACTTGCCATCGCGAGCTTTGTTGGTCGGATAGTAACCCAGGCTGTACAGCGTGCCGATATCTTGCGCGACGCGGGCAAATGCTGCGCGCGTGTCAGCCAACGTCGCAGCCACAAAACTTCTCCCGCCGGAAACGCGCGCGAGATCGTTCATTTCGCGCCGCGCGAGGTTGTAAAGCTCGCGACTTATCGACATTCTCTCAAACGGGCCCATCTCGCAAAAGCTGTTGAAAGTTTCCGCTTTCGCCTTCGGGAAAAAGAGCTCGCGATAACGCTGTATCTGCCGTTGCGAAAGAGTGAGTTGCCCATCGTCAAGACAATCCTTCATCAGACGCTCTTCGACAAAGTCTTCCGTGTTGACTTGAATGAAATAACAAGCAATGCCGGCGCGCGACATTTTCACTTTCGCGGTCGCAAAATCCGAGCTGCTCGATGAATCAACTCCGTCAGTCAATGCCACCACGGCACGGCGCCCACGCATGTCGTCTTTCGGCGGGTCGCGGAAAATGCTATCCGCAACTCGCTGGAGCGCGTCGTAGTAAGGAGTGCCCTGGCTGGCGCCGAGATTGTCGATCGCGGCGCGTAATGCTTCGCGATCGCTGGTCAAAGGTGCCAACACTTCAACGGCAGCAATCGGTTCCGCCACTGTCCGCGCCATATTAAAGGCCACAATTCCGACGCGATCACCCGGACGCAGCGCCTCGATGAAGGTGTTAGCCGCTGAACGTATCAGGGCCACGTCATCACGCGTAGATCCGGAAGTGTCGAGCAGCAATGCGATTTCAAACGGAGTCTCGGTAGTACCGAAGTTGGCAATCGTTTGCGGTTGACCATCCTCGATCACCCGGAAGTTCTCCGGCTTGAGACCTGACAACGGCCGGCCGACGCTGTCCGTCACCACCGTCGGAACGGACACGAGCTGCGTATCGACTCTTACAACGTCGCCTTCATCGACCTCGTCCGCGCCAGTCGAAGCTTTTTTCGGTTCGGTTGTTTGTTCATTACCAGTTACCCGTCGCGGTCTCTGCCCAGGTTGTTGCGTAATCTGTTGCGCGCGTGTTCCTTCGATACACAAAACGGCAACGAACACGGCAATGAAGAGAAGGATCCGGTGGGGCAAACGCCTGCAAAGCTTTGAAAATATTGACATAGCGATAAAACTGGATGGGCTCTCGTGGAAAGAATATAACATGCGACAGAGAGGCACAAAACGCACGACTGCCTGTGCGAGCCTGTTTGTGGTTTTTGGGCTTTATTGCAGCTTGACACTCCTGTCTTGTTCTCATAGCATGGCGACTCCATCTATTGACAGAGGGGTTGACGACAGGGTCAGTCCCGCGAAGGCACGTACGTCAATGGTAGACGGCTTCCCTTACAAGGAAGAGGTTGGGGGTTCGAATCCCTCCGTGCCTACCAAAGAGATCGGTTCTTGCGGAGTCGTAGTTCAGTTGGTTAGAACGCCGGCCTGTCACGTCGGAGGTCGCGGGTTCGAGTCCCGTCGGCTCCGCCACTTATTGAAGTAAAAAACTCACCAGAAAACTTGTCTCCCGGCAAGTCGTCTTCCGGTCAATCCTGTAATCCTGTTACAGGATTCACAATGATTTTTCAGGATGAACATGATGTTGTACCTCCCAAAGATCCGACGGGCATAAAGGTGCGGAGAAGACCATGAAGATCAACTCAATTCTGAAAAAACAGAAAACCGTAATAGCTCTTTGTGCTTTCGTGTTGTCCGTGACCGCGGTATTGGCTCACGCTACAAACCAGGATCAATCTTCGGGACCAGCAATCGGAGAAACGATCGACCTCGCATCGTTCCGTTCCAGTAGCGGACGCACGCTGGCAGAAGCGCTCAAACAGCATTCCCTCGCGATGATAGTTGTTGTTGATCCTAACTGTGCAACCTGCACCCCATCGAATGATAGCTTGCGCGCTTTGCGGGATCGGGTGGAAGCGTCAAACATTCCGTACTTCGTGTTGATGATTCCAGAT
>Ga0126314_10001963_pt1 | contig 10164 bp, 9 predicted proteins | sample Plot105B_FD_92535 | JGI IMG/M metagenome (GOLD analysis project Ga0126314, IMG submission 92535) | Serpentine soil microbial communities from UC McLaughlin Reserve, CA, USA - Plot105B | ecosystem: Environmental > Terrestrial > Soil > Grasslands | place: USA: UC McLaughlin Reserve, Lake County... | reverse complement strand
TGGTCGCCGGCGCCGCGGCCGGGCGTCCGGTGTTCACGCGCGGCTACGTGACGATCACGACGCTGGTCAGTCGCGAGGATCCCGACGCGCTCGCGCGGTACGTCGATGAACTGAACGAGGGCCTGGCCCGTTTCGGGCGCGATGAGCCGCCGGCGGTCGGCGAGGGCGCCGAGCCGGTGCTCGCCTTCGATCTCACGACCCATGAAGGCCACTTCATGGGCCGCAGCAAGAACCGGCTCGTGCTCTTCGAGCAGGACGGCCATGCGTATGTGCGCGCGGCTGGTACATGGGATCCGATGCCGTGGCATCTCGGCCAGGCGTACCGGCGCGCCGGGCGCGACGCCCAGCACGCGTTCTGGGGGCAGGGCTCGGACCCCGACGAGAGCATGCTCGATCAGATCGCGATCGCCGTCGGCAAGGCAGCCGCGTGACGACCGACGCGCTGGTCGTCGGCAGCGGGCCCAACGGGCTCGCCGCCGCGATCACGCTCGCGGAAGCCGGATGCGCGGTGACAGTGCTGGAGCGTGCCTCGCACATCGGCGGGGCCGTCGCGACCGACGAGCTCACCTTGCCAGGGTTCCGGCATGACACTGCCTCGTCCGTATACCCCGCCGCGGTCGCCTCGCCGGTGTTCGGGCGCTGGCCGCTGGAGCGCTACGGCCTGCGCTGGGTTCACCCGCGCTATTGCTATGCGCACCCGCTGCCCGGCGGGCGGGTGGCGGTGCTGGCCCGTGACGTCGAGGAGACGGCGGCATCGCTGGATGCGCTGCACCCCGGTGACGGCGCGGCCTGGCGCCGGTTCGTCGGCCCCTACGTCGACCACTTCAGCGCGTGGCAGCGGACGATGCTCTCGGGCTTCCCGCCCCTAGCCGGGCCGCTGAAGCTCTTCGCGGCCCTGCGGCTGAACGGCATGCTCGAGTGGGCACGGCTGCTGCTGATGCCGGCGCACGCCCTCGCCCACGAGCTGTTCCGTGCGGACGCCTCACGGGCGTGGCTCTACGGTGCGGCGATACACGGTGACGTTCCTCCGCTCGGCGCCGGCAGCGCGATTGCGGCGACTCACCTGAACGTGATGGGCCATGCCGTCGGCTGGCCGAGCCCCGAGGGTGGCGCCGCCCGCTTGGCCGACGCGCTGGCGGGCTACCTGGCCGCGCTCGGCGGCCGGACGCGCACGCAGGCGCCGGTGAGGAGCATCGCGGCAGAGCGCGGGCGGGTCGTCGGGGTGGAGCTCGAGGATGGCGAGCGAGTGCCGGGGCGGATCGTCATCGCAGACGTCACCCCCCACGCGCTGCTTGCGCTTGCACCCAACGCGCTCGACGGCCGGTACGCCAACGCCTTGCGCCGCTACCGGTACGGACCCGCGACACTCAAGGTCGACTGGGCGCTCTCGGGTCCGGTGCCGTGGACGGCGCCTGAAGCGCGCGAGGCGGGGACCGTCCACGTCGGCGGCACAGAGCAGGAGATGCTCGAGTCACTGGCGCCCATGGGCACGCGGCTCCCGGAGCGGCCGCTCCTGCTCTTCGGCCAGCAATCGATCGCGGATCCTACGCGCGCCCCTGCCGGCCAGCACACCGCCTGGGCCTACACGCACGGTCACCAGGACGCCGACTGGGAACGCGAGACAGACCGGCACGTCGAGCGGGTCGAGGCACAAATCGACCGCTTCGCCCCCGGGTTCCGCGACCTGATCCTGGCCCGCCACGTGCAATCCCCGGCCGAAATGCAGGGACGCAACCCCAACCTGGTAGGCGGCGACGTCGGCACCGGGTCGTACACGCTCGATCAGGTCATCTTCCGGCCGCTGCCGAGCCTTACGCCGTATCGCACGCCCGTGCGCGGCCTATTTCTCGGCAGCGCTGCCGCCTTTCCGGGCGGCGCCGCTCACGGCGTGCCGGGACGGGCCGCTGCTCGCGCGGCGCTGCAGGAGGCCCGGCTCCGCCGCCGATAAAGCCTCGGCGAGGAGCAGCGCGTCGCCGCTGGCGTCGGACAGGTGAGCCGACTGCATTCGAGCGATCAGCGGCACTGGCGCAGCTAGGCTGCCCCGGTCGTGAGTGTGCGCGAATGGACCCGCGAGGCCGTCCGCACCGGCCTCGGCCGCATCGGGCTCGAGCTGCGGCGGACGGGTCGAGGTCCGCGGCGCACGCTTGCGCAGGTCACATGCAACGCACGTGCCGCGGGCCTAGAGGCGGCGGGAATCATCGACGTGGGCGTCGCCCGTGGAACACCTGGGCTTTACGACGCGTGGCCACGCGCGCAGCTGTTGCTGGTTGAGCCACTCCTTGAGTGGGAGTGCTATCTGCGCGACATCGCTCGCGGTCGCGGGTCATTCCTCGTCGCAGCGGCCGGCGCCAGCGCAGGCAAGGCCGAAATCCACGTCCACCGCGTGCCTGAGCTGTCCTCGCTCGTTGGCGAGCGGGCCGAGGGACAGACGACAGCACGCACGGTTGACGTCGTGACGCTCGATGCCGTCGCGGCTGACCTGCCCGGGCCCCTCGTTGTCAAAGTCGACGCGGAGGAAGGCGAGCTCGCAGTGCTAGGAGGCGCGGGCGCGACGCTGGAGCGCACGGAACTCGTGCTGCTCGAGACGTCGCTATTCGAGCTCATTCCCGCCCAGCCGCTGTTGCACGACGTCGTGAAGTTCATGGCCGACCGCGACTTCGCCGTGTACGACGTGTATGGAGGCCACCTCCGGCCGCTCGACGGTGCACTAGCGCAGCTCGATATTGCGTTCGCGCCGATCGGCGGCGTTCTACGCGGCGATCGCCGCTACGCCACGGTCGAGCAGGCGGACGCGCTATATCGCTCCTGGAGCCGCTGAGAGCGCGCCCGCTCATCCTCCAGGCGGCATGTCACCGAGCTCGCACTCGCCTGGCATAGACGCGCCGTTCGTCGGGGAGACGATCGGTATGGGATCGACCGCGGCGGGTGTGGTGCTCATCAACGCGTTCGAGGTTCCCGCGGACGCGGACGAGCCGTTCGTCGCCGGATGGGAGCAGGCCAGGGACTTCCTCGCGAGCCGCGGGGGCTTTACTCAAACCGCGCTGCATCGAGCGATCCGTGCGGACGCCGAGTTTCGCTTCGTCAACGTCGCGCATGTCGACTCCGTCGACGCGTGGCGCGAGGCGATCAGTGACCCGGCGTTCCCTGGCGCGAAGATGCCGTTCACGGCCCATGCGGGCCTCTACGAGATCGTCCACGAGGACGGCGACCCTGACGGAAGCGAGGGCGTTGTCCTGATCAATCTGTTCGAGGTACCGCCCGACGCGGACGACCGCTTCCTTGCCGGGTGGCACGAAATTCGCGCGCTCCTTGCCGGACGGCCCGGATACCTCGGGACACGCCTGCACCGCAGTCGTGAGCCTGCGGACATCCGCTTTGTGAACATCGCGCGCTGGTCGAGCCCGTTGGCCTTCGCGAGGGCGCTTGGGCAGCCGGCGATTCAGCAGACCGCTGCCGCGCTGCCGTTCCCGTCGCATGCGGCCTCATACGGGTTGATTCGTGGCTGAACCTGGGCGTGGAGCGGGACAACGGCTAGCCCGCGGGTTGCGTCTTTGCCGACGGGTCTGAGAGGGTCTCGGATCGGCAACGACCGAAGGAGCCACGATGGCGTTTGGAGTCATCCACCACTTTCCTGGCGGGACGCAGGAGCAGTACGAGGCATCGATTAGGGCCGTGCACCCGAGCCGTGAGCAGCTGCCCGATGGTCAGATTGTCCATGCCGCGGGACCAGTGCAGGGCGGCTGGACGATCGTCGCGGTGCACGAGTCGAGGGAGAGCTGGGAGGACTTTCGCAACAACACTTTGATGCCGCGTATGCAGGCCGGAATCGAGGGCGGCTTCACGACGCCGCCTGAGGAAACCGAGATAGACATCTACAACTTTCAGCCCTGACGGCGCGAGGTTCTGAAGAACAGCACCTGGCGCGCAGCTCGAGCCGGCGCCGTGCTTGCCGCGGTGACGGGACCGCGCTAGATGCGCTCGCCGACCGACTCGAGGTACTCGGCCGGGATCGCGATTGCACCCGCGCCGCCGTCGAGCCGGTTCCATTCCCGTGCTAGCTCGGCAAGGTCGTTTCGAAGCTCGTCCGCCCGCTCGCCGAGAGCCGCGACTGCCTTGAACGCCGGGCCGTAGTAGCCGGCGAAGAAGTCGACGAATGCCTCCGCTGAGACGAATCGCCACGTGTACGTCCTGCGCCGGTGCTGGCTCCAGCGGACCGTGTCGCCGAAGATCGCGCCGAGATGATCCTCAGTGCCCCAGAGCACCGGTGACGCCACGCCGGCGGGCGGTGGAACATGGGCGGCAACGGTCCGGAACATCGTGCCGATGAAGCCGGTCGGCGTCCAACTGACCAAGCCGATTCGCCCGCCGGCGCGGGAGACCCGCACGATCTCGGCCGCCGTTCGATGATGGTCGGGCGCGAACATCGAGCCGAAGGTGCTGAGCACCGCGTCGAATTCGCCGTCGGCGAACGGCAGGGCCTCGGCGTCGCCCTCGACGAAGTCGACGGGCAGCCCCTCAGCTCGAGCCCGCTCGCGCCCGCGCTCGAGCAATGCCGGGACATAGTCGCAGCCCGTCACGTCACAGCCGAGCCGCGCCGCGGCGAGCGCGGCGTTGCCACTGCCGGTTGCCACATCGAGGACCCGCCATCCCGCGTGCAGGTCGGCCGAGTCGGCCAGTCGCTCGGCGACCAGGCTCATTACTGCGGCGACGGCAGAGAAGTCGCCGCTTGCCCACGTCGCCTGCTGGCGTCCTTTGACGGCGGCGAGATCGCTCGACGTGGACTGGGCGGGGCTGGAGATCGCATCTGTCGAGGTCATCGGATCCTCACTGGCCGCCACTAGAAGCGACCGGTCGTGCTGGCTTATGTTCATCGTGATTGGCGTTTCAGGCGCGATTGGCCCGGTCGATCAGGTCCCCTGCGCCTTCCAGAAGTAGTAGTCGGCGGTATACGGCACCTCTTCCTGCGTGAGGAACGCCCCGGCGTGGCAATCCGCGGCCGGCGGCGTCAAACCACCGGCGGTGTTGACGCGCTGGATGAAGGTCGTCGCCGCGAGCCGATCCCCGTCGGGGCCGGAGGACTTCGATGCTGCCGACAGCAGCAGCCACGGGATGGCGCTCGGATCCTGAGTGACGGCGTCGACGCGCTGTCCGATGACCTTGCTGCCGTCGGTCGCTTGCCATGTCGGTCCGCCAAAGTGGGTGACGATCACTTTCCCGTTGTCGTCGTAGAGGTCGGCCCGCGGCGCGAGGAGGCGCCAGGCATAGCCGGTCCCGGCGCTGTCGCAGACGTAGATCTGGACACCGACGGCGTGACCGACCAGGAAGACCTTGTTGCCTTCCTCGACCTTGATCTTGTCCGGCACGACCGGCGCATCAGGCGCGGCCTGCGCCACCTGGGCCAGCGGCACGGCTGCCGCGAGGGCGGCGAGCGCCAGGACCAGTAGGCGGGCGAAACGGACGGGTTGCTTCATGGCGTGGGGTTCTCCTCCGGTGAGCGTTGTGGCATGCAGCCAGGCTGCGCCGGACTCGACGGGCTGTCGTCCTCACATCGGATGATCCTGCCGTCGTCCGCGCGGAGGAACGCGAAACCTTCAACGGCCGCGCCTGCTGCCCTCCGACGACCTGCGCGACGCCGCTGACCGGTGGGGCGACGAAGACCGCGGGCGGTGCCCTTCAAAGTCATGCGCTGACCGGCGAGCAATACGCTGCGCGCATGCGCTTTGTCGCCGCGGTTGCAGCAACGCTGGCTCTAGTCGGAGCCGGTATCGCCATATCGCAGGTGCATTCGGAGGCGGCGAAACCGCCAATCGTGTTCGTCGTCTTCGACGCGTTGCCGGAGTCCATGCTGATGAGGCCGGGCGGCCAGATCGACGCTGCGCGCTTTCCCGGCTTCGGCGATCTCGCAGCTCACTCCACCTGGTACCGCAACGCGACGACCGTGCACGACAGGACCTCCGTGTCGATCCCGGCAATGCTCGACGGACGGTGGCCGAGCAACCTGCGCCGGGCCTTGATCGCCGACCACCCCGTGAACCTGTTCACGCTGCTGAGCGGCAGCTACCGAATCTTGGCCGACGAGGAGGGGACGCACCTCTGCCCCCTTGCCGTGTGCAGGCAGAGGCCGGTAGAGCTGGGTGCGCTGCTGCGTAGCCGACGAGAGCAGCACTTCGAGGCGGCGGTGTCGCCGCTCGGGGGTGCGTCGAAGGACATGCGTCCGCAGCTGTGGTTCGTGCACTCGCTGCTGCCGCACGAACCGCACCGCTTCCTCCCCTCCGGCAAGGTCTACGAACCCGGGGTCGACCCAGAGCCCGCACTCGACGGGAACGTGTCGTTCGACAACGAGTTCCTTACACGCCAGGCGGAGCAGCGACACCTGCTGCAGCTCGAGTACACGGACGGCTTGGTGCGCAAGCTGCTCGCGCGGCTGCGCGCGAGCGGCCTCTACGACAAGGTCCTGATCGTCGTGACGGCCGACCACGGCGTCTCGTTCCGCGTCAAGAAGTACCCTGCCGCGCCCTTCCGCGCGGGTCAGATCGGCTGGCGCCGGGACCTGACGAAGCACAACGGGCAGGACGTTGCGTTCGTGCCGCTGTTCGTGAAGAAGCCCCGACAGCACGAAGGGAAGATCGACGACTCGTGGGTGCGGACGCTCGACATCCTGCCGACGCTGCTGCACGCTGCGCACGCGAAGCGGATCCCGCGCGCGCTTGCAGGCCACGTGCTCGACGAGAAGCGCCAGGCGCCGCGGGCCGTGCAGGCATTGACGAACCGCATCGGGTTGGTGGAGCTGGATCCGCGCACGCTTCTCCGCGAGCGTGCCACGACGATCGAACAGCGAGCGCGGCGTTTCGGAACAGGTGCGGATGTGCAGCCGCTTTACACGGTAGGCCCGCATCCAGACTTGATCGGCCGCCGGATCGCGTCGGTCGGAGTGGATGTGAGTCGTCGCGCGGATCCGATTCGCGCCCGCTTCTGGGGCAGCCGCCGCTTCCTCGACGTGGATCTCGCCGGACACGACATTCCGGCGAACGTGACCGGCTGGCTCGACGGTCGAAAGACCGCCGACCGCGACCTCGCCCTCGCGGTGAACCGCCGCATCGCCGCCGTCGGGCGAAGCTTCAAGCCGATGGGCGCGCGACTTGCCCTCGAGTTCTCGCTGATGGTGCCGGAGGCAGCATTCCGCAACGGCTTCAACGACGTGCGCCTGTACGAGGTGACCGGAGCATCGCACCTGGTCGAGCTAGGGCGCTCGCCGCGCCGGTGACAGAAATCCCGCGACCAAGGACGCGGTGATCGGAGTTCTACTGACGCAACCCGGACGGCTCCATCGCCCTCTGGGTTTACGGCCGCGACCGGCGAGCGCCGCGTGTGGCGGTCACCATGCCTGCCGAAGATCTCGCGTCAGCCGCTGGAAACGCGTCAAGCACAAGGCCGCGGTATTGGCGTCGGCCGGAACGGCGAGTACATCACGTCGTTTGCATCGGGCGAGTGCTGCAGTCCGCTCAGGTGCCCGAGCTCGTGGAGCGTCGTCTTGCAGATCTCGCTCCGGGTCAGGGTTGCCGACTGCTGGAGGTTCAGCCATACGTAGCAGCCGTCCGACGTGTCAACGAAGTTGCCGGCGAGGATGCGGCTGTTCTCTGATGTCAGCATCGGCGTGACCCGCGTGCAGCCGGTCGTGCGGCCGGCGAAGAATTGCGGCGCCGCCCCGATGGCCGTGCGCATTGCGGACAATCTCGCCGTCGAGGACAGAGGTGAATGGCTCGGACTCATCGCCCTCGCGGCGTGCGAAGGTCGCGCGCCGGCCGACGCGGCCATGGCGACGACGAGTGCCGCCATGACGAAGATCAGAAGGATCAGGCGCGTCCTCACGTGCCACCGCGCAGGGTGGGCAGAGAGCCGTTGAGCCCTTCAGCTCGGCTACGAGGGAGACGGCGTGCGCTTGCTTGTGCGGGGGCGGCGGCTAGGCCGATGGCATTCGGGAGGCGTTTCTCGGTGAGACGGAACACTCTGGGAATTCCTCCTGGGCCTAGGTCGCACGTCGTCAAGCCAACGGCGGCTCGCTCAATGCACAAGACCCAACTTGAGCCTTCTCAGCTGTGCGCGCATGAGTCGCGCGACCGGTATGCAGTTCAAGTCGGATGAACGCCGATTGATCACCTGCATCGGTATGTCCGTCGACCCAGACGGTTAGGCATCCGACCCCGCTAGTGTTCGGCCTTCCGGCGGCGGTGACGTACGCCACCGTCTGGGGTCATCGCGGGGTAGACCTACCCAGGCATCCGGCCCGCCCCGTTCAGCGGTGACTGATTGGCAGCCTGGGTCATCAGAGCTACGCGGGCGTCGTCGTGGTCAGCCGGCGGCGAGCGACATAGGCGTCTTCGTGCCTCGACGTTGCCCTGAAGTGACGCAACCCGTACGTCCTGCGCGGCGTCGCCAACCGGCTAGGACCCGATCATCCGGCCGAGCCTGCGCAGCAAGGCGGGACGGCAGCTCTGCAGCTCAAAAGCACGTCCGACCGCACCTGCTCGCTCCCGAGGCAGCGGATCTCGCGTCACGCAGCGCGCAGTAGCAGAGCGGAGAATCTCGCGCGCGACCGCGAGCTCGAGGATCTTACGACCGCGACGCTAGGCGATCCGCTCGAAGCCGTCGCGCAGCGGCCCGCCCGCCAGGTTCGCCTTCTGCCCGACCTCGACCAGCGCCCGGTGCAGCGCCACTGGGCCCTGGCGCGAGATGTGCCCGAGACGGTCCTCGCCGCCGGATCTGCCGACGGTCGGCGTCAGCCCCGGCCGAGCGCGAGCGGGGCGGAGCGCCCGGCTCGCGCTGACGAACGTGCTGGGAGCTACAGCTAGCCGCCGCTGTTCGCGAGGTCGTGCTTGAGCTGCTTCCCTGCCTTGACGCACGCGAGGTAGGCCTTCCTCGCACTCGGGCGCGCCTTGGCGTTCTTCGTCTTCTTCAACCCGTTGCAGGCGCGAGACGCCGTGAGGTCGGGGTTCTTCTTCAGCTTCGCCATGGCGCTCGTGCACTGGGCGAACGGGCTCTTCTTCTGGCCCGGGATCTTCTTCTTCGACAGACCCTTGCAGTACTGCCCCGGCACGATCTGGCAGTAGTCGGTGTTGGTGCTGCCTGGCGGGCACGCATTCGGCGGCGCCGACCGGCCGCTCGCGGGCGAGCTGACAGCGACGGTGAGTGCGCAGACAACCACGCTAAGAACTGCGACGCGAATCCTCATCTGTCCCTCTCGGGTGGGGGCACTTTCGTACCTATATACGCCGAGACCTCGTATTTCCTGACGCTGCATCCGCCGGCCGCCGCCGAGCGTACACGCAGGTTAAGCACCTTGACATCGTCCGGCTGGCAGAGCACGGGCGCCGTGGCCTCAGTGCCGCTCTCAGAAGGCGTGTGTGAAGCGGGTGAATACGCATCGCGCGACCTATCACCAGGCCGCTCTGAGAATCGGTCGGGACGGTGCCGAGGCGCGCGCTGATCAGAATTCCGGGGGTCCGGTCGCGTCCGCCGGCGTCATGACGACCGTCGCCTGCCTGTGTACACGGGGGCCGTGCGCGTTGGCCGGCAGCGGGATCACGAAGCGGCTGTTGTTGATGTGGTGATGGACGAGCGGCTGCCCGACAGTCGAGGCCGGCCAGCTCATCGCCTGCGCGTACTGAGGCGTAACGACGCGGCCGCCATTGAGCAGCGCGTTCTCATTCGGCGCGTGCTGCGCGTACGCCCTCCAGAAACGGCCCGAGTCGCGCAGCCAGCCTTCGGAGGTGGAGCGCGGCGTGTTCTTTCCGATCCATGGGGCTTCGAGGATCTGGTTGACGCGGATCCCCAGCCCGGTCTGGCGCGCCAGGGCCCCGGCCTGCTGCGCGACGAGCGCCTGCTCGGACGCGAGCGGAGGCCGGAAGTCGGGGTAGATCCGGCGCGGTCGGGGGCCGAAGCCGCCGGTACCGCCGCCACCACCGCCCGGCGGGCCGGCGGAGCCGCCACTGCCGCTCCCGCGCCGGACGGCCGCGGTGCCCGCGCGGACCGCTCCGCGCCCGACGCGTGTGATGGCTTCCGTGATGGCCCAGCCGGCGATTTTGTGCGCAAGCGCCTGGCCCGCGATGTCGACCTCGTCAATCGACTGCGCGCGGCCCGCGACGTCGGCCGCCTCAACCGCTGGAC
>Ga0126314_10001962_pt1 | contig 10165 bp, 9 predicted proteins | sample Plot105B_FD_92535 | JGI IMG/M metagenome (GOLD analysis project Ga0126314, IMG submission 92535) | Serpentine soil microbial communities from UC McLaughlin Reserve, CA, USA - Plot105B | ecosystem: Environmental > Terrestrial > Soil > Grasslands | place: USA: UC McLaughlin Reserve, Lake County... | reverse complement strand
CGGCGGCCGCCTGCAGCGCCGCGCGCCCGAGCGCTCCCGCCGTGGCGAAGCGGTCGGCCGGCTCCTTGGCCAGCGCGCGGGCGACGACCGCGTCCATCGCCGCCGGGAGGCCGGCGCGCAGCAGCGACGCCGCCGGCGGGGCCTCGGTCAGGTGCGCCCACAGCTTCGCCTCGACCGTCTCGGCCGTGTACGGCGGACGCCCGATCAAGGCGAAGAAGAGCAGGCAGCCGAGCCCGTAGACGTCGGTGCGGACGTCGGTGCGACGCCCCCGGATCTGCTCCGGCGCGGCGTAGTCGACCGTCCCGGCCCAGTGGCCGGTGCGGGTGGCGCCGGCGCGGGCGGCGATCTCGCGGGCGAGACCGAAGTCGCTCAGATATACGTGGCCGTCGCGGGCGATCAGCACGTTGCCGGGCTTCACATCGCGATGCACGTAGCCCGCACCGTGCATGGCGTCCAGCGCGTCGGCGACGCCGGCGACGATCTCGGCCGCACGGCGGGGCGCGAGCGGGTGGGGGCCGCACGCCAGCGCGCGGAGATCCAGGCCGTGCACGTACTGCATGACCATGTAGGCGATCCCGTCCGCCTCGCCGGCGTCATGCACCGGCACGACGTTGGGGTGCTCGACCGACGCGGCCACCAACGCCTCCTCTAGGAAGCGGCGCTGGACGAGCGCGTCGTCGAGCAGCTCCGGCGCGATGACCTTCAGGGCGACGACGCGGTCGAGCCGGCAGTGGCGCGCGCGATAGACGACGCCCATGCCTCCACGGCCGACCTTCGCCTCGATGTGGTGACCTGCGAAGACGGTGTTGAGCATCGGACTCTCCTCGACTTTAGGTCTATCTGACTAAAATGACGATAAGAGTCGCGCTTGCCCACGTCAAGTAAAATATGGTCGGTCTGCCCAAAAGGACATCGGAGACGCGGATGACGCCATGGACAGCCGTGAACAGCGAGGGCTACGAGGCGCCCGCCGCGCTCGCCGTCGACACCGTGGTGCTCACTGTCCGCGACGGCGAGCTGCTCGCGCTGGCGGTGCGGCGCGACGACGGCGCGCTTGCGCTACCTGGCGGCTTCGTCGGCGCAGGCGAGCGGCCGGAGGCGACCGCGCGGCGCAAGCTGCGCGAGAAGACCGGTCTGCGGCGCAGCTACGTCGAGGAGCTGGGCGCGTTCGCCGATCCGGGACGGGACCCGCGCGGCTGGATCCCGTCGATCGCCCACATGGCGCTGGTCCCGCCGGACACGGTGGCGGCCGACCCGAACGCGCTCTGGATCCGCGCCCGCGGCCGGCGGCGCCTGGCCTACGACCACCGCGCGATCCTCCGGGCCGCGGTCGCGCGCATGGAGGGCAAGCTGTGGTGGTCGAACATCGCCGTCGGCATCCTGCCGGGCGCGTTCACTATGAGCGAGGCCCGGCGGGTCTACGAGGCCGTGGCCGGCCTGCGTTACGACGGTGCCACCTTCGCGCGCGACCTGAAGGGCACGGGGCTCGTGGTGGCGACCGGCGCCCGGCGCTCGGAGGGGCGCGGCCGGCCGGCCTCGCTGTACCGCTTCGCCTTGCGCACCCCGGCATGGGGCGCCGGTCATCGCAAGCGCGTCAGCGCCACCTGACGCGCGACCAGCACGCCTACGGTGGCGAGCACCAGGGCGAGCAGCGGATCGAGCACCGGGACGATCCAGCCCGCGGCGAAGACCAGCTGCGCCAGGACGAGGTAGAAGACGCCGACCGCCGCCGCGAGCGCGACGGCGATCCTCGGCCTCACGGCGAGGGCGATGGCCACCGGGAGAAGCCCGAGCAGGACGATCAGCGCGGCGTCGACGGCCGCCCCCACGGCGCGCAGCGGGACGTCCCGCCGGAGCGTCGCGATCGCGTTGGCCTGGATCTCGGCGCCCGACATCACGCGGTCGCCGCCGGCCGCCGTAGGGTGGAGATCGCCCTGCTTGCGCGCCGACGTGCCGACGACGACGACTTTGCCCTCGAAGCGGCCCGGATCCGCGGTTCGCAGCACGTCCTCGAATGGGTAGGCGCGGTAGGTCCCGGCGGGCCCGCGATAGTCGATCCAGGCGCGCTCGAAGGCCTCAGGAGGATCGCCCGCCAGCTCGGCGGCGACGACGGCGAAGCTCGCCAGGCGGCTCGACACGGGCTCGGCGCGCTCGGCGCCGGATAAGCCGACCGACTCATCCACCTGGCGGTAGGCGTCGTCGGTGGCGATGGGGAAGGCGGCATAGCCGACGCTCGCCGGCAGTTCGTCGCCCGGGCGGCCGAGGATCTCGCCCTCGCCCTCGCTGTCGATGCGTGTCGCGGCCAGCAGGAGCTGCGGGCCGGCCCGCTCGATCGCCAGCCTGAGCTGCGCGTCGTCGGGCGTGCGCTCGCGGAACTCGACGTCGTAGGCGATCACACCGGCGCCCGCGTCCCGGAGTTGATCGATCATGCGCGCGTGCAGGTCGCGCGGGATCCGGTCGTCTCCACCGCCCAGGGCCGCGAGACTTGCGTCATCCAGGTCGACGATGACGATGTCGGATTCGGCGGGGGCATCGCCGCGGAACGCGAAGCGGGCGTCGAGGCTCCGCAGCTCCGTCCGCTCCAGCCAGCCCGGCTCCAGGATGTAGGTGACCAGCATCAGCAAGATCGCCGCGGCGGCCGCGGCCGCCATGCCGAGGGCCGTGGCGCGGCGCCGCAGCCGCGCGGCCTCGAAGCGCGCTCGCCAGTCGAGCAGCGGGCGGGCGAGGACGTCGTGGAAGATCTCGTAGGTCGGCGCGTCGTCGACCGGTCTGAGGATGCGAGCGTCCGCGCGCGCGAGCTTCTCCAGCGGAGCGGCGAGCGCCTCCGCGGATGCGCCCGTGAGCCGGGCGAGGTCGTGGCGGCTCTGGGCGATCTTCGCGCCGGACGGTGTCACGAGATAGTGGAAGGCCTCCGCCATCCACCGGCGCTCCGGCGCGGTGAGCCGGTCCATCGCATCGCGCAGGTGGTCGCCGACGATCTCGCGCAGGCTGCCCATGGCCAGCAGGCTCTCGGTCCGCAGCACGGCCGAGCCGACCCGCGCCTCCTGATCCCACAGCCGGCGCATCACGAGCTGCAGGTAGGCGGGCTCGACGCCCTCCCGTCCGTGCAGCAGGCGCACCACCTCATCGGCGAGCCCGGGCTCGAGCGTCACGCGCTCGTCCTCCAGCGGCTTCTCGATCGCCTTGCGCGCGGCGGCGTCGGACAGCGGACCGAGCCGCAGTAGGTTGCCGAACAGGGGCGAGCCGGCGCCGTCGAGGCGGTCGAGGCCCGCGAGCGCGTCCTCGCGCAGGGAGACGAGCACGCGCGCGCGGACGTCGGCACGGGCAAGGACCCGCGGCAGCCCGACCCGCAGCCGGTCGTCGTCGCCGCCGTGGTAGAGGAAGTACTCCTCGAACTGATCGAGGACGAGCAGCAGGATTCCGCCCGTGCGCAGCATGAGCTGCGCGAGCGCCTCGTCGAACGGGACCTCGGCGGCGCCTGGATCGCCGTCGGCCCCGGCCGCCGCGCCGACGGCGCCGAGGACGGCGCGCGCCGGATCGTCGTGCCACGCGTCGACGAACGCGACCACTCGCCGGCTGCCGCCCGCCGGGAGCCCGTCCCCCTGCCGCAGCCGCGGGAGCACGGCGGCCCGGAGCAGCGAGCTCTTGCCGACGCCGCTCGGCCCGTAGAGCACGGTCAACCGCGAGGTGAGGAGGTCGGCGACGACGAGGTCGCGCTCGCGCCGGCGCCCGAAGAAGCGGTCCGCGTCGCGCTCGTCGTACGGGCTCAGGCCCAGGTACGGAGGCGGTCGTCCTGGCTGCTCCGGGTCACCGGACGACGAGCCCATCACCGAGCCGAGCGCTGAGATCCTCGACGTATTCGCACAACCCGGTGTCGAAGAGCTTCACGTGGCGGCTGCGCCAGATCGCGGCGTCGACCTCGTCGACGTCGCGGTGGACGGCCCAGGCGGGATAGCCGAAGTCCCGAGTGCTCCACAGCTCGTGCAGGATCACGCGCAGGTTCCAGTCCTTGAGCCGGTAGCCGAGGAACAGCAGCGCGCTGTTGAGCAGCGGCACCAGCAGCGACTTCGGGACGAGCGTCTCGAGCCTCGTACTCGCGAGGAAGTCGATGTAGTGGTCCTCGCTGATGACGTAGCTGTCGTTGAACGACCGCCGCTCCTGGCGGTCGACGGCGCCGTGGACCTTGAGGATCACGGAGCGGTCGTGGAGCGAGACGTCGGTCGAGCGCTCGGGCCTCGGGATGACCTGCGCCTCTGTCTCGCCGCCGTGGCGCAGCCAGCAGCGGCCGTCACGCGATGCGCGGTAGAAGATCACGCTGTACGGCTCGCCGGCGGCGTCGAACGCCTGCTCGAGCGCGTCGTCGTAGTTCGTCGTCAGCGCGAGCATGTGCGTGCCGGTCAGCGCAGGCACGCCGGCGAGGAAGCGGTGAACCGACGTGGGGCCGTAGTGCGCGCGGAAGATGCGGTGTAGCGAGTCGCGGAGCCGGTGCTCCTCCTCGGAATGCCGCAGCCGGGCCTGCGCGTACTGCGCCACCCTGAGCAGATCGGTGCGGTCCTCACGGTCGGCGGGGTAGTCGTACTCGTCCGCCAGCAGCTCGGACAGCTCCTTGCCGCTTGGCAGGTTGCGGTCGTGCTCGTAGGCCTCGGCGTCCGTGCGGTCGCAGACGTTCACGCCGGCCCCGAGCAGCGGCACGAGCTCGCCCTCGGCGAGATAGTGGACGACCTTGTCGAAATGCTCCTTGGGGAGCCCGGTGCTGCTCATCGCGCCCGCCGTACCCGGGGGCACTTCGCTCGCGGTCTCAGCGTGTCGGGGCGCTTGCGCGTGGCGGCGAGGTAGCACTGGCCCGCGACCACGTCGACGGAGCGCCTACGGGTGTAGTCGTGGACGGACACGATCCCCTCGAACACGCGGAAGACGGTGCCGTCGCAGCGCTCGCGCATCACCCATTCCGTGCCGCGCCCGGCGCCGCGGCCGTATCCGCCGACCGTCCGGAATCGGCCCCGGGCGCGAATCCGTATGCGCGCCTCGGGCGGGACCCGCGCCGCCCGCGCCGGCTGGCACGGCCGGATGCCGGGCCGCATGCGCAGCGTCGGCTCCCTGTCGCCGATCTGGAAGATCGTGAAGATGCCGCCCCTGACCTCTGCACGGCCCACCGTCCCGGGCCCGTCCGGGGTCGTCGTCACGGCCTCGATGGCCACCTTGCCCAGCGAGGCGTTCACCGTCGTGCCGGTCGGCACCTCACTCGCCGTGCGCAGCTCGGCCTGGAGAACATCGGGCAAGACGATTGGGGGCGTCGTGGTCGCCGGCGCGATCAGGACCTGCGCGTCGAGCGGTGTCACGGTCACGGTGTGGCCGAGGTCGGGTCCCGCCACGGGGATCGGCAGCGGGCCCCAGTTGGGATCGGTGCCGGAGGAGACGATGGCCGAGGCGCTGCTCGGCCCCTCCGCGGGCATTACCAAGATCCGCGAGTTGGGCGCAGTCGGGCCGATCGCGTAGGCGATCCTTGTGCCGTCGGGCGACCACGCCGGGAAGTGCTCGCTGGCCCCGGTGGCGGCGAGGGGCTGCTGGTTCTGCCCGTTGGCGTCAATGGCGCGCACGTCGTAGCTGAAGGCGTCGTCAGTGTGGGCGTACGCGAGCCGATTGCCGAGCGGCGCCCAGGAGGGATCGACGTCGGCGCCGGGCGTTTGCGTCAGCTGCATCAGGCCACCGCCGCCCGCGTCCATCACGTAGATGTCGAGATCCCCGGCGCGGTCGCTCACGAACGCGATGGTGCCGGCCGAGGACCACGCGGGTTGCCGCTCCTCGGCCGTGTTCACGGTGAGCCGCACCATGTCTCCGCCGGTGGAGGTCATCGAGTAGATCTCCGGGTTGCCGTCCCGCTCGCTGACGAACGCGATCCGCATGCCGTCCGGCGACCACGTCGGGTCGTGGTCACGCGCGGGGCTGAACGTGAGCCGGGCCTGGTTGCCCGTGTCGGCATCCCAAACGTAGATCTCCTCGTTGCCGTCACGAGTACTCGTGAACGCGAGGTGGCGGCCGTCCGGCGACCAGGTCGGGTCGCGATCGTTCGGTCCGACAGCGATGACCTCCCCGCGGTCGTTGGTCCCGTCCGCGTTGACAAGTGCGATGGTCGCCCCTCTGGGCCCGGGGCGCTCCATCGCGATCGGCCCATTGGTGCCGGGGAAGGCCGCGGCCGCCGGTTGCGCGGCGACTGCGAGGAGTACGGCCGTTGACCCCAGCACACCCTTCACATGCGGACCGTATTCCCGTTCTCACACGGAATGCAAGCGGCGGTCAGGGGTGACGAGCGGTCACACGCCGTGACTGAGAATCCGTCGGCGCGGGAGTATGCGCTCCAGGCCCCCGTCCGGGAGGTTCGGCGGCTCGCCCGTGAGCAGCCAGGTCCCATCGGGCCGGCGGACGAGCTCGCCGCTCTCGCGCAGCCGGCTGACGGCCGCGCAGACGGTCGGCCTTCGCGCGCTGACGATCTGGCCGATCATGCGGTGCGAGAGCGTGACCGGCATCAGGACGCCGTCCGGGCCGACGCGGCCCCAGCGCTCGGCGAGGTGCCAGAGCAGGAACGCGACCCGGTGCTCCACCCGGTTGAGGCCGGCGATCGCGTGCTCGATGGCCAGGCGGCGGCTGCGGGCGACCATACGCTCGAACAGGACGGCCCCGACCTCCGGATACATCGCGAGCCGCACCGCCACGTCGTTGCCGAGGACCGCGATCCGGCCCGAGTCGAGCACGGCCCACTCGAGCACGTGGGGGACGAGCGTGGGCGTCTCGAGCGGTTCCCACGGCCGCATCAGGTCGCCCGGTCCGAGCAGTTCGGTCGTCCGGTTGCTGCCGATGATCACATCGCGCGCCACGACGCCCTCGACGACGAGCATGCCGAGGCTCGACGTCGCGGCGACCGGCATGGCTTCGGGATCCCACGGGCCGGCGGGGATGCAGAGCACCTCGACGCGGAGCTCGGATCGCGCCTTCTGGATGCGATGAGGGGCGAGCAGGCTCGCGAGCTCCGCATCGAGATCGATCAGGTTGGCATGCGTCGGACCCATCCCCCGGTGCGACCGATATACCACGCAACGGTTCACCGTCATGCCGCGGCACCGTATTCGACGGCGCTCCGGCGGGTAGCCCGATGGCGTGGAGTCCGACGTCCGCATCGACAAGGTCGACGCCATCCAGACGCGCGGCGGCAACACGCGCTACGTGGTGCGCGACGACCAGGGTCGCGAGTACACGACGTTCCGGCCCTCGATCGGCGCGGAGGCCCAGAAGCTCGAGGGCAGGCGCGCCAGGGTGGAGTTCCACGAGGACGAGCGCAACGGGTTCAAGAACGTCTGGCTCGACCGCGTCTCGGCGGGCGAGGAGCGGCCGGACGAGGACTGCGGGCCGAGCACCGATCCCGACGAGTCGGCCTGGAACACGGCGATCGAGGCGGCGCCGTGGGTGCTCGGGAGTCGCGAGCCGGAGCGGGAGATCCCGCCGGAGGAGCTCTTCGAGAAGCTCGAGCCGTTCAAGCGCATGGTCGCGGACGACATCCGCCACCGCGGCGACGAGTAACGGCGCTCAGGGCTCGGACTGCGGCGGCAGCAGCTCGAGGGTCTCGAGCTCGAAGCGCAGCTGCTGCACGAGCGGGTGGGCGGCGAGCCACGCCTCTAGGAGATCGAGGCAGGCCGCGTAGTGCTCGAGCTTCTCGGGATCGGGCTCGGCGATGCGGCCGCTGGCGATCGTCATCCGCAGCTCGCGGACCTTCGCCACCTTGTCGGCCGCGAAGATCACGAGCGCGTCGTCTCCGGCGCCCGCGATGGCGGCGCGGAGCCGCGCCTTGCGCTCGCGGTAGCTGCCGTCGGACGACGGCTCGGAGAGCACCTCGACGAGCCGGGCCACCTCGCTGCCGAAGCGCTCGACGAGCTCGGCGGGTTCGACGCCGGCGTCCTCGACGACGTCGTGCAGCACGGCCGCGGCGATGACCTCGTCGCGGCAGGCGCGGCCGCGCAGGAGCTGGGCGACCTCGAGCGGGTGCAGGATGAACGGCGCGCTGTCGGCCTGGCGGCGCTGGCCGTAGTGGCGCGCGGAAGCGAACTCGAGCGCGCTGCGCGTCAGCGGCAGGTCGGCGACGAGGGTCGGAAACCGCGCCGGCGCGTGCGGGTCGGCCGTCACGGTCACAGATCTTACGGTTTGTGAGCGCTACGTCCGAAGGTACCGGCGCATGTGTCGCAGGACGCTCTCCCGGGCCCGTCCGGCTCGGCGGCCGCGGGCGGGCATACGATCCGGGCATGGAATCGGACTCGCTGGACACCTCGATGCGCATCGGCGCTGCCGCGGCGGCGCTCGGGGTCAGCGTCGACACCCTGCGCCGTTGGGAGCGCGACGGCCGCGTGGAGTTCGAGCGCCGTGGCAACCAGCGCTACATCCACGCCGACGAGGTCGCGCGGCTGCTGCGCGAGCGCTCGCGCTCGACGCACTCGAGCGCCCGCAACCGGCTCGGCGGCATCGTGCTCGCGGTCAAGCGCGACGGCGTCATGGCCCAGGTCGAGATGGCCTGCGGCCCCTACCGGGTCGTCTCGCTGATGTCGCGCGAGGCCGCCGACGAGCTCGGCCTCGAGCCCGGCTCACGCGCCGAGGCCGTGATCAAGGCCACCGGCGTCGTGATCGAGACCCGCTAGGGCGTCCCCGCCCTGACCTGAGCTCCACAGCCGCCCCGCACCGCGTCCGATGGGAGACCGGATGGTTGACTGGCCATCTCCGTCCACCTCGCGCTGGCGAGACCGTCGCTCGCGGACACCCTCATCGGCACGTTCTTGGCGGCGACCGTCGGGTGGCCGCGCACGACCTCCGGTGCGACGCGGACGACGTCCCACTGCCTGATCTCGCGGATCTCGTCGTCGAGCCGGACCCGGCCCGAGCCGGCGACGACCACGTAGGCCTCCTCCTGCTCGCGGGGGCTGTGGCTGCCAGGCGAGCGGATGCCCGGGGCGTAGCGCCAGTGGCTGATGCCGAGGTCACGGGAGCCGACGTGCTTGCGGCCGAACCGGCCTCCATCCCGGGGAAGCGCCCACCGGTGTCGTCCTCGACCCCGAGCAGGTTGACGATCGCGTAGCCGGCCATGCCCGTATCGTTGCGCACCATGCCCAGAGCGCTGCCCACCGCGGGCCGGCCCGAGGACGTCCTCGCGCATATGGGCCCGGGGACCGACGTGATCCTGCCGCTGGCCAACGGGGAGCCGGTCGGGCTGCTCGACGTGCTCGAGCGCGAGAACGAGCGGCTGCGCGAGGTGCGCGTGCACCAGATGCACGCCCTGCAGGAGCGGCCGTACATCCATGGCGCCTTCCGGGACCGGCTACGGCACGTCTCGTACTTCTTGTCGGGCGCGACGCGCAAGGCGTACTGGGAGGGGGGCTGCGAGCTCGTCCCGAACCACTTCTCGGAGATGCCGCGGCTGCTGGAGCTCTCCACCCGCCATCCCGTCGTGCTGGCGGCAGCCAGCCCGCCCGACCGCGCGGGGTACTTCTCGCTCGGCACGAACGCCGACTACGTCGCGTCGCTGATCGGCAAGGTGCCGTTCTTCCTCGAGGTCAACGAGCGGATGCCACGAACGTTCGGACTCAACCAGATCCACGCCAGCCAGCTGCTGGGCTACTCCGTGACCGACCGGGCGCTGGTCGAGGTCCCGCCCGCGACGCCCGACGAGCGCGACCGCAAGATCGCCGCGTTGATCGTCGATCGCGTTCCCGACGGCGCGACGCTGCAGGTCGGCATCGGCGGCGTGCCGAACGCGGTGCTCGAGGGCCTGAGCGGCCATCGCGACCTCGGGATCCACACCGAGCTGCTCGCCGACGGGGTCGTCGACCTCGTGGAGGCCGGCGTGGCGACCGGTGTGCGCAAGCAGCTGCGCCGCAATAAGGTCGAGGCGACGTTCTGCCTCGGCACCCAGCGCCTCTACGACTGGCTGCACGACAACGGCGCCGTCGAGCTGCTGCCGGTCGACCTCGTCAACGACCCGCGGCGGATCGCGCGCGAGGACGACTTCATCTCGATCAACGCGACGACCGAGGTCGACCTGTACGGCCAGTGCGCGTCGGAGACGATCGCCGGGCGCTACTGGTCCTCCAGCGGCGGCCAGGCCGACTTCGCGCGCGGCGCGATGTACTCG
>Ga0126314_10001959_pt1 | contig 10166 bp, 12 predicted proteins | sample Plot105B_FD_92535 | JGI IMG/M metagenome (GOLD analysis project Ga0126314, IMG submission 92535) | Serpentine soil microbial communities from UC McLaughlin Reserve, CA, USA - Plot105B | ecosystem: Environmental > Terrestrial > Soil > Grasslands | place: USA: UC McLaughlin Reserve, Lake County... | reverse complement strand
GCCACTGCCCAATTCGGCGAGCCAGCGCTCGATATCCTCGTCAACAATGCCGGCATCGCCCCGGCGATCTCGTTGGCTGATACGAGCGAAGCCGCTTATGACGAGCTGATGACCATCAACTTTAAAGCGCCGTTCTTTCTGATCCAGGCAGTCGCCCGCCATATTCGTGATAATGGCCGGATCATCAATGTGTCGACTGGCTTTACCCGTATCGCCGCGCCAACCCATCCGCTCTATGCGGCTTCAAAGGGTGCGCTCGAAACGCTTACCCTGGCTCTGGCGCCTGAATTTGGCCGCCGCGGTATCACCGTCAATACGGTCATGCCAGGCGTGACTGAAACGGATATGAATGCCGTGTGGCTTTCTGGTAGCGAAGCACGCGCCGGGGCAGAGGCGATGTCTGTGTTTTCTCGGGTTGGCAAACCAGATGACGTGGCCGATGTCATTGCGCTCGTCGCCTCCAACGAGGCTCGCTGGGCCACTGGACAGGTGTTCGACGCAACCGGCGGCGCCCGCATCTAACCGAGACAGAAAGGGCGGATGCATCTTCCGCCCTTTTGCACAGCGGATTGGATCGGCATCTCCGGGGTGGAATGGAGACTTTCTGGTTTTGGTGGCTGGATCAGTAAAAGCGGCCAGTCGGCAGTGCGCCCTGTTTTACGCTGAGATAATCCTCAACTCGGTCGGGTATTCTCCCGCGACGATCGGGCTAAGCAGGTCATGGAGACCACTCGGGTAAATTGGATCACAACTCTCACTGATTTCCTGAATGCTCCACCATCGCATCTCCAGGATCTGCTGATGCTCATGCTCGGTCCACCCGTCCTGGCGAAGATCCTCGGTCTTTGCATGGGCGACGATGAAGTGTTCTTTGAATGTTACCCCCCAGTCACCACTCCTTATGCTGTCTTCGCCGTACCAGACCACGGGACCGAGGCTGACAGCAGAAATACCAGTTTCTTCCTTGACCTCGCGAAGTGCGGTTTCCGCAATGGTCTCGCCTGCCTCCATTCCGCCGCCAGCGGTAGTCCAGCAAGGGCGATCCACACCGGACGGGTCCGTGTTGCGATACCGGATCAAAAGAAGTCGTCTCCTCGGAGAAAGAAGGATTACTCGCACGCGGCTCGGAGTCGAAGGGGTCATCAGGGGTTACCTATCAAGCCTGTGGCGGAATGGTTGCGAACAGCAAGTGTAACGGTCATTGCAGACGGACCTTTGCACGGGTGGACCTACCAGTCCTGGGCCCTTCACTTTACTCGCTTCGGTATAGACCCGTAGCGAAACCGAGCGCACCAGCGGTCTACTGGTTCGCGGCTACGCACTCGTCACCTCTCAATCGCGGCCAGAAGGTGATCCACTCACTGCTGCGTCAATGAATGGCGCCTTCCGGGCGAGGTACTCCTTGATTCCATGCTCATTTGATGATTCCAGCGCCAGCTTGAGGTTTTGATAGGACTCACGAAGTGCGTCATCCGACCTGAGCATGTCCCGAAATTGGAGCATTCGAGAAATCTGCCAGTGCCCTGCAATACAAACGTGGACCTTGTGGGTCCGAACACCGTGCAGGTCCCGACGATAGAATTGATGTCCTTCAGATAGGTCTTTGCCTCGAAAATATCCGATGGATTCCATCGACCTTTCAATCTCTGCCTGAGGGCCAAAATCTGAGACGACCACTAGAACGTCGATTTCTGGCTTTGCCGCGAGGCCTGGAACGGCCGTGCTCCCGACGTGATAAACCCCGATCGCTTGAAGGCCGAACACCACCTCTAGACCCACCTTCTCAGAATCAAACATGCTCGGCCATCGAGTATCATAGGCAGTGATTGCGCTGGTGAGCGGCATTGCTTCGCCTTCCAGTGGGACAGGTTTATGACGGAATTTTATATCGTGCTGATGCTTTGGCGTCCGCTAATAGCGACTGAACTGGCTACCTCCATGTTCTGAAACGGGGTCGGTATCGGCGCGGTGTTTCCAAGACCAGCATGGGTGTAGCGGGGAGGATAGCATTGGCCAGCTTCCCCGCTGGGAGATTAAAGGCCGAAGGTTACCAGCCCCTGATCGTCGATCTTCCAAGCTGCGTTCCAAGCGATTTCCCAAGCGTGATCGTCAGGGTCCGCGACATAACCGCGGAAGCCACTGTGGGGTGGTGCATCTGCTGGACGAAGGAGGGTGCCGCCAGCCTCAATCAGCCGATCCATGAGAGGTTGGACATCTCCCATGGCGGGGACGTTGTGGCCCAGCGAAACCGCAGCGGGGCGAAGCGAACCTGCGCGGTTCATATCCGCTTCCAAGGCACCAAGTGAAAAGATGCCGAGCATAAAGCCGTTCATCTGGTAAAATACGATCTCGTCATTTTCGAAGATGGGCGTCCAGCCAAAGCCTTCGACATAAAACTTTTTAGACCGGGTGAGATCGACGCTTCCAAGTGTCACGACGGAAATCTGTTGTTGCATGTTCAAGACCTCATTGTTCGCCACCGCACAATGCGATGGCGTTAAAGGTCATGGGACTCGACGTAGCAACGAAGGCCAGGACCCGCTTATGCGGGGATCGGGCTAACCGCTCCGACCTCTCCTTTTTAGACCAAACCACCATAGCAGTTCGAAGCGCGACAACAAGGTCAAGGTCGGTTTCGACCTGACGGCTATATATCCGCTTTCTCAAACTGAGCCGCTAGTAAGGGCTTCCTGTTGTTTCAGTGCTCCAAAGCTCCGTCTTACTGCCGTCGACTTTCCTCCGGTGCATACGATGCGATTGCCCACCCGCGCTTGCGCGCAAAGGCGCGAAGCCAATAAATCAAATTGAACGCCAATATCCCCGGTGCGAAACGCGCGGCAAGGTGCCATTCCGGATAGACATGCGCCACCATCTGCCAAGTGACCAGTAGGGCGAAAAGGCCGAGCACCGCCCACATCACCATCGAAACATAAATGTTGGGTCGTGACATCGTAGGAAGATCCTTCACGATAGCTTTCGCGCGTCGATAGGAGCAACGAAAGGTGGCCGCATCGGGGCAGATTTATTGATGGCCGGGCTTAAAAGGATTAATGACCCGACTGCCGGCCTACGCATCCAGTGTCCGCTTCTGGCGAGAAGTATGGGCCATAGTTTTGACCGAGAAAGGGGTGGAAAGCGGGCAGTCCGGTATTAGCGTCATCTTCGTAGGATCGAGGACTAGGCCGCTCCACCATGGGTATGCTCCACCACGTTTCACTAGGCGTCGCTGATATTGAACGAGCGATGGAAATGTACGACGCGATTCTCGCGCCGCTGGGTTACGTTCGGGTGTGGAGCGACCTCCGGCCCGGAGAGTTGGATCAGGCTGTGGGTTATGGCTTGCCTAACGAAGGCGACGAGCTTTCGCTGAAATTCCGACCAAGTTCCGTCCGAGTTTCAGAAGGGTTTCACCTCGCCTTCACTGCCCCAGATAACTCAGCCGTCGATGCATTTTATGCGGCGGCAATTCGCACCGGCGCAAAAGACAACGGAGTACCAGGCTACCGCCTAAACTACGGACCCAATTACTACGCGGCCTTCATAGTCGATCTCGATGGCTACCATCTTGAAGCCGTTGCAAACTCTGACGTCCGAGCCTGACGTTGCAAGTTATTCCCCGACAGGCTCACCGACAGGCTCACCGACAGGGATCAGTCGCCGGGGTGATTAACGCCTAGATGCAAGCGCCAGAGCAGCGCCAAAGGCCATGCCCGCGATTGCCCACACAACAGCGTGCCCGCCATTCGCCATCGAGTTGTAGACGAAGGCGAACGCGGCAAAGACGACGGTCGCGATGACGATCTTCAATAGTCGGGACACTGCTTCCTCCTATTTTTTACGGCAGGTGGTATGGGCGGCTCCTCTCAGCCATCCTGCACCGCAGGCTATAGGCAGGCAATGTTGGTAGCCAGCAGTATCGAAGCCTGCGGCTCGAGTTCCAAATCATTTCCCCTGATCACCAGCAGTTCTAGCGACTCGACCTGGCATCGGTTCAACCGGCAGGATGGGGGGCGTGGTTTTCAGCCTGTCGGCTTTCGGGCATGTTCGTCGATAAGCCGACACTTTGAGGTCGAGTTGCGATATGTATAGAGTGAAGAGCGCTAGCCCGGACAACGCCGCCAGCCTGATAGCGGTTTGGCGGAAGACGTGGCCAACGACTTATGCCAGCACGCTTGGCGAGCATGCCGTCAAAGCCATGCTTGACGATCTGGATCGCAACGGAGTTGCCACCCTTCTTCCCGAGGTCGGCGCACAAGCTCTGTGCCTCCTGAACAGGGACAAAGTTGTCGGAACCGCGATCCATTCTTTCGGTCGGCCTGTAGTCTACCTCTGGGGCATGTACGTAGTTCCACAACATCAGCGCTTGGGTGCTGGCACAGCACTCTTCCGATGCGTTCAAGCGGCGGCGGGCGAGAAGTCCATCGAAGTGCGAGTTGTGCAATCAAGTCGGCAAGCAAGTCGCTTCTATCGAAAACTCGGGTTTACCGCCGTGAGAGAAGAAGTGACCGAGATCATGCCGAACGTTGAAGCTGTTTGCGTCACCATGCGGCACGGCGCATGAGCCGTTTCCCTCAGCATCAAGGGGGGTGGGAAGGCGACAGTCCGCTCTGGAAGCGCCATGGCCAAACCAGCCCTAAGAGCCAGTCGAATTCTGTCCTAGCCAGCTTAGCGAGACACGAGCCTGACTTTTGCACCGTGCAGGTTATTGGAATGCAGGAGCCGAAAATCAGTGCACAGATCTTAATTTTCGCACCATGAAGCTGATCGAACTCTGATCGACAGGAGGCGCTTAAGGGCATACTGGCTGGCTAGGTCTGGAGGGGCAATGTCTCATTGGTACGTTGCAATCGGTGCATCTGGCGCAGATGGTCTGAATGATATCAAGGACGTGCTGCGTAATCTCCCGGCCCCTCTCAACGCGGTTGTCTTGATCGTGCTGCATCGGCTTTGGAAGGGTCAAAGCAAACTGGTTGAAGTCCTTGGAAGAGCCTCTCAAATGCCGGTCAAAATAGCTCGGGATGGGGAGAAATTCGAGGTTGGAACCGTTTATGTGGGGGAGCCGGCCGATCACCTTACACTTGCCCAGAACAGCTTTGGCCTGCTGCCTCGGGCAGAGCTGGGAGGGCTTCTACGGTTCCGTTTCGCCCTGAGTGCAACAGCAATGATGGTAGGCTCTGCTATCGCGCCCATGCTTTTTGGAGGGATGGGGCCAGCTGCAACGATCTTGCTGGCAGGTGGCACCATCACACTGATTGGTGGATGGGGTTTCTTCTTCTCACCCAAGCTGGTTTCGCCTCCTTCAGCAGGATGAAGGTTGTTCCGAAATGAACAGGACGCGCTTCCATGCCCAGCGACTGCTTTCGGGCAGTAACATTAGTGCTGCTAACGGCTGATATGGGGTCGACAACTGCCTATCGGCAAAGCGCCCCATTTCTGACGTTCAGGCCGAGTGCCCAAAAGCTGCCGTTTGAGCTTTGGCTACCACTGCCTCGAACGCGATGTCTCAGTAGGCCGCCTCTAATTCATGAGGGTTCCGACGGCATCTTCGAGCGATTTCGATGTAAACGGCTTGGCGAGTACCCGCGTCCGTTCGTCGAGGTCACTCTGCCCGAGGACAGCCTTTTCAGCGTAGCCGGTTATAAAAAGCACTGGCAGCGTCGGGGCCTTTGAGCGGATTGCATCGGCCAGCTGTCTGCCATTCATGCCGTTCGGCAGACCGACATCGGTCACTAGCATCTTAATACCTGCTTCGCGCTCAAAGACCCGAAGGGCCGATGGACCATCGTGCGCTTCAAACACGTGATAGCCCAATTCAATCAGTTGCTCGGCCACTGCCATACGAACAAGGCTTTCGTCGTCAACCAACAATACCGTCGCATTATGCTCGTGTAGACCAACCGTTGTCGCCGCCACCTCCGGTTCTACCGCAATCTGTTTTCCAACAAAGCGCGGCAGGTAGAGCATGACCTTTGTCCCTGCGCCCAGATCTGACTCGATCTTGACCGTGCCGCCTGATTGCCCAGCAAAACCATAGACCATGCTCAGCCCAAGCCCCGTGCCGCGACCGATTGGCTTGGTTGTGAAGAACGGGTCGAACGCACGTGCGACGATATCTGGGCTCATACCTGTGCCGGTATCAGCAACCGTTAAGCAGACATAATCGCTCTCACGCAGGCCCAGTTCTCGTACACTGTGATTGTCAGCGGCAACATTGACACCAGAGATTTTGATAGAGCCTCCATCGGGCATGGCGTCACGCGCATTGATGCAGAGATTCAAGAGCGCGTTTTCAAGCTGGCTGACGTCGATGTAAGTCAGCCAAAGGTTGAGGTCCATTTCGGTTTTAATCGACACAGCGGGACCCACGCTGCGCGTAATCAGTTCGATCATGCCGTCTACCAGCGTCACCAGATTGGTGGGCTTGGGGTCGAGGGTCTGGCGCCGCGAAAACGCCAGCATGCGCTGGGTGATCCCGGCAGCTCGCTTCACGGCATCTGCGGCACCGGTTATATATCGCGGTATTTCGTCAATGCGTCCTTGCTCCAGGCGTCGCGCCATCAGTTCAAGACTGCCGCCAACCCCTGCCAGAATATTGTTGAAGTCGTGGGCGAGCCCGCCCGTCAGTTGGCCAACCGCTTCCATCTTCTGCGCTTGGCGAAGGCTCTCCTCCGCTGCCATGAGATCTGCAGTTCGCTCAGCCACCATCTTTTCGAGGTTGCGATTGAGTTCTGCTAATTCCGCAATCGCCCCGACGCGCTCGATATGGGACCATGACCGCTCAGTCACAGCCATCAGCAGCGACAATTCGCGATCAGTCCAGCGCCGCGGGGCCCGGTCATGGATAGCCATTAAAGCCGTCAACTTACTGTTCTTGACTAACGGCATGCAGATCGTTGCCCTGATGCCGATAGCCTGGAAAGTCGCTGCCTCGTGGGGCGCGATATCGACTTCGTTATCGTTTATCACCAACGGCTTCCCGGCGTTCAACCGCTCCACTGCCATCCTACCGAAGTCGGCGAGGCTGTAATGGCCAACAATCGTCGACCCATCGGCTGACCAATCGCCGCGAATGGTGAAGCCGTCGCCGTCCACATCCATGTCGGCATAGGCGCAACTCGTGACACCCAGATATTGGCCGACAAGCTTGGTGGTAATTTCCAGAACCGCGTTTGCATCTGTCAGGGTAATGGTCGCCTGCCCAAGCGAGTCGAGAAAGCGCAACCGCTCTTCGCTGCGCCGGAGCAGAACTTCCGCCCGTGCCCGCTCTACCGCATCCCACGTTCGCTCCAGCGTTTCTTCAGCAAGCGCTATATCTTCGGCCGACCACGGGCGTGGCGCATGATGATGAAGATAAAGCATAGCGCGAAAGACGCCGAAGCGGTGAAGCGGCACAGCTAAAACGGAGCGAGTGGAAATCGCCGCAAAGGCTTCTGTTCCGGGTCCGATGCGCGGATCAGTTTTGACGTCATCGACAGTCATGGTTTGTCGGGCGCGCAGCTCGGCAATGATCGCCGGCCCAAACGCTTCCATCCTGTGCGTTCCGGCAACAGTGCCAATCGTCCCGTCCGTCCAGTCGCGTTCGACTGTCACGAATTGTCCGGAAGTGTCTACGTCGCCATAACCAACCCGTGCCACGCCTAGCCTCTGTCCCAGCAGCATGGATGCGCTATACATGGCCGCGGCCGGTTCACTGACGGTCCTTAGTTCGCGGTCCAGCGATAAGCGATAGTCGGTGAGCCTGCGCGCACTGACCTGCGCGGTCGTTTCGACGCAAGAACATATCATGCCTTTGACCGCACCTGCGTCGTCAAAGGCCGGTGAATAGGAGAACGTATACCAGGTGTCTTCAGGCGCTCCATTGCGCTCCATCACCAGATGCATATTCTCCATCCAGCTGGCTTCGCCCGAAAGTGCCCGCTCCACTAACGGCCGGATATCCTGCCAGATTTCAGGCCAGACCGCTTTGAACGGTTGCCCGATAGCACGAGGATGTCGAGTGCCCAGGATCGGCGCATAGCTGTCGTTATAGATGAAGTTGAGGTCCTCCCCCCATGCGACGAACATGGGTTGGCGTGAGTTGAGCATGAGGTTAATCGTGGCTCTGAGGGACTGGGGCCAACCCTCTGCTGGCCCCAGCGCGGTGCCAGACCAATCAATCGATCTCGCCAGTGCCCCGCACTGCCCACCACCTATAATCAGACTCATTGGCACTCCAAGGAATCAAGCGCCGCGCGCCCCAAGGTAAAGCTTAGTTCTTCAGGAATACGACGGCGACAACACACTCAACGTTTCACCAGGCCTTCAGATGCTGGATTGGGCGCATTTTAGTGTAGCTCAAGCGCATTCGATCGGTGTGCGTTACTCAAATGGCTGCAGGGGCTCATTATAGGGGTCGACAGTGCGGCAAGTTACGGTCGTTTAGCGCCTCACGCGAGTTCCCGAAAGCTGTCTTCCATAGGTGAAAGCGTTATGGCCACAATTTGGGCGCTAATCGCATCATGCCCCACCGGGGTATTGCCCTATTGATACAACTCCACGAAAAGGAGCGAGAATTGTGGGGAGGATACCTTGCCTGTCGTACGTATCGAGCGGATCGTGAGTGGCTCAATCCTTGCATTTGCCGCCCCGGCCACCGACGGTCGCTATGCTTGTCATGAATTTGGGTCAAATATTGACCCTGCCCGTTTGAGCTCACTAGATGAGGTAGCTGACTTTTTGAAGGCAAACCCAAAATCTAGTGTCCGCATGAACCCAGGCTGGACGAGAATCTCGCGGAACCTGTACATTGATGGCGTTTTGCTGCGTTGAACTCGATGGCGCAGAAGCGCCCCATTCCCGTCATCCGGGACACTTCGGCGGCCTCCTAAAAGCTGCCGTCCATGAAGGAGTCAGAAGACGGCTCAAATGGGGTGGGTTGCGGACTGTCCGCTATCGAGAGGTTGCACTGATGAAGCGGACGCAACGTAGCTAAGGCTGCAGTTGACCTGCCGTCCTAGTTGCTACGCTCAATGGTCTTGACGCCCATACTATTCTTGATGGTGTCGCTTCACGCCAAGACGGCTCATCTTCTCGGTTAGGGTTCGCCGGGGAACGTCCAATGCCCGGCAGACTTCGACGATGGAGAAATCGCGACGGCGAAGCTCGTCCTCGATAACTTTGCGTTCGAATTGGGCGACGCGATCGGAAAGGCTCAGCTGCATGGCGCCATCGGCTCCCGCTCCCAGCAGAGCCCCCACCGTCTGGTCGCGGCGCGAAAGGCCCATGGCATATTTGTCGGCGACGGTCTTCAACTCTCTGACGTTCCCTGGCCAGCTGTAACTGAGGATCGCTTGCGCGTCCGCTGGATGCAGCGGCGTCGCGGGGCGACCGAAACGACGTTGTGCCGCTTCTAGGAAGTAGTGGAATAGCAGAAGCGCGTCCTCATCTCTTTCGCGAAGGGGCGGCACGACTATGGTGGCCGTGTTGAGCCGAAAGAACAAATCCGCCCTAAAATTCCCATTCTGAGACTCTTCCTGCAGATCTACCTTGGTCGCAGCGACGATCCGGATGTCCAAGGAAATTGCCTTGTTGGAGCCGACCCGCTCCACCGATCTTTCCTGGATCACCCGGAGCACCTTGGCTTGGGCCATCAACGGCATGCTTTCGATCTCATCCAGCAGAAGGGTACCCCCGTTGGCAAACTCGAACTTGCCGACGCGCACGCCGCTGCTGCCCGTGAAGGATCCTGCTTCATGCCCGAACAGTTCGCTCTCTATAAGCTCGGCTGGAATAGCGGCGCAGTTGACCGCCACGAAAGGTTTTTGCGAACGAGGTGAGAAGTCGTGGAGGCATCGTGCGATGACCTCCTTGCCGGTGCCAGTCTCGCCGAGTATCACCACGTCGGTGTCGATCGCGGCGATATCCAGTAGAAGGTTACGCAAATCGTCCATGACTTCGGATGAGCCGAGGAGGCGGGTGGCGAGTTGTTCCGCTCCTCCATCGAGTCGGCGTCGAAGGTCGACCAACTCGCGTCGCATTCGAGTCTGCCGAGCAGCTCGCTCTATCACTTCCACGAGTTGTTCGGGCTCGTACGGCTTCTGCAGGAAATCGAACGCGCCCTCGCGCATGGCTCTGACCGCCATGGGCACGTCCCCGTGGCCGGTGATCAGGATCACGGAAATGCTCGG
>Ga0126314_10001958_pt1 | contig 10166 bp, 6 predicted proteins | sample Plot105B_FD_92535 | JGI IMG/M metagenome (GOLD analysis project Ga0126314, IMG submission 92535) | Serpentine soil microbial communities from UC McLaughlin Reserve, CA, USA - Plot105B | ecosystem: Environmental > Terrestrial > Soil > Grasslands | place: USA: UC McLaughlin Reserve, Lake County... | reverse complement strand
TTGCGCCAGGGAGCAGAGGATCCCCTCTCATCGGCGCGTCTCGCCAGGACACGAAAGTGGATAACGCACTAAAAGGCAGGGTGGCCGTAGTCACCGGCGCCTCGAGTGGCATCGGGGAGGCGACGGCGCGGGAGCTGGCGTCACGCGGTGCCGCCGTGGTGATAGCCGCGCGCGATGCGGAGAGCTTGGAGAAGCTGGAACGCGAGATCTCCGCCTCCGGCGGCAGGGCGCTCGCCGTGAAGACCGACATCTCCGACGCGGACTCCGTTGCGGCGATGGTGAGAGAAGCCGTCCAGGCATTCGGTTCAATCGACATCCTCGTCAACAACGCGGGGCTCGGGCTCTCGGGCCGCGTCGCCGAGCTCCGCCCTGAGGACCTGCGCTACGTCTTCGAGGTAAACACCGTAGGTCCCCTCGTCTGCACCCAAGCGATGTTGCCGTACATGGGGCGCGGCGGGCGCATCATCAACGTCTCCTCAGTCGTGGGCAAGCGTTCGGTCCCGAAGGTCGGGGGCTACTGCGCCACCAAGTTCGCCCTGAACGCGCTCTCGGACGCCCTGCGCGTCGAGATCGCCGATAGGGGCATCACCGTCACCAGTGTCTACCCCGGCACTACCCGCACCGCCTTCCGGGATAACTCGCGCCGCACGAAGGACGAGAGGCGCGGCTGGCGTCCAAAAGGAGTGAAGCCCGAGAAGGTGGCCAGAAGGATTGCGGACACGGCCGAGGAGGGCCCACGCGACGTATACGTGACCCTCCTGGACAGGATCTACATCGCGGTGACGATGCTCCTCCCCGGCCTCACCGACCGCGCGCTACGCGCGTGGGCGAGAGATTAGATCCGCGGGATGGGATTCGAAGAGAGAGTGCGCTGGTGAGGCTCAGGCGCTACCGCGAGCAGGCGAACCTCTCGCTGGGCCTCATGCGAGAGGTGGAAGATGCGGCCCACAAGTTCTCCCGGCGGCTCTTCGGAGGACTGGATCTCGTAGCGGCGCTCGTGCGGGAGGTCGGTTTCGCGGTCGAGGTCGCGCGAGACGGGAGACCTTCGTATTCCGAGTGACTGCTGGCCCCGGCGCGGGGGCCGGGGTGGCGTTCGGGCTGGTCGAGGGAGCAGCGGTGGAGACCGACGAGGACCTCATGCACGAGGATCTCAGCTGCTACACCTCGACCCGTCTGGCTACTCGTGCTGCATACTCGGCCTCCCGGACGCCGCCAGCGAGGGACACTGTCAGGTCTTCGCCGTCTACCGCGACGGCGTCTGGAGGACCAAAGGCGTTCTCGTAGGGAAGGCACGTGGCAGCGTGGACGATCCCGAGGAGGTTATCAACGGCTTCTGTCTGAGGATCTTCGGGAGGCTCATAACCCTCGCGGTGCCCACGGATGGCGCGGAACGGCGCTGGGTCGAGGATCCGTACTCCCTGAAGAATCTGACGGGAGGGAAAGATTCTTGACCGACACGCGCTGGTTTCGCTAACCCTCGAACTTCTGCATGGAGAGGATGGCGAAGTTCGAGGGCTGTCTCCTGGGGTGGGTCGGTGGTCGAGGAGGTTGAGGTGGACCAGTTCCTCGAAAGCCTCCGCTATCTCGGCGTCGGAGCAGTCCTTGAGGGTATTTTGGAGTCTCGGCGGTTAATCTCGCCGTGCCCGAGGAAAGAACAGACGCCCGCATACGGGACGCGGGTGGTGGGGGAGAGGGAGAGGTCCCAGACCTCAAGCTAGTACCAGAAGTCGCCGATCCCGACGTCCTTCTCACGGCGCCTCGGGCACGCGTCGCGCAGCAGTGCTACCTCGGGGAGATCCGCTCCCACTAAAGGATGGTGCGGACCGTCTCGCCGACGCCTGGGGTGTGTATCTTGTGGTTCGGGGCGAGCCGGAAAGCCAGGTCGCTGATGCGGCGCTTGGAGCCGTGAATAAGGATGATCTGGCGCGGGCTGAGCCTCTCCGTTATGCCGAGCAGCTCGTCCTGGGTGCAGTGCGCCGCGAAGCTAACCCGCTCGACTTGCCACTCCTCCTTTTCCCCGGCGGCGCGATGGGTGCCGTAGGAAGAGGCGGCGTTGGAGGGGAGGATCACGGCGTTCTCCGCATTCTGCTCGAGCCTCCTGCGGTAAAACGCGCTCGCCCCACCCTGCATGGTGACCGGCGAGGCGATTATGGCGCAAGGGTTGGAGAGGATCCGCTCACGCGCCTTGTCGTCGTTGGCGACCGCCCGGATGTTCTCTGAGAAGAATAGCTCCCGCGGGTCGGTGTGCTGCAGGTAGGGCTTCATGTACCCTAGCTGCTCCGCGTAGAGCCTCTCCGAGGTCGTCACCACCGAGCCGTCCAAGTAGATAAAGACGTTCTTATCGAGGCCGTACTCCCTGCCGTAGTGCTTGAGGCCGAGGATGATCTCCTGCGCCTGACCGAGGGCGTAGGTCGGTATAAGGACGCTTCCCTCGCGCTCCAGGGTCGTCTCGTTTATGACCTCGACCATCTTCTTTATGGAGTCGGAGAAGGGCTGGGGCTTCTGGTCCGCTAGAGTGGCCTCCATGATGAGGAGGTCGATGTCGTGAACCTCGGGCAGGCGGGCCGAAGGGATCGAGAAGTGGTCCTCCATGCAGATGTCGCCGGTGTGGAAGACGGTCGCCGGCTCCGAGTTAATGAGCACGCTTGCGGCACCCAGGATGTGTCCGCTCTCGGTGAGCGTCACCCTCGCGTCACCTACCGCTATGGGCTCGCCGAACGGGACGGGGACGAGCCTCTTTTTCACCTCGTGGATCGGGGCCCCGCCCGCGACGCCGCCGCCCATCGCTGCATGGTCGTTGAGCGCGCTGACGATGAGCTTGGCCGACGGCGGTGTGCAGTAGATCGGCACCTCGGGCCGGTCGCGCACGAGCAGTGGCAGCGCTCCGCAGTGGTCCAGGTGCGCGTGGGTTACGACTGCCGCGTCGAGCCTGTCGAGCTTCCCGAAGTTCGGCGCCACCGGCCCCCGGCCGTCGGGCTTGATGCCGGCGTCTACCAGCACTCTCGTCGCGCCGAAGTCCAGCAGATGGCTGCTGCCGCCGATCTCCCCGGCCCCGCCGAGGGCGCGGAAAGAGAGCGTCGGCCTGGGCCTGGCGTAGACTTCGATCCTGGATGTGGCGGTGCCTTCCGCCCGATGGGGCGCGTTAGCTAAAGACGACTCCGAATCTTCGGCGTCCTCTGCAGCGGGCTCGGAACCGGAGGTTGAGCCAGACCTGTGAGGCTCCCGCAGGCCGTTGTGCGCCGCCAACACCCTGCCCATGAACTCGAGCAGTCGCGCGGTCTGGGCCGTGCTATCTATGGAGGCGGGGAGCGCGCCGACCTCGTTCTTGACGGCCCTTACCAGGAGATCCCCGAAGCCCCTGTCGGTGAACCGGGCGTTCTGCAGGGCGTCTTGGATGCGGTCCCGCTCGGCCATCACCCGGCCGAGTTCCTCGTGCAGCTCCTCGACGCGCTCGGCAGCCCTAGAGTAGGCCGTGCGCTCGCCCTCAAGCGCCCGCTCCAGCTGAGCGCCGCGCTTCTCCAGCTCGACGATGCGCTCGTCGAGCTGGCCGCGCACGTCCAGGGCCGAAGACGCGCGCTCCTCCGCCCTCCTCACCAACTCCGAGGCGCCCTCGCGCTCGCCGGTAAGGACCTCGACCTCCTCGGCCAGCGCCGAGGCGCGCTCCCTGGCGGCCCGCGAGGCGAACGAGAGCTGCTCGTTCTCCTGCTTGAGGCGCTCCAGCTCGGTCTCGAGCTCGCGGACGTGGGCATCCTCGGAGGCCCGCTTCTCGGCCTGCTGGTGCTCCTCCCGCCATGCCTCTATGAGGGTCGTGACGACCTCTTCGTCTGGCTCCTCCTCGTCGCTGAGGGTGGCTAGGAGCAAGCCCTCGGTGGTGTGCGACCCGGAGAGGTCCTCCAGTCTCTCCGGCGAGAAGCCTTCGAGGGCTTCGAAGGTCTCGGGCGGGATCTGCTCCTGCACGGCAGTGCGGAAAGCGTCCCAGGCGACGGGATCTTGCATGATTCGGCGCGCCACGCCTTTGAGCAACGCGGCGCCGGCTCCCGACTTGCGGGTCAGGGCGTCGGCCTGGATGCCTCGGGGGAGGAGCACCTCCTCGAGTCCAGGCACACTCTTGCAGAGCTCCGCCAGCGCGCGGCGGGTATCCAGGCGAGCCAGACGTCTCCTGACCAGCTCCTCCGGCAGGTCTTTGGGCGGTAGTCGTTCGGGTAGGGACTCGTCGGAGACTCTGGTCTCAGTTCCTCCGTCTTTGGGTATGGGATCTGACATGAGGTCTCCCTCCGCGAATACGAGCGTCGTACGGCGTCTTCATACGCCCGTGATTCTATCATGGCGCTTCGGGAGCCCCGTCGCCGGGCTTCTATCGCGGACGGCTCTCGTATAAACTCGGGACGTGTCAGGAGCGGAGGAAGCCGTGATGATCCGGGCGTATTCCCCCGGCAGGTACCCCATCCTCGTGGTCGAGCTCACGGGCGGCGGGCTACGTACCATCTACTTCGAGACCGGCTACGAGCTCGAGAGAGCGAAGGAGGTCGAGGAAGGCTGGCTCAGGGAAAACGCCATAGGCCGCCACAGCTTCGTCGAGGTGAGCCCTCCACGGGAGATGCCCATCTCATCGCTCAACGATTACGTAGACTGGGAGCTTCTAGGGGAGGCCTAAGGAGCGCCGTAGACCCCGGGCGGGGTCTAGCTAATTGTTCTGCTTGCCTTCTCCACCATCTTTTGCGCGGTTGCCCTTATCTCCTCCACCACTTTTCTGCTGCATACCTTGCTGCATACCTTGCTGCATACCTTCTCTCACCTGTTCCTGCAGGTTCGGTGTGGCGTTCTCCTTGAGAGCTGGCGAGGCGGTAGAGGGTTCGGGCGGGGGTCCGCCGCTGTAGTAGATGGTCACTGTGGCGCCCGGTTCGAGCAGCGTGCCTGCCCCCGGTTCTGTCGAGAGGGCGGTGCCTTCGGGCGCGTTGTTCTCGACCTTTACCAAGGTGTAGTAGAAACCGGCGTCTGCGACGCTCTGCTGGGCCGTGGCCAGGTCCAGGCCGAAGACGTCGGGGACCTCGACCTGCTCGGGGCCCAGGCTCACGGTAACGTTCACCGAGCTGCCGGGCTCGATGCTCTTCCCCTGGGCTGGGTCCTGGTAGAAGATCTGGCCATCCGCCACGTCGCTGCTGTAGTCCTCGTTCACCGTGCCGAGCTCCAGCTCGTAGTCCGCGAGTATCCCGGCCGCCTGGTCCGCGGTGTTCCCGTAGACACTCGGGACCTTCACCGTGGCGGGCCCGGTCCCGACGGTTATCGTCACCTGGGAGCCAGTCTCCACCGAAGTCCCGCCCTGCGGGTCCTGGGCGGTCACCAGGCCTTCGTCGTCGAAAGAGCTCTCCCTCTCCTGCACGGCGACCTTGAAACCCTCTCCTTCGAGAGCCTGCTGCGCAGCCCCACGGCCCTGTCCCACCACGTCCGGCACGTTGGCCACCTGGGTCCCGACGACGGTGACCGAGATGGTCGCGCCCTTCTTGGCCTTGCCGTTCTCCGGCTGCTGGCTCAGGATCGTATCTATCGGCTCCTTACCTTGGACCTCTTTATCGACGTCGATCTCGAAGTCGTTCCCGACCTCTTTTTCGGCCTCATCGAGGGTCATGCCCCTCAGGTCCGGGACGGCAATCTGGGCGACCTGCGCCTCCTGATTGTCTCGCAGGAGGGTGTAGCCGAACCAGGCGAGTGGGATCAGGAGGAGCAGCGTCAGGACGACTAGGACCTCGGGCCAGCCTTTGCGGCGTTTCCCGTTCCTGCGCCCCCCGGACGGCGGGCTGACGCGGGTGGGCGCGACCTCCGGCATGGGCCGGGTCGCCATCATCTTGGTCGTGGCGTCCGCAGGCTCAAAGCCGGCGGCGACGCGCTCGAGATCCTCGATGAGCTCGGCGTCGCTCGCGTAGCGGTCCTCGGGGTTCTTGGCGAGCAGCCGGCACGTTATGGCGTTTATCCCGGCTGGGATCGAGGGGTCTACCTCCTTCGGCTGGTGAAGGTGCCCGTTGACGTGCTTCATCGCGATCCCTAAAGGCGTCTCCGCATCGTAGGGCAGGTCCCCGGTGAGCATCTCGTAGAGGACGACGCCCAGAGAGTAGAGGTCGCTGGCCGGTCCAACGGGTTCGCCCATCGCCTGCTCGGGCGAGATGTAGTGGGCGGTCCCCAGGATGGAGCCTGTACGGGTCATGGTGGAGGAAGATGCGGCCCGGGCGATGCCGAAGTCCGTCACCTTCACGTCCCCCGACTCGGTAATGAGGATGTTGTGCGGCTTTATGTCGCGGTGGATCACACCGCGCTCGTGGGCGGCGCAGAGGGCCTCGGCGATCTGGAGCGCCACGGCCGCGGCGGTGCGGACCGGGAAGGCTCCCTTGCTCATGATCCTGTCCTTGAGGGTGCCACCCGGCAGGTATTCCATCGCTATGTAGTACGTCCCGTCCATGGAGATACCCCGGTCGAAGATGGAGACGATGTTCGGGTGGGAGAGGGCGGCGGCGCTCTGCGCTTCGCGCTTGAAGCGCTCGACGAACTCCTCGTCGCTCGCGTACCGGGTGCTCATGACCTTGAGAGCGACATCCCTGTCGAGGATGTTGTCGTGCGCCAGGTAGACGTCGGCCATCCCCCCGCTGCCCAGGGGCTTGACCAAGCGGTAGCGATTGTCTACAAGCTGCTGCATGATCTTGGCATTATAGCTTTATCCTGTCCCGCCCTTCAGGTACGCCTCCATAACCTGGTGGGCGATGGGGAGGGCGGCCAGGTCGCCGCGCCCCCCGTTCTCGACCATCGCGCAGATGGCTATCTTGGGGTAGTCGGCGGGGGCGAAGGTGATCCACCACGAGTGCGGGGCCTGGGCAGTCTCGGCGGTTCCGGTCTTCCCGGCGACCTTGACCCCGGAGATCTGGGCCCCCGTGAGCCCGCCCTCGGTTACGACCTTCTGCATCATCTCGTTGAGGGTCTGAGCCGTGCTCGCGGGGAGTGCGTCGTGGCGGACGCTGGGGGTCGGTCGGTCGAGGATAAGGCCGTCGGGGGAGCGGATCTCGCGCACCAGGCGCGGCTCCATCATCTTCCCGTCGTTGGCGATGGTCGCGGCGACGAGGGCCATCTCGAAGGCGTTAGAGCTCGTTGGTCCCTGGCCGAAGGAGTTCTGCGCCAGCGTCCCCTGGGTCCACTCGGAGGGCGGCGTGCCGAGGTTGCTCGCGCTTACGGGGAGCGGGAAGTCGTCGTAGGAGTCCCCGAAGCCGAAATCGTAGGCCATCTGCGCCAGGGCCTGCGGCCCGACTATCTCGACCCCGATCTTGGCGAAGATGGCGTTTATGGAGAAGACGAGCGCCTGGGTGAAGGTCACCCGCCCGTACACGTGGCCTTTAAAGTTGACCACGGTGTAGCCCGGGAGGTTGTAGGTCCCGCTGTCGAAGAAAATGTGTGAGGGGCTCAAGCCCTTCTCCAGCGCCGCTCCAGCCGTTATTACCTTGAAGGTCGAGCCCGGCGGGAAGAGCGACTGGGTCGCCCGATCTACGAGGGGCGCGTCCGGGTCCCTGACCAGCTCAGGGAAGGTTTGGTCTATGTTGTTGGGGTCGAAGGATGGGGAGGAGGCGAGCGCCAGGATCTCGCCGTTGTTGGGGTCCACGGCTACGACGGCGCCCTTGCCCGTGTCGCTCGCGGCGAGCCCCTCGTAGGCGACACGCTGCAGCTCCGGGTCGAGCGTCAAGACCACGTTGTTGCCCGGCGTGGGGCCGCCGCTCATCTGGTTGATCAGGCCGTCGAGGGTGGCCGGCTCCGCCGTCCCGGAGAGGTTAGAGTTCTCCCCGATCTCTATGCCCGTGGCCCCGTACTTGGTGCTCCAGTAGCCTACGACGTTCGCGAACGCCGCCCCCTCGGGGTAGATGCGGTCGTAGACCGAGCCGCTCGGCGTCTTGTGGCGATCGCTCTCGGCCAGCACCGTCTCGCCGTCGTTGGCCAGGATGAGGCCGCGCGGCGTCGAGATCGCCCTCTGGGTCTGGAGCCCGTTCTGGGGATTGTTGGCCAGCGACTCCCTCGCGTAGACTTGCCAGTAGGCCAGCATCCACACCAAAGCTACGAACCCTCCGACGAAGAGATAGAAGGTCCGCCGGACGTGCGCGTTCACGCGCCGCCCTCGTAGAGGGGCTGCTCGGCCTCGCGCCTCCCGGCCTTCTCGGAGATCACTAGGAGCAGGGCGGTCAGGATGAAGTTGCCCACCACCGAGGAGCCGCCGTAGGAGATGAAGGGAAGGGTAATGCCGGTGAGCGGTATCGCCTTCGTCACCCCGCCGACGATGATAAGGGTCTGGAGGGCGAACAGGGCCGTCAGCCCGAACGCGAGGAGCTTCGACGATTCGTCCTCGGCGAGCAGCGAGATCTTGATCCCCCTGTACACGAAGGCCAAAAACGCCAGCAGCACCGCCGTCGCCCCGAGTAACCCCAGCTCGCTGGCTATTGCGGAGAAGATGAAGTCGGTCTCGACCTCCGGGATGGTCTGGGAGAAGCCTGCGCCCAGGCCCGTCCCCGTAAGACCGCCGTCGGCGATGTTGAAGATACTCTGGAGGATCTGGAACCCGGTCCCGTCTGGGTCTGCCCACGGGTCGAGCCAGCTCTTCACCCTGAGCTGCACGTGGCTAAAGAGAAAGTACGTCGCGAGCGAGCCGACGGAGAAGAGGAGCCCGCCGAGTAGCACGTAGGCGATGCGGCCTGTCGCCGCGTAGAGCATGAGCAGCGGGACGGCGAAGAAGAGGAGGCTGCTCCCCAAGTCCTTCTCGAAGACCAGGAGCCCAAGGGAAGCAGCCCACACGAGGGCCACGGGTCCGAAGTATTTGAGCGCCGGGATCTGTACGCCTAGGAAGCTGCGGCTCGTCGCCGTCAGGACGTCGCGTTTCTCGGCCAGGTACCCGGCGAAGAAGATTATGAGGGCGATGCGAGCGAACTCCGAAGGCTGGAAGCTCACCGGGCCGGCGGCGAACCAGAGCCGCGCCCCGTTGACCTCGTAGCCGAAGGGGGTAAACGTCGAGGCGATAAGAGCGACCGCCCCGAGGGCGAAGAGGTACTTGTAGTCGAAGAGGCGATGATAGTTGCGGAAGAAGAGCACAATCAAGAACATTGCCCCGCTCCCGACCAGGATCCAGATCGCCTGAGTCGTCGCCAGGTTCTCGGCGCCCTCTAGGTCGTAGGTGAGGCGGAAGATCATGACGAGCCCGATGCCGGTGAGCAGGGTCACTATCGGTAGGAGCAAGACATCCGAGTGCGGCAAGAGGAGCCTAACGCCGAGGTAGAGCGCGAAGAGCGTCCCGGCGTAGTAGGCACCGTAGATCAGGGGCGGGCTCGCCGCCCCCTGCGCGAAGATCAGGGTCGCGAACCCCAGGGAGGTTATCAGCAGGGCGAGAATCATCGGGCTGGTGACGCGCTGGGTCATGCTACTTGCCAAGATCTTGGAGGAGGGGCTCGATCTCCGCCTGGGTGTAGAGGGTGTGGTTCTCTATCGGACCCCGGTAGGGCGTCTTGACCTCCGAGGCCTGGACGCCTGTCCTGCGCCACTCCTGGTTGAGCTTGACGCCTAGAGGCTCGTAGGGGAGCCCCTGGTACGCCACGACCTCGCCTTCGTCGAGGCCGAGGAAGTACCGGCTCGAGCCCCACAGATATGCCGGCGTCAGGGCGACGACGACGATCAACACCGCCGCCAGACCCCGCACGAACCTCCCGAACCCACCCCTCTTGCGCTTCTCACGCGCTACCTTGGGGCGGCGTCTCGAGACGCCGCCCGTGGCCTCACCCCGGCGCTCGCCTCTCGGGGGCCGCTGCGTGGACGGACGGCTGGTGGCCTGGCTCCCGCCCTGGTCCCCGGACCGCGAGACGGCTGGCATCTCGCGGGTGTCGCCGGAGTGCTCCTCACGCGAGGTCTCTTGCTTCACGTCCACCACCACTACGGTGACGTTGTCCGAGCCGCCGGCGTCGAGAGCCGCGGAGACCAGGTTGCGCGCCGGGGTCTCGGGGTCGCCGGGGGAGTCCGCTAGGATCTCGCCTATCCTCGTCTCCGGGACCATGTCAGAGAGGCCGTCGGAGCACAGGAGGAGGCGGTCCCCCGCCTCCACGGGCAGGACCATGGTGTCCACCTCGACCTCCTCGTCCGCCCCAAGGGCGCGGGTGATG
>Ga0126314_10001957_pt1 | contig 10169 bp, 6 predicted proteins | sample Plot105B_FD_92535 | JGI IMG/M metagenome (GOLD analysis project Ga0126314, IMG submission 92535) | Serpentine soil microbial communities from UC McLaughlin Reserve, CA, USA - Plot105B | ecosystem: Environmental > Terrestrial > Soil > Grasslands | place: USA: UC McLaughlin Reserve, Lake County... | reverse complement strand
TTGCCTTGACCGGACACTCGGACGCAGTCCGCTCCGTTGCCTTCAGCCCCGATGGGCAGTTCCTCCTCAGCGGCGCTGCCGACCATACAGTCAGAGGGTGGGACACGCGTGCTGGTCGATCGGTAGGCGCACTCGCCGGACACCAAGGCGAGGTCCGCTCCGTCGTCTTCAGCCCTGACGGTGAACTTGTCGCCAGCGGCGGCTTCGATAAGACTATTAGGGTATGGAAGCTCCCCAAGGGAGAACCCTTCCACCGCTTTAACCATCCCGAGTGGGTTTTCTGCGTGGCCATCAGCTCAGACAGTAGGCTCCTCGCCGGTGGGGGCGCTGATGCGAAGATCGGGCTGTGGAGCCTGGAGACCGGCGAGGAGCTCAGCACCCTCGTCGGCCACTCCCACTGGGTCCTGGCTCTAACGTTCAGTCCCGACGGCCGGTCCCTCGTCAGCGGCGGCGCCGACGGGACGGTCAGGGTGTGGGACATGAGAACTGGCAAACCACTCCACACCTTCGAGCACCCGCACTGGATGACTTCCGTGGCCTTCGACCCCGGCGGGGACCTCATCGCCAGTGGCGGCGAAGACGGCGCGATCAGGGTGTGGAACCCCGATACCGGAGAGCTGATGCGTACCATCATTGGCCATCCTGCGCCGGTCCGCTCCGTCGCCTTCAGCTCGGACGGACGGCTCCTTTTCAGCGGTGGCGCCGACACGAAGATCAAAGCGTGGCTTCCGAGAACTGGCGAGCCGCTGAACGTCCTTTCGGGCCACTCGGAAGAGGTCGGATCTGTCACCGTTAGCCCCGATGGTCAGCTACTCGCAAGCGGCGGTTACGACAAGGCGATAAGAATTTGGAGAAGGGAAGGGCCAGAGCAGCAAGATTTCAAAAGAACCACCGCCCGACTGCCTTATCCGGGAGTAAATTTACCGTCTGATGAGCCTGGAGATTTGGAAGGGGATAGATGGCAGTCCACCGTTGCCCAGTACCGCGATGCAGTAATAGGCACCTTTACTTCGACCAGAGATGACATGTTTGCGAGAACGAGGGAAAGGACGAGCGAGGCGAAAGACCGGCTAAGTAACCTTATCGGCCAACTCGGTCTTCGTCCAGATCAGGCCGCGAACATCGAGCGAGAGGTAATGGGCGATACCAAGGAAGATGTCTTTAAGGAGGCCAAACAGCACAAGGAGAACTCATTTCGTTCCACGACCCCGGAGGACTTGCCTGTGGAAAGCAAACGGCCGCCAGAAAAGCCGTTGGACCTACCAGATTAGCTGCAGATACGAACGGCCACAAAACGGGTCGCAAGTTGAAGGAGTAGCCTAAGATGGACTTTCGGGAAGCAGACCGCCGGTATGCTGAACTTAAGAAACAGTATGAGGCGGGTGCCCTGAGCGTTGAAGAGTTCGACGAGCAACGCAGGCAGCTGATGGTGCAGGATGACGAGGAGCGCTGGTGGGCGAAGGGGCGCGAGACCGACGAATGGTTTTACCGCACTGAAAGCGGCTGGGTCCGGGGCACACCGCCAGTCGACCAGCTAGCCAACCCTGAGGATCAGCAAGTCAGGCGCAAGGACTCACCAGAACAAGCCGAACAAGAACCGCCAGAACAAACCGAGCAAGAACCGACTGTATTTCGACCTAGAAGACGGACCGGGTTGTGGGTTGGTTCGGGGATTTTTGTGGCTACTGTTGTACTGATTGGGCTGATCGTGGCCCTAGCGAACTCGTCGCCAAACCCGCGGCCATCCAACCCGCCGCCATCCAACCCGAAGTCCGAAGACAAGATGGTGCCGGAGGTGAAGGGCAAGACTCTCAGCCAAGCCGCAAAGGCGGCAGACCAGGATGATTTAACTATCAAAGTTTTATCCGTAGATTCCAGGAGCGAGAAGAAAGGCACCATCTACGATCAAGATCCCGCTGCGAAGACGAAGGCTAGTAAAGGTTCGAGCGTCGACGTTAAGGTTAGCGGTGGTTCAGGACAGGTCAAGGTCCCGAACGTCAAGGGCAAATCTAAGGCGGAGGCTGTCGAGAAGATCATAGGGGAGGGGCTCGACACTCCTTTTTATGTTGAGATTGACGCGAATGGCAAACCTAACACGTCGTCTACGAAGGTTAGCGATCAGAACCCTCCCGCGGGGAAGCAAGTAAACGCGGGCGCCGTCGTAACCGTTGAATAGCTTCGCGCCAAGTAATGACCCTTTACCCTACGCTGCAAATTGGAGCGATCGTGTGGCACAGGGCAGGCGGGCAGGTGTCGGGGGTGACTATCTGATCAGAATAGACGAGCCTGATAGTAGGTACGATGGGTGTTAGAGAGCGCGAGATAGACTTCTAGGAGACGAACCGCCCTTGTATAGAGCTCAGAGGACGTTACGAGATCTGGACCACAAGCGGTGAAGAGGTCGATGCGGATTCTAACCGGATGCTAACGCAGGGCGCTAGCGGTTGTTGGTGTGTGACGCATCGCAGCATATGCGAATGGCGCTATCACGACGGCAGTACCTGGGTTCGTACTACGCCGCCGGCTCGTAGAGAGTGTACCGTGGTTGGCGAGGGAGCAACCGTGGCATGAACAGTGTACAGGAGAACCTAATTGCGATCCTGCGCCAGGCGGCGGCTCGACTGCGGGAGGTAGGGTTGCCGGCCGAGCTGGCGGAGCGGATGGAGGGGCTGGCGAAGCAGGTATACCAGCCCTGCGTGGTTGCCGTGGTGGGGCGAGTGAAGGTGGGGAAGAGCACGTTCGTTAATGCTTTGCTTGGAGAGGACCTTGCCAAGGTCGGTACTACCGAGACGACCGCGACTATCAACTACTTCACCTATGGCCAGCCAGACCCTAAGGCACCGGTTCGCTGTTATTGGCGGGGCGGTAGGATCACCGACCACAACCGGGAGTTTCTGGACGGCCTGCAGGGAAGCGATCTTGAAACCCTGAGGCAGGCGGACGGTATAGACCACTTAGAATACTTCCTGCCGAACCCTTTCTTGAAGCAGATTACCATTGTGGACACGCCGGGCACCGGGGCTGTGGTGGAGGAGCACCAAGACCGGACGGTGGAGTTTATGCAGCTGAATAACCAGCTTCGTGATCGCCATGACCAGGAAACGCGGCGGCTCGGCGACACAGCGGACGCCGTTATCTACCTGGTCAAACAGGTGGCTACCGCCGAAGCAAAGGAGTTTCTAGAGGAGTTCTCTCAGACGGCCGGGGGCCGGTCGAGCGCGCTCAACGCTATCGGCGTTATGTCGAAGATCGAACTTAACCAAGAGGTTATGGAGCGCCGTCACGAGCTCTCGACGAAGATCGCCGACCAGCTCAACAAAAGCCTGAACACAGTAGTTCCCGTCGCGGCCGGAGCCCGGCGGGCACTGGACCAATTGCTGGAGAACGACCGGAGGGGGCTTGAGCGGATGGTAACTACGCTGCGGTACATTCATCCGAACACACTAGAGATGCTCCTGGACAGCGAGGATTTTTTCCGCGATGAAGGCGGAGAATTCGGCGACCTGTTCGACGACTGCCCTGTAGGGCCTGCCGAGCGTCGGAAGTTACTAGGCGATATGGTATGGGGTGTCTTCACCACTATAGCTCGGGTAGCCGCAAAGCGGGAGTTGAGCCTCGATGAAGTGGTGGACCGGTTGGAGGAGATCTGCGGCTTCAGGCCGTTATGGGAGGTCTTGAACAATCATTTTGTCAAGCGCGGTCACATCTTGCGATGTTACAGAATCGCAAACGACATACAAGAGGTGCTAAATGAGATCCGCTACACTCACTTGCCACAGCGCCGAAAGGAGATCCGCCGGGAGAAAAACCGCTTGGACAGGTTCCTCCAATTTATCCACCGACCGAGCGAGGATCCTGCAACCGCCGAAGAGCTTGAAGACTTCGTGCAGAGCCACCTTGACGTAGACCGCCTGGTGAACGAGCTGGAAACCCTGTACAGAGATTTGGACAGCAAGCTAGCCGCGCTGCTCCAGCAACTTTCAGAACATAACAAGGATTTCGAGGTACTGCAGAAACTCGAAGATTCCAACGGTGATTTCTCGGAGGCTGAGCTGACCGAGTTACGACCTCTGCTGGGGTTGTATGGAGGCGAAGTCAAGGATCGGTTGCCGCCGGGTTATGGCACCGAGCAGGCGGGGATGCGGCAAATGTACTGGGGGCGCAGAAGGGAGGAGGCATCGCACGGGACCATCGAACACGCTGTGGCCGAGCAGGCTTTTATACGTTATGGCCTGATCCTAGATGAGCTTCTAAATGCACCGAACGCATAACACATGAACAACTACTTCACCATTGCCTGGTGCACCCCTGGCCGAGCAGGCCCGAGGGGACCCAACACGCAGATCGGAATCGCTACACAGTGAGGCTGCCAGACCGTCACGCTTGGAGAGGACGCAAAACCTATCAGACTAGTAAGTTCGTACCGTCGAGAGCAAAAGGAGGCGAAGATGGAATTAGCAAGCGCGAGCCAGTTGTAGGCATCGTTTGGTGAATGCGCCGGACCTCACATAAGGTTATAGCACGTTTAGTAAACGAGTAGGATCAAGAAAGGAGCGATAGAGTGAGCTTCCAAGATGCGGACCGCCGCTATGTCGAACTCAAGCAACAATACGACGTCGGCACTCTTAGCGTAGAGGAGTTCGACGCGCGGCTCAGGGAGCTGATGGTGCAGGACGCCGAGGGACGCTGGTGGGCCAAATCTAGAGACACTGGAGACTGGAACTACCACGACGGCAGTACCTGGATCAGGGCCAACCCGCCACAGATGCCCCCGCCACAGATGCCCCCGCCACAGACAAACCCGCTACAGGCAAACTCACCACAGGCAAACCCGCCACAGGCAAACCCGCCACAGGCAAACTCACCACAGGCAAACTCACCGCAGGCAAACCCGCCACAGGTAAACCCGTACTACCCAGGATCCTGGGGTAACACGTCGGGGATGGGGGATGCGGCACAGATCCCCTCGGAGATCAAGGGGTGGAACTGGGGCGCATTTTTACTCAACGTGGTGTGGGCATTCTTCAACGGGCTACCGCTGCTTGGCGGCCTTTATGTTCTCCTTAATCTCTTTCTCCTCATCCCACTGGTCAATTTCTTCGCGATCCTGGCGCTGATCGCGTACCCATTCGTGCTGGGTGCAAAGGGCAACGAATGGGCCTGGCGTCGCAAGCGCTGGCGTAGCATCGAGGACTTCCATAGCATCCAGAAAAAGTGGACGCGGGCAGGGGTTATTGTTTATATAAGCGGGTTCGTGCTGATATTCGTGGTTTTCATCTTTGCGATGCTGGCGTCACGTTCGTGAGTCGAGATGAGCCACAGAAAATCGAACGGCACCACCCTGGTGAAGGTAATTCCACTGGTCTCGATCTGGGAAGACATAATCTCGTTGTAAACCTCTAAGGGAATAACCAGGGTCCCGCCGATTCAGCGACCTGCCTTAGTGTTTTTAGTCGGTGACGCTACAAGCAGAAGAAGCTTTGAAGCGACAAGTAGCTTCTTCGACGATCTAACGCTACCACGAAAGAAGACCGAACGATTCGGGTGCCTCTTGAAGGTTCTAGCCGACACCAACGCTGTCACCAACGTCGCTCCTGAACAGCTTTGAACGGAACGGGACACAAAACCTCCGGATGCAGCTTAGATAAGCAGCACAGGACCGCCCGTATAGGACACAGCAAAACGCCCCAGCACAAACGAAACACTATCCGCTAGAGTAGAGCCGTTAGTTTCCCCACGACCCGCCACTCTCGATCTCTACTTCTATAGGCACAGAGGGACCGTCAGCCTTAAGTCCGTTCACAACCTCGTCCATCCCGTCGATCATCGCCTTTTTGAGCCAGGCTTCGGCCTTGTCGACATCCTTCTCGTCGTACTCGACCACAATCTCATCGTGCACGGCGAGAATAGGCACCGCTCCAGGGCACTCGTCCCGTCGTTCCCAGAGAAGGGCCAAGGCAAGTTTGAGGCCGTCGGCGCCTGTACCCTGCACGGGGCTGTTGAGCCTCTCGGTGAGCTTCGTGACGCTGGTGCGGCGCCTGCCGCTGAGGGTCCTGGTCTCGGTGCTGCCCTTCTTGAACTCCCTGTACTCTCGGTCGTGCCAGGCTTTGAGGCCGGGGTAGGTCTGGAAGTAGCCCCGCCAGTAACGCTCCGCCTCTTTGGAAGTCATCTCAACCCCGTAGCTGCCTTGAGCGTAATGGCGCAGGCCTGCCGGTCCCATACCGTAGAGGAGCCCGAAGTTGACGGCCTTGGCGAGCTTGCGATCCTCTTTACTGACCTGCTCTTTCCCACTGATGCTGCGGGCGGTTATGGTGTGTATGTCCTGACCCTCGACGAAAGCCCTTAGCATCCTCTCATCACCGCTGATCTTGGCGGCGATCCTCAACTCTATCTGGGAGTAGTCGGCCTTTACCAGCACCCGACCTTCGGGGGCCTCTACGTGCTTGCGCGTCTCGGGGGGCAGGTTCTGGAGGTTGGGTTTACTGCAGGCCATCCTGCCGGTGCCTGCCCCTATCTGCCACCAGGAGGCGTAGATCCTGCCATCCTCCTCGACCTTCTCCAGAAGCGAGGTTCCATAGGTGCCCAGTACCTTGGCGGTACTGCGGTACTGTAGGAGGGCACGAGCGAGGGGGTGGTTACAGCGGGAAAGCGTTTCTTCTTTCGTGTTCGGAGGATTGATGCCCACTAGACCGAATGCTTTGCGAATCTGCTGATGGCTGTTCCAGTTCCACTCTTTGCCTTCGGGGTGGTCGGGGGCTAGCCTCTTGAGTTCCAGTGCCAGACGATTCTTCTCTTTCTTGAGCCGTTTCAGGTGCCTGCGCCATTCCTCTGCGTCGAAGGGCACTCCGGCGCTCGCCATCCAGGTCAGGGCCGGTAGCGCTCGGTGCTCTATCTCCATGACTCTCTTGAGATCAGCATCCTCCACTTTGGCTGCTAGCGTCTCTTGAAGCGGAGGCAGGACTTCGGCGTCCTTGGCGGCGTAGGTGAGCATCTCGTCGGTTAGCTGCCCGCGCCAGTCGGCCTTCTGCTGCTCCTTGTCTAACTCTTCATCCAGCTCCCGCCGGACCACGTCTTTGAGCTTGTGGGATATCTTCTTCGGGCTCATGCAGCTTCCTTGTATTCTTCTGAGTCTTTGTCTTTCAGGATCTGAGACATCAGCATCGTGTCGACGACCTCGCCGCCCTCGCCCAGCTCAAAGCCCATCTCAAAGAGGAAGCCTAGATCGAAGAGAGCGTTGTGTGTTACCAGCCTCTTGGGAGCCAAGATCCCAAAGAGCGGGCGTGGGTCCACCGCGAAGCAGTCGATGAGCCAGGTGTCCTGAGCAGTAGCGAGCGAGATGAGCCTTACCCTATCGCTCCGAGGGTTGAGGCCCGTGGTCTCCAGGTCCAGGGCCAGGATATGTGCCTGCTGGATCTCGGTGATTGTGCAGCCAAGTTGCTCCTGAGAGGTTATTAGCGGGGTAGGGACGGTGGTGTCTACGGTTACCCGCTCACCATCGGTAACTTCGATAACCTCGTTTACTTTTTGGGCTGGGGCGTCGTCCTCTGCATTGGCACCTTTCTCGTTTGCGGGGGCGGAAGGTTCCGTTGAACCTTCGGGAGCCGGTTCTTCTTCACCACGGTTATCGTGGTTATCGAAGTTACCGGTAACCACGTATTTACCGTTGCCGACGCTCCTGAGCTCGCCATTGTTGCCCATCTTATAGAAGAGTTGCTTGACATTGTTATAGGGCTTACCGAGGGCTTCGCTGACCTCCTTCGGGCCCGCCATACCTCCCATCGACTGCACACACTCGCGGATCTCCGCTCGCTCTTTAGAGCCCCGGTACTCTTCGGCGTCGCCTGCGATCCTCCATGAGGCCGTGGCATTTTCCCAGTTGAGGGCGAGTTCTTGCTCGGTCTCTATGTCCCGCCCAGTAACGTGGAGGAAGGCGTCGGCCCGACCCCGCTCGCGTTTGAGTACCAACGCCCCATCCACGCCCCCGGTGAGGCCGGTGGAACCGGACACCTCGTCCAAGGGATCCTCGGCGCCCTGCTTGCGGAGATGGTGGATGATGAGCACCGCCACGTTGTGGCGGGCGGCCGACGAGAGGAGGGGCTCCACGGCCTGGTAGTCCTCTCCATACGGGTTCTTGCCAGCCCTTTTCCCGCGAATCTTCTCCAAAGTGTCGACGATGACCAGCCGGGCGTCGGGGTGGGCGATCAACCACTCCTCCAGTGCCTCCAAGCCGCCGTCGTCGAGGCGGGGCCACTGAGTCACTAGTTCGAGTCTATTGGGAGCCGCCCCATCATGCAGGAGCTTTCTCAAGCGGGACTGGAGGCGCCTGAGGTTGTCCTCGAGGGCGAGATAGAAAACCGAGCCTTGCTCGACCCTTTCCTTACCGAGGGCCACACCGCCCGCGGCTACCGCAGCCGCGATCCCGAGCGCGAGCCAACTTTTGCCGAGCTTCGGTTTTCCAGCGAGGATTGTCGCGCCCTCGGGGAGGATTCCCGGTACTATCCACTCGGGCTCGGGGAAGTCCATGAGGAGAAGCTCCTGGGCCGTCACGGCACTTTTAAGTGCCTGAGGCAAACCCTTGGCTTCTTTAAGGATATCGTTTACTGCCTTACGAGCGTCGTCTCCAGTCCTGAGCTCAGGCTTGTGGCCGCCCCTAATGACGTCGTCGATGCCCTTGCCGTGCTCTTCCGACCAGGTCTCCAACACCACCTCGAAGCCCTGCTCGCCGAGGGCGTGGAAAGCCTCGGACAGAGCCCGTGCCACGTTCCGGTTCCTACGAGCGTCGGCGTCGAAGGCCAAATGAACCTTACTGAAGCCTAAAGCCTTCAGCACCGGCAGCGCCTTGCGCCAGGAGGAGACTCCGGGGACGGAGACCGTCAAGATCTCTGTGAGGACGGTCGCGACGTCCGCCTTGAGCTCTCCCTCTGTGAGTCTCGCTGCCAAGCCTTGATCTGAACCTTTGGAGAGTGGGACGTGCACTTGAGAGCCAGGACCGGGGCCCCCGTGCTTGGAGGAGCTTAGATAACTGTACTTAGGTCCTTCGCCCGGATCGTCAGCCCTGACCTTAAGTGCGACAATGCGTTGCTGGACATCACGCACGGGGATCAAGATCCCGGGAGTGCCGGCAATTGACCAACTAGTAGGCGTGCTGTATTTCTCATACAACCCCGGCACCTTCGAGCAAACCTCCTGGCCGAAGCGCTCGAGCAACTTGACCGCGAGCCCTTCTCGGTCGCGCGAAGGCAAGGTACGATAGCCGAGGCGTTTTATCTGCCTCTCAGAGAGCCCACGCCGATGCAAGTCCTGCCGATGGGTGTGGCTTAAGGAGAGCCCGTCCAGCAACGCTCCGTAGACACGATCCAACGTTTCGGGACTCTCCCTCTCAGAGACCTTAGGTGGATCGTCCTTCGGCATGTTCTCCAGGGGCGAGTCCTTCAGCTTATAGAGCCAGTAGTCGGCCCCCGATGCGTCGACCTTGTGCTCGCCCGAGCCATCACTTTTGCGCCTGCAGATGGCCCAAACGTCGTTGTCGCTGACAGAACACCAGTCCGGCTTGCTGCAGACGGGGCAGGGGTACTCTTCGCACGCCTCCCGCCAGCAGGCGCTAGCCACCGCTCACCGCCAGGCCCCAGAGGCCTATCGCGCCGTCGCCGAGTATGAGTGAGGTAGTTATGGTGGCTTTCCGACCTGTATGGATGCCCCTAGCTTCGGGATGGGGTACCCTACAACAATTGAGAAGCCTAACCCCCGGGAGGCCGGGCCTCATCTGTATGGCAGGACAGTAGCGGCGGGCGTTAGCAATTTCCGGATCGATGCTGGGCTCTTCGATCAGAACGCTCCTATGGTGATCTGCTAGATGTTCCATCTAAAACTCCTTCTCTTCGAATTTCTCTAGAGGCGGGGAGGAGGCAAAGGCCTCCTCCCCGCAACAAACCGTGAGGAATAGCCGGTGCCGGTCTACTCCTCCTCGGTCGGCAAGACCCTAACGATTTTGTTCTTTTCCCTGCCCTCGGAGTCCACATAAATGTCGAGCTTGAGGAGGCACTCCCGACCCTCGACACCTTTGGGATCCCATCGTACGTTGTCCTTTGTGGAGGGGCTGAGGGTCGTGCTCCAGAGGTAGGCATTAGATTTGGGGTGAGAGGAGGGGTTGGCCCAGCCGGGGACCTTGG
>Ga0126314_10001956_pt1 | contig 10171 bp, 10 predicted proteins | sample Plot105B_FD_92535 | JGI IMG/M metagenome (GOLD analysis project Ga0126314, IMG submission 92535) | Serpentine soil microbial communities from UC McLaughlin Reserve, CA, USA - Plot105B | ecosystem: Environmental > Terrestrial > Soil > Grasslands | place: USA: UC McLaughlin Reserve, Lake County... | reverse complement strand
CGAGGTACGCGCCGAGCACAGCGGAGATGGCGCCGCTCGCGCCGAGGTTCGGGATCTGGGCGTCCGCTGAGGTGCCGACGGAGAGCGTGACGACCGTCTGGAGAGCCGTCGCCGCGAAGCCGCCGAGAAGGTAGAAGACGATGTAGCGCACCCTGCCGAGCGCGTCTTCGACGTTGTTTCCGAAGATCCAGAGAAAAAGCATGTTCCCAGCGAGGTGGAGCCACCCGCCGTGCATGAACATCGAGGTGACGATGTTCACCGTCCAGTCCTGGCCCACCACCGGGCACGACCGCTCGACCTCGCACGGCTGGTACGCGAGTTGGTTGACCGCGTGGTCGAGGTCGGGCAGCTCGTAGAAGAGCCAGACGGCGACGTTGATCGCGATCAGGGCGGCCGTGACGATCGGGAACGTCCGCGTCGGGACGTTGTCCTTGATCGGGAACACGCAGCGCTAGCGGATCACGAGCGCCGTCGGCGTCGCGACGACGAGGGTCGATCCGAGGCGGGTGGCGGCGACATCAGCGAGGAGCAGACGTTGTTCCCATCTCTCCGAGAGCCAGGCCACACGCGCTCCTGAGGCCGCCGAGCTCCGTGAAGCTGCGGCCTTTCAGCGTCCCGGGGGAGCGCCTGCATCGAGTGGATATTAGTGCGGCGGGGACTTGACAATCACACGCTGAGGTTTTATCCTTCTGTCGTATTCAAGTTCGTCGCAAGAGGAGGAACGAGACATGGCAACTCTGGTTCGTTGGGAGCCGTTTCGCGAGATCGCTGCCCTTCAGAACGACATGGGTCGGCTGATGAGCGCCTTCCTCGGCCAGGCCAACGGTGAGGACGGCCGCACGTGGGTTCCCGCCGTCGACGTCTGGGAGACGGAGAACGAGCTCGTCTACGCGTTCGACCTGCCCGGGATCCCCGAGGACAAGATCTCGGTCGAGTTCGACGACGGCTCGCTCACCATCAGCGGTGAGCGCGAGCGCACGGAGAAGGTCGACAACGACCGCTTCTACCGCTACGAGCGGCGCTACGGCAGCTTCTCGCGCACGGTCGGGCTGCCACAGGGCGTCGGCGAGGACGCCGTCAACGCGGACTACCACGACGGCGTGCTCGAGATCACCGTCAAGAAGCCCGAGACGCCGAAGCCGCGCCGGATCCAGGTCGGAAGTGGCAGCAAGGCGACGATCGAGGGCTCCTCGAGCAAGAAGTAGCACCCTCTCCCTTGGGGCCGTGTCCGGGTGACAGTCACCGGACACGGCCCTTTTCTATGGTTCGAGGGCGTCGCGCAGTCGGCTGAGGCCGGCGAACATCCGGCTCTTGACGGTTCCGAGGGGGACACCGAGGTGCTCCGCAAGCTCGGACTGCGTATACCCGCCGTAGTACGCGAGCTCGAGCGCCTGGCGCTGGTCGGCGGGGAGCCTTCCGAGCGCCGCCTGCACTGCGGCGCGCCGCTCGCGTAGCTGCGCTTCCTCCGGGACAGCGACTCCGACGTCTTCGGGCGGCTCGTCCAGCCGCTCGGCGCGGCGTCGGTCCTCCCGGCGCACGAGATCGACCGCGCGCCGGTGGACGAGCGTCAGAAGCCAGGTCGAGGGCTTCGCCCGCTCGCGGCGGTACGACCCGGCCGAGCGCCAGACCGCGAGGAACGCCTCCTGGACCGCGTCTTCGGCGAGCGCCTGATCGCGGAGGACGCGGAGCGCGACGCCGTAGGCGACGCGGCCGAAGCGGTCGTACAGAGCCGCCAACGCGGCCTCGTCACCCGCGCCGATCGCCTCGAGCAGCTCCTCGTCGGAGCGATCCCGGATCCGTCTTCGGCCGATGAGCGGCGCCAGCGCCAACGCGTACTCAGACATCGGCGCTCATCAGGATCTCACCGTGAGGGGCCTCCGAGCCCCCCTCGTTCTCGAGGGTCATCGCGACGACGTTCCCTCGCTCGACGGGGCGCGTCAGCCGGAGCGTCCCGCAGCCGCCGCGAAAGAGCCCCGCGGCGCGCGGGGTCTTGCCCTCGATCACCCACGCCTCGTAGGTCTTGCCGCCAGGCGCGGGATCGAGGCACGTCACGAGTGAGGCGTCGTCGCCGGAGATCACCAGCCGCCCGGGGCGGCCTTCGAACGCGACGACGCGCTGCTCGTCGATCCGGTCGCGAAGCGAATTGGCCCAGAGCCCGAGCCCGATCGCGGCGACCACCGCCGCGGCGGCCGCAAACGCCGTCGCCGGAAAGATCCAGCGGCGGCGAGGGGATGCACGCGTAGGCCGCTCTTCCCGCGCCGCGTCGAGGATGCGCTCGCGGAGCTCCGGTCGCGGCCCGGGCCCTTCGGCGGCGTAAGCGAGCCCGACCGCACCCTCGCGCAGGGCCGCCACCTGCTCGCGGCAGCGCTCGCATGTGTCGAGGTGCCGCTCGTAGGTCCAGCGGTCTTCGGGGTCGAGTGCGTTGAGTGCGTACGCCGCCGCAAGGTCGTGGAGTTCGTTCAGCGCAACTGCCTCCGGGCGTAGCTTGCCCAGATCGGCGAGAAGTTCGGGTCGGTGGCGAGCGCCCGCCGGAACAGCCGCTGTGCACGATCCTCTCGGCCGAGGCAGCGCTCGAGCATCGCCCGATGGAAGTAGCGGTGGCCGTCGGGGAAGCGCAGCGCCGCGTTCGAGTACGGGATCGCCTCCTCGCACCGCCGGTTGCGGATCAGGGCCCAGGAGAGGACCTCGTTGCCCTCGAGACCGGGCCGCTTCGCGTAGCCGCGGCGCGCGAGCGCGAGCGAGCCCGGAAGGTCTAAGCCGTGCTCCAGCTGGAACATCGCCCTATCGACGTCGGTGTCGACGCCGTTCTCGGCCAGCCTCCGGTCCTGCCCGGCGACTCGCCCATAGGCTCGCCGAGCCGCCGCCCGCCTGCCGGTGACGACGTAGAGGTCGCCAAGAGAGGCTGCGAACTGCGGCGAGAACCGCAGCTCGACGGCACGGCGTTGGAGCCGGATTGCCCGCCGCAGGTGTCCCCGCGCCGCCTCGGTCTCGCCGAGGAACGCGAGCGCGATCGCGTTGTCCGGAGAGACGGCCAGGGCCTGGCGGAACCGGCGGGCAGCGGCGTCCAATCGCAGCGCGGTGCGCTCCAACCGCCCGAGCTCGACGTATGCCCACGCGCGCGTCTGCGGATCGACAGCGGCGTCGAGCGCGAGCTCGACCGCCCGCCGCGCCCCGGCGGCGTCCCCCAGTGACGACCGCGCGTGCGCAACTCGCGCGTAGGCGGCGATGCTCGGCTTCAGTGCGACCATCCGTTCGTACGCACGGAAGCCGGCCTCGTACCGGCCGAGCTCGATCAGCGCGTCGCCGATCACGCCGTGAACGAGGGCCGTGTCCGGCGAGAGCTGCTGAGCCCGGCGGGCGAGCTCGACGCCCTCGCGGAAGTGGTGACGCGTGTTCGAGAGCGACGCCAGGCCGATGAGGGCGTGGATGTCATCCGGGTCGCGCTCGAGCGCCTGGCGCAGCGCCCGCTCCGAGCGGGTGTAGTGCTCGGGCTGACCCGTGCGGCGGGCGAGTTGCTGCTCCTGCAGCCCCGCGCGGACGAGCTGTTTCGAGCTGGCGAGCGCTCCGGCGTCGTCGTGTCCGCGCAGCCCGCCGACGAGGAGGGTGGTGGCGGCAAGCGCCGCCACCACCCCTGCGATCAGGGCGCGCCTCATGGCTTCTGCTGCCCCTTCGCGTTGTCGAAGCCGCTCGGCGGATCGTTCTCGTACGGGAAGCCGCCGAGCGTCGCGACGTCGTTCCGGTCGACGCCGTCGCCGAGCAGGTCGCCGGCGGGATGGCCCTTGAGCTTTCCGGCCACCGCGCGCTCGGAGATGTCGATGACGTCGTCCTCGAGGCGCCGCCCGTTCGGGAACCCCGCCGTGTCACCGGCGAGCACGCCGAGCCGGTTCGGGCTCGCTGCCGGTGGGATCGACAGGTTCACCCGCAGCATGTCGGCGAGCTTCGAGCCAGTGAAGTTCAGCCCGGGCACGCCCGTCAGCAGCACGGCGACGAGGTCGTCACGGTTCGTCTCCGGGACGCCGAGGCCGTACAGCTGATTGATCACCTTCGCGAGGATCGGCTCGCGGTAGTACTGCTCGAACTGACCATCCTTGTCCGGGCTCAGGCGGTTCCAGCGGTCCTTCAGCTTGGTCGGGATGATCACTTCGTTGATCAGCGGGTTGCCGAGGCGCGAGACCTGGACCCACTGCTTCTCCTCGTGGAAGCGGCGGAGGCCGTTGCGGCGGTACCGGCGGATCTTCAGCCGCGGCCGCTCGGTCGTCGCCCAGACGCCGACCGTGTGATCGGCGTCGTCGAGTTGCGAGATCGGGATCTGGAGCGCGATCCCGTGGACGCCGTAACCGGCGAAGAAGTCCTTCCCGCCGCCCATGTTGCCGACGCCCTTCCGGATCGCGACGAGATCGAAGATCGCGCCGATGTCCGCGAAGAACGCGTCCTCACGCTGGCCGGCGAAAACCTTGCCGCCGCCGGCGACCTGCGTGACCGCCGCCTCGGCGAGCTGCCGGTAGTTCGGCGTCGTTCGCGGGCCGATGTTGTTCGGCGGCGTCACGCCGCGCGCGACCACCTTCTCCTCACCGCGCATGACGCGCGTGACGGTGTAGTCCTGGACCGTGTTGCCGAGGAAGAGCGAGTCCTCGCGGTTCGTGAACCGGAAGCGGTAGGTGATGTCGGGCTTCGCGTCGCCGGTCCGGTCGATCTTGACGAGGTAGCGGGCCCGCTCCGAGAAGCGGTACCAGTTGGGCCCGGCGGCCGGGTCCTCGGCGGGGATCCAATTGGCGATCACCGTCAGGGCGCTCGGCGCGTCAGGGCTCCTGAACGCGTACAGGTCGGTTGTGTCGGCCGAGGGATCCTCGGCGATCAGCGGCGCCTCGCGGTGGCTCGACGCCGTGCTCGCGTCGGGCGCTGGGCCCCTGAGGACGAGTACGGCGGCGGCAAGCGCGACGCCGCAGATGGCGAGTACGAAGGTGCGCATGGGAGATTCGGCTCCTTTCGATCGAGGTCAGCGCGTATTCGCGCGGCCCCGGGGAGCGGTTCGGACCTAGTTGGCGATGCGCGTGCCGGCGGTGCCGGCAAGGGCGTCTTCGACGCGCTCGAGGGCCGTGATCACCGCTTCGCCGCCTGCGCGAGCCATCGCGACCGCCGCCTCGAGCTTCGGCCGCATCGACCCCTCGGCGAGCTCGGGAAGGAGCGCTTCTGCGTCGGCGATGCCGAGGCTGCGAACCTCTTTCTCGCCCGGCGTCCCGAAGCCGCGCTTGACCGAGGAGACGTCGGTCAGGATCAAGAGCCGCTCAGCGCCGAGCGCCGCCGCGAGCACCGCCGAGGCGCGGTCCTTGTCGATCACGGCGTCCACGCCGTCGAGCCGTCCGTTGCGCCGCGAGACGGGTATCCCTCCCCCGCCGCAGGCGACCGGCACGGCGCCGGCATCGAGGACCGCGCGCACCTCGTCGAGCTCGACCACTTCGAGCGGCGCGGGCGACGGGACGGCGCGTCGCCACCCGCGCCCGGGTTCCTCGATCACCGTCCAGCCCCGCTCTTGCTCGAGCGCACGCACCTCCTCGCTCGAGTAGAAGGGGCCGATCGGCTTCGTCGGCCGGCCAAAGGCCGGATCCTGCTCGTCGACGACGACGTGCGTGACGACGCAGGCGATTCGCCGGTGAACCGCGGGCCCGAGCTCGGTCTGGATCAGGGATCCGATCAGCGCCTGCGTCTGGGCGACCGCGAGGTACAGCGGGAGAGGCGGCGCCTCGTCGGCCGCCCGCTCCTGGCGCAGGAGCTCGCTGCCCACCTGGGGGCCGTTTCCGTGCGTGATCACGAGCCGGCGCTCTCGGAAGAGCGGCTCGAGCGACGGCGCCACCTCCCGCAGCCGCGCGGCCTGCTCGGCGGCCGTGCCGCGATCGCCGCGTCTGATCAGCGCGTTGCCGCCGAGCGCGACAACCGTGATCAAGCGACGGCAGCTTCTGGCGTCCCGCTGATCAGTCCGCGCTCGGCGAGCAGGTCCGCGAGCGTAGGCTCGCCCAGCTCCTGGAGGCGGTACGTCACCCGCAGCGCGGGCTTCTCGAAGTCGATCAGGCGTCTGAGGTCGATCGGCGTGCCGATCAGCACGACCTGCGCATCCGAGCGGTCGATCGTCTCCTTCAGCTCGGCCACCTGCACCCGTCCATACCCCATCGCCGGCAAGAGGCCCTCGATGTGCGGCCACTCCTCGAGCGTCTTCGCGATCGAGCCGACCGCGAACGGCCGAGGATCGACGAGCTCGGCCGCGCCGTTCGCCTTCGCCGCCAGCACCGCGGCGCCGTAGGTCATCTCGCCGTGGGTCAGCGTCGGCCCGTCCTCGATTGCGAGCACCTTCTTCCCCGCGATCGTGAGGCCGTTCTCCTCGACCTGGAACGGCGAGGCGGCGAGAACGATCCTCGCGTCAGGGTTGTGCGCCCGAATCGAGTCGACGACGGCCTCGACCCCCTCGGGCGGCGCCGTGTCGACCTTGTTCACCACGCACACGTGCGCCATGCGGAGGTTCGTCTCTCCGGGGTGGTAGCGGAGCTCGTGGCCGGGGCGGTGAGGGTCGACGACGACGACGTGCATGGTCGGCTTCACGAACGGCGTGTCGTTGTTGCCGCCGTCCCAGAGGATCGCGTCGGCTTCCTGCTCGGCCTGGTCGAGGATCGCCGCGTAGTCGATGCCCGCGAAGACGACGTTGCCCTCCGCGATGTGCGGCTCGTACTCCTCCCGCTCCTCGATCGTGACGTCGGCTGCGTCGAGGTCGGCGTAGTCGGCGAAGCGCTGCACCGCCTGCTTCGTCAGATCGCCGTACGGCATCGGGTGCCGGAGCACGGCGACGCGCTTCCCGTCCTCGCGCAGCAACGCCGCGATGTGGCGCGTCGTCTGGCTCTTGCCGGATCCCGTCCGCACTGCGCACACGGCGACGACGGGCTTCGACGACGTCAGCGTCGTCTCGTGCGGCGAGAGCAGGCGGAAGGACGCCCCCAGGGCAAGCGCCCGAGAGGCGACGTGCATCACGTGCTCGTGCGTCACGTCGGAGTAGGAGAAGACGACCTCGTCCACCTGGTGGTCGCGAACGAGATCCGCCAGCGCAGCCTCAGGGCGAATCGGGATCCCCTCCGGGTACAGGTCGCCCGAAAGCTCTCCGGGGTAGACGCGTCCGTCGATGTTCGGGATCTGCGTCGCAGTGAACGCGACGACCTCGAACTCGGGCCGGCTGCGGTAGACGAGGTTGAAGTTGTGGAAGTCTCGCCCCGCGGCACCCGCGATCAGGACCCGTCTTCGATCCATTGCATAAAGAATATTCAGTTTGCAGGACGTCGCCCGGTGGCCGGTGGGATAGATTCGGCTCATGGCGGGATTTGCGGAGACGCTGAACGAGCAGGTCGGGCACGAGTTCGCCGCCTCCCAGCAGTACGTCGCGATCGCCGTCCACTACGACTCGGAGACGCTGCCCCAGCTCGCCGCCTTCTTCTACCGCCAGGCAGTCGAGGAGCGAAACCACGCGATGATGATCGTGCAGTTCCTGCTCGACGCCGACCTGCCCGTGACGATTCCGGGCGTCGAGGCGCCTCGAACCGACTTCGGCAGCGCCACCGAGCCGGTCGCGCTCGCACTGGAGCAAGAGAAGCGGGTGACCGGGCAGATCGTCGCCCTCGTCGGGCTTGCGCGCGAGGAGGGCCAACTCGTCGGCGAGCAGTTCCTCCACTGGTTCCTGCAGGAGCAGCGGGAGGAGGTTTCGTCGATGTCCGCCCTGCTCGCGACGGTCGAGCGGGCCGACGAGAACCTCCTGCTGGTCGAGGACTACCTCGCGCGGACAGGCGGCAAGGAGAGCCCGCTCGAGGCGGGGGCGCCTCCAGCCGCGGGCGGTGCGCTCTAGCGCAGCAGCTGCTCGCGGAGCGACTCCGCGAACGCTTCCATCTCCACCTTCTCGCCGGTGACGTCGGCGAGCAGCTCGTCCGCGTTCAGCCGGTGGCCTTCCGACCAGAGCTCGCGCAGCATCCCGCCCGCCTTCGCGTCGGCGAACCAGGCGGAGCCGAAGCGTTCGCGCAGGTGCTCGCGCAGCTGTGACTGCAGCGCCCAGGAGCGGAGGTACCCCGTGACGTAGAAGCTCGAATCGATGTCGCCGACGTAGTCCGTCACGCTCGGCTCGATCTTCAGCGCGTTGCCGAGGAGCTCGACGTAGCGCGCAGACATCGCCTTCTCGTCCAGCTCGGCGCCGTGGAACTCGATCTCGTAGAGCAGCTTCGCGCAGTAGCGACGGAGCAGGTAGAGCGACCCCGTCGCCGCTTCCGCCGCGAACTCGTCCGGCTTGGGGAAGTCGAGGCGGCGCGAGAGCCATCCCGGCTCGAGCAGCAGGTGCTCCATCATCGTCGCCCAGGCCTCGGTGACGGAGACGTCTCCCAGGCGCTTGGCCTCGACCGGCAGGTCGGCCGAAACGTGCGCGTAGTGCTCTGTGTGGCCGGCCTCATGGAAGAGGGCGCGCCAATCGTCGGCGCCGCCCATCGGCTGAATGACGAGCACGATGCGATCGGGAACCTCGATGGGCGCGCAGAAGGCCCGCGGGCTCTTCTTCGGCCGCTGCTCGATGTCCAGCTCGACGTTCGCCTGGGAGCGAAGGTCGACGCCGAGATCGCTGAGCGTCACCTCGAGCGCCGGGATCATCTTCTGTGCGGGAAAAGCGGCGTCCCAGCCCGGCGCGCGGAAGATCCGCGCGACGTCCCAGCGCTCCGCCTCGCCCAGCGAGACTCCGGCGCGGGCGCGGAACAGGCGGTCGGCGGTCTCTTCGTAGAGCCGCTCCGTCGACTCGAGGACCGCGCGGCACTGGTCGGCGAGCTCGTCGAGCCGGAACCCGAAGCGGCGGTAGAGGTCGAGGTACGTGTCGGAGCCGAGCTGCGGGACGGCCGAAGCGACGCGTTGCACGGCGTCCACGAGGACGGGGTTGATGTGCTCCTCCGTGAGGCGGTTCCTGGCCAGCTCGAGGCGCTCGCGCTTGGCCCGATCGTCCGAGTTCGCCATCGTCGGCCGGATCATCCGGAAGGGGACCGTTTCGCCGTCCACCGTCGCCTCGAGCTCGGCCTCGAGGGCGGCGCTGCGCTCGCTGTGCTCGCGTGTCAGCTCCGCGAGGAAGTTCTCGGACGCGAAGCGCCAGAGCTCGGAGACGCCGGGATCGCCGTCGGCCGCGGCCCCGAGGGCCTGCGCCTGCTCGAGGCTCGAGAGCTCGGGAAAGCCCTCGTAGATCGGCTCGAGATCGAGCGTGTCCTTGTGCCCGGCGTAGTGGAGGTAGTACTCCTCGTCGAGCTCGGCGATGAAGCGGTCGACCCGCTCGCGGTACGCGTCCAGCTCACGGGTTGAGGGGGGCGCGGCGGCCAAGTCGCCTTAGGATAGTTGGGTGCGCCGCCGGGGAACGTCATCCGCACTTCTGCCGGCTGCGACGCGCTGATGCGCGAGATCAGCCTCCGGAGTGAGCGGCGCACGCAGCTGATCGAGATCACGGACGACGTCGCCGCGGCGCTCGCCGGCGCCGACGGCGCCGCCGTGCTCGTCTTCGTCCCTCACACGACAGCCGGCGTGACGATCAACGAGCACGCCGACCCGGCCGTCGCACGGGACTTCGAGCGCGCGCTCGAGCGCATCGTCGGCGACGGCTGGGGGTGGGAGCACGTCGAGGCCGGGGAGGAGAATGCTCCGTCGCACATCCGCTCGGCGCTGATGAGCCCACAGGTGGTCGTGCCGCTCGAGCAGGGGCGGCTCGGGCTCGGAACATGGCAGGGGATCTTCTTCTGCGAGTTCGACGGTCCGCGCAGCCGCAAAGTCCTGGTCTCGGTGCTCGCGTGATCGAGGTCGATCGCCTCACCAAGCGGTACGGCAAGACCATCGCCGTCGACGACCTGAGCTTCCGCGTCACGCCGGGGCGCATCACCGGCTTCCTCGGGCCCAACGGCGCGGGGAAGACGACGACGCTGAAGGCCGTCCTCGGGCTCGTCCACCCGACGTCCGGCACGACGACCGTCCTCGGCAAGCCGTACCGCGAGCTCGACGACCCGCTGCGTCGCGTCGGTGCGGTGCTCGAGACGTCGCGCTATCACCCGGGTCGCTCGGGACGGAACCACCTGCGGGTGGTGGCGGCGCAGGCCGGAGTCCCGAATGCGCGCGTCGACGAAGTCCTCCAGCT
>Ga0126314_10001955_pt1 | contig 10177 bp, 15 predicted proteins | sample Plot105B_FD_92535 | JGI IMG/M metagenome (GOLD analysis project Ga0126314, IMG submission 92535) | Serpentine soil microbial communities from UC McLaughlin Reserve, CA, USA - Plot105B | ecosystem: Environmental > Terrestrial > Soil > Grasslands | place: USA: UC McLaughlin Reserve, Lake County... | reverse complement strand
CCGGGAGATGCTGGAGGACCGTCGCGAGGGCCGCGCCGGCCTCCTTCAGACTCCTCGGGAGGGCGGCTACTCGCAGGAGGATGTGTCCATCATCCCCGCGGGCGCCATCGAGTCCGTCACCATCCACGATGTGGTGTGGTTTGGCGAGCTGAGGCGAGATTCCGTGCCAGTCCCGTCGCTGCTGGAACTGCGCCGCCAGCTCATCGCGCTGGAGGCCCGCTTGCGCGCGGTGATGGAGGGCCCGCTGGAGGTGTCGCTGGCGCCCGGCGTCAATCCCGCGAGCGCGGAGGAGTTGCGTGCTCTGGGCTTCCTTGCTGAGCGCGTCCGCGAGGTGGTGGCATCCCTGGCCAAGGATGAGATTGGTCGCACCGCGCTGCGCGAGAAGGTGAAGCGCATCCAATTGCGCACGGATGCGCAGGCCTCCGTCACCGTGTCGAATGGGACGCTGGAGTTTGCTACCGGGCTGCGTCCGGTGACCTGGCAGACGCGTCAGGAGTTGGAGCAGGTGCTGCAGAAGGCGTTGTAGGGGCCAGAACGTCGTCGGAGAGAACAGGTGTGCCATGGGAGGCCGGTGCCGCACGGTGCGGTAGGCCTCCGTTCGTCCTCATGGTCCGATGCGCTGGGGTGGGGCATGCTGGTGGCCGTCACCCAGAAGGGACCATGGCCACCTGTCTGCTGTGTACATGACGTCGATGGGGGTTCTGTTGGGGGCAGGGGAAAACGTTTTTGAAGGCACCCGTTCAGACCAAGCTCAAGTCGAGAACCCGGAGGCGGTTCCGCTCTGCGTGGTGACGTTTGTGATTGACGATTATAACAGTCAGACACACGTCGACTGGGGCGGTGAGGATTTCTGTAGCTGTGGCCAGCCCTTGATGCGCTGAGGATGAGTGACTCCCTGCAGCGTCGTGTTGCTTTGGGAGCCCTGTGAATCCGACCCGAACGGTCGGCACGCTGGATTCGATTCCCGCCTTCACATATGGCTGGCACGGCGCATATCCGGTACGCTCGGCCCCCACGTCACTGCGCGAATCGTGTTCGCGCGGGACAGGGCGAGCAGCCCAGCCGAGTGCGTAGGTGGGAGTGAGGACGGGTAATGGCCGAGGAACAGCCCCCGCGAAAGTCCATCTGCAGGCGATGCGGCGTGGTGCTATTGGACGGGGAGCCGATGTCCACCACTCCCGACTTCCGTCACATCGGGCCCTCTGATTGCCCCCTGGCCAATGTCTACATGAAGTCCAGCGAGTGGATCGCGTGGCGCCCGAAGAAGGTACGGCGCGCTCGCAATCGAGGAGCGAAGCTCGCCCGTCGCCTCCGGCCGTGAGTCCTGCATGGCGGCGGTGGGTGGGGTGACGCGGCGCCGCTCCACGTTTACGCCACGTGGGAGCCGCGCCAGCATCGCCTACTGCACCTCGTCCAACCGACCCGCTAAATTCCCCAGTGACTTCAGGGGGTTCTGCGATGACCCCGACAGGAATCGAACCTGTGGCCTGCGGTTTAGGAAGCCGGACAACGCGCCCCAGGCCTTCAAGCGCAGAGGGCAGAATCGGGCAGGGGCGGCCAGAAATCCAGCATCCCCGCCACAAAGGCGCCACAACGGAGTGGGCCGCTCAGTGAGTCGTCGGTCCCCGAGCCCCTCGCCCTCGCGGACCACTGCCTTCCGTCGCACCCTGGCCCCTGTTCGTGGGTGCCTAGGCTGCTCCGCCGCGTCCCTGGCAGGGCCGATGGCCTGTTACCGCCACGCCCTGGCGCGTGCCACCGGCGCCGTCCGCGCCGCGCTCGATGTCGAGTCCCGTGCCGCCGCTCGGTTTGCGGCAAAAGCGCGTGGCTCGATGTCCAGCCGAAGCCGAGCGGCCCCCACCAAAACCTAGCGCCTGCGCGTCGCGCAGCTGCGCTCGTTGCTGCCACCAGTCGACCTGGGAGGCAACGAGGCACGCGTCGTCGGCGCGCTGTGGCGTGGCTGGGTGACGCGTGCGCGCAGCACTCCGCCACCCTGGTCCCTGAGAGAGGAACGGAAGGCAATCATGAGCACGTGTATTGAGCCGAAAGTCATCAGCGTCCGGTTCGCACTGGGTAAGCAGGCGGTGCAGTCATGAGCACGTGCCCCGTGAAGGTCGCCCTCGTGGGGTGCGGCAAGGCGAAGCTGGCGCGCAGCGCTCGGGCCCGCGAGCTGTACACGGGGCCCCTGTTCCGCGCCCACCTCACTGAGGCCGAGGCGACGTGCAGCCACGTCTATGTCGTGTCCGCCCTCCACGGCCTGTTGCCCCTGGGCGACGAGGTCGAGCCCTACAACGTCACCTTGCGCGACATGCAGCGCGAAGAGCGGGCCGCGTGGGGACGGCAGGTGGTGGACTCGCTGGCGCGCCTGTACCCGGCGGGTGTCGTTGAGCTGCAGGTGTACGCGGGAGACGTATACGCGGAGCCGCTGCGCGCCGCTCTGGTTGAGTCTCCGCGCGAGGGGTGGACGCTGGTGGAGCCGCTCCAGGGGGCCACCCAGGGTGCACGGCTGCGCGTGCTCTCCGCGGCTCGTCGGGCGCGGGCTGCCTCTCGGCAGGCGCAGCCGGTCCAGCACCTGCGCGTCGCCGCCCTCCGCGTGGAGCAGGGGCCTGGGCAGCACCTCTACCTGTTCTCCGTCGACGGGAAGCGAGTGCCGGAGTTCGCCACGGTGTCGCGCGTGCGCCGGCAGGACGGCGCGCTCCAGGGGTACCAGCGCCCGGAGGCGCTCGCCCACATCCAGTCGATTCGCGACTACGTGGAGAGCACGGGTGCGCTGGTGCCCAACTCCGTCGTGCTCGCCTTCGACTCGCGAGTTACCTTCGAGCCGCTGTCCGAGGGTGCCCAGCACGGCCACCTGCTCATCCCTCTGGTCGCTGGCGAGTCCGCCCCCGGCTTCGTGGTGGACGGCCAGCAGCGCCTGGCCGCCGTGCGCGACGCGGTGGTGGCGTCCTTCCCCCTCGCGTGCTCGTGCTTCATCACCGACGACGTCGCCCGGCACCGGGAGCAGTTCATCCTGGTCAACACGACGAAGCCGCTGCCCAAGGGGCTCGTCCACGAGTTGCTGCCGGGTACGCACGGCACGCTGCCCGAGGCACTGGAGCGCCGCCGCCTCCCTGCCACCCTGGTGGAGCGACTCAACCTGGGGGAGGGGAGTCCTCTGCGCGGCATGGTGCATACCGTCACGAACCCCGAGGGCGTGGCGAAGGACACCAGCTTCCTCAAGGCGCTGGAAAACAGCCTGCGCGACGGGGTGCTCTACCGGTACTCGGAGGCCGGAGACGTGCCCGGCATGGTGGCCTTGCTGCACGCGTGGTGGCGCGCGGTGGCTCAGACGTGGCCCAAGGCGTGGGCGCGCCCTCCCAAGGAGTCCCGCATCCTCCATGGGGCTGGCGTCATCGCGCTGTCTCTCTTGTTGGACGAGGTGGATGCCCACCTGCGCATTCAGGTGGGCCAGCCACCCCCCACCGTGGAGCAGTTCGCTCGCGAGTTGGCCCTACTCGCGGACGAGTGCCGCTGGACGGACGGCGTCTGGGACTTCGGGCCTGGGCGTCAGCGCCGGTGGAACGAGCTCCAGAACACCTCGAAGGACATTGAGCTCCTCGTCCAGTACCTCGCGGTGACGTACCGGGAGCGCAGCAAGGAGCGCCCCGCTCCGAAGAAGGCCCGGAAGGCGGCGGCGCGATGAGCACCTGCCCCGAGCCGAAGGTCATCGCTGTCCGGTCCGCTCCTGGTCCCCTCGGGTGGCACACCACCATCCACGTGGAGGGACTCCAGCCCGTAAACGTGGACGCGCGGGACCAGGAGTCCGCCGACAAGGCCGCGTTCGCCGCACTCCAGGAGCTGGTGGACGCGAGTGACCGCGTCGGCAAGCCCATCAACCCCAACGACTACGCCGTGGAAATGAACTTCGCGCCCGAGGAGTCCCCCGCCATGAGCCACTGCCCGATGCCTGTCCCCGAGCGACAGGTCGACAAGTCGCTGGAGAAGACGCGCTTCCCGACTCGCAGGCCACCGAAGCCCCCCTCCACGGCGCTGAAGTCCGCCGGCACCGACCTCGTCGAGCAGCGCCTGGCCGAGAAGGAGGTGGGCCATGGCGAGTGAGACGGTCATCGAGTGGACGGACCACACATTCAACCCGTGGCGCGGGTGCGCGAAGGTGCACGCGGGCTGCACGCACTGCTACGCGGAGAAGAACGTCGGCGTGGCGATGCACGGCATCCGCTGGGGCGAGGTGTGGTCCGGGGGCCAGCGCGTCGTGAAGGCCGACTCCCAATGGGGCGAGCCGCGAACCTGGGCCCGTGCTGCGGCAAAGGCGGGCGTGCGCCGCCGCGTGTTCTGCGCCAGCCTGTCTGACGTCCTCGAGGTTCCGGCCCAGGCGCCGTTCCATCGCCTCACCACCGAGATACGCGAGCGCGTGACCGCGGTGACGAAGGACCTCGATGCGACGCGTGCTCGGCTCTGGGATGTCATCCGCGAGACGGCCCACGTGTGCCAGGGCTGCCTCCGCCCGCACGCCACGTCCGCCGACCTCCCGGGCCGGACTGCGCTCCTGGACGATCTGGACAGCGTGGGCGCCGCCTGTGACGGGCGCAACGGGCGGTGCACCAACACTGGCTCGGGTGGCCTTGACTGGCTCCTCCTCACGAAGCGCCCAGAGAACTGGTCGCTGGTGCCTGAGGACGTGCGCCCCCTCGTGTGGCTCGGCACGTCCATCAGCGACCAGGTCACGGCGGACGAGATGGTGCCGCGCCTGCTCCAGGCCGATGGCTTCCGCTGCCGCTTCGTGTCGGCGGAGCCGCTCGTGGGGCGCGTGGACCTGCGGAAGTTCATGTGGCCTGTCCACGGCTGGTGGCGAGGCCCCTACCAGAGCTACGACGAGGCCAAGGCAGCGGGTGCTGAGTGCGGCATGAAGCCTCAGGCGCTGGTGGGTGCGCACTCTCGGTTCCTCGACTGGGTCATCGTCGGCGGGGAGTCGGGCCGCAAGGCGCGCCAGTGCCACGTCGAGTGGGTGAGGGACGTCGTCCGCCAGTGCCGCGAGGCCGGGGTGCCGTGCTTCGTGAAGCAGCTCGGGGCGTGTGCCTCTGACCCGGAAAACGGGCTCGCGGGCGCCGGTCTCCATGTGCCGGACGAGGCCTCGCCTCTCGTGTCGCGGCGGCTCAAGGACGAGAAGGGCGGCGACATGGCTGAGTGGCCTACGGACATTCGCGTGCGGCAGCTCCCGGAGGCGCGCCATGTCTGAGCGCATCCGCGGGCTCACCCTCTGGCGGCCCTGGGGCTGGGCCATCTTCCACGGCGGCAAGGACGTGGAGAACCGAGGCGCGCGCTTCCCTGCGCCTCCGGTGGGCTCCTGGCTCGCCATCCACAACGGCCTGACGTGGGACGACGACAACGCGGAAGCGATGGCCGAGGAGTTTGGCCTCACCGTGCCTCCGGAGGGCGACCACCCAGCCGGCACCATCATCGGGGTGGCGCGGGTGGAGGCCGTCACGCGCGGCACTCCCTACCGCGAGAGCCGCTGGTACATGGGCGACACGGGGCTGTGGCTGACGGATGCGACCCCCATCCTTCCGGTGGCCTGTCGCGGAGCGCAGGGGCTGTGGACTCTGCCCGAGGTCGTGCTCGACCAGGTGCGCGCGGAATGGCAGCGCGCAAAGGCGGAGGCATCGAAGTGAGCCCCCGCGTCCGCACTGGCGTCCTCGCTGGGCTCTCCCTCGCGTTCTCCTGCGTGGGACTCCGGTCCGCGCGGGCGGACACCCACCAGTGGCATGCCGCGCTCAAGGCCGGCGTGTCCGTCGTCCTCCTCATCGGTGCCGCCGCCCTGGCTCGCGCCGTCTTCCTCCGGAGTCGCCGCTCATGAAGTGGAGCAAGCGCCCCAAGAAGGTCGTGCTCTTCGCCGGCTGTGGCGGGGCTGACCTCGACGTCGAGGCCGTCCTCGGGAGTTCGGTTCGCCCCGAGGTGGCCGAGGCGCTCGTGCGCGCCAACCTGGGCGATGAGCTGGCGGACCGGAGCGCGGCATGAGCCGGTGCCTCCTCCGCGTCGCCCCGTGCCCGGTGTGCGGCTTCCCCATGCTGGTCGGCGAGTACACCGAGGCCGGCGTGCGTACGGACCACGCTGCAACGCCCGCCAATGAGCGCGTCCGGGCCGCCCACAAGGGCCCCTGGCCCACCTGCGAGCACGGCGCCTTGTACCGCTCGGGATGCCGCAACCAGCCTGTCCCGCCCATCTGCTGCAGCCAGGAGCCCACCCAGGTGGCGGCTGGTGCCGACGAACGCGCGCCGTCACACGGGCAAACCCACCCCACGGAGTTTTAACCCATGGCCCCCTGCTCGAACATACCTCTGGAGGGTGAGGCCTCGTCCCTGCCGCCGCAGGACGGCGTCATCCCCCCACCGGGGAGTGGCACGCGGGCGCGCGACGGCCAGGTCAACCCTCACGTCGAGGAACTCTCCGCCCAACTCGTGAGTGCGTACGAGGAGCTGCAGGCGCTCCGCGCCGAGCTCGCGGCCGAGCGCGAGTCCCGCGCCCGGCTGGAGTTTGGCGCGGCGGCCGAAGCCCGCGCCGCGCACGCGGAGGGCATCGCCGAAGGCTACCGGCGCGCCCTGGCCCAGGTGCTGGAGGCCCGCGCCGTGCTGTCCCCGCCGGTTGTCCACTCGCCGCCGCGAGCGGATGTCCACCAGCCCGTCCACCACGATGTCCACCCACCGAAGGTGGACATGTCCACCGATGTCCACCCGTCCTCGGTGGACATGAAGGGGGGTAGGGGGGAAGCAGCAGCGAAGCCGAAGGCTGAGCTGAAGAGAGCTAAGTGGCGAGACGACAAGAAGCGACAGCGAAAGCGAAAGAAGAGCGCTGCTGCTGAAGGCGCGCGCGGGGTGTCCACCTCGGACATGTCCACCCGGTCCACCCAGGGTGTCCACCTCGGACATGTCCACCCGGTGGACACGACGCCCCCGGATGCCACCCCGGTGCCGCCCGTCGCTCGCCGGAAGCCGAAGTGGATGGAGGACACCACCCCGAGTGCGGACAAGGTGTTCTTCGCGCGGTGCCAGGATGCCCGTGCTGAGCGCCACCACGGGGCTGTGGTTGAGAAGGCGCCGCCGGGCTGGTCCACCTGGTTCGACGAGGCGCTCGCTGCCGTGGGCGGCGACGAGGGGCGCCTCTGGGCAGCATGGCTGGCCTACCTCGAGGACGACTGGGGGCAGAGCCGGCACCCCATCTGCCCCGCGCGCGCGTTCATCGCCGCCGAGGTGTGGCGCCGGCACGTCCCTGGGCAGGGCGAGCGCGTCGTCGAGCAGCGTCGCGCCGGGCACGCGGTGGGCGGCGGGGAGGCTCCTGAACCGAAGCCCCTGCCGGACACGCCGGCCGGCCGCGCATGGGGGCAGGTGCTGGAGGTCATGCGTGCGGAGGGACGCGACTACGCCGTGCGCTACCTGGCGACTCTCACGCCCACCGGCATCGTGGACGAGGTCCTCGTCGTTGAGTGCGCGGACAGGTTCATGCGGGAGTGGGTCGCGCACCACTACGAGGGAATGCTCGCGGAGCACGCCGCGAAGCTCGGCCACGCCGGCATCCGGTTCACCGTGGCCGAGGCTGAATTTCAGGGAGCGCAGCCGTGAGCCCGCCCCTTCTTTCCCATCGTGGTTCTTGTCCGTCGTTCTCGGAGGCGCGCCATGGCGACCTGTCGAAAGCACCCCGACCTGGAGCGCGCGCTGCGGCACGAGCGCGAGGAGAGGGCGAAGGTGCAGGAGCAGCTCCGCCGCACGGCCGCAGCCCTGGACCGCTACGGCAGGCACGAGCGGGGGTGCCGGTTCATGCGCACCCACGCTCGCTGCGCCTGCACCTGCGGTCTGCATGACCGCATCAGAGAAGGAGGAATCAAACCGTGACGTGCATCCGTTTCGAGGTCCCCATCAAGGCGCCGTCGACCAGTAACCTCCGGGAGCACTGGGCGGCGAAGCACAAGCGCACCGATGCTCAGAAGGCGGCCACGCGCCGCCGTTGCCCGGAGTGGAAGGCCGGCCCGCTCCTGGTGGTGCGCCTCACCCGCGTCGCCCCGAGCGCGCTGGACGATGACAACCTCCGAGGCGCGTTGAAGTCCGTGCGCGACGCCATCGCCACCTGGCTGCGCGTCGACGACCGAACGCCCCTCGTCGACTGGCTCTACGCGCAGGCCAAGGGTCCGAAGCCCGTTGTCACCGTGGAGGTGGACTGGGGAGACGGTCCGCTCGCCCAGGCTGCCCGCGCCGTCCGCAACCTGGAGGCCATCGCCCGCGTGGACCTAGGGTCGCTGTCGGCGAAGGCGAGCGAGCTGCTTCCTGCCTCGCGCAAGTCGTTGGCCGACGTCCGGGCGCTGGCCACGCCCGCCACTTACAAGCCGCTGAACGGGAAGGACGGCGCGCCGTGACGCCGTGTGGACACCGAGGAGCCGCCGTGACGCTCCTCACGCCAATGGAGTCCGCCCGGAGGCGGAGGGTCCTGGCGTGGCTCCGCGCCGGGGCCGTGGCGCTCGTCCTGGGTGGCGCGGCGCTCTGCGCGCGCAGCCTCAATGCATGCGCCTGCGCCGGCTGGACGGAGCTGGGCTCCATGGCCGGGGGCATCGTCCTGGTGGTGCTCGCCGTCGCTGGCTTCATGGTCCTGGAGGGTGAGGCTCGGACATGACGTGCCCACCGAAGTGCCGCCGGACGGGCTGCGAGAACCACGTCCGCCGACTCAAGGGGGCCGGACGGCCGCCTGTGTACTGCTCGGACGCCTGCTCCCACTACATGTCGCGCCGAGGCGTGCACGTGAACGTGAGGCCGGCCAAGGACATGGGGCCCGCGGTGCCTCTCAACGGGTGGACGCCGAAGAAGGCGCGCGCCCGCATGGTGCGCATCGTCGCGGAGGAGTTGCGCAACGGGGTGTTGATGGACGCCCTCGCCGAGCGATTCAGCGTGTCCGTCGATGACGTCCGCCGCATCGCTGTGCGGCACCGCGTGCGCGTCCCCCGTCAGGGCGCGTGGACTCCACCGTACGGGCCCCCGGTGAGGTAGCCATGGCGTGCGCGAAGAAGACGCGAATCACCGCCGAGGTCCCCCGAGAGGACGCGGCCTACGTCGACGACATGGTGGCGGTGCTGGGCATGTCCAGGGCCGCCATTCTGCGCGAGGCAGTCCGCGAGTGGCGCGAGCGGCACCCACTGCCGCCTCCGCCGGCATGGGTGGCAGAGGCCGTCGCCGAGCTCCAAGAGGCGCGGCGCAAGGTCGAGGCCTCGACGCGGGCCTTCTGGGCGCTCGTGGAGGCGGAAGTGCAGTCCAGTGAATCACCAGGAGGACGAAGTCCATGACGTGCCCGCGACATAGCCCCGAGCAGAACGCACCGCCCCAGGAGCAACTGCCCGTTGAGGCGCACCCCGCGCCCGAATGGGAAATGGAGGCGCTGCTGCACCTGCTGCCCGAGCTGCCCGAGGAATGCCGCGAGCGCCGCCGCGCGGAGTCGCGACTCATGGCCCTCGTCGAGCCCCACCTCGCCCAGGTTGCCGCGGCTGTCTCCCGCGAGTGGGACGGCTTCCCCCGGCAAGACCTGGTGCAGGAGGGGCACCTGGTGGTGCTGGCGGAGCTGCGCGCCCGGGGGTTTCGCCCGGGGGCTGCCGGAGCAGGCCGGAGCGCGTTCCCCGCCTGGGCCAAGAAGCTCGCCCTCCAGGCCATGATGCGCGCGGCGTCCAAGGGGCGCTCTGCCGTGTACGTCACCGACCACGGGCGCAAGGCGCTCCTCCGCGCGAAGAAGAAGGCGAGGGCGGAGGGGACGCCCGTCGCGGACGCCCTCGCCGCGCAGGGTGTGGAGGCTGCCACGGCCCACGCCCTGGGCGACGGCACGGTGCACGCGGCGCTGCCGGTGGAGGAGCTGCTCGGCCTCGCCGACAGTCCCGACGGCAGGGAGCGCAGCGTCCAGCACGGCTTGGCGATGGTGGCCCTGTACGCGCTACCGCGCCTGCAGCGCCTGGCCGTCTCCGCCACCGTCGGTGTCGGGCAGCCAGGAGGCCGGCCGATGTCCGAGCGGACGCTCGCCATGGAGTGGCGGGTGCCTGTGCGCGAGGTCCAACGCCTCCGTGAGCTGGGCCTGCGCCGCCTGCGGCGCGCCCTCGGGCGCCTCCCGTGCCCCTGATTCTCGCGGAGAAGGACGGGACGTGCACCGCCGCGGGCTGCGG
>Ga0126314_10001952_pt1 | contig 10185 bp, 15 predicted proteins | sample Plot105B_FD_92535 | JGI IMG/M metagenome (GOLD analysis project Ga0126314, IMG submission 92535) | Serpentine soil microbial communities from UC McLaughlin Reserve, CA, USA - Plot105B | ecosystem: Environmental > Terrestrial > Soil > Grasslands | place: USA: UC McLaughlin Reserve, Lake County... | reverse complement strand
TGACACCGAGACACCTATAGGAGAAGCGATGCTCAGGAGACGAATCACGATAGTTCCGCTGGTAGCTTCACTGGCGCTACTCATGGCAAGCCTTATCTCGTCAGCGGACGCAGCAGAGCAAGGGGCTGCGCCTGTGGAGGGTGAGAGCTTCACCAAGCCGCCTGGAACACAGGTCGTGCTAGGGGATCGGTATTCGGGCGGCAAAGCGCTCAAGATTACCAGTAACCAGGCCGTCTCCACCAAGAAAGTAACCATCACCGAGACCTCTAACGTGCTTGTGAGGGCTCGTGGTGGGCAGACAGGCTCGAAGAGGAGCTAAGAGAAGAGCGCTCAAAGGGGTTCTGGGCACGCCTCTTTGGCAGGTAGCATATACTCCAAGTAGCACAGCCTTCGTTCATGCGTGTATACTGCCGCCATTTAGACAAATCGGAGGGTGGTGGGTTATGCAGACAAGAGTACTCAGCTTTTTTCTCTTGCTTGCGTTTGCCTCCACGTTTGCGTGTATATCCATTTCTCCAGACAAGGCTGCGGCGCAAGACACACTCAACTGTACCGACTTTACCTATCAGGAAGATGCTCAAGCCGAGTACAACCGCGACCCCTCGGACCCCAATAACCTCGACGCCGACAACGACGGCATAGCCTGCGAGGATCTCCCATCGCGCGGGAACGGTACTACGACAACCACAGGCACCACCACTGGCACGAGCACCACGACAGGTACGACAACGGGAACGACGGGTACCACGGGCACCACCACAGGTACGAGCACCACAAGCACGACGAGCACAACCACAGGCACGAGAAGGGGCACTACCACTGGCACGAGCACTACGGGAACGACGGGCACCACGGGTACCACCACAGGCACGACGGATGCGTCAGGAGGGACCACCACTGGCGATACTACTGGAGCTACCAATGGGGCGAGCACTACAGGATCACAGACCAACGGCGATAGTACATCCTCGCCTAGGGACGACGTGATTCGCAACACGATCCCACAGAACAGAGAAGAACTACCGAACACCGGCGGTCCCTCCGGGCTTGTTCCAGCGGCTGCTGTGCTGGCGTTGCTCATCAACGGGGCGGCCATAGGGCTGTTGTTCGTGATCAGGCGGCAACACTCTACATAAGAGGGAAGGGTGCGAGCGTTAAGAGAACGAAACTCGCTTCTTATGAAGGTGGGGCTGATCATGATGGCGCTCGCCCTCGCCCTCCTGATCGCAATGGTGGTGGTGAGCGCCGCTCTACGCAGCGAGCCCGAGCGACTGGTCGCAGCAGAGGTTGCCACCAAATCCTCTGGCCAAGCGCAGCGCTACTCCTCCGGCGAGCAAGGGGATGCGACTGACAAGTCCTCTAGCGAGAAGAAGTCCCCGCCTTACTCCTCTAAGAAAGTAGAGTCGATGGGAAACACTTCGTCCTCCACTGGTGGGCCGGTGGAGCAGCGCAAGGTGGAGGATGCTAGGGGGCCCCAGACAACGATCCAGCGGGAAGTCCAATCCCCCAACTCTCAGTTCGCAATGCCTCAACTGACGGGTAGGCAAACACCTTCTGAGGCACCCTCTGCACCATCAAAGGCACCCTCTGATCTGGAGCCCCAACCACAACAGCGCCAAACACAGTCAGAAGAGCAACCGCTGCCAGGCTCTGAAGGGAGGGACTGGCCCGAGCCCACCCAAGGAGAGCTAAACAGAGCCAACCAAGAACGTCACTACGAACTGCTTCCCGGAGCCATAATGGGCCTCACCATAGAAGCCATAGGCATCCATGATGCCCCCGTCTTCGACTCCAAAAGCAAGTGGGCACTAGCTAAAGGGGTAACCCACCACCCACAGACCTCCCTGCCTTGGTCACAGAGTGCTCAGAGGAACGTCTACCTGGCAGGACATCGCATGGGCTACAGAGGGACGTGGAGCCGTATGCTCTTCTACAACCTCGATAAGCTAAAGAGGCGAGATGAGGTAGTGCTCAAGGACCGGGCCGGCACCTCCTACAGATATCGCGTAAGCGAGGTATTGGTAGTCGATCCCACCGACTCATGGGTGATGGGGCAGGTGAGAGGAAGGGACATGGTTACGTTGCAGACTTGCACCCCTATCCCTACCTTCCAGAAGCGCCTGATAGTACGTGCCGACCGAGTCTAATCACACCTTTGGGCATTGCTGGGCAACCCCGAGCAATTCGAACATCACGTAGCGTTAGGAGGGGATCGCGAAAAGTAGGTGGCCGATTCGCCTGCTCGCACACCCCGCCAGAGCAGCCGCGATCTGAACGGGTCGAAGTTCAGCTTTGCGCATCCCCAGGACATGCAGTCTGAGTCTGTTCGTACCGTCGGTCTCCCAGAGATTGCAGCAGAGCTTTCGCTTTCGGTGCGGACGTAGAGGCTTGAGACCGAGTCGGGGTGCGGGAGTAGGCCACAAGCTTTCGCGCCTGGCTTCGTTGAAGTTAGGGCTCTAGCGGTTCTGGCTCCGCCCGAGCCGGGCTATCGCTTGCTCTACGCTCATGTCCGGATCGACCAGTCGGTCCTCGGCATGGTCCCGGACTTGCGCAGCTTCGATGACAAATACTTCCCGAAACCCTTGCTCCTCCCCGTTGTCATCCACGAGGTACTCGGCCGCCAGCCTGGTGCTAAGTACATCTAACAAAACTGGGTAGCGGGTAGTGTGATGGTATGGCTAAAGACTCGTCACAGACGAACTTTGGGAAGTAATATTTCCGCTGTTGCCCGAAGAAGTGCCCAAGCCCAAGGGCGGTAGGCACCGCATCAACGACCGGGCAGCCCTTACCGGCCTTATATTCGTCCTCAAGTGCGGCATACCCTGGGGAAGGTTCAGTTCCGACGACGATCTTGTACCAGACAAGGCGCAAGATAAACCTCTGAATACACGCACTAATCTATTACTACTGAGAGCCACGAGGATCACCTCTAACGGCCTCCTCTGGCTCGCTAATTTGGGGCTGCTCCGGTCTCGGCACAACATCTAGCGCCCCGATACGAGCCCTCCCAAGACCCGCTACCATGCACCGGACGCAGGATGGCTACGGCCCCGCACAACGCCTCTGAGCGCGTCCCGTGGTGGCGCAGGCGTTTCGGGGAGGAGCGCTGATGGACTCGGTAGAGAGATTTCGCGAGGAGAGAGCGCGTAAGCATCGCCTCATGGGAGGAGAGAGCCTAAGCGAGCTGCGCAACACGCTTACCGAGGCCGAGATGCAAGAGAGGTATAACGCTTTGATGGAGGCGACGACTCGCCCCATCAACCGCGAGGCACAGATGCGCTACTTAGCCCGCGCACAGATCTACGCCGAGGAGCTTATGCGCCGTGAGACGGTTCGCTTGGCAGAGCGCATGCAGAGGCTGATCGTCGCCCTCGCCGTGCTCGTCATCCTCGCCACAGTAATGAGCGTGATACTGAGCACGCTGACACTAAGCCTCGGGGGATAGAAGCAACCTGGCCGCTTCGCGCACCTACCCGGCCTGCTAGAGAACGAAACGGCAAAGCGTAGATCAAGGATGCAACGGAAGGGCAGAGTCTGAAGCCTGAAACCTGTTGCCTGAAACCTGAAGCCTACAACTTGACCTCGGGCACCGGGAGCAGGGCGGCTTCGATCATCTTGGTGAGATCTTCCAGCCGGCAGGGCCATGGTATAAGAACAGACCCTTCACCCTGGGCTTCTTTGAGGATCGTGGACAACGTAAGGACCGGTATATGCGCGGCATCGAGCGTGCTGCCCATATCAGCGAGCAGAGTCTCCCTGGACTCCTCGCTCAGAGCGGGAGCGAGGAGTAGGAGCCTGACCCCTTCGAGGAGCTGCTCCGGCGGTCTCTCGGGAGAATCCTCGATGAGGCGTGTATCGTACCCGACGCCCTGGAGCAACGCCTCCAGGGCGCGTCCGGACACCGAATTACCCCCAAGGATGGCAATTGTCGTCGGTACGGTAATCACATCTCCTTGGTTGTAGAGAACCGTTCCGTCATCTCCTGACAAGATTATGGGCGAGAGATGGCCCCGTGCAAATATGCCACATGGCCATATTTGCATTGCAGCACGGCGCTTCGTGCCTTTCAGCACGCTTCGGCTTCGCCTACGCTCGTCAGCTTATGCTTGGCATACCGCGAACGCGACCTCGGAGGTCCCGCCGGCACTGCTACAATGACCGCGTCCGTTTCGGCGACGGGAGGGGCCCATCGTGGGTGTGCGTAGCGGGTTGACGATTCTCTTAGCAGTATCGGCGCTCCTCTTTCTCGTGTCAGCGGCGGCCTGGCTCATCGGCGTGTTTGCAGAGCGGGAGGCGGTCGGGCAGACGTCGAGTGACCCGACGATCACCTCTTCTCCTCCCTCCGTGTCTCCGGAGCCCAAGACGCCCAGCCCCTCTCCCTCCTCATCCCCCGCCGCAGGGCCGGAGGACGCCTTGGGTAATGCGCTCGGCAACGCTTCCGCGAGCGCCCAGGCGGGCAATCCCGCACATATCCCCGACCTCAGCGTGATGGACGTTATAGGTAATCTGAAATACTTTGCAACCGACGTGGACTTCCGTTGCACGGGTCCAACGGCAGCCGAGGGTGACAACATCCTCTGGTCGTGCGCGGCCAACGCGCGCGGCGAACGCGGCTCGTACGACGTCACCGTGGTCGGTGACGACCCCCTGACCATTTTCTCCGTTACGGCCACGGCACATGGAGTTTCGGAAGAAACGGCGACATCGTTCTTCTCTTACGTCGCGGGCCTTTGCCTGAGGGATACCGACCCACTCAACCCCGAGGCGTGGATGCAGGAGAAAGTTCCTACCGGCGGACAGATCGCAACGGGGGGGAAAGCGCTTTCGGTATACGGTACCAAGGAAGTTCGGGCCCTCGAGGTGGTGGCGATCGGCGCCTTCTAGAACCTCGCCACTTGCAGGTATTCGCGGTCACCAGCTTCGCTAGAGAGCCCGGTGCTAAACCTGTAACAGCCTACGTTAGTAGTTTGCGCATCACGCCTGGGTGTGACGTACTGTAGCGTCCAAGGGCGGGCGCGACCCCTCCCCCATGGAGTACGCGCCCGCCCCCTCACTACTGGCCGCGCTCTTCTCTCATACCTTCATGTAGCGCGGCCCTTCGCTCTGTCCCACCCCGATTAGCCCTGCAGCTAGCAGGACGACCAGGGTCGGGGTGTCCTGCGGGGTGTCCTGGCCCTTATAATGCCCTTGTCCGCGCTGTTGTTACCCCACTTCTAGCGTGGCCGCGCTATTCTTACTCCACTTCTAGCGTTGCCCTTAACTTTGCGCCATTAAAGCGTTGTGCAGGAGCGTCTGTGGTGCGAATATAGCTATCCCCGGTGTGGCGAGCACACCCTATGTCACGGTCAAGTAAAAGGCCACGTGCTCGGCGCACCGGCTTCTATCATAGGGTCGGAGCTTCCTCCCTACTAGGCTCCGGCCCTTGGGCCTTGCCTCGCCCCGATGCTGAAGGGGTCGTCTTACGTACAGTGCAGCCACGAGCCTGTACATAAGAGCTTGTTGGCCTTTGTATTGTATACGGGGGGCGCACTGGCTCTTGCAAATTGGATCGATACGCACCCGCAGGCGCTCCTTCCCACTGCCGTAGTCCTCTTGGTAGGGATTCACCGGAGTGCGTGGATGGAGAATTCCCCGAAGTTCGCCCCCAGAAGTAGCCACCTGGCATACAAAGATAGTCCATTTGGGGGATGCGCTTGGCACCTCATCTTGCTAACGTGGTGGCGTTGATCTACTTAAGGCGGGAAGGACGAGTCCTGCCCCTCTTTAGGGAGGACGCAGAGGAGGTAAGTATATGCGGTTGATTGTGCTCACCGTGATGGGGCTTATGGCCGGTTTAGGCATAGCGGCGGCTATCGTGGCCTTACCCGTGATGGCGAACAAGGGTCCCCAACGCGCCACCCTCGTGGCTCCTCTTGGGGGCGCGCAGGAGCAGAAGGTGCAGGCAGGGGGCAACTCCGACGGCCGGGGGCATGCCGTGGTCAAGGTGTTTGAAGAGCAGCTGTGTGCCAAGGTCAAAACTGGCGCACTAGAGAGTTCCTCCTCGAAAGCCACCCTCCATCTTGGGATGAGCGGGGAGAAGGGGCCGACAGTGGCGAACCTCCAGGAGCAAGCGGCTACGACTCCCCTGCCGGAGTCCACTACCCCCACGACAACGACTACCACGGGCACTACAACGACTACCATCGGCACAACTACTGCCACGACGGGTACTACGGGTACAACCACCGGTACTACTGGAACAACCACGGGTACTACGACGCCAACCACCGGCACAACTACTGCCACCGCGGGCACGACGGGTGCGCAAACAGGGACGACCACCACCACCGGCGATACCACATTGGCGCAGGCTACTACTACACCGCAGAGCACGACGGTGGAGCAGACCAGCCTCTCCCAGTCCGCCGCCTCCCCGACGGCTAGCGCGTCGGCTAGTGCATCGGCTAGTGCATCGGCTAGCGCATCGACGGCTAGCACATCGAGGGCTAGCACATCGACGGCTACTATCCACAAGCACCCCGACGGCTGCGTGGAGGTGCCTCGGGCACTAAGCCTGGAGCTCCTTGAACACCCTCGGCGGTTCTACGTTAAGGTCACCAACGGGCAGTCTTCCGAGGGAGCCATAAGGGGCCAGCTCCAGCGCAGCAGTGGCAATAACGACCACCGCAGTAGCCATGCCGACCACCGCAGGGGCGATGCCGACGACGATTAGGGTTGTGCAGTTGCAGTGGAGGTCAAAAGAGCCCGAGGAGTGCAAGATCACGCTCACGTAGAAGAGCGTAGAGAAGAGCTCTCGCGGCGCTAGGGTAAGCGCAGAGATCTCGTACGAAGGGCCGGAGCGTGGAAGCTCCGGTCCTTCTGCTTGCCCTTATTCACCCGAGTGCGTGGAGAAACTGTTTGGAAAATAGCCGAAGGCGTCTCAGCGCGCCTCTCTGGCGGCAAGAAGCGTCCGAATTGGGACTCCTTCCACCCCTCTTGGCAGCTCTCGGAGCCCCGATTCGGGACCTATCCCGAATTTCCAAACAGTTTCGGAAGGTGAATTCTCAGAAGTTCGCCTTGATGGTGTTCGCCGAAGTCCCGCATAGCCCCGGCCCTTTTGCTGTCGGTGGGGCTTGGCCACGGGCCGGTATAATCCGCGCGGAGCGAGCCCCGGCTGGTACTGGTTCCCCATCCTCCCCAGCCGGGGATTTTCTTATGTTTAGGAGGAAAAAGCGCCGTGCGTACATAAGACGATGCGGGCCGGGGCTTCTTCGTGAACGTCTCCGCAGGACAGGCCGTATATAAGAGCGGAACGGAATCGAAACGGAGGGAGAAGCGATGACGAAGAGGATACGGCGGGCGGGGCTCCTCGCGGCCCTCGCGCTGGTGCTCGCGGCCCTAACGAATGTGGGTTCTTGAGTATTCTTCTGTCCTCTGGGAGGCATAACACTAGTTGTGAGGGTGCAGTGAGTATGAAATCGGCAGCCGTATGGATGGCGGCGCTGCTGATGGCAGCTCTGTTAGATTCATCGTGTATTTAGCGCTTGGGGCCATGACGGCGGGGTTTAGGAGGAGAGAGCGTGGAGGATGAGCCATTGCTCCCCGAGTTCTACTACTACCTGGACGAGTCGGACCCGGACATAGCCGTACTGCGCCGCCAAGACGGTGCGTTTGTGGCCGCCTTCAGCGCTCAGGGAGCCACGAAACAGGGTATTGTGGAGGCCGCCAAGGAAGACTACAAGAAGGTGATCGAGGCGAACGCAGAGTCCTTGGGCCTTCGAGAAGAAGGCGACCGACAGAAGAGCGCTTAGAGCGGCTCGAATGTTTACGTGGACAATGCCGAGGGCAGCGACCGAACGGGCGTTCTCCGCACTGTTGAGTTGGTGTCATGAGGTATCGGGTAGGATCGATGTTTCCTATCCACCCGAGTTCGGGGAAGGGGTTTCTGCGAAGTTGGGTTCTCTACTCCTGCGAACCTACGAAGGACTCTTCTTCCTCTAGTATTTTCATACCCTCGATCATCTCGAATGTGAAGCGCACTATGCCGCTCTCCTTGCCCTTGTGCTCGATGTAGATGGCCTCGTCGTCGTGGTAGAGTAGGACCTCCTTGATGAGCCCGCTGTTGTAGTAGAGTCCCTCGGCCCACTCTGGGATGGCCTTGTTCTCCACCCTGTGAGCTTGCTCGCTCATCGGCGCTTGCTCCTTCCCTCCACGATATTTTTCTACCCCGAAGAGGCTCCATGTATCCCAAAGAAGAGGGTTCTTGAGCCCTTATTCGCCGAAGCGTCTAGGAGCGAGGTTCTCGGAATTAGTAGCGTCGGCCGCAGGGCTTTGTTACCTTGTGCGCAAATACTCCGGTGGGGAGCGTGGAGCAAAGGAGAGAAAGCGCATGAACGCACAAACGTCTGACAACGGGCGACAGCAGCAACAAAGCCCGCTGAAAACTGAACGCGGCACCACCACGATCCAGGATAGCGTCGTCTCCCAGGTTGCCGGGATCGCAGCTCAGGAGGTAGAGGGCATCAGGATGGGCAGCTCCACCACACAGACTGTAGGGAACATCATGAGCGCCGTGCCGGGTGTAGGCAGCCAAAGCGAGAGCCGGGGTGTCTCGGTTGAGGTGGGTGAGGTCGAGGCGGCGGTGGATCTGAGCTTGAGCGTCGAGTACGGTAGGACCATTCACCAGATAGCTGAGAGTGTGCGCAGGAACGTCATAAGACGGGTCGAGCACCTGGTTGGTCTGAGAGTGACCGAGGTAAACATCACCGTCAGCGACATCTACTTCCCGCAGCAGGAGCAACAGCAACAACAGTAAGGGTAAAGAAGGAACCACTTTCCCGTTGGGTAAGGACTTCTCTAAGCCCCGGCCCTTCTTTTTGCCCTTATTCATCGGAGTGCGTGAAAGGTAAATTCTGCTGTCCGGAAGCTCGCGAGCAAGGCCGGGTTGAGGGATGAGGTGCGGGTAGGGCTACCTTGGTGGACTTACACGGCACGTTATCGCAAATAGACGGCTTGAGATGCTTCGTCGGGCGTGGATAGAGCGAGCCACCTCTCACGAGCCCCTTATTGGTCGCCTAGTCACCGGAGTGCGTGGAAGGGACATTCTCGGAACTTGGGCCCGATTTCCAGGCTCTAAGTGAGACGATCCCCAGATCGGCGGAGTAGGAGCGCCACAAGCGCCGCTGCCAAGGCGCCACCACTGTCCACAAGCAGGTCGCTGATGGTGTTGGCCATCGTGTACTTGCCGACGATGAACCACTCGAAGATCTCCCAGTAGTTGCCAACAGTGACACCCAGGGTGAACACCGAGGTCCCCAGCGCAACGGCCCTACCCTCGGGTACGGCGCCCCGTAGAAGAGGTGCCGGAAAGCTAGCGAGCACGCTTCGGCCTTTCAGGCCTCCGCTTGTCAGCTAGTCAGCACTTCATTCAGCAAGTTGTTGGAAACTCTCGCCCCGAGCATAGAACCTGAGCGCCACCGGCGGTGGTTCGCTGTGCGCAGCTGGGCCAGATCAGAGTGGGAGAAGCTGAAATGCTGACAAGCCGCCGGCAGGGCGCTGGGCCTACAAGCGAAGCCCGTAGGGCGGAGCGTGCTGAAATGCTGACTAGCACATGCGGGAAAACGTAGGCATAATTACGCGGTCCGGTCAAGAGCCGGTGCGGTTGAGCCGTTGGAGGGGATGTACGCTTGTTGCGGGACATGACGAGATGCGGTGAGGTAGAGCCGCTCGAGATGTTCGCCGCGAGTTAGGGGGACAGGGTTTCGGAGGGGGCAGGCCAATGAATCGGCTGAAATCGGCTCTATCGGCGGTATCTCTGACTGCTGGTGTGGCCGTGGTGGTCTCGATATTCGTCGTGTCGGCGGGTGCATTGCCCACGCGCGACAAGGAGAGCGCGAGTGAGGCGCAGTATAACGGCCGAGGAACCATCTCGAAAGACTCCGAAAAGGGTCCTGGCCCAGGCTACTACCGCTTCTACGACCGCTGGCAAGAAGAGGACACCCCTTCAGCAGATGCGCTCTCGGTGAGATCGCCGTCGCAGGGGTCTGAACCTACGGCACAGGCCCCGGCGAGGGCGCGCTCTATCATGGAGCCTCCTACCCCCTACTCGCAGGTTGTCGACAACGCTTCGCCCCGGCACTTCTTCTCGGCGCGCGGAGAATGGAAGAAGAGCAACAATAGATTGACCCGCTACGGTAGGAATTACAG
>Ga0126314_10001951_pt1 | contig 10192 bp, 10 predicted proteins | sample Plot105B_FD_92535 | JGI IMG/M metagenome (GOLD analysis project Ga0126314, IMG submission 92535) | Serpentine soil microbial communities from UC McLaughlin Reserve, CA, USA - Plot105B | ecosystem: Environmental > Terrestrial > Soil > Grasslands | place: USA: UC McLaughlin Reserve, Lake County... | reverse complement strand
GCATTGGCTCATTGGAACGACCGACACGCCCTGGGACCTCGACTTCGTGCACCCGGCCGCGAGCCGAGCGGACATCGAATACCTCCTCGGGTCCGTCAATCGCCTGCTGCGGACCGCGCTGACGGACGACGACATCGTCGGCGTCTACGTCGGTCTGCGGCCCCTCATCCACGAAGGTGGCTCAGACGCGACCACGACGTCCCTGAGTCGCCAGCACGCCGTCGTCAATCTGGCGCCCGGGCTGGTGGCCGTCGCCGGCGGGAAGTACACCACCTATCGAGTCATGGCGCGTGATGCGATCGACGCAGCTGCGAGCATGCTCACCCAGTCGGTGGCGGAGTCCTGCACACAGGAGGTGACGTTGCTCGGGGCCGATGGCTGGCGCTCGCACTACAACGCGAGGAACCAACTGGCGCAGCGGAGTGGTCTCGACGTCGAGCGGATCGAGCACCTGCTCGGTCGATTCGGAACCGAGACGACGGACCTGCTGGAGCTGATCCGTGAGGAGCCTGAGCTCGGCCGTCCACTTGTTGGAGCACCCGACTACCTCGCCGCCGAGGTCCGCTTCGCGGTGGCGGCGGAGGGGGCCCTGCACCTGGAAGACGTCCTCACGCGGCGGACGCGCATCTCGATTGAGACGGCTGACCGGGGAATCGCAGCGTCGAGCGAGGTCGCGCGGCTCATGGCGCCCGTGCTCGGGTGGACGGGCGGGGACGTCCGGCGCGAGGTCGACGCCTATCGGTCACGCGTCGAAGCCGAGCGTCGCTCGCATCAGCAGCCGACGGACGAGCTCGCTGCCCTGGAACGACGAGCCGCCTCCGACGTACGCACGCAGAGCCGTGTCGCCCGAGAGGGACGCAGCGGTCGGCGACGTCGTCGCCTGATCCGAGAGAGGACCCAACGATGAGCCCGAAGTGAAGCGCCGAACAGGCTGATCAGCGCGTGCCGTCCGGCGACTGGAGCACGCCGGCGCGTGCACTGCGCTCTTCGGCTCGAATGAGTTGCATGACGGCGAACACGAGCGCGAGGTGGGTGAACGCCTGCGGGAAGTTCCCGAGGTGGCGACCGGTTGCCGGCTCGACTTCCTCGGCGTAGAGGCCTAGCGGTCCGGCGTAGTTGAGAAGTCGCTCGCAGAGCTCCCGGGCTCGCTTGAGCTCGCCGATCGCGACCAGCGCCGACACGAGCGTGAACGAGCAGATCAAGAACGTGCCCTCCTCACCTGACAGGCCGTCGTCGGTCTCGTCAACGCGGTACCGAAGCACGAGCCCGTCCTCGGTCAGCTCGTCCGCAATGGCGATGACGGTCCGCCGGATGCGCTCGTCGTCCGGCGGCAGGAAGCGCAGGAGCACCATGCCCAGGTTGGACGCGTCGAGCGCCGCCGTGTCGTAGTGCTGGGTGAAGACGCCGCGATCGTCGACACCGTTCGCGCAGATGTCGGCGTGGATCTCGCCGGCAATCTCGTCGCAGTGAGCGGCGAACTCGTGCTCGCCGCGAAGGCGCGCGAGATCGGCGCCTCGATCGCAGGCGATCCAGCAGAAGAACTTCGACGACGTGAAGTGCCTCGGAGCTCCACGGACCTCCCAGACGCCCTGATCGGGTTCTCGCCAGTTCGCCATCGCGGCCTCGACCTGCCGCTTGACCACGCGCCACGTCCGCGCGTCCAGCGACCTGCGGGAGGATGCCCGCAGGTGCACCGTGGTCACGAGCGCCCCCCAGACATCGTGCTGGCGCTGCTCGTACGCGAGATTGCCGACGCGCACGGGCCGGGCACCGTCATATCCCGAGAGGTGCTCCAGGATCTGCTCGTCGAGCTCGCGCTCGCCTTGGATCCCGTACATGATCTGGATCGTGTCGTCGCGCTCGGCGACCTCGGCCAGGAAGTGGAAGAAGTCGTCCGCCTCCCAGTCGTACCCGAGCGCGTACAGCGCCCACAGCATGAACGTGGAGTCCCGGATCCAGCTGTAGCGGTAATCCCAGTTGCGCTCGCCCCCGGGAGTCTCGGGAAGCGACGTGGTGGCAGCAGCGATCAGGGCACCCGAGGGCGCGTACGTCAGCCCCTTCAACGTGAGGGCGCTGCGTTGCAGGTGGCTTCGCCATGGGTGGTCTGGATAGCGGCCGCGATCGAGCCAGTGGCGCCAGTGACGTGCCGTCCATGACAGCCTCGCCTGGGCGTCTTCCAAGGTGCGGGGACCGGCGTGGTCACTCCACGAAAGGGCGCAGAAGACGCTTTCGCCCTCCTTCATCAAATGCCGCGCCGTAGCGCTCGATCCCTCGAAACCCAACCGGAGATCGCTGGTGAGCCGCAGAGAAAGGTCGACGCCGTCCGCGCTCGCGACAGCCTCGCCGTAGCCGACGCCCGAGAACGACCAGTCGGCTGGTTGCCGCGCGTAATCGAACATCGGCAGGCATTCGAGCGCGATCTGGACCTCGCCGTTAGTGCACTGCGCGATCCGGAGCAGCACGTGTTGGGCGTCATAGTCCGTCGCAGCCCGACGATGCGTCGTCGACCGCTCATCGTCGTGCCGCCAAGGTCCCATCAGCAGGACGTCGCGCACCACCAACCAGCCGCCCGGAGCATCCCACGTGGTCTCGAGCATCAGCGTGCCGGGCAAGTACGCGCGGAACGCAGGCACGCGGACGCCCTCGGGGCGAAACGTGAAGTGGCCGCCGTCCCGGTCGAGGATCGCGCCGAAGACGCTGGGGCTGTCCATCCGCGGCAAACACAGCCACTCGACGCTTCCATCGGCCGCCACCAAGGCCGTCGCCTCACAGTCCGACAGAAAGGCGTAGTCGGCGATCGGCGGAAACGCGTCGGCCATCACCCGGGCAGAGTACCGTCGGTCGAGCCTCCTGTGAACTAGGACTAACGCGCTTGGCGTCACGGACGGGCTGACGATCGCTGCCGTTGTGCCCAATCGGTGAACGAACGCTTGCACATACAGCGTGCGGGATATCGTGTCCGCATGCTCGCGGAAGTGATCGGCGTGAGCAGCGAGGTGTATCGGCGTCGGCGCGCCCGGGCGCATATCCTGGCCTCACCGGTGTCCGCGTGACCAGGCCCACGATACCGACGCTGCAGTCTGATCTCCTTCGCCGGCCAAGTGGCCATCGTCACCGGCGCGGGTCAGCGCATCGGCGCTGCCACCGCGCGCACGCTGGCCGCCAATGGCGCCCATGTGTGCGTGGCGGATGTCGATCAAGCGCGAGCCGCCGACGTCGTCGAGAGCCTCGGTGTGCCAGGCGTTGCCGTCGCCGGTGACTTGGCCGATCCCCCAATCCGTGGACGCATCGTCGAACGCGTCGTCGAGACGTTCGGGCGGCTGGACATCGTCGTCAACAACGCCGGATACAACTGGGACGCGCCCGTGCGGTCGATGTCCGACGAGCAGTTCCAGGCGATGCTCGACATTCACCTGTTGGCGCCGTTCCGGCTGTGCGGGGCCGCCTACCCCCACTTCTGCGCCGCCGCCGAAGGTGATGGCGATGCCGAGCGCTATCGCAAGGTCGTGATGGTCTCCTCGCTTGCGGCGTCGTTCGGCAGCCCCGGCGCGGCGAATTACGCGGCGGCCAAGGCCGGGGTCATCGGCCTGGCAAAGTCGCTTGCCAACGAGTGGGGCTCGATCAGGGTCTGCGTGAACTCCGTGGCGTTCGGCATCGTCGCGACCCGCCTTAGCCAGCCACAGTCCGAGGCGCACGTCGTGCAGCCGGGGGGACGGGAGATGCAGGTCGGCCTACCGCTCAAGACCCTGGAGCGCATGGGGGCCTCGACGCAGAGCGCCACAACCGACGAGCAACTTCACCAGCCCGTCGGATCCGGTCAGCCGCCCTCGGACGAGGGGGCACGATCCACGAAGCCGCGGACGCGATCTTCTTCCTCTCCTCGCCACTGTCGAACTTCATCAGCGGGCAGGTGCTGCCCGTTAGCGGTGGCCAACGAGGCGGGCTCAGCTGATGCGGCGGGAGCGCTTGGTGCTCAGCTCCGAGCCACGCTGTTGGCTCGCACCCCGTCGACGATCGCTGCGAACGAGTCGGCGTCGAGCGAGGCCCCGCCGACGAGCCCGCCATCGACGTCCGGTTGGGCGATGAGGTCCGCGACATTCACGGCCTTCATCGAACCGCCGTAGAGCACGCGCACTTGCGCGCCGGCCGCATGGTCGAAGTCGTTCACGAGTGCGCGCACGAAGGCGACTGCTTCCTGTGCCTGGTCCGGTGAGGCGGTGATGCCCGTACCGATCGCCCAAATAGGCTCGTAGGCGATGACGACTTGGTGTAGACGGTCCTTCGGAACCTCGCTGAGTCCCTCCTTGACTTGGCGGCGGAGCGTCCGCTCCGTATCGCCGCGCTCGCGCTCGCGCTCGGTCTCGCCCACACAGAGGATCGGCGTCAGCCCGCACTCCAGCGCCCGGATCACCTTCTTCCGCAAGGCGCGGTCGGTCTCGCCGTACATCTGGCGACGTTCCGAGTGACCCAGGATCACGCCGTCGATCTCGAGCTCGGCGAGCATCGACCCAGAGACCTCGCCGGTGTAGGCACCGTGGTCGTGCTCGGCCATGTTCTGCGCGTAGATCTGGATCCCCGAGCCGCGGGCGCAGTCCACGGCCGCGCCTAGGGCGAGGAAGGGCGGGCAAACGACGACGTCGACGTCCGCGATCGCCCCCAGATGCGGAATCAGCGCCTGCACGAGCGCGACGGACTCGACGATCGTGTTGTTCATCTTCCAGTTTCCGGCGACGAGTGGCCTCCTCATCGTCCGAGAACCCCTGCCGGCCGCCGGACCGTGCCGTTGACGGCGATGCGTGTGCTCGCATTGGAGTCCGTTGCGGCCGAGGCCGCGGTCCCTCGGCGGCGAATGTCCGGAACTCCGCGCACGCGATCGCTTCGGCTGAACGTTGGTTCACTCATATGAGTCGATACTTGCTCTCTCGCCGGCGCGAGTCAACCCACGCGCCACGATCGCGGTAACAGACGCCGGCGGTAGCAGGGCTGTCGTAGTAGCACGACGAAGACGAGTAGTTCTTACCCCGAACCCACGTGGCGGGCGACGACGGCACGCCGAGCACGGCGGGCGGGGCCGGAGCGGCGGACGACGTAGCGCGACGGCTTCCCGCCCCAAGACGCCGCACCACGCGCCGGCGCCCGCCGGAACCCCATCAGGGGGACACACAGTCGGCGTAGACGTAGCAGCGCATGGCCGGCGGCTGCTTCGTCTTGTTGACCTCGACGAGGTTGATCGGCAACGCAGCTGACATCTGGTACGGCAAGCCGGACGACGAAGCGGGCGCTCCGCTGGGATCAACTCCCGGGTAGGACGACTGGGCGCAGACCGATCGATCAATGCGGTCCGGCGCCGCCGGCCCTGGGTGGTCGAGCGCGTTCATCGCCAGCGCGAAGGCCACCGGATCGGTCGTGCCGATCGCGCTGTGGTCGGCCGTATTGGCCGGGCAGACGTCCTGAAGCGCCACATTCGTGATGTCTCCCGCACCGGTGCGCAGGGGGGTCGTCCCGTCCGCGCCGGCCGGAGTCGAGAGCGTGTCGTAGTTGGTGTAGATCTGCGTGTAGGAGAGTCCGGCGAACGTCTCCGCCGGGTTGTTCAACGCGCGGAGGAACTCCGAGCCGGGGATCTGCTGCCAGGCAGCCGGGAAGCATTCCTGGCTGCAGGCGCCGAGCGTGTTGACGGTCTCGGTCCCGTGATTGTCTCCGCCGAGGCTGATGGTGTCATCGACCATCCCACGCACGTCGGGCCAATAGCGCAGCGCCCAGCGGAAGTTCATGCCGCCCTGGCTGTGGCCGATGATCGAGACCTTCTGGCCCGACATGCGGTGCATGCGGCGGATCGCGAAGACGAAGTACTCCCCTTGGTCCTGAATGTCGGCCAGGGTGTGGTCGGGGCTATCGAGCCCGCACCAGGGGATGCCGCGCGCGGTCAGCGCTGGTTGGTAGTTCCAGCCGAAGCTCTCCTGGGCGGTGGAGCCGGTCCCCGGACTCAGCAGAACCGGTGATCGCGTCGCATGCTCGACCGAGGCGGTGCAGTGCAGCGCGGCAGCCATCGTCGCCTCGGGGATCGAGAGCGCCGGCCCGGGCCGGTCAGGGGAAGCCAGTGGCCGATCATCGGCGCGGGCACCGCCGGCAAAGCTCAACGCGAAGCCAAGGACAAGGAGACAGCCGATCGCGTTTCGGAGGGTCGCCGCCGGAGCTCCTCGGTGGGGCCCGACGACCAGTCTGGATCTCCTGATCAGCAGGCTTTGGCGTCCGCGAATGCTGCTCATGCCGTTCTCCTCGCCGCTCCGGGTGCGTCCCTGGCCGCTCTGGGTCGACGGCAATACCCGGCGTAAACGATCGTTACTCCTCGTCCTTGGACGCGATCGCGAAGTGCCTGCTCCACGAAGAGAGCCAGCCGAGCCGCCACGTGTACGACAGGCGCGGCTTACCGCGCTGCTACGCCGAGCCGTGCGCGGACCTGCGCTGACACCTCGGTCGGCGCGAGCGTTCCATTGACGCGACGCAGCACACCGCGCTGCTCGTAGTAGGCGATGAGCGGGGCCGTGTCCGCGTGGTAGATGGCGAGTCGCTCGCGCACGACATCCGCTCGATCGCCATCACGCTGCTTCAGGCGCTTGCCGTCGTGGTCGCACTCGTCGCGACGCTGCGGCGGGTCGTGGTCGACGTGATAGACGTGACCGTCGGGACACTGGCGCCGACCCGAGATGCGGGCCTCGATCACCTCGTCTGGCGCGTCGATGACGAATACTGCGGTCAGCTCGAGGTTGTACGCACAAAACGCCGTCGCGAGGCTGTCTGCTTGAGCCACAGTGCGAGGGAAGCCGTCGAGCAGGAATCATCCCTCAGGTCGGCGGCAATCTCCGCGAGCACGACCGCCACGACGAGCTCGTCGGGAACGAGCTTGCCGGCAGACATATAGGCGGCGGCCTCGCGTCCCAGGTCGGTGCCATCAGCGCGGTGTCGCCGCAGCAGATCGCCGGAGGCGAGGTGCCTCATGCCGAGCTCGGTACGTAGCCAGCCGGCCTGCTTGCCCTTCCCGGCTCCGGGAGGACCGAGCAGGATCACATTCATCTGCACTCCGCTCTCCACGTCGGGCTATCGAGGGTCCGCGCGTCGCCCCACGAAGCGATGTTGTTGGGCACGTGCGCGTCACTTGCGTCGGACGGTCGGCTCGCCCGGTTGGTCTGGTGGCAACGACTGCACCGCGCGAGCCACGGCGGCTTCAGGCCTGCCGGTCTCGGCGCGGATCAGTCCGGGTGAGAAGAGCGCGATTACTCGCCTACCTCGTACTTGAACGAGATCGCGAGGCGGACCCGGAAGTTCACGACGCTGCCCTCGCCGATCGTCACGTCCTGGCGGACGACCTCGGCGATGCGCAGGTCCCGGACGCTCTTCGCGGCGGTCTCGACGGCGCTGCGCGCGGCTGCCTCCCACGACTCGCTGCTGATGCCGATCACCTCGGTGACGCGGTAGACGCTATCGGCCATCTGTCCTCCTCGCTCGTAGAACCGTCGATCACCTGCCGCATGCACGCGGTTCGCGTGGTGCCGGTAATCGAACCGGACTCTACGATGCTAACGCACGTTAGCATCGCGGTCTAGCCAGACGTTCAGGGGGGAATCGTGAGCCAGGAGCGGGCACGCAACCTGCTCGGCGCCGTCATCGACACAGCAAGGTCGACGTCGTGGCGGCGAAGGCGGTGCGCGGAGCATCGTCGCAATGAACACCTACGACCACCGAGACCGGGTCGCCCTCGTCACCGGCGGAGCTAGCGGCCTCGGCCTCGCCACGATCGAGAAGCTGCACGCCTGCGGGGCGCGCACCGCGAGCTTCGATCTCGCTCCGAGCAACGCGCCTGACGTCTTGGCGATTCAGGGCGACGTCACGAACTCAGGCGATCTCGAGGCTGCCGTCGAAAGGTCGAGCGAGAGCTCGGAGGGCTCGACATCCTCGTGTGCAGCGCCGGCATCGCCGGCCAATCCATCCCATCCATCGAGGTGTCCGACGAGGAGTAGTCGCGCGTGCTCGCGATCAACACCACGGGGACGTTCAGTTCCTCGCGAACCGGGCCGTTCTGCCGAGCATGGTGCGCCGCGGGTACGGCCGGATCGTGAACGTCGCGTCGCTTGCGGGGAAGGACGGCACCCCGCGATCCGCTGCCTACGCCGCGTCCAAGGGCGCAGTGATCGCGCTGACCAAGGCGATCGGCAAGGAGGTCGCGGGCCCGGCGTGCTGGTCAACTCGATCGCCCCGGGGGTCATCTGGACGCCGATCCTCGACAGCGTTCCAAAGGGAAACGCTCGACTTCATTGTCGGCCAAATCCCCCTCGGCCGGACCGGCCAGCCGCACGAGTTCGCCGCGCTCGTCGCGTTCCTCGTAAGCGAAGACCTCTCTTCTTGCTGCCGGCGCGTGCTTCGACATCTCGGGGGGCGTGGCGGTCTACTGATCCACGAGCGATTCCTCGTCACGGGCGGGCTCGGTGCAACGGCGCGTGCCTCACCCGCGTGCTGATCGATAAGCGCCTTCGAGCAGGTCCCGAGACGAATTGGTCGCCGTGAAACGGGCCTGCGGATCGCGATGCGGATTGTCCGACACGATGGTCGAGCGCACGGAGCTGCGAACTGCGGGCTCGTTGCTCACCTAGGGACGTTTCCGGACGCTAGGTCAACGATCGCTTACGATCCTCCGGTCGCACGGACATTTCAGCGCCTGAGCTGATCGAGTAGTCGCCGTGTGGTCTCCGAGGGGCGGTACCAACCTTGCCAAGGGCGGGCTCACACTCGTGGAACGCCCGGATCACGCCGGCACGAGCGCAAGTGCGTCCTCTCCGTCGAACACAACGCCAAGCCGTGGATGCTTGCCCTAGGAGGGCGACCGCTCGCGCAGTAGCAAGGAGCCGCCGTGCGCGACACAGTACTGCGAACGAGCGTTAGCAGTAGCGAAGACAAACGATAGACTCATCGCTTATCGTGGCGTTCACGATCGATCAACGACCGCTCACGTCCAAGCCCAGCGGCGACGCGGCTCTCGACGATGGGACGCGCGGGCTGAGCGTCGCGCTGGTGCAGGCCTGGCACTCGGACCTACGGGCACTGCTGGACGAGGCGGTGGCGGTTTGAGCTCCGGCTCCGCGCCGGCGATGAGCAACGCAAGTGCCCTCGCCACGTTCATGGACCTTGACGCGGCGCATCGGGACGGCATACAGCAGCTGAAGGAGCTCGAGCGAGCCCGCGACGAGGCCCTGCTGGCCGCCAGCTACGAGATGTCGTTGGAGGAGTTGACCTCTGCCACCGGGCTCTCACGGGATCGCGCGTTCCGCATGATCAACCGCGCTCGCCGCGTCGCCGCCGGCTGGGCCGTCGGCGGGCTGTACCCGCGTCACGGGACCGCGCGTCATCCGTGACTTTCGACGCGCTCAAGGACACTTCCACGTGCACCTGTGCTCCCGCGGCGCTGCTGCACCGCACCGGCGCGGCTCATCAGGCGCAGCATCGGCTCGTTCTCGGCCAGCATCAGCGCGTCGAAGCGCTCGATCCCCTCATCGAACGCGTGTGCCGTGAGCGCCTGAAAGAGCGCCGTCCCGAGACCCTGCCCCTGCCAGTGGTCGAGGATCGCAATCGCCGACTCCGCCGTGAAATCGCCCGTGCGGACGAACCGTGCGACTCCCACGATTTCCTTACCGTCGGCCACGTCAACCGCCACGAGCGCCACGTGGTCGTGCTGATCGACGATTCAGGTAGTCGAGCTGCGCGCTGGTTAGATGGTCCATCGGGCTGAGGAGCCGTCGATAGCGCGATGTGTCGCTCAGCCGCTTGAATCCATCCAGAAACGCGACGCGGTCCGAGGGCGCGACGGGCCGGATCGGGACCTCACGGCCGCCACAGATGAACGATGTTGAGGCTGAATAGGGGCGATCGAGATTGTTCTCGGCGCAGCGCCGAAGCCAGTCTCATCGGCAGAACTCACAGCCGGGGTCACCGTGCGAGGTGACTCGCGCCGCCTGCAACCAGTGCTCCGAAGCGATCCGCGGATCCTGCATGGCAATGTCGTGCTCACGGCGCGCGGCCAAACGGCTGGGGAGGGTTGTAAGCCGCTGGACTAGTCGCTGCGTGGGGGCCAGGCGGACCGTTCGAGTGGGTGTCATGGAGGCGAACGTTTGACGCACGACTCGGCGCTCCGTGACCCACGGGT
>Ga0126314_10001950_pt1 | contig 10193 bp, 9 predicted proteins | sample Plot105B_FD_92535 | JGI IMG/M metagenome (GOLD analysis project Ga0126314, IMG submission 92535) | Serpentine soil microbial communities from UC McLaughlin Reserve, CA, USA - Plot105B | ecosystem: Environmental > Terrestrial > Soil > Grasslands | place: USA: UC McLaughlin Reserve, Lake County... | reverse complement strand
GCTACCGTATCCGGTGTCCCGTGTCGGCGACGCCTACCCAGGACGCCACTCGTAGAGTCCGATCCTGCAGTATTCCTTGAAGCCCAGCCTGCGGTAGACGGGGTAGCCCATCTCCGAGGAACCGAGGACGCCAGTGCTGTAGCACATCTCCCGCGCTTCTCGCAACGCCGCGAGAGTCACAGCAGCCCCGATACCCCGCCGCCTGGCACGCTCGACGGTGCAGACGAAGTAGATCCCCGCGGCCCCGGCCCCGAAGAAAGATGTGGCCGTAGCCACAGGCTCTTCACCCAACTGCCCGAGGTAGTGTCGCCACGGCCCTTCGAACCCCAACCTGCGGTACATCTCACCGACCCATTCGGCTTCGACAGGCCCCTCCCCAAAGCCCGAGCCCAGCGCCTCGACCCACGCCGCGAGCCCTGCTTCGTCGCGCACCCGCTCGATTACGAAGTCATCTGGCACCGGCACCTCATGGGGCAATTCAGAGAGGTCCACAGCCATCCCGATATCGTCGCCGCCGTACTCGAAGCCGTGCGCGACGAGGCGTCTGCCGAGGTCAGATGGGCGCATTGAGGGCCCGACGTGCCAGGAGCCGGGAACCCCGTGTGCCCGCATTCGTTTTAGGGAGGCTTCGATCTCCTCGGCTGTCTCCTCCGGGTTCAGGTCGGCAAAGACGACGCAGTTGTGGTAGTCGATGGGGGAGTTTCCGATGGTCCACCGTATCCGCCCGTCGTCGCGTTCCTCGGCGCCCGCCGCGCGACCGAGCGCCATCAGGAACTCGGCGCCGTTCTCCTCGATGGCGAGGGCCCTATCCATGTATTAGAGTGCGTAATCGGCGTCTGATGCCTCTTCGAGGTAGCGGGCAAGGAGCGTTATGGCGGCCTCCACGTCCTTGGCGCTCACCATCTCATTCGGGGTGTGGACGTAGCGGCAGGGGATGGAGAGCGTGACGGCCGGGATGCCACCGTGCAGGCGCTGTACGCCGCCCGCGTCGGTGCCGCCGGCGGGGAGTATCTCCATCTGGTAGGAGATGTCCTCGCGCTCGGCGATGGCACGGAGATGCTCCACCAACTTAGGGTGGGAGATGGAGTAGCCGTCCATGATCTTGATGGCAACTCCCTTGCCTAGCTCGGTTATGGTGTTCTCTTTACCGGCGCCTGGCACGTCCATCGCGAGCGTCACGTCGAGGGCGACGACGACCGTAGGCTCCAGAGCCGAGCCGCTGGCCTCGGCCCCACGTAGGCCGACCTCTTCCTGCGAGGTCGCGGCGGCGAAGATGGTCGCCTGATGATCTCCCATAGCCCTCAGCGCTTCGTACATCACGAAGACGCCGACGCGGTCGTCCATGGCCTTGCCGACGTAGGTCTCCCCGACCTTCTCCAGGGTGCGGTCCATGACCACATAGTCCCCGATGCGAACCTTCTCTTTGACCGTCTCGGCGTCCATGCCCAAATCGACGTAGAACTCGTCGGCCTTCGGCGGTTTCTGCTCCTCGCCACGCGCCAGGTGCGGTGGCTTGCGCGCCGGCTGGAGCGCGCCGCGGAGCGTCTCGCCATCGGCGGTCGTTACGAAGACCCTCTGGGAGACCATGTTGGCGGGATCATGGCCGCCCAGGGTCTGCAGGCGGACGAAGCCCTTGTCGTCTATGTGTTTGACGAGGTAGCCGATCTCGTCCGTGTGGGCGGCGACCATCACGCGTCCGTCCCCGCTTCCCTTCTTCGTCCCGATCACACTCCCGAGGGCGTCGGTGCGGACCTCGTCCGTCAGGGAGCCAAGCTCCTCGCGCGCGATCTCGCGCTGTCGCTCCTCCCGCCCGGGGACACCGGGCGTTTCGATCAACCGCTTGAGTAGTGTCTCGTTCAGCGCCATGCTCTTCCTTTCCAAAGGGTACGCACGGAGCCTAACAACAGCGCGAAGGCACGTCAAAACTCTTCTTACTCTGCGCTCGCGCGGTGTGATCTCGTAGTTGAGATGCAGGAAGTGTGCTCTCCAGAAGGCGAACGTGTGGCGGGCGTGGAGCGCGCCCTCGGGGTCAACGAAGACGTGTATTGTCTCCTCCATCGGCACACACTTGACGCGCAGCGCGCCGCCGTCCGTGCGGTGGATCCTGTAGTAGCCCGTCTCCCCGAAGCGCCGGCCATCTGAGACGAGCGCGAAGGAGCCGTCCGGACGGTTCTCGGGGCGGAAGATCGTGGTCGCCGATCCTCCTGGAAGCGGGTAGACGCCCTTGAAGTACCGGCCGCGCGCGGCAGGCAACTCGCAAGTGGTATATAGGCCGTCGAGCATGGCCTCCCCAGTGGCCGCCGAGCGCCTGAGCCAACCGACGTAGGACGTTACATCCATGCTCGGATCTCTGAGATTTATCAGCTCGTTCTTCATGGCTACGGCCGGAGCCGAGAGGGGGGATGTCGAACTGCCCGACGTTGCGGCCGACAAGGTAGATCAGGGTCCGCGGCGGAAGTTTGAACGGTCCGCTCCAGTCTATCTGCGCGAAGAGATCATAGCGCGCCGTCCGCTCGTAGAAGTCTCGAATCTTGGGATGGACCGGAGAAGGATCGAACCCCTCTCCTGCCAGAACGGAGAAGTTCGGTAGGAGGCCCGAATTCTCATCGTCCGTTACCGCGTCGAGGAAGACTTCACTCGCATAACCTTCATAGAATTCAGCACCGATATACTTGTTCCCTACAGGGCCTTCCAGCCAGGGCTCCTCTGCGATCCGCACCTTCCGGCCCGTGGTGCTGACCCAGCTCTGAATCGACCATTCCAATCCGTTCCCGAGCGCGACTTCCAGAGCGTTGGGCCGCATCGTCTTGGTCCTCGAAGAACGATGCCGAGGCCAGCAAGCATGCTCCCGCGCAAGCACACCCTGCTACCCGACGGTACCGTCTGGTGTCTCCGGGCTTGCTATGGGCCTACTCATCCCCACGTTCTCCAGGGCACCCGCCAGCCGGGACAGGACGCGTGACATGGGCGGGAGCCGGAGGCCGGCGTAAGCTGAGAAGCTGACGAGCGAGGCCAAAGCGTGCCGAGAGGCGTAGGCCGCGGGCCGGAGCTTGCTTCTAAGCTTCGCGCTCCTGGGTGCGGCGAGCTTCGAGCAGCTTGCCCGAGAGATAGAGGCTGAGGCCGAAGTAGTAGACGAGGTAGAGGATGGAGAAGGCCAAAATAAGAGGGTCGGGGTCAGGCATCTGCCAGAGTATCGCTGCGTAGCTGGCGAGCCACATAGCTGTGAGCGTTAGTGAGAGCTTGCGGAAGGCGACAGTACGTGTCGGGTAGACGTAGCGGATGGGGACGAAGACCAAGAACGAGCAGGCCACGAGCACGGCGGCGAGCACCAGGGAGCCGGGGTGGAAGACGATGGCGTAGAAGGCGACTACGTTGAAGTAGCTTGGGAAGCCGAGGAAGTAGTGATCCTGGGTCTTGGCGTCCACGCGGCAGAACTGGTAGCTGGAGGCCAGAAGCGGCAGCGCGGCCAGAACTATCCCCGCGTTGCCTTCGGGCAGGTACCCTTCGCTCCAGAGAAGGACTACGGGGGCGAAGACGTAGGTCATGTAGTCAACGATGTTGTCCAGGAGCGCCCCGTCGAAGAAGGGGAGCGCCTCGCTGACCCTGAAGCGGCGGGCGAGGAGACCGTCGGTCGAGTCGATGAGGAGCGAAGCGAGCATGAGCCACAGCGCCTTTACAGCCTCGCCCTGAAAAGCGGCTACGAGCATAAGGAGCGCGAGCACGGCGCCGCTCGCCGTGTACAGGTGCACGGCCACGGCCTTGGACCTGAACCAGGAGGGCGTCTCCGGGCTGCCGAGGTCGGTAGCTTTCTCTATCTGATGTTCCTTGATCTCCTCCACGCTCAGTACCTAATGATACCAGCCAGAACAGTTTGGCTTCTACGTCTTTGGGGCCGCCCGCAGCGGGCGTACGCGGTTTATTGCGGCAGCCACTTCATGGGTGCGCGGCAGGCTCATCTCCCCAGGATGTCCGCTGTAGCCGCCCAGAGAGTCGAGGCCTTTCTCCGCGACGGAGGCCAGCGCCTCCCTGAGAAGGTCCCGCATCTCATGTACCTGGTCGGCACCGACCCACCCCCCGATAACACGGGCCACCGCCTCGGTCTGTCCGGGCTCCGCGAGCTGCTCCAGGTATGAGACGTCTACCCATTCGCGGCCTACCTCGACGGCGTGGAGGCCCCGGCCACGGGCTCTCTTGCGTTTGCCCCGTCTCAAGTCTATCGAGGAGGCGACGATGGCGCGCTCCCGCGGCGGACGTACCGCCCTGGCTGTAAGCGGTGCGCGGGGCGGGAACCTCTTGACTACTTCGCGGGAGCGGAATGTTGCGTCGGACGGTACGTAGTCCTGCAGCAGGATCACACGGTCAGCGACGTCGAGGTAGTCTCCGACGCCTCCCACGACTACGACCGTCGAGATGCCCAGAGAGCGGTGCAGGGGGCGCACCAGGTCTATAAACGGTGTGATGGGCTCGCGCCTCACCAGCTCGCGCATCCTCTCGTCCCGGATCATGAAGTTCGTCGCGCTCGTGTCCTCGTCCACGAGCAGGAGCGAGGTCCCTACCTCGATGGCCTCGGCGATGTTCGCTGCTTGCGAGGTCGAGCCCGAGGCGTTCGGCGTGGAGAAATCCTCCGTAGTACGACCGCCGGGGAGGGCCCCGATCATGGCCGAGATGTCTACCCCTGAGACGCTCCTGCCGTCCTCGGCCCTGACCTTGACAGCGTCCCCCCGCGCCACTACGAGCTCCCTGCCATCCCCTGGCACATGGTCGTAAACGCCCCAGGAGAGGGCCGAGAGCAGCGTGCTTTTGCCGTGGAAGCCACCCCCTGCAACGAGTGTGACGCCCTCAGGTATTCCCATCCCCGGGACGACGCCCTTATTGGGCAGATCCACCTCCACCCTGTACTCCTTGGGGCTCCGGAATGGTACGGCACCGCTTCCTAGTGGTCTGTCGCTCGCCCCGCTCTCCCTCGGCAACACCGCCCCATTAGCTACGAACGCGACCAGACCCAGCCCGGGCAGGAGCCCACGCAGGTGGTCCGCGTCCTCGACCGTCTCGACGTGGAGCCTCGCCCTCTCCACGTCTACACCGCCCTCGGGAGCAGGAACGAGTCCGCCAAGCACCACCTCGGGCAACTCTTCCAGGAGCACCGTGCGGGCCGCGCTGGCGTCTACGCTCCTGCCCCTTGCGGGGAGGCCTACGGCCATGCGGGCCTCGACGTATCCGGGTCCGACGACCATCGAGGTGCGGGGGAGGACGACCTGGGAGGTGCGCTGTATCTCGACCCGCCCGCTCCCGCCCGATCCCCGGTTTCCGCGCACGACGCGCCGGATCTCCCTATCGACGCTCCTGGTAAGGAAGTCTTCGAACGCGATCTTGCGTACCGGATTTTCGAAGAGCGTGGGATCGAATGGGTTCTCTCTGGTTCGGACCCGGATCAGGGAAGGTGGGGCGAAGGGATCCCGCTGCACCCTGTCTACGAAGAGGGCAAAGGAACCGAAGTCGTGAGAGCCGGAGAGGTCTCTGTAGGCCCCGTATCCCTTGCGGTCTATGCGGTCGAGCGTTGCCCTGAGGCGTTGCATCGGGTTAATCGAGGCCCAGCCTGCCCCTGGCGCTCTCCAGCGTAGGCAGCGCAACTTCCTGCGCCCGCCTCGCGCCTGACTCGAGCAGACGGTCCAGCTCCGCAGGGTCGTCGAGCAACTCGTGGGCACGGTCCCTGACGGGCGCGAGTCCCTCTACGACAACCTCGGCAAGATCTTTCTTGAAGTCGCCGTAGCCCTTGCCCTCGTAGTCGGCTTCGATGCCGGACACTGGCTCGCCCGACATCGCTGAGTAGACGTCGAGCAGATTGGTTATGGCCGGCTTGTCCTGGGAGGCCAGGATCTCCGTCCCCGAATCCGTCTTGGCGCGCCGGATCTTCTTCCTTATAGAGTCTGGGTCGTCGAGGATGGCAACGTAACTACCGGACCTCGGGGAACTCTTGCTCATCTTCTCCTCGGGCGCGTCGAGCGCCATCACCCTCGCTCCGGTGGGCGGGATCATGGCCACAGGCACGACGAAGGTCTCCCCGTAGAGGTGGTTGAACCTCCTGGCGAGCGTCCGCATGAGCTCGAGGTGCTGGCGCTGGTCTTCGCCTACGGGGACGAGGTGCGCGTTGTAAAGGAGCACGTCAGCGGCCTGGAGCACAGGGTAGTCGAAGAGACCCGCGCTCGCCGACTCGACCCCACCCTTCCTCGTCTTGTCCTTGAACTGCGTCATGCGCGAGAGCTCCCCGAAGCGCGCAACGCAGTTGAGTAGCCAGCAAAGCTCCGCATGCCCGCTGACCTTGCTCTGGCGGAAGATCACACACCGCTCAGGGTCGAGACCCGAGGCGAGGTATATGGCTGCCACCTCCCTTATCTTCCGCCTGAGCACCTTCGGGTCCTGCGGCACGGTAATCGCGTGCAAGTCCACGATGCAGAAGTAGTTCTCGTATTCGTCCTGCATAGCCACCCAGTTCTTGAGCGCCCCCACATAGTTGCCCACATGCAAGTTGCCGCTAGGTTGTATCCCGCTGAATACTCGCTCTTTGCTCTGCATGATAGTTATTCTAACGGACTCGGAGGGAGTTGGGCCGCCCAACTCCCTCCATCTATCGGAGATCTAGAGCATCCAGACCTATCTCAAGGAATGTACCCCAGCTTGCGCAGCTCGTCGGCTATGATCCTGTGTCCGGAGTTGTTTGGATGAACTCCGTAGAAACTCAGATAACCCATGGATTTCGGATCCTCATCGCCGGTCGTCCCGTTGAAGGTCAGATACACCTCGGCGTAGGGTATGCCCGATGTGTAAGAAGTGGTGGCGATGTGATAGTTGACCTGGTCGACATAGCGCTTGAAAACCTGGAAGTCGTTCATCCCGCCGTCGTTCTGCGAGGTGTCGGAGATTTTGTCGGTCCTGACGTAGGGGTTGTAGATATCCATTGTTCGTACGATGGTGTTGCTGGTCGCACGCAACTCGAGAACCTCCGCCGTGATGGCGTCCCAGTTGGTCTTGAGTTTCGCCACGCCAGCCCGGAGGCAGTCCTGGTTGTCGGCCCCACCGCAGGTCCCTTTCTTGTAAGAGTTGCGGGCTGCCCTGAGGTCGTTCCCGCCGATATTCCAGGTGACGATCTCCGCCTCGCGGGTGGCGCGCCGGAACGTCGGATCGTTGCGGAGGGCAGAGAGCAGTTGAGAACTGGTCCATCCGTTCTGGCCGAGGTTTGTGCGTGTGACCGCTACCCCAGTGTCGGTCTCGACGTGCGCTTCGTAGCGGGGCACGTAGCCTTTGAAGGCACCGAAGCCTGTGGCCAGAGAGTCGCCGAGGGCCACATAGTCCCACGAGGCTGGTGCGGCGAGAGTGGTTCCCTGCGACGCACCGACGAGGAGGACCACGACAAGGATGAGCCTCAGCAAGCGCCGTACGTTGCCAGCCATGTCTGGTCGCCGGGCGAGGTACGCGATTCTGCTCTTCTCCGGCATAACCCCCTCCTATATCAGACTGTGTTCGCTATGTTGCAGTGGAACTCTACACTACCGAGGAGAATCGGTGCATCCCCATATGAATCCACACTACCAGGAGGGCGGTTACGAGAGGATATCGACAGGATCGAGTAGAGTCAGCATCCTGACTGAGCCGTGCGGTCGGGGTAAGCCGGGCTAGGTAGGGAAGGAAGAGAGTGAACCACGGAGGAGAGAGGACGTACCGCGAACAGGACCTCGCGTCCGTCGCGAGGGACATCATAGACTCCAACGCCTACATGACGCTCGCCACAGCAGACGAGAACGGGCGTCCCTGGGCCTCACCCGTGTGGTACGCGGCTGAGGGGTACGCGCACTTCTACTGGGTCTCGTCCCCGGAGGCGAGACACTCGCGCAACCTCGCTGCGCGCCCTGAGGTGGGCGTCGTGATATTCGACTCCCAGGCGCCCGTCGGCACGGGGCAGGGAGTGTACATGTCGGCAATCGCCGAGGAGCTTGCGGGCACCGAACTCGACCTGGGCATCGGTGTCTTCTCTCGCAGATCTCAGGCACATGGAGCGGGCGGGTGGACACGGGAGGACGTAACACCGCCGGCCCGCCACCGCCTGTACCGCGCGACCGCATCTGAGCACTATGTACTGGACGATAAGGATCGTCGGACGCTGGTGAGCGTATAGGGCGTGGCGCTTCAGCGCGTCCTGCTTGCGTTGTTGCCGTGTGCGAGGTGGCGGGTCATTACTGGCAAGCCTCCTTGTCGCGGATCATATTCGATGCCGACGTCAGCACGCGCCCGGCGCTCCTTCAGATCCCTGCTTCGGTGCAGACTCGCGATCGACGAGGGGTGATTCGACGTGCCCGATAGGCCTGACCTCGTAGGGAGTTGTCACCGGGACGGCTCCCTAGTTGACAACGTCTGTCGTGCGACTATGGTGACTGAATGAGGCCGATGACGTTGCCGTCTGCGTCCTTGACGGAGGCGAGCAACTTGCCCCCGCAGACGTCTCTGACTCCCTGGTGCGCCTCCGCGCCGGCGTCGAGGAGCGCCTCCAGACGCTCCTCGATGTCGTCAACGTGCCAGTAGGTGACGGGACCCGTCATCCCCTTGCTGTGGCCGTGGGGATCCAAACCGATGTCCTGGCCTCCGACGTTGAAGCCGACGTAGTAGGCCTCGTCCATGCAGGGCTCCACACCCACAAGCTTGCCGTACAGCGTCTTGGCGTTGGCGAGGTCCCTAACGGGGTACATGATCGTCTTGACGCCTTCAGTCATTAGGTACTCCTTGTACTCGTCGGGTACTCATTGCTGCTCGCTGTCGAGCCGGGTTCGTTCAGGCCTACCTCCCCGGTTTGTCCTACTTATGGCGAGTTCCACACTCTCGTTGCGTTACTTAGGTTTGGCTCGTCACTACAATGACACATAGCGACGGAAGAAGATAACAGAAGAACAAGACTGACTGGCACAGCGGTTCGAGGCCCATCGGACTCGCCGGAGCGGTGTGGGCGCCGGGTGGAAGGCCTCGCGTCGCCTTCGGCTTCAAGGCAACGGGCGCGAAGATCGTCGAGATCGACCTGGTCGCCGACCCTGCACGCTTACGCCAGCTCGACCTGGATTTTCTGTAGGGCTGAGGCGAAGCTCGGGCACTCATCGCCAGCCGACCGTCCGGAGCTAAGAGTCCGGATTCCTCTCGATCTTCCTTGCCGCTCCTACGACCAACTGGGAAAGTCGCTGGCCAGGACTCTCCCCAAGGCGTGAGATCGGACCGCTAACGCTTACCGCCGCCCTCAGCCTCCCGCCCTCCCCGAATACCGGCGCGCTGACGCTGGCCACCCCGGCCTCCCGCTCGGCCACACTCTCAGCCCAGCCTCTGACCCTGATCTCTCGCAACTGGGCCGCATCAGGCCTTCCATCGACTCCTCCAGGCGCCCACGCCAACAAGACCTTCCCCGCCGATCCCCGCGAGAGCGGCATGATAGCCCCTACGGGTACGGTGTCCTTCAGACCAGTCACCCGCTCTACAGCGGCTACGCACACCCTCCGCTCGCCCTCTCGCACGTAGAGCTGCGTGCTCTCCCCACTCTCATCCCGCAACCCCTCCAGCACAGGGCGCGCCCGCTCCACGAGACCTACCCCAGCAGCCCTGTTCCCCCACCCTAGTAGCCTCAAGCCAAGCACGTATCGTCCGTCTCGCCTCGATACAAGGTGGTGCGTCTCCAGCGCCGATAGCAGCCTGTGCGCCGTGGGACGGGGTAACCCTGTCCCCTCGACCACCTCAGACAGGGACGCCGGACCATCCCCCGAAAGGAAAGCCAGGATAGCCACAGCCTTGTCCAACACCCCGACCCCGCTCTTGCTTCCGGAAGAGACTACTTCTATACTGTCCATATGCTGGTCATTATGTCTCATATTTTGAGATATAGCAAGGAGGTGTGATCCTGGCTCGCGAGTGGGATGCAGGTGAGTACGAGAAGCTCTCCGCGCCGCAGACCCGTTGGGGGATCGAAGTTCTCGAGCGTGTGGACGTGCGTGGGGACGAGGCTGCGATTGACGCGGGTTGCGGTACTGGCCGGGTGACGGAGTTGTTGCTCGCGAAGTTGCCCGAGGGGTCTGTGCTGGCTATAGACGGTTCCAGGGCGATGGTCGAGGCGGCGAGGAGGCGGTTTGCGGGAGAGCCGCGGGTGCGGGTGGAGCGCCAGGATCTGT
>Ga0126314_10001948_pt1 | contig 10196 bp, 7 predicted proteins | sample Plot105B_FD_92535 | JGI IMG/M metagenome (GOLD analysis project Ga0126314, IMG submission 92535) | Serpentine soil microbial communities from UC McLaughlin Reserve, CA, USA - Plot105B | ecosystem: Environmental > Terrestrial > Soil > Grasslands | place: USA: UC McLaughlin Reserve, Lake County... | reverse complement strand
TGCCGAACTATCTTTTGCAATTTTTTGACGAATCTCTCTGGCCGAGCTCCGTTCGAATTCTCTTTCTTCCGGGCTAGCATATGGGGTTTCACTTTTGCTCGGGTCTGTTTGGAAATTGTGTTTTACAGCATACGCGAGCACCTCTCGGTTGCGTTCCACGTCGTCCCACACACGGCCCAACACTTTCGTTCCAATCGTATCTTCGCCCATGTTTCCGTTAATGAACATGAGGATCGCATACTCCCATCCATACATGTTTCTGATGGTGTGCTTCAATGTGTTACGAATATGTTCAAGTAAAACTGTCTGACGATCGACTTCTCGTCGCCCGGCGCCTAAATCCATAAACTCGTCTTCCAAATACGCGATCCGTGCACGTAACAACTTATTCTCCATTTCCCAGTTCGCCTGGATTTCATTAAACTGCTCTTTAAGTTCGGCTGACGTCGTTAAGAGTTCTTGTTCGGTTTCGCTTTTGTGTGGGGTTGTCGAATCCATGGATACTAACTAGTCTACAGTGTTTGCTAAGGACGTATTCTTGTTATAGAGGTTTCCCACGTATGAATTCATTAAAATTATTGCTGTGTTTGTATCAACACACCGCCACCGTCACTTGCATTGTGTTTTAAAAAAATATACCAAGGGGCACGTTCCGTACTGGTCAAAGGCGACATATCGTATCGTTGCCAAAAAGGTACCCGCGAATGACGTGGTTTCACTCACTTCATATAAAATCGCACTGTGGGATGATGCGACGAAGATACGACGGGGCGTGTACAATACTTCCAGTCTACAAGGGCCGATAAAAGCCGTCGAGTACGGACCGGGTCATGTAGGAGACGACGGTGGTGACGACAGCGACAGTGACGGGGATGGACTCGAGTATCCGGGCGGTGTAAATGAAGACGACGAGAACGAGGAAGAGCCGCTCCTAGACCCTAGAGTCAACAGGAGACCAACAGCTGTGGAGAGACGAGAAATGGACGAACTGGAACGTACAAGGGGGCCGCAACCGAGAAACGCGCGCAGGAGACAAGTCACGTGACCGGGTATCCATGGCGGGCCCGACGAGAGACGCGGGATTTAAAATCGTGCGTGCATTTTTGGGTATATTTTGATTGGGGGTAAAATGGGGGTAATTGGGGGTAAATGGGGGTACGTGGGGGTAATTGGGGGTTTTACCCCCATACGGCGTTCTTCTGTGGTTTTTGAAAAAAGAGATAAAATTCCTCGTGTTTTTATTACTCTCTGGGGGTAATTTTAAAAGAGTTTATATATGATTTATATTATATTATATGATATGATGTTGATATGGTATAACTTTGCTATAGGAAGCTAGATGGAAATTACCCCCACCCAGACGAGAACGCACCGTGCATATTTTCCAATTTTTCTCAAATTCTCCATCAAATCACGAGAGAAATTCACTGGGGGTAAATTTTACCACTACCCCCAGTTACCCCCAACCCCCCCAATTTACCCCCAATTTACCCCCAATCATAAAATACCCATATTGGCCCGTTATTTATTTATTGCTATTTTTATCTAAATACCGTCGTCTGCTTCTGCTCTCATTTCGTCTGCTTCCACATCTACTAACGACACATCCAAGACTGCTGGCTGTGTGCTTGTCTTTTTAGCCACACGGGAGTTTTTACAGGCTCTCGGGTCGTAATCGTATGTCCAAGACGTACACGATTTCTTGCGCAGTACCTCTACCGTCAGCGAGTTCTGTTGCAGTAGATCCATAAAATTCTTTGTGTTAGGCTCGATATTAAACGCATTTTGATACCATGAGATATATAAACGCCTCATTTCAGCAAAGGCTGCATTTGTTCCCGGTTTGTGGATCACAGCGGTCTTCAACCAGACGCCAACCGGGTTGGACATAGCCTCGAAACGTTCGCGGAATTGTGTTACTGGCGCCGGGATTGGATCGAGACCCTCCTGTTGGTACATCTTGTAATGTTCCAAAAGAATATGAAAATTTGCAAGCTTCCACGCATCATCCGCTAGAAATTTTTCCGTAAAATCCTTGTCCTTTTTGAATTCCCTCGGTTTTTCCGGGTCCGGATTGTCCACAAAACGACTGTTGAATGTTATATGTTCAATGCGACGGTTTATCGCATGATCTCCGCTATGAGAGCGGATTTCCTGATTTGTATGCGCGACAACGGTCGTTGTATTTTCGACGTTTTTCTGTGCTTCAAAGTTACCTCGGACGACGTTGACCGTGGATGTCAATTGCTTGCATACCGCGTCGTTTAGAGTGGCACCTTGTTTGAATTCTTCCGCTATCGCCATTCGCCTTCCGCGCATCAAAACGAGAGTGTTTGTTGCAGACTCTGATGACTGTTCATCCTGAATCAGATACGAACTCTTCATACGACACGCGAAATCTCCCAGCGTTGCAGCTTGAACGTCTGACGTTGTAGATTTTCCAATTGATTTTCGAAAACGATGGATGATCCGTTCTAAGACACCTGTGGTCGACCCCTGATGTAACACACGACGTATCACCTACACACGACCGAACTGATTTCTTAACACGAACACCAACCGCCCGTAGTTTCGCGTTAAATTCCTTTATCTTGTCGCTTTGTCCATAGAAAGTATTATAGCTGTGACGTAAAACATTAGACGAGATATGGACATCAGCGGGTTGCATTGTTCATTGGAGTACGATTGAAAGACCAAACGAACATCGAAAGAAACGAACATCGAAAGAAACGAACATCGAAAGAAACGAACACGGCAAAGTATGTAGCAATTTGGTATCCACGCGTCATACACCATGTCACTAACTGGAGTCACTCGTCTAGGCCGGAAAAATCCAACTCGCGCGTTTCCCCTCGGGTCGCTGTGTTGACGGAAAATGTTTGTTTCTGCTGCGAATTGTCTGGGTTCAAAATACTTTTTTGGAAAGCGCGCCAGCCGCTTTGAATAACGTACCTTTCGGCGAAGGATGGTGGACATTTATCGGCTTTAGTAATATAATATTGTAATTTACAGTCATTTTTATTCTGATTTGGTCCTTGTTTCTTCTGGGGGTACTAAGTTTAGGTAACGTTGTAGTCCATTCCGTGAACGAATGTGCGACAGTTCTAAAATTTTAAGAGCGGATGGTTGGTCTCGGTAACTATCTCGAAGATCAGGATGCAATTCATCAAAGCAAAGTCTGATATTTTTCTGCACCTTCTCAATCATCTCGGGGGTTGCGTTGTTTTGTATTGCTCTTGCGATTGCAGCAGTTTTTCTTAGCTCTGTAACGGTATTTTCCAATTTCTCGATAGCCTCAGTACAGAAAACAACCGTGTGTAAGTTTTCCATGATCTCCCTCGAAGTCATATTTTGTAAAGTATTATCAACTTCTTGGCGACTCATTTGTACCTCGTTGTATTTCCTGTAATGTATCAACGTCGATTCCAACTGAAGTCTCTGGCTCGTATCCAACTCTGAAGATAGCTCAGTAATTCGTTTCTGCGCATTTTCCAAGTTTTTGCGGTACTCTTTTAATTTTTTGTCTGCCAGTCTCAACCGGTCACGTAGGATAGACAACGGAGAAGACCTGTAAAACGATAATTCATCAGCACGATACATTATCACCATTAATATTGATATCACGATCAGAGCGACAAGATGAGACAATCCCATACTTGACAGAACTGCACGTTCAACCGCTTGGCCGATAGTCGGAACAGTTTCAACTCCTTTTAAAATAATCTGTACATAAGACAGTTTATTTTCCGAGATTGGTGTCGGGGAATTTTCACCACCCCAAATAACCCAAGAACCGGGACCAAATGAGTTGAAATAACCACTCCAGTTAGTAAAAAGCGCACTCACTGCACTCAAACTAAATAAATCACTCATCCAGTCTTTTATCTTCCCAAAAACTACTGCACTTCCCAAGAAAGCCACCACAGCGTTCCCTACAAAATGGCCACCTGTTAAAGCCATATACACAGGAGAGATTTTCATCCGCTCGGACAAAGGTATTAAAGAGGCCCCGAAAATTGATAGAAGCGTCATTCCCTGCTGGCAAAATGCAAATATTCCCGACAATACCGTCCAAAATTCATCCGTATTCATGTAATTTTCAGTCATCACCAACTGCGACGGACTCCATAAGAAACATGCTGGTGCAAAAACAAACCTTACCCAAAGGACAAACTTACACACCCACTGCATAAATTTAAAGAGAACGTCGGGTACGCGCGTTTTAAAATCACCCAGACCTTGTGTGACATATCCATCAATCCGTTCACTAAGCATGAATCCCGTCATTTCCATCAATATCTGATCTACGACGAATCCAATTATCAAGATTTGAAACCCTGCTGGGAGAAGGTAAAATATCTCGCTTCCACCCTTTACTGCGGTAGCAATAGTTCTAACCATGATCCAGAAAATTTGACGGACACCATATACAAAAAATTTGAACATTTCTTTAATCCAAGGTGTGTCGTTGACCCCCGCAGCCAATAACGGTTGGCTGACGTTATTTATCATATCTTCGAATTTTTGTTGATAAATATCGCCGCTTAAAACGAGGTTTTGTGCTACGACTACAGCAGACCCTGCGACTAACATCTGTGTATCCGAAGCTATAGCGGTATTTAGCTGGACATCTTTGTATATTTCGGCTAGGTACGCTTGTGATACTGACGCACTATCCTTTAGATTCTCCTTTAGATTGTTGACATCCTTTTTTAGCTTATTGACATCCTCCTTTACACCTTTCACTTCGGCTAATATTTGGGTTAGTATAGATTGATCTGCGTTTGCTATCTCCGACTCCATGCCTTCCACACCAAAATGCTCTATGAGTTTTTCGGATGCTTCGACAGTATGTCCCTTCCCCAGCCGCCCACCCTTCTTCGCATAATCGGATGCTGCTGCAAGCATACTAAGGTGACTACCTCGTACATATCCTGATAATGCTTCTCTCGACTCCCTGTATTTTTGTTTTCTTTTCAGCTCCTCTGGGGTAAATATCACTGTATCTTGGATATCACCCATCTCCATCTTCACATCCTCGTTTTGTGTAGCTTGGTCGCTAAGATGTTTACTCTTGTTAGTAGCGATTAATCCTCCTTGTACAGCTTGGTGAAAATCTCCGTTTTGCAAAAGTTTGTTTGCAACATGGCCGTTGTGTACCACTCTATCTAGAAGTTCTTGTATTTGCACACTTGGTGGTTGTCGATTGTCTTCGGCTGTCACATAATGTACCTTTTGTTGAGGGACATGGATGTCAAAATGTTTTTGTAATTTTGTTAGTATACCCGTGTGAAGATCCAATATACGCCCTATTTTTTGAAGATCGTTGTTTTGGGTTTTGGCGATTGAATCTTGTGTTGTTATCATCAGGTCCCCTATTAATTTTAAATCTTCGGGTGAAAGTCGGGACTCGATGGTTCTAGGTGCATATTTTCGGAATTCATTTTGAATCAAAGTAGCTATCATATCACCCCCAATTTTATTTACTTTTTGTAGATCAGCGTTGGTTGTCAGCGTACTTGTATTGCTACTGGGAAAGTAGTGTATAGCCAATAATTAATGACACAACTTTTTTTAGAAAGTATGGGTAATATGCAACCACACTTAGTACAACCTGTATTACGAGCTCTGCAAAATGGAATATCTCAACGTAAAGTATGCGCAATCTTTGAAATATCACGGAGCACTGTGAATAGATGGCTACGAAGTTCTCGTAGCAGTGATATATGCCGTGTGAAGAAAAAGAGGGGCCGTAAACGCGCCTTGATGGCGAACGAGATAAAAAAGTTGGATAGATTTTTCAAAAAACACCCAACCGCTACGAATAGGGACGGTGTAATTTTCATGAAGCATAAAATTGGATCGAGTTCCATATCCAATTATCTCGCCCGACTCTCGTACACACGCAAGCGCGTTGAAGACGTCGTTGTCGGTTATCCAAATAAATCAAACTTGACAGAGATTGTCGACTATTTAAAAAAAATTGAAAAAATACCTAATCAAAAACGAGTATATGTCGACGAGAGTTTCGTGTATTTAAATGAAGCAAGAACATATGGACGAAGTCCAAAAGGCGAGCGAATATTACGCCCAAGAGACAGACATGCGAAGCGATTTACTGTCTATCTAGCACTTGGATACAAAGGTCTGGTTCATATGCCGTACATTTCATCGCAAAATGCAACAGACGAAAATTTCCTCAAGTACGTACGTAATGTATTATCGCCAAAAATTCGACCAGGTACCGTGGTCATATGGGATAGATTGGGTCGGTCTGGTAAAAGCCAAAACCCCAGCTCGCAACATTATAATCCACATGCACATGACTTACTCCGACGGCGCAAATGCCAAGTGCTTTTCCTACCACCCAAGGGGAAGTTTTTCAATCCAATCGAACTGGCGTTCTCGGCGTTGAAAACAAAAGTAAGAAATATGTATTCGCAGTCGACCGCGGAATTACATCAGAGACACCGGACACGTGACGAAGTCGTTCGCGACTTCGAACGAGCATGTCAGCTGATATCAGAATCCGACATTCAAGGTTGGTTCCGTGAACGGGGAGGAGCTCGTTGTTTTCTAAAGCACTTCCCCGATTCATTAAAAAGTTATAAACCTTTGTGAACATTTCAAACGTCGTGAAAAGTTCCACCGAGACTGAATGTGTCTCGCCGGTAGATCAGATAGAATACAATAATTTAGTGAAACGCACTCGTGAAATTGCACAAGAACACGACACTCTTCTTCCATTCACTACTCCTTTCCAGACCTTTCAGTTTTCAAAGACCGCTTCCATAACTTTATTCTTTTCTAGTTTTCATGTTAGATTTTGGTAAAACCATTATTTAGTAGACTAGTTACAAACAATTCATCCATCATTTGAACACACAGCCCAAGTGCGCGGCTTTTCATAGTCTCTGTAATATGAATGGTCATTATGTTCTTTCTACCTCCATGAACTGTAAATTCCAAAATAAACGCATCCATCGATATTCCAAAATATTCTCCTATAAAGAACGCCATCGCAGACTTTCGTCCTTTGTCTCTGACCCCCTTCTTGACCTCATTAAAAGTTTCCATTGTACCCCAGCAAACATGTAGACTCCAACTCAACGTGTGTTCTCGGTAGATGGCCCCTTCCTTCCAAAGGCCTACTGGGGGTTGGTTGTCAATCGGCGGTGGTTGCTTTAAGTCCGAATAAATTCGGACATCCTCGAAAGGATCGATATATATTTTTACATAGTGGCTAAAGTCGCGTGCAATTGTTGCTTCGCGAAGTTGCACCTCGATGCTTGTAGCGCCACCCCACATTGTCGTAAGTTTGATTGAATCGAGCGTGCATGCACTCCGTTTGACGATCAGTTCGTTGTTTGCAAGACACCCACGTGTCACACAGAGGTCTCTGCCTTCCAGTTCACTTTCATCAACTAAGATCTTTCTGACGTCTTCGATGGCGATGTCGGATTTATCATGTTCGTCTTTGTAGAATGTGAATGCATCGAATTTCCATTGGAACCGATTGGGATGATGTACCGAAAAATGCATCGATTCTGGGAAAAAGTGCTGAAAAGCAGTTGTGCGTGATACGTTGGCCAACACACAACCGTCACTGGATCGAACAATTGTTATCTTCGGTTCGAATTCTCGTGCACGGCGCAACGCGACTTTAGCGATATCCGGCGCCCAAAATGTACACTCACAGAAAGCCGCAAAAAAGGCCTCCCGTCCTTGTTGAACGTCGAGCGACTTATCCAAAATGTCATGGGTTTTTTTTGCTACCAGAGTAGGCATGTGAACAAAATAAAGGAACCATTTTTTCCAATCGTCATCTCCACTGAAATAAGCGATGTACCGTTCTAAGAAAACGCACGCATTTTTGTAGAACATGGCCGGTGAATCCAAAGGTATGCAGATTTTCTGATCATCGCTGAGAAGGTAATTTCCGGCGTCGGTCGCCACCAATCCAGCAAGTTGATCTTCTTCGTGATTGCCACATGAAATGAAAACGTATGCCAGACAATCTCGCCCAGATCGTCCTGCACACTGAATCAAGGAAGCGCGGTCGTGTTCGAGTTCTAAAAAGGCGACCTGCGTACGTGGGACGTTTTGCCCGACTCGGGCCGCGGTTGTGGCTAGCATGTGTTTTCCAGAAGCAGACGCTCCACGTAACATCCTCGCTGCTTTTGGGTGATCTCCTGTGTAAGAGAAGAATAACCTTTCCTGCCCTTTCAAAGTGCGTAGTTTCGTTTCCATCATACTAACTTCATACTTGGATTTGTGAAAGCTGATAGAGGCAGCTTCCTTTATGTATTGTTTACTACGATCCATCATGCTGCATTTCATGACCCGGGCTTCCGCGACATCTTCTGGTTGTTGGTGAAATACAAAAATACGCCCATTCCCGCTCGCGAAAATATCCTTGGCGTTCTTATACAGCCGCTCTGCGCTTGGTGGGAGGTCGTCTTCATGATCCGCGGTCAGCGGTTGCGTATCTGGTGTCTTTTGAAATAATTTCACGTACATCGGCTGTCGGTGATCTTCGACAACTTTGATTTTGTCGAGTGGCACACGAAGCAATTTTTGAGCCAATTCCCGCGGTCGATGACACGTTGCCGTCCCGAGACCAAATACGAGGGGCGTCTTGTTTTCACACAAGCTCGCCATGCGCAACTGTCCGAACAGGTAAGCCAAATTGACCCCGAAGTCGTCTTTGGCCATATCTGCCTCATCGAATAGCACAAGTTGCAACCCTTGTAGAAACGACACGGGTAGGAATTTTGCATAGACCATGTCGACGGTTGCAACAAGAACGTCCACTCCATCCATCCAATCTTTGTCCTTCATTAGCTTCTGGAGACTTGGAATTCCGTCAGTTCCCATGTAGACCGACCAACGTATCACGTCTTCATCAGCTGTGATAATGTCACCTCCAAGCAAAATATCCGCGCAGTGTGAGTCGTCGCGATAACTCAAATCCCACATGCGCATTTCCGTTTTGTCCATTTTCCTTCTTCTTTTGATATCGCGGTGTGTTAAACGCGTCAGGACTCCACGAGCCATGTCCTCAACTACGTTCCTCTGCGGCAGTAGTATCAACACCTTCGCGCTCCTTTCTACGACAACTTGCAAAGCCGTCATAATGAAAGCTAGCGACTTGCCTCCACCCGTCCCAACGTTTAGAAACGTCGCAACTTTTTCAGTATCACAGCCGTCAATCGCTCCTATGATAGATTCTGTGAATTGTCGCTGTGCTGGAGTGACCTCTGTGTATCCCATGCTTTTGTAGAATTCGGGCGCGGCTTCTCTGGCTTGAGCCGATCCAGCATCGACATAACCCACGGCCAGTATATCATTCTTGGTCAAATTCCCGTAAAGCTTACAGAACATCGCCTTCTCATCGGCGGCGAAATCGTGGAAAATGTCTGATTCTTCGTCGTCACTGACCGTCCACAACTCTTCTCGATCTTCAGTTTCGCCTGCTTCTAGTTCTCGTAAAGCCCTAGCATAGGGAGAAGCTGCATGAACGGTTCCATAACATCCCTCCGAAATGCCAGTCGTTTTGGTTGTGCAAAATTTTGCAATGTGACCAGAACCGCCGCATTTTAGGCAGAGATTGTTGGACTGTCGAAACTTCTTCTCTAGAAACTTGTATTGTCCGGGAGATATCTTGTCCGTGGTAAGTAATCCTCCTCGCAACCCAGAATGTGTCATCGACAATCCTGCACACCACAACGCCTCGAAGTGATGATCTTCAGCGAGAGTATCCCCGGGACGCACATCCAACACGGCCAATGCAACATCCTTCAAGTGAAGTAAGCGGCGAGTTTCGTCTAACGCATCCAAGCCATAGAGACCTCCCCATTTGCCGACAATCTCACTCCCAGCGTGACCTTCCCATTCTCCGAAGTGATGGCGGGTCCAACGTAGAAGCAGGTTACGTCCTTTCCAGTATCCAACGTAAAGCTTTGTACCGGTTGGGCCTGCGATAATAGTGTACACCCAGTCGTTGTTTGAGCACTCTCCGTTTACGATGTGGCGCACAACCGCTAAAGCGTGGAACGATGTCGAATATAACCTAAAGAATTCGTCGTCGACTACGATATTTCTCCCACACGATGCTGGGCAAGGGTATGACGATCCTTTTTCGAGTCTGCGAATGCCCAGATGCTTCAGCTTAAATAGAAATTCATCTTTCGCCT
>Ga0126314_10001947_pt1 | contig 10197 bp, 13 predicted proteins | sample Plot105B_FD_92535 | JGI IMG/M metagenome (GOLD analysis project Ga0126314, IMG submission 92535) | Serpentine soil microbial communities from UC McLaughlin Reserve, CA, USA - Plot105B | ecosystem: Environmental > Terrestrial > Soil > Grasslands | place: USA: UC McLaughlin Reserve, Lake County... | reverse complement strand
GGCGGCATCATCCCCGCCGCCGCTAGAACGGACGCCGTCGAGGTCACAGCCGTCGCCACCCGGAGCGGCGAGAAGTCGCGGGAGGCCAGGGAGGCCGCACCGCAAGCGGAGCTCTTCGAAGACTACGCCTCGCTCCTCGAGAGCGCGAGCGTCGAGGCCACCTACGTGCCCCTCCCCAACTCGATGCACGTCGAGTGGACGCTCAGGTCGCTCGCGGCGGGCAAGTACGTTCTGTGCGAGAAGCCCTTCGCGCTCGAGGCGGCGGACGCCGAGCGGGCGGTGGATGCCGCGCGAGAGGCCGGCCTGACGCTCATGGAGGGTTTCATGTTCCGCCTCCACCCGCAGACGCTGCGGCTGAAGGCGCTCATCTCCGAGGGAGCGGTAGGGGAGGTGCGGCAGGCCATCGCGCAGTTCGGGCACCGGCTGAACGATCCCACGGACGTGCGGGGCATCGGCTCGCTGGGCGGAGGCTCGTTGGGCGACGTGGGCTGCTACTGCATCAGCATACTCAGGCTCGCCTTTGGTGACGAGCCAAGACGCGCTTCGGCCTTCGCCCGGTTCGATGACGAAGGCGCCGACAGGGAGCTCGCCGGCGTGCTCGAGTTCGACGCGGGGTTGGGGATCGTCTCGAGCAGCATCTCCTCGGCCCGCCGGGAGCGGCTGGAGGTCGTGGGCGAGGAGGGCAGCATTTCCCTCGACGCCCCGTTCCGCGCGGACAAGTCAGGCGGGAAGATGGAGGTCTCGCGCGGCGGCGAGACTTTCGCGGAGACCTTCGAGGCGGCCGATCCCTATCGCGCCGAGCTGGAGGAGTTCGCCGCGGCGATCCGCGAGAACCGCGAGCCCGCCGTCGGGCCCTCGGAGATACTGGGCAACGCTCGCACCATAGGCGCGCTGCTCGAGTCTGCCCATCAGGGCGGACGCGCACAGAGCCTCTAGCCCGACGGTACGCGCGCCCCGAGCGCCACGAAGCGTCTACCTGACGACGGCCCCGTCGTCGCGGATGATCTCAACCGCTTCCGGGTCGGTGTGGAAGACGCGTACCCTGACGGTGGAGGCGGCGAGCAGAAAGCCGACGATGCCGCCCCGCGGGCCGGCTGGGTTCACGCGCTCCGCCCAGCCGATCTCAGCGTTCGTGAGGTCGGCGTCGGTGGTGACGAAGCGCTGGAGGAGCAGGCTCAGAGGCACGCGCAACGCGAAGGCGAGGACGACGGAGCCCAGGATCAGCAAATACAACGGCCACTGCATGTAGAGTCCGAGCCCGAAGGCGCCGAGGAAGAATATCGCGGCGAGCAGGTTCGCCGCCACGAGGGTCGTGCCGCAGTTGCGGTGCACGGCGAGCCCCTTCTCCCCATCCCGCAACCTCCGCAGCGCCTCCCTCGTGGCGCCCTCGACCTCCTCCAAGGACCGGACGCCCTGAACAAAGAAGCCATCGTCCGTCGAGTACCCGCTGAGCTTGCGGCCCGGCTCCCTCTCCATCATAACGATGATGGTGGCGTGCTCCAAGGCGTGGTTGCGTCGCAGGATCCTGTTCCCGATTATAGCCTTGAGCTGCCGCGGGTATACGAACAGGCTCCCGACGGCCTGCAACGAAAAGAGGATCGGGAGCAGGAACAAGAAGACGACCACGAACAACGCCACGAACAAGACGAACACCAAGGTCACGCTCTCACCTTCGCCAGAGGTTATAACTCACCATAATTATAGCGCGCCGTCGACCCGCCGACGCCACCAATTTACCCCCGCCAAACGAAAGGCAACCGCACCTCACCAGGCTCCTCCAACTCGTGGAGCAGCGCGAGAGCAGCCAGCGCGACCTCCCGGTGACGCCTCCCATCCCCCGGCTCGCCCATCGGGTAGTTGTACGGGAAAGGCACGCGCGCCACCCGTGGCGCCTCTACCCCGTCCTCCATCGCGAGCGTCACCGTCGGTATGCCCCGCTCCTCTATCGCGCTCCCTACCAGTCCAACGGACCGGTGGCACAGTGGTCAGGAGGGTGTGAGCAGCGCCGCTTCCACCCCGTCGTCAGCCAGCTCCGCGGCAACCTTGGGCGCGGTCTCCTCGGCGAGGGGGCCGGGGTCGTGGATCGCCCCCATAAAGGCGAAGTGGCGGTGATTCAACTCCCCCACAACTCCCTCCTCCGCCAGCCCGCGCAGCGTCCACAGGGGAAAGACGGAGTCGAGGTCCGCGCCCTCGTCGGGCCGGTAATAGGCGTGGGTCCAGATCAGCTCCGTGGCGTCGGCCGGTATCTCGCGGAAGGAGCAGTCGCCTAAAGGATCGTCTATGTCGAAGCGAGGTTGGGCGAGCAGGTGGACCCCGCCGGTGGTGACGAGCGCGACCTGGCACTCGTCGAGGGGCTTACGCGCTCTGACGAACGAACGCACGGCTCAGACGTTGAAGCGGACGAGCAAGACGTCCCCGTCCACGACGACGTAGTCGCGGCCCTCGAGGCGCACCTTCGCCTGCTCGCGGGCCCTCGCCCAGGACCCCGCGGCCACGACGTCCTCCCAGTTGCCCACCTCCGCCGCGATAAAGCCGCGCTCCATGTCGGTGTGGATCCCGCCCGCCGCCCGCCGCGCCGTCGAGCGCTCCCGAAGGGTCCAGGCCCGCGCCTCCTTCTCGGTCGCGGTGAAGAACGTGATGAGGCCGAGCAGCCGGTACGCAGCCCGGACGAACCCATCGAAGCCCGTGCTCTCCACCCCGTACATCCCGAGGTACTCCCGCGCCTCATCTTCGGGCAGCTCAGCGACGTCGGCCTCGAGCCTCGCCGAGAGCTTCACTGCCTCCGCCTCCTCACGCGCCGCCAGTTTCTCGACCTCCGCACTGTAGCGGTTGCCATCCGCAACGGACTCCTCGTCTACGTTCGCCACGTAGAGGGTCGGCTTAGCCGTGATGAGGCTCCTGAGTAGCTCATCCAGCGCCTCCGACCCGCTCACGAGGCCGCGGGCCGGCTCCCCGCCCGAGAGATGATCCCTTAACCTCTCTAGCTCCGCGGCCTCGGCCTTGAGCCTGGGATCACCGCTCTTGGCCGCCCTCCTTACCCGCTCGAGGCGCCTCTCGACCGTCGCCAGATCGGCGAGCAGGAGCTCGGTGTTTATGGTCTCCACGTCGCCCGCAGGGTCCACGCCACCGCGCACGTGCACCACGTTGTCGTCCTCGAAGCACCGGACCACGTGCGCCACGGCGTCACACTCCCGGATATGCGCTAGGAACTGGTTCCCCAACCCTTCGCCCGCACTCGCCCCCCGCACCAGCCCGGCTACGTCCACGAAGTCCACCGTCGCCGGTACCGCCCTCTTGCTGGACATGACCTCCGCTAGGGCGTGCAGACGCCCGTCTGGCACGACCGCCACACCAAGGTTCGGGTTGATCGTTGTGAACGGGTAGTTCTGAGCCTCGGCCCCCGCCCGCGTCAAGCTGTTGAACACCGTGGACTTGCCGACGTTCGGCAGCCCCACTATGCCGACCTTCATGAGCGTTATTGTATCAAGTAGTAACAATACAGGAGATCTCTGTCCCGCCCGAGCGCCGGTGTGAGGTAGAATCGGTTTCGAGAACTGACGCTTTCAGAGCTTGGAGAGATAGCTTTGGACCGGCAGATGCAGATACAGATACTGCTGGATCACTACCAGAAGCCGCGGCACAAGGGCGCGCTGGAAGACGCCGATGTGGCGATGCCGGGGGGTAACCCGGGCTGCGGCGACGTGGTGATGGTCTACCTGAAGGGGGCAGAGGACCACGAGCATATACAAGACGTCTCGTACGAGGGCGAGGGTTGCACCATCAGCATGGCCGCTTCTAGCATGCTGCTCGAGCAGGTCCACGCTGGGGACCTGACCATGAATCAGGTCCTCGAGATGGACTACAACGAGATGATCGAGCAGCTCGGGCGCCAGATCGTGGCCTCCCGCCCCAAATGCGCCACCCTGGGCTTAGGCACCCTGAAGGCCGCCATAAGAAAGTACCAGAAGGACGGTCGCCTCGCCGAGGCTGGCATCGCCCCCCAGCCTTCGCCAGATGATGGAGATTTCGTCTTCGGCGAAGGCGCCGCCGAAGCGGCAAAGAAGGAATAAGCATTCCAGCACGCCGCCTTCGGCAGCTTTCAGCACTTCAGATTGTCGGCTTCTGCCGTTGTGCTCATGGCCGGTCGCGCTTTGCGAGACGACTTTTGGACAGAAGCTTCGACGAGCGCAGGGGAGCGACGGGTCGCGATCTCCTTGCTGACTAGCTGACAGGCCGCCTGGGGATTCCCAAAGCGGCGTGCTGAAATGCTGACGTGCTGAAATGCTACTTCCTCGTCGCCCACGCCCCGGCGGCGGTCGAGGCAAGGATCAGGATCACGGCCTGGAAGAGGGCCGCCACGGCGATGCTGAGGAGGAAGATCTGCCATGCCTCGTCCGAGGTGACCTGTGTCCCGAGCACCTCAGAGAGGGCCGCGGCGATGCGCGGGGACCCTATTCCCCGCGCCGCGACCAGCGCGCCGGCGGAGGCCCCGATCACGAACGCCGGCGCGGCCACGGCCCCGCTCACGAGCCCCGAAAGCGCGCCTACCCGCTTTCCGATCTCCGCCTCGGCCGCCCTCCTGCCGCACGAGGCCCCGACGAAGCCTGCGACCAGTATCCCCACCAGGGATCCCAGCAAAGACGTCAGGAAACCGACCACGGCCCCGATGCCGCCCCAGACCATCCCGACCCGGACGGCACCCCTTTCGTCCCTCTGCTGCACGGCCGCATTCTAGCGGCCCGCAAGGGTCTAGTTGGCGCAGAAGATGTTGATATGCCGTTCCCGCCGGCCGCCGACCGTGACCTCGACGGCCTCTCCGGCCTCGCGCCCCTCCAGTTGGCGGTGCAACAGCGTCCCCCTCAGCTGCTCCGGGATCACCAGCCGGTAGCACCGCTCGGTCGCGGGCTCAACGCTCTCGACCAGCCGTCCGCCGCATGGGCAGTACCTGTGTACCCCGTCCGTGTGCAAGAAGAGCAGTCCTTCGCCTTCGTATACCCCCGAACAGCCGGGGCACCGCCAGACGAAAGCTACCGGCTTCTCCCCAGAGATCATACGCACCCCGCCGTGTAGCGTGCCGAGTGACACTAAGCCTACACAAGATGGCAGGCACCCGAAAGAGAGAACGGTTAAGGGCGGGTTAAGAACTTGGGTGGGCCAGGCGCCCCGGCATCTCCCGCTAAGCCCTAGCGGAGCTGTCCCGGCCCTTCAACTTGCTTAACGCGATTTTTAGAGGTCGTTAACAACAGAGCCCTTCGCCCAGTTGTTAGGGTCATCCTCAGCGATAAGGCCAGCATCAGACCCTCTCGTGCTGGCTCGAGCTTCGCATCACCGGGCCGGGATCCTACGGGGTCCCGTCCCCAATGTAGGTATAGTAAAGATGTAGTTAAAGGTGTGGGTTTTATGGTGACCGAAGCGCCGCCCCGACGAGAGGAGCGGCTTTTTTATTGCGGTGGAGCCTCAGGAAGAAAGGCGGGCTCTAGACATGGCTCAAGGAACAGTGAAGTGGTTCAGCGACGAGAAGGGCTACGGCTTTATCTCTCCGGACGACGGGGGTGAGGACCTCTTCGTGCACCATAATGGTATAGAGGGTATCGGGTTCAAGTCCCTCGAGGAAGATCAGAAGGAGACCTACGAGGCGGCTCAGGGTAGGAAGGGGATGCAGGCGGAGAAGGTCTCCAGAGCCTAACTCGGCCGGGCTACCGACCGGCAACTGTATAGATGGTGAGGGCCGGGGTCCTACGGGGCTCCGGCTTTTTTGGTTTCTTTGGGGTATGGAGTAGTGCCAGGATCTGTCTATCGCTCTCGCATACGTCGCTTTGCTTCTTCCCAGTCCGGTGGGACAGAGAACCCGTCCACGTCCCAGTGAAAGAACTCCGTCTGGTCCCTGTTCGAGAGTAGGTCCGTCATTATGTGATCGTGGGGAGTACGTCGGACGAACATCCGCAACGAGTCCGCGTCTTGCCACACCGACAAGGTCCAGAACTTCTTGCCCAATACGCTCGCGTCTAGGGAGTTCCAACGGGAAGGAGGCAACATGACCGAACCGTCCACACAGCCCAAGGACAAGAACTACAACCTAATCACCGTGCTCTACCAGTCCTCCGACAACGTCGAGTCCTTGAAGACCTACATTCAGGACGCCGAGGCGGAGGTCGACCAGGAGTTGGTTGATTTCTTCAGCGCGATTCTCGAGAACAATCTGACAGCCGCCCAGCGGGCCAAGGAGATGCTGGTCCCGCGATTGCAGACCGAGCAAGAGTAGAGTAACCCTTATCGTACCGACCAGGTCGGGGCCCACGGTGCCACGGCCTTTTTCGTACTCTGCCCTGCTTTCTCGTTGCTGCTAGTATGCTCGCTTGTGGTGCAGAGCGAGAGGGCAAGCGGATGAGACAGGCGGCATCCGTCGAGCAAGGGGGCAACCTCTGGTGCCTCCTCGCCTAGCCTTCTTGCTGGTAGGTTTCTGCGTCGCGCTGAACGCTGCTGGGTTCCTATTCCATCTTTTCGAGCCGATCCCGCTCTACGATGAGATAGCGCACTTCATAACCCCTTTCACCTTGGTCGCGTTGCTCGCCGAGGTTATCTACCGCTGGGGCGGGGACGATGAGTTCTTCCCTACGCCCCACCGAGCTATACTCACCGGCATCGCGATAGGTCTCTTGGGGGCCATAGGTTGGGAGATCATAGAGGTGATCCTTGGTGCAATGGGTGCGCCCATCTCCAACACCCCGGTGGACAGTATCTTCGATGTGTTCCTAGGAATGTGCGGCGGTGGCTTGGGAGGATGGTTCGCGGACCGTTACCTCGATAGGATCTTCGGGCGCTCGCGCATCGACCCGCACCAGCGTAGGGTGAGGTAGCTGCCGAGACGTAACCGCCCCGGCCTTCGCTCTCTCTTTCCACGACGAGATGTTACTGCAGTGAGGGTTAAAAGGGATCTCCGGGTGCATGCACGCCGGTCTGTTCGTACCGCCGCGAGCTGCGCCCGCCCTCGTTCAACCACACCCACCCCCTCGCCTCCAAGGTGGCCACCTCCACCGCCGCGTGGGCGTCCTTCAGGATCAGTTCGGGTTCGGGCTCCGCGCCGTCAGTTCTCGTCGGCTAGTGGAAAGGTTGAGCGTGCAAACCCGGTTATCTCTCCTCGCTGGGTTTATCATCTCGCAGTGCGACCTTAAGGTCCCAACCGCGTTCAGTGGCCTGTGCATCCGATAGCGCATCCAGCTTGGCCCTTTGCTCCGAAAACAGCAGATGCATCGCTTCGAGAAGACCGAGCAGCGCGTGTGCCCGATGGCCTTCGGCCGTCCGGATACGAGCGTAATCAACGAAGAAGTTGTGAGCCAGTTCGTTGCGGTGGTTCTTAAAGGCCTCCAGCTCGTCATGCAAGTCTTGCGGACCATACCCCCACTCCTTAAGCCTTTTTCCGAGCGGCCCCGCCGCCCTCGTGAGGGTTCCTTCTACCGGCTCCCAGGCTTCGTCGAAAGTCGTATCCTCGTCGGCCCCCGGAAGATCGAAAAAGACGAACAACTGCTTCAGGGACAGTTCCCAGAGCTGGACGGCGTGCATTGCCCTCCCATAAGCAGAGAGCAGCTCGTGAGTATCCTCTTGCTCGAAGGTTTCGCGTATGTCGTCGAGCGTGAAGTCTACGGCCTCCGGGGTTACTCCGCGTTCGCGAGCCACGGCCTCATAGAGTGCATTGATAAAATCTCTCCACCCCAGGAAACCCGTCTCAACTCTTTCGAGGATAGAGATCCGCTCCGCGCGGTTCACCGCGCCAGCGTTTCTTTCGAGCATGTACGAGAGCAAGAACTCGTGTGCCAGGTTCTTGCGCCCCGCCAAAAGGTGCTGGATCTCTCTCAGTATCTCTCGCGGCGCGTGCCCCGCCTCGACGAGCGTCTTCGCCAGCGGTCCGTCCGCCTTCTTGAACTGTCTCTCCATCCTGTTCCACGCTGGCTCAAATGGAACATCTTTGGAGAGCTCCGGCAAGATTAGCTGCGCGAGCCGTATCATCGCAAACTCGAACTCCTGGACGCTCGCCATGGTCCTGCCGTAGTAGGCGAGAAAGTCGAAATCTTCTTGCGTCAGCGGCTCAACGCTCATCGAAGTTATTGTAGCTGTCTGACATGTGAAAGACCACGGATGACGTCAAGCTGCCTAGCGCCACCTCCACCCGTGGCTCTGCTCACCCCTCGTGCAGGACAACGCTGATGTGCGGCCTCACCAAGGGAGATAAGGTGCACGGTCCACATGCCACCGAGACAGAGGTGTTACCGAAAGCCCATCCCAGGCGCTTGGAGAACGGCGGATCAGGGAACCTTATCGACCGGTGGGAGCGCTCAGTCGGCGGAGATGCTAGCCGCTGAAGGTGAGCGAGTAGAGCCCGTACATGAGCGCGAAGGTCACGAGCGCAACCGTCAAGGAGACGGAGAGCTGCGTCCAGGCGGGCAACCCCGCGAGCTTCTTCCCCAGCGGTCCGAAGAGGATCCTGGCCCTCGCTTCCAGCCGGTCCATCAGGCGGGCGACCGAAGAGAACTCGCCCGCGATCATGGCGAGTCCCACAAAGACCGTTCCCCAGCCCAAAACGGGTAGCCATCCGAACAAAGCGCTGACGGCGACGAGCGCTGTGCCCACCGCGATGTACAAGAGGCGCGCGGGGTGGAACGTGCCATGCCCCCGGCTTTGGCGAAGCCGATAGCGCTCTCTAAAGCGGAGGCCCGGCCTGCCGCTCGCGAAGATCCGCCAACTCGTCCTGACGCGCTCTATCATGGCTCCTTACTCGTGCTCCATGCACTATTGCGAGATCTTAACACGCTCCTGATTACCACCATCGTCTAACAAGGCGCGGAAGATCAGCCCCGGCAGTTTAGTAATTCGAGATTCGTACCAGAAAAGTTCGGAGCAGATACCCACGGGAGGGTCCTGATCGTCTTCTGGAAGGTAGACGCGCACCCGGCATCGTCCGCCGCGGGGTGTAGGGTGGATATAGTCTGTCGCAGGGTGCACTCAAGGATGATACTCGCTCAATCACGTTTCTCGGCGGTCAGTTTGACTACGCTGACTGGGCCGTAGCCCTTAAACCCTGAAAGTAAAGACTCCGGCCCTCTTTGCGGGCTTACCGCCGCCCCCCGAAATCGACCGCGTACATAGTGTATCCTCTGATGCCCTTGTAGTTGCCGTCGGCGACTCCTACGCCTACCTCACGGAACCTTTTGTCGAGGATGTTGCTTTTGTGAATGGGACTCTTCATCCAGCGTTCGAAAACGGCACTCGGCCTGCCGCGGGCGCCAGAGCCCTCGCCGATGTTCTCGGCGTAGGTGCTTCCGGGGTAGCCGTAGCCCTGTAGACGAGCGCCGACGTTGCCGTGCGCGAAGTAGTCTCTACGGATCATATCCTTAGAGTGAGCCCGCGCGGCCTTCTGTAGAGCGGGGTGCACACACAGCTCCTTGAGGCCGTTACTCTTGCGAGTCCTGTTGAGCAGGTGGAAAATGCGCTTGTCCTCACCCTTGAGCGCTATGTCCCCGCCACAGGTTCTGATGGTGTCGGCTGCCTCGGCCTTTCTCGGCTCGATCGCCGAGACGGATAGTACACTGACGGTCGCTAGCACTGCGGCGGCAAAGACGACAGTAGCGTACCTCCAAACCATGAACCCCCCTCCACAAGACGCAATAAGCGTACGCTATAACATCGTCGGGCAGGCTTCAAGCATCGCCGCCGTACACACCGAACAGGCCAGGATATCCTTCGTGGCGTCCCGGTCCTTTCTTTCTTCTCTCAGACGAAGGATAGGCCATCTGGACGCGCGGGCTTTAGCGAGCACCGGAGAAGGGCACGCTACCTGCGTTCGATAAACTCTATGCGGTACCCGTCCGGGTCACGGACGAAGAAGATCCTGGTGCCGCTGCCCATGGCGTGGGGTTTGCTCTCGAAGTCCACGCCGCCGGCCTCCTCGAGCTTCTGGGCCAAAGCGTCGAGGTCTTCGACGGCGAAGGCGACGTGGCTGTATCCCTCGCCCAGGGGGTAGGGCTCCTCCCGGCCGTGGTTCAGGGTCAGCTCGAGGCGAGGCTCAGAGTCGCCGGGGACCGCCAGGAAGGCGTTGGTCGCGTCGTCGCCGATGGGTATCTTGCGGGCGAGCTCGAGGCCCAGCTTGTTCGTGTAGAACTCTATACTCCGGTCGAGATCCAAGACCCGGTAGCAGGTGTGGAT
>Ga0126314_10001945_pt1 | contig 10200 bp, 11 predicted proteins | sample Plot105B_FD_92535 | JGI IMG/M metagenome (GOLD analysis project Ga0126314, IMG submission 92535) | Serpentine soil microbial communities from UC McLaughlin Reserve, CA, USA - Plot105B | ecosystem: Environmental > Terrestrial > Soil > Grasslands | place: USA: UC McLaughlin Reserve, Lake County... | reverse complement strand
ATGTTCACGCTCGTCTCCACCGTTCCTGTGGCGAAGTCGATCTGCGACGGCACGCCGACGCCGATCGCCTCGGGTTCGCCGGCCTCGCGCATCACCCGATGGACGACGTGCTCGACGCCGTCGAGCAGCGCATCCGTGCTGGAGGTCTCGGTGGGGTGCTCAGCGCCGTCGCTCGCCGTCACCCCGTCGACGGCGGCGACGGCGACCTTCGTGCCTCCTACGTCTACGCCCAGGACCACGCTGCAGTTCCTATCTCCGGGATCGCGGCCCCGCAAGCTTCGCGGATTACGCATCGGCGCGGCCTAGGGCGACTGCGCGTGGCGCCGGAATTCGAGCGGAGCCACGGCGCGCCGGCGCTTGAACGCCTTGCTGAAGCCGAACTGGTCGCTGAAGCCGAGCCGGGCGGCGATCTCCTTGATGGAGAGGTCGCTGAAGCGCAGCAGGCGCACCGCCTCGAGGATCACGCGGTCGAGGATGAGCTGCTTGGTGGTCCGCCCGGTTAGCTTCATCAGGAGGCGCGACAGCGTCCCGCTGGTCACGCCCAGCTCGGCGGCGTAGTGGCCGGCGTCGTGACTCACCGTGAAGTCGCGCTCGAGCAGCTCCATGAAGCGCTGGTTCAGCTGTAGATCGCTGCGGGTGGCGCCCCCCTCCTCCATCTGCTCCTGGCGCCAGCGCTGGGCCCAGAGAAGAGCAGAAGTGAGCAGGTGGCTGCGGAGCTCCGCGGACTCCGGGCCGGCGGGCCGCTCGACCTCGGCGCGCAGCAGATCGAGGAGGGCGTCGAAGCGCGTGGCGTCGCCGTCCGGGACGTGCAGCGCCGTGCACGAAGCGCCGGAGAACAGCCAGCGGCGTGCCGCTGTGAGCCACTCGTCGCCGAAGCGCGTGACGACGCCGCTCACGCCGTCGGCGCGCTGGAATTGGTGCACCTGTCCCTGCGCGATCAGCGTGAGCGTGCGCGGCCCGAACTCGACCGGCTCGCCGTCGATGAGGTGCCGGCCGCTCCCCGCGCGCACCCAGATCAGCTCGTTGTACGCGTGCCGGTGCGGCTCGCGGACGTCGCCGTCGCCGATGCTCGTCTCCTGGAACTCGCGCACCTCGAGGGCGTCCGCCTCGGCGGGAAGGTCGTCGACCGTGGGCTCGGTCATTACGGACATTCAAGAGAATCCGCGCATGAACCTCGACTCCTTCCCGCGCGAGCCGTGGCCTCGCGCTCGTCGCCGGAATCGTACCCGTGGCCGGCCGCAGTTCGCCACAACGCCCACCACGCGGGGTCCTGACGAGGGCAGAAGGCCGCGTTCGTCGCAGGGATAGTCGGGCTTTTCCTGGCTCTGCTGGGGCGAGCTTGATCGCCCTCCTCTTGAAGGCCTTGGTGGCGTAGTAGTTCGGCTCGCCCCCGACCATCGTGCGGCCCACGATGCCGCGCTCGCGCAAGCGCTCAGCAGTAGGCAAAGTACCGAGGACACGGGAGCCAGCCGGGGATGATCACCGACCCGGTCTACGAGGGGAAGTCGATGGCGGGGATGATCGACCTGGTGCGCGGCGGCGACATCGAGAGGGCTCGAACGTGCTCTACGCGCACCTCGGCGGACAGCCGGCGCTCAGCGCGTACGCGGGCCTGTTCCGCTGATGCCAAGATCAGGTCGTCACATGATCCCTCCCGAGACGCACATAGGAAACGTCCGCCTGCGGGTCGCCGACATCGACGACCTGGCGGCGTTCTACGAGCGCGTGATCGGCCTCCGGGCGGTCGAGCGCGACGGCGAGCTGGTGCGCCTCGGGCCGGAGGGCGGCGAGCCGCTGATCGAGCTGGTGCCCGCACCCGGCGCGCCGCGGGCGCCGAGCTTCAGCACGGGGCTGTTCCACCTCGCGGTCCTGGTGCCCGAGCGCGTCGAGCTGGCCCGCTCGCTACAGCGTGTGGCCGGCGCGGGCTGGCGGCTCACCGGCGCCTCGGACCACCTCGTCAGCGAAGCGCTCTACCTCCAGGACCCGGAGGGGAACGGCATCGAGATCTACCGCGACCGCCCTCGTGGCCAGTGGAACCGCGACAACGGCGAGCTGCGCATGGCCACGCTGCCGCTGGATCTCCAGGGCGTGCTCGGCGAGCTCGACTCCGGCGACGAGGGCCCGAACGGGATGCCGGCGGCCACGACGATCGGCCACGTGCACCTTCAGGTGGCGGACATCCCGGCGGCAGAGGGCTTCTACAACGGAGCGCTGGGGCTCGACGTGATGGTGCGCTCGTACCCGGGCGCACTGTTCCTCGGAGCCGGCGGCTACCACCACCACCTCGGCCTCAACACGTGGCAGAGCGCGGGCGCACCGCCACCGCCGGAGGGGGCGCTGGGCCTGGACCGCTACGAGCTCGTGCTTCCCGACACCGCGTCGCGGGACGCCGCGGCTGAGCGGCTGGGCGAGAGCGGCGACCCGGTGCGGCTGGATGAGGGCGTGCTGGCGACCGATCCGTCTGGGAACCGGGTGCTGCTGAGGGGCGCGGGCCGCTGATCTCCGCGGCCGGCCGCGTCAGAGCACCCGCCTTTCGCTGCCGGTCGTCAATCGGACCGCCGGGCGCCAGGTCCGCGTAGTGGGGACGCATGGAGCTGGCGATCCGGATCGCGCTCGGCCTGGCGATGGCGGCGGGAAGCCTCCAGGTGCACTGGCACGACTCCACTGCCGTGGGCGGCCACGCCGCGGGCCGCCTCGAGCACGGCGTCCGGCTGCCCGCCGAGGGCCGCGCCTTCTTCAGCTGGGACCCGGTGCTGCGGCGCGCACCGAACCGCGGTTGGCGGCGCTGGGGCAGCGACCAGCTCGTGCACGTGGCGCACGACTTCCACACGGCGCATCCGCGTAAGCCGCGCATCACGGTCGGCGACCTCAGCCGCCCGCACGGCGGCGACTTCGGCCCCCGCTTCGGCTACATCGGCCACGCGAGCCACCAAAATGGGCTCGACGTTGACGTGTACTACCCGCGCGCGGACGGGCGCGAGCTCGGCCCGCGCGACGCGTCCGAAATCGACCGCGTGCTCTCGCAGGAGCTCGTGAACCGCTTCCTCGCGGCCGGGGCCGAGGTCATCTTCGTGGGGCCGAACACCGGGCTAAGCGGCCCGTCGGGACGCGTCCAGGTGCTCGCGCACCACGACAACCACCTGCACGTGCGGCTGCCGCTCTAGCTCAGCCGTGTGCGAGCCGCGGCCGCGGCGGGTGCGCGAACAGGCGCCACAGTCCCGCTTCGAGCATCCGCTCGACCGCGAGCCCGGCGGCGAGGCAGTCGGCCTCGAGCATCGACATGAGCCGCGGGTCGGGGGGGAAGCGGCTGATCGCGACGACGTTGCGCACGCGGACCGCCACCGGCCGCTCCTCGATCCAGAGGACGACCACCGGAGGCACGAGCACGGGCTGCCCCGAACGCGGGTCGGTCGTGGACGGCGACTCGCGCAGCTCCACCTCGACACCACCCCGGCTTAGCGGCTTCGCCTCCAGAAAAGCCTGCACCGTCCGCCGCTCGCCGATCACGATTCGAAGGTAGGCGCGATCGCGCGGCGCCGCGCTCCGTCATGTGTCCATGGACACGGCGGGCGGCCGTAGTGTGGGCGTCCATGAACCCGCTTCCGATCAGGGCTTTCGCGCCTGGACGCGTCAATCTGATCGGCGAGCACACGGATTACAACCAGGGTCTCTGCCTGCCCTTCGCCGTCGAACTCGGCGTCACCGTGACAGCCGAATTGCGCACCGCGCCCGGCGTCGTAGCGCCCGCGCTGCCCGCGGACGACCCATACCTCCGCGGCGCCGTCGCGGAGCTGCGAGCGGCGGGCGTCGAGCCTCCCGGCTCCGCGCTCGCGGTGTCAAGCGACCTCCCCCAGGGGGCGGGCCTCGCATCCTCGGCGGCGCTGTGCGTGGCGCTCGTGCTGGCGCTCCGGGAGGCGGCGGGGGCGGGTCCGGCCGACCCCGTAGAGGTGGCGCGGCTCTGCTCGCGGATCGAGAACCAGCACGCGGGCGCGCAGACCGGCCTGCTCGACCAGCTCGCCTCGCTGCTCGGCCGGAATGGACAGGCGCTCCGACTGGACATGCGAATGCTCGAGGCGCAGCCCGTCCAGCTCGATCTGCGCCACCACGCGCTGGCCGTGCTCGGCTCCGGGGCCCCACGGAGCCTCGCGGCGTCGGGCTACAACGAGCGCCGCGCCGAGTGCCGCCGAGCGGCCGAGCTGCTCGGCGTCGAATCGCTGCGCGAGGCGAGCGACCCGAACGGCCTCCCGCACCCGCTCGACCGGCGCGTGCATCACGTGATCACCGAGAACGCGCGCGTAGACGCCGCGGTGGCGGCGCTCGAGGACGGCGACATGGCGAAGCTCGGCACGCTGCTCGACGCCTCGCACGCCAGTCTGCGGGACGACTACGAGGTCTCGATGCCTCAGGTCGAGCGCGCGGCCCGTGCCTGCCGCCAGGCCGGAGCGCTCGGCGCGCGCATCATGGGAGGCGGCTTCGGCGGCTCCGTGCTCGCACTGTTCCCGCCAGGGGCGGACCTCCCACGCGGCGCCATCCGCGTCAGCCCCGGTCCCGGCGCGCGGTTTCTCTGCTAAAACCACGAGCCGTGGACCGCCGCCTCGCCTACCGCAACCTGCGCACCGGCCTGATCGCGGGCGCGATCGCGATCATCGTCTTCGCGCTCAGCTGGGTCGTGGGGCTCGTCTACTGATGGCCGACGAGGTCCACGTCTCGGATGCCCAGGCCGAGGAGGCCGGCGAGGCGATCCACCTGCCCGGCCCGTCCTACCAGCCGGTGGTGCTCGCGCTCGGGGTCGCGCTGACGGTCACCGGGGTCGTGCTGTTCCCGTTCGTGGCCGTCATCGGCCTCGTGATCACGCTGATCACGCTGTACCTCTGGATCCGCGACACGCGCCGCGACGTCTCAGAGCTGCCGCTCGAGCACTGAGCGCCCAGCGCTACGCGCTCTCCGCCACGTCGCGCGGCAGTTCGGAGGTCGCGCCGTCCTTGACCCAGCAGCGGACGATGTCGCGCATAGAGAGAACTCCGACCATCTCGCCGCCGTCGACGACCACCAGGTGGCGGAAGCCGCCGCGCACCATCGCCTCGGCGGCTCGCTCGAGCGACCAGTCCGGGGAGGCGAACGTGAGCTCGGACGAGAGGTGGTCGCGCACGAGCTGGTTGTTCGGGTCCTGGCCCGCGCCGACCGACTGGAGCACGTCGCGCTCGGTGATGATCCCGGGTCCGGGCTGGTCCGGGTCGATCACCACCGCGGCGCCCACCTTGCGGTCCGCCATCGCCTTCGCCGCGTCATGCAGCGTCGCGCCGGGCGCAACGGTCACGACGGAGCTGCTCATGCCGGACCGGACCTGCATAGAGCCAATCTAACTGATGATCCAAGTGTGGAAAGCGTCCGTATTCCGGTATGTGCGGGCATCGACGGCGCAGCGGCGGCGCGATCTCTACAGGGACGCCCTGGAGGTCATCCGTCGCCGGCATGGCGACCCCGATCTCTCCCTCGCCAGGGTCGCCCACGAGATCGCGACGAGCCGCCGGCAGCTCCAGAGGGCGCTCGCGGAGGCGGGCGGGACGACCTTCAGCCGCGAGCTCCAGCGAGCGCGGATGGACCGCGCCGCCCGGCTGCTGCTCTCCGGCGAGCTGCCGGTGCAGGTCGTCGCCGGTGCGGTGGGGTACCGTCAGGCGGCTCAGTTCGCGAAGGTCTTCCGGCGCCACCACGGCGTCTCACCGTCCCGGTTTCGCCGCGAGCCGAATCAGCTAGCCGCCTAGGCCACGCGCCGGGCGCCCGGCGCGTTGTTCGCAGCCACGCGTCGTTCGGCAAGCGCCGGGCGGTGGCCGGCGCGCCGCCACGCGTCGTTCGGCAAGCGCCGGGACGGTCCCTGGCGCGCAGCCACGCCCATCCAAGCCACCCAATAAACTCGCGCGCCGTGAGCGAGAGGGAGCGTGTTCAGTCGGACGAGGCCAAGGGCCCGCCCGCGGAGGATCCGCGGATCGCGGGCGAGAAGCACCCGGTCGCCCGCATGATCGGGATCGGAATCGCGGCGTCGCTCGTCGGAATCGCCATCACGCTCTTGATCGACTGGTTCCCAGAGCCCGCCGCGAGCTCCGCCGGGAAGATCGACACGCTCTACGACGTCCTACTGATCTGCTCGGTCCCGATCTTCGTGCTCGTGATGACGGTCGCGATCTACTCGGTGGTCCGCTTCCGCGCGAAGCCCGGCGACATGGGCGACGGCCCACCGATCCACGGCAACACCCGGCTCGAGGTCATCTGGGTGACGATCCCGTTCATCATGGTGACGGCGCTTGCGATCTACGGGTGGATCACGCTCGACGATCTCGAGGCCAAGCAGAAGAACGAGATGGTCGTGAACGTGACCGGGCAGCAGTTCACCTGGACGTTCGACTACCCGTCCGAGAAGGTCCAGACGAAGGAGCTGGTCCTGCCCGTGAACCGCCCGATCGAGTTCAAGATCAAGACCAAGGATGTGATCCACTCGTTCTGGGTGCCGCAGTTCCGGCTGAAGTCGGACGCCGTGCCTGGCCTCACCACGAGGATCAGGGTGACACCCGACAGGGAGGGGCACTACGAGGTCGTCTGCGCCGAACTGTGCGGGCTCGGGCACGCCACGATGCGTCAGTTCGTGCGCGTGGTGCCCGCCGCCGAGTTCCAGAGCTGGATCTCGCAGCAGAAGAAGGCCGCCGGCGGCGGCGGTGGCGGCGGAGGCGGTGCAGCGCCGAGCGGCGAGCAGCTCTTCACCTCCGACGGCTGCTCCGGCTGCCATACGCTTAAGGCGGCGGGCGCAACTGCGAAGGTCGGCCCGGACCTGGGCAAACTGGGTGACGTGGACGCCGACTTCATCCGCACGTCGATCGTCGACCCGAACGCCGACGTGACCAAGGGTTACGAGCCGAACATCATGCCCCAGGACTTCGGGGACAAGCTCTCGAAGGAGGAGCTCGACGCACTCGTGAAGTACCTTCTGGAGTCGCAGGAATGACGCTCACCCGAAGGCTTCTCGCACCTGGCTGGTACCGCGCCTTCCTCGGCATCGCGCTGGGGTTCGGCTTCGGGCTCGGCATCGTCGTGCTGGTCCGCTCGCTGTACGGCTGGGACCCGATCTTCAACTGGGACGCGATCATCACGGTCGGCGCGCTGGTCGCGGCCCCGGTCGGATACCTGATCGGGATCGGGTGCTTCGACTACTGGTTCCGCTGGGCCTCCGGGGCGCCCACGATCCCGGAGGACCACTCGGGTCACGGCGCCTACAGCTGGCGCGACTACTTCGGCGTGAACACCGATCACAAGGTGATCGGCATCCAGTACATCTGCACCACCTTCTTCTTCTTCATCGCGGGCGGCCTGATGGCGATGCTGATGCGCGCCGAGCTCGCCCAGCCGGGCACACAGTTCGTGGATCCGAACACCTTCAACGGGCTGTTCTCGGTGCACGCCTCGCTGATGATCTTCCTGTTCATCATCCCGGTGTTCGCCGGCATCGCGAACTACGTGATCCCGCTCATGATCGGGGCGCCGGACATGGCGTTCCCGCGGCTGAACGCGCTCTCCTTCTGGATGCTGCCGGCGGCCGGCACGATGATGCTGTGCTCGTACTTCGCCGAGGGCGGCGCCTTCGCCACCGGCTGGACCGCCTACGCCCCGCTCTCGACCGACACGCCGCTGGGTCAGCAGTTCTTCACGCTGGGCGTGCAGTTCGCGGGCGCCTCCTCGATCGCGACGGCGCTGAACTTCCTGGTCACGATCATCACCATGCGGGCGCCCGGGATGACTTTCTGGCGCATGCCGCTGCTGGTGTGGGCCAACTTCACGACCTCTCTGCTGGTCGTGATCGCCACTCCGTTCATCGCCGGGTCGCAATTCTTCGTACTGCTGGACCGCACGATCGGGACGCACTTCTTCGACGTGGGCCGGAGCGGCGACGTCCTGATGTACCAGCACGTCTTCTGGTTCTACTCGCACCCGGCGGTCTACATCATGATGCTGCCGGGCTTCGGGATCATGAGCGAGGTCATCTCGACGCATGCCCGCAAGCCGGTGTTCGGCTATCGCATGATGGCCTTCTCGCTGGTGGCGATCGTGATCCTCGGCTTCACCGTCTGGGCGCACCACATGTTCGTCTCGGGGATGCACAGCTGGATCCGCGTGCCGATGATGGTCACGACGATGCTGATCGCGGTGCCGACCGGCATCAAGATCTTCTCCTGGCTCGCGACGCTCTGGAGAGGCGTGATCCACCTGCGAACACCGATGCTGTTCGCGCTCGGGTTCATCACGATGTTCACGCTCGGCGGCATCAGCGGGATCATGCTCGCGGTCGTGCCGTTCGACATCCACGTGTCGGACACGTACTTCATCGTCGCGCACATCCACTACGTGCTGTTCGGCGGCTCGGTATTTACGATCTTCGCCGGGATCTACCACTGGTTCCCGAAGATGACCGGACGGATGTACGACGAGACGCTCGGTCGCATCCACTTCTGGATGTCGTTCATCTTCTTCAACCTGACCTTCGGGCCGATGCACTTGGTAGGCATCGACGGCATGCCGCGGCGTGTGGCCGACTACGCCGAGCAGTACGCCACCTGGAACGCGATCATCTCGATCTCGGCGTTCATCTTCGGCGCCTCGTTCCTGATCTTCCTCTACAACATGATCGCCTCGTGGCGGCACGGCCCGGCCGCCGTCGGCAACCCCTGGCGCGCGCACTCGATCGAATGGCAGGTGTCCTCGCCGCCGCCCGTGTTCAACTTCGACGAGGTGCCGACGGTCGTCGGCGGCCCGTACGAGTACGGCGTCCCCGGCGCGGTCCACGCGGTCTTCAAGGAGAAGGAGCCCGCCCACGCGGGCGCGGTGCCGGCACCCGCCGGCGGAGGCGGCGCTCCCCCGCCGGTTGACCAGTGAAGCGCATCCTCGTCGTGGCGAACGAGACGGTGGCGGGCAAGCCGCTGATCGACGCCGTCCGGCGGCACGCCCAGGACGGGGATGTCCGGGTGCACGTGATCAGCCCTCAGAACCAGCCGAAGCACGGCTACGTGATCTACGACGAGCTCGTGCGCGACGCGGCGCAGAACCGGCTCGAGATGACGCTCGCACTGCTCCGCGAGGCCGGCATCGAGGCGGACGGCGAGGTGATGGACCCCGACCCCTACTCGGCCGTCATGGACGCGCTGGGCGAGCAGGATTACGACGAGATCGTGATCTCGACGCACCCCGAGACGCGTTCCGGCTGGCTAAGGCAGGGCCTCGTGGACCGCGTGCAGCGGGCGGCGCGCCGCCCGGTCGAGCACGTCGTGGTCGACCTCGACGCCGAGCGCGACGACGTGAAGCGGACGCTCGTGGTGGCTAACCAGACGGTCGCCTCGCGGCCGCTCCTCGACGCCCTCAAGCGCAAGGCAAGCGAGGAGCCGCGCGCCTTCATCGTGATCGCGCCTCAGTCGGATTCGAATGGCGACGGCGACCCGCACGAGCGCCTGGCTCGGACGCTGGAGGAGCTGGAGCGGGCCGGCCTCCAGGCCGTCGGCCAGGTCGAGCACCACGACCCCTTCACCGCGATCCAGAACGCGCTCCAGTTCTACGCGCCCGACGACATCGTCATCTCCACCTTCCCCGAGACCCGCTCGGGCTGGATGCGCAGCGACCTGATCGGGCGCGTGCACGCGGCGACCGGGAAGCCCGTGGAGCACATCGTGGCGGAGGAGTCAGCCTGATGGAATCGGCCTCGATCGCGGCCGACGTCGCCCACCACGACGAGCATCACCACGGCCCGCCGACGCCCAACGTCTCCTCGCGCGTCGAGGCGCAGTTCCTCGGGATGCTGCTTTTCATCATCTCCGAGGTTATGCTCTTCGGAGCGTTCTTCACGGCCTACTTCTTCATCAGGGTCGTGGCGGAGGGCGGCTGGTTCCCGATCAACGAGGTCGACCTGCCGAAGGCGATCGCGGGCGTCAACACGGCGATCCTCGTCTCGTCCAGCTTCACGATGCACTGGGCGCTCGAGGGTGCGCGGAACGAGAACCGCAACGCGATGCGCGTGGGCCTTCTCACCACCTTCCTGCTCGGCCTGACCTTCCTGACGATTCAGCTGAACGAGTACGTCCACCTCGGCTTTGCGCCGCACGACCACGCCCAGGGCACGATCTTCTATGGGCTCACGGGCCTGCACGGCGCGCACGTGTTCGTGGGCCT
>Ga0126314_10001944_pt1 | contig 10201 bp, 8 predicted proteins | sample Plot105B_FD_92535 | JGI IMG/M metagenome (GOLD analysis project Ga0126314, IMG submission 92535) | Serpentine soil microbial communities from UC McLaughlin Reserve, CA, USA - Plot105B | ecosystem: Environmental > Terrestrial > Soil > Grasslands | place: USA: UC McLaughlin Reserve, Lake County... | reverse complement strand
GCCGGGCGCGACATCCGGGCAACCTCGCCGAGCGCCCGCCGGAACTCACGGGGACGGAGATCGAGTTCCGGCTCGGGGATGCCGTCATCCACCTTGGGCATGGCCTCGGGCTCCTGCGGGGGTTGGAACGCGTCACGTCGGAGGGCGCCGCGGCCGATCTGCTTCGTCTCGAATACGCAAGCGAGTCGACCTTGATGGTACCGATCGAGGAGATGGACCGAGTCTGGCGCTACGGCTCCGGAGCGGAAGCACTCTCCCTGGATCGCCTCGACGGCGACGCCTGGCAAAAACGCCGCGCGACAGTGGATGAGGAAATTGCCGCAAGCGCGCGCCTGCTCGTGGCAGCTGCGCGCGAGCGCGAGGCCGCAGAGGCCCCGCGGCTCCTGCCGCCCCGGCCCGCTTACGAGCGCTTCGCCGCCGGGTTTCCCTATCCCGAGACGCCGGATCAGCTCGCCGCGATCGAGGCTACGCTGTCCGACCTGGCCTCCGGCCGGCCCATGAATCGCCTCGTGTGCGGCGATGTCGGGTTCGGGAAGACCGAGGTGGCGCTGCGTGCGGCCGCCGCGGCGGCGCTTTCCGGAAAACAAGTCGCCGTGGTCGCGCCGACCACCGTCCTTGTGCGCCAACATGTCGAGACGTTCGAACGGCGCTTTGCGGGATTTGGCTTGAAGGTTTCCCACCTCTCCCGCCTCGTATCCTCGGGCGAGGCAAACGCCGTCAAGGCAGGCCTTGCGGACGGTTCCGTGCGGATCGTGGTCGGCACGCACGCTCTCGCGGCAAAGGGCATCCGCTTCAAAGATTTGGGCCTCGTGATCATCGACGAGGAGCAGAGGTTCGGCGCGGCACACAAGACGAAATTGCGCGCGCTCGGCCGCGACGTTCACGTCCTCACTCTCACGGCGACACCGATCCCCCGCACGCTCCAGGCAGCTCTGGTCGGCCTGCAGGACCTGAGCGTGATCGCGACCCCGCCGGCGCGTCGTCAGCCGATCCGTACTGTCTTGATCCCATTCGACGAGTTCACCGTGCGCGAGGCGCTGCTTCGGGAGCGCCGGCGCGATGGACAGAGCTTCATCGTCTGTCCCCGCGTGGAGGACATCGAGCCCATCGCCGCGCATGTGCGCGCACTCGTCCCCGAGCTCGACCTGTCGATCGCTCACGGGCAGATGCCCGCGGACGAGATCGATTCGACCATGGTGCGCTTCGCCGACGGCGAGGGCGACGTCCTCCTCGCCACCAACATCATCGAGAGCGGGCTCGACGTGCCTCGGGCCAATACCATGCTGGTCTGGCGGGCCGACCGGTTCGGTCTCTCCCAACTCCATCAGTTGCGCGGCCGGGTCGGACGGGGCCGCGCTCGCGGCGTCGCGTACCTCCTGACCGAACCTGGCCAGACGCTCACCAAAGCAACTCGAAAGCGGCTCGAGACGCTCGAGAGCCTCGACCGGCTCGGCGCTGGCTTCGCGATCAGCGCGCGCGACCTCGACCAGCGCGGCGCCGGCGATCTCTTCGGCAACGAACAGGCCGGCCACATGAAGCTCATCGGTGTCGGTCTCTACCAGCATCTGCTGAAGCGAGCTCTGGCGACCGCCCGCGGCGACCGCGTCGCGGAGGATTGGCGGCCGACGCTGAACGTCGGGCCCAAGGGCCTGATCCCGGCGGAGTACGTCCCCGACCCGGATCTGCGCATCAACCTTTATGCCCGGGTGGCGAAGCTCGCTTCCGACGAAGAGGTCGACACCCTCCGCGATGAGATGGAGAACCGGTTCGGTACCCTGCCGGACCCGGCCGACCGGCTCCTCGCCCTTGCCGATCTCGCGCAGCGGGCGCGAGAGTTGGAGATCGCCCGCGTCGACGCCGGCCCCCAGGCCCTCGCCGTGACGTTCCGAGAGGGAGCCGAGCGCGCGCTCGCCGACCGAGCGGTCGAGCGCTCGGAAGGTGCTCTCGCCTGGCGCAACGGCCGCCTGGTTTGGACCTGGTCTGCCACCAACAAAGGGGAGCGCCTTCGTGACGTCGCGAAGATGTTCCGGTTCCTGCGATCGGTTTTGTAAAGCATTGTCCGGCGAAATTGATCCGGTTCGCCGCAGAAAAGGCGGCACAACAAGGTCGAGAGCTGTTTCCGCCAGAGGGAAACAGCTCGAGGAGCGAGACCGTGCCTTGCGGGGCGCGAAAGTCGGTGAGACCGAAAAAAGCGGGATTGGACAGAGGGGGTCCGTTCAGCCACATAACGTGGCGTACCCCTCCGCCACGCCCTCGCAAAACACCGCCTGTGGTCCCGTCCCGATACTCTAAAATGGCCTTGCCGATCCTCGTCTCCGACGTCGCCGATCCGCGCATCGAGAACTACCGCCGCGTTCGGGAGCGCGACCTTGCCGGTCGAACCGACCAGTTCGTCGCGGAGGGCGAGGTCGTTCTGCGCGTTTTGGCGACACGGTCGCATTTCGAAATCGACTCGGTGCTTTTGGCTGAAAACAGGGTGGAAGTCCTGCGGGATCTGATAGGGGCTCTTGCTCCGTCGGTCCCGATCTACGTAGCGGCGCCGAGGGTCATGCAGGCGATTGTAGGCTTTCCCATTCACCGTGGCGTTCTCGCCCTCGGCCGCCGCCGCCCGCCCGAGAACTGCGTTGAGCTTCTCGCAGCTTTGCCGGCCAGCTCGCTTGTCGTCGGCTTGGTCGGTTTGACCAACCACGACAATGTCGGCGGGATTTTCCGCAATGCCGCAGCGTTCGGTGTCGGCGCGGTGCTTCTCGACCCTGCGACCTGCGATCCGCTCTACCGCAAGGCCGTCCGCGTCTCGGTCGGCGGAAGCCTCGTCGTGCCGTTCGCCCGCGTTTCGGACGCGAACGCGATGGTGGTCCATCTCGAAGAGGCGGGGTTCGATGTCATTTCATTGAGCCCAAGGGGTCGCGAGACCCTCTTGGAGGTCGTCCGGAGTCCCCGGACGGCGCTTCTGCTCGGGTCCGAAGGCGCTGGACTTCCTGAGAGCGTGCTTGCCCACACCCGCACCGTTGCGATCCCCATGGCGGCAGGTTTCGACTCGCTCAACGTCGCGACGGCGAGCGGGATCGCCTTGCATCGTCTCGCGATCACGAATGGTTCACCACACGGCACTTGAGAATGCCGATCAGCTCCCGACGGCGAGCGCCGCCCGTTCGGGGGAGGACGATGCGAGGCTGCCATCGACCTCGAGCCGCCAGGTGAGGGTGCACACGACACCTTGGGGCCGGAAATCGAGTCGCGCGTCCCCGCCAAGATCTGCGGCGAGGCTTCTCTCGATGAGGCGCGATCCAAAGCCGCGGCGGCGCGGCGGAACGACGTGCGGACCTCCGATCTCAGTCCACGTGAGACGCACGCGAGGACGCCCTGCTTCCATCTCGACAATCCAGGCTACTCGGACCCGGCCGATTTCGTTGCTCAACGAGCCGTATTTGACGGCGTTCGTTGCAAGTTCGTGGAGGCCCATAGCGATCGAGACCGCGTTCGCCGGGCTCACCCAGACCTCGGGCCCCTCCACCTTGAACCGGTCCGCCCAACGCGAGCGGAACGGATCGAGCGCCTCCGCGACGATGCTGCGCAGATCGGCGCCTTCCCAATTCTCCCGGGTCAGAATGTTGTGGGCGTTCGAGAGCGCGATGAGGCGGGCCTCAAAGGCGCTCCGGGCCTCTTCGACCGTCCTCTCCCCTCGGAGCGTTTGAATGGCGATCGACTGAACGGTTGCCAGCGTGTTCTTGACGCGATGATTCAGCTCATTCACCAGAAGCTTGAGGTGTTCCTCGGCGTGCCGGCGGGCCGTGATGTCCAGGATAGCGCCGACAACGCGCCGCACCGCCCCGGTATCGTCGCGCATGGCGAGCGCCCGGTGCCAGACCCACACCCAGGCTCCGGTGCGATGCCGGATCCGGTATTCGGCTTCGTATTGCGGCGCCCCGCCCTCGAACATGGACCGGCGAGCCCGCTGGAACACGGGCCGATCCTCGGGATGGATGCGATCGTGCCAGCCTTCCTTGGTGGTCGGAATGGCCCCGGCGGATTCGCCCAGGATTTCGAAATGCCGCGGCGTTCGCTCGGAATGGTTGCGAGCCACGTCGTAGTCGAAGACCGCGCCCTGAAAGGCCTCGGTCGCCAACCGGTAACGCTCTTCGCTGAGCCTCAGGGCGGCGCTGCGCTCCCGCAGGCCGATCGACACCGCCGAGAGGCTCAACCCGACCTCGTTGACCTCCTTGAGCCCGGTCGAGAGAGGCTGCACGCGCTCGCCGCGGCCCAGGCGAGATGCACAGGCCGACAGCACCCGGATGGGGCGCGCGATTCGGGATCCGAAAGCGAGGGCGAGAGCCACAGAAAGCGCCAGCAGGGCACCACCAACAGCGATCAGAATCATGACGGAGCGCCGAAGGGGAGCCCGAAGAACGTCTGTCGGCACGCCGACGCCGACCAACCAACCTGCAAGTCCGGACCGGTCGTAGGCGAATAGGACCTTCTGGCCTTCTACGTTGCGGCGTGTGACCGCCCCACGCTCCGCGGAGAGGTTCTTGAGATCGGCGCCGGCCGGACGGCCGACGAACTGCTCGTGGTTCCGGAGCCGGGCGATAAAGATGCCCTTCCGATCGGTCAATCCGGCCGATCCATCAGAGGCGAACGCATGCTGCCGAAGGATCTCAAGCCAGTGTTCCGACGGGATGCTCGCACTCAGGACGTACAGAACCTCCGAGTCCCGCATGACCGGCACGTTGACGGCCACCACGGGCCGAGTCTCGGCCGGATCGCTCAGCACGTCGGACACATGCGGTTGCCGGGTCTCGAAAACGCGCGCGTGGTCCTCGCGAGCGATGACCAGGCCGAGAGGGGTACCGAAAGGCACGCGCGTATTCAGAAGTTGCTGCCCGCGCCGATCCCACAAGGTAATATCGGCTCCGGCAGCCGGGCGAACCCGGTTGGCCTGACCGTGAAACGCGGCTAGATCTCCGGTTTCAAGGGACGGAGAGGTCGCCAACGCCTGAAGCGTCGCCAACATTCCGGTGAGTTCGCGGTCCACCGACCCGATCATCCGCTGCGCGGTTTCCTGGGCCTCGCCGGTCACCCAAGCTCCCTCGTTGTCCGCGACGCGCCAGAGCAGGAAGGCTGCGAAGCCGAGGGTTGGCAGCATGAGCGCGAGCGCGAGCGCCACAAGCAGAGCGCGAATCGGCAGAGCGCGCCTGAAGGAGTCTCGCAGAAGGGGCCGCGCTCGCATTTGTCGCCCTTGAGTGTCGCGCCTGAAGCCGAAGCAGCGGGGCGAGTCTGCCTCAGATGGGTTGCCCCCCTCAAGCGTCTTGACGGAACGGCATTACGAAATCGCCGTCTCGGACGGGTGGGAACCGCCGCCAATGCCTATTGGTCTGGCGTCTCGCCGAAGATCCACGCGAGCGTGGCGTCGTCCGCTCCACTCGGCTCGATGAACAGAATAATGGGCGTCTCGTAGGGATGCGCCGACTTCAGAGCCACGGAGACCCGCTCCCTCAGGCCCGCTCGCGTCTTCAAAAGGCCCGCAGCTTCGCTACCGCGCTCGACGTCACCTTTCCAGGAATAGACGGATCGCATTCCGGGCCACACGTTCACGCAGGCGACGAGCTTTGCGCTGACCAGGGCCTCACCGATGGACAGACCGGTGTCAAGGTCGGGAAAGGTCGTGTAGACGAGGAGTGGGCGGTCCATGCTATGCCTCCGGCCTTCCCCGAGGGTAAGCGGGGTTCGGCGGGCTGGAAAGATCGGGGATCGGCGGGAGATGGGTCACGGTTTCAAGAAGGTGGCCTTCGTCGCGAGCCCGGGCGCGGAGGCCCAGGATGCCCTTGCTGCGCTTTCGCGACGCTACCCGAGCGTCGACCCCGGCGAGGCGCAGGTCATCGTGGCCCTCGGCGGGGACGGACTGATGCTTCAGTCCCTGCACCAGTTCATGGGCACATCGAAGCCGATCTACGGCATGAACAAGGGCACGGTCGGCTTCCTCATGAACGACTACCGGGAGGACGACCTCCTCGAGCGCCTCGACAATGCGCAACGCAGCGTGGTCCACCCCCTTTTGATGGAGGCGCGCGACGCCGAGGGGCGGGCGCATACCGCGAGGGCGATCAACGACGTTTACCTGCTTCGTCAGACCCATCAGGCTGCGAAGCTCAGTGTGAGCGTCGACGCGCATGTCCGCCTTCCCGAACTCGTCGCCGACGGGATTCTCGTCGCGACGCCGGCAGGATCCACGGCCTATAATCTCTCCGTCAACGGCCCCATTCTGCCGCTTAACGCGCCGCTTCTCGCGCTGACCCCGATCTCGGCCTTCCGCCCGCGCCGGTGGCGCGGAGCGCTGCTGCCTGATTACGCCCGGATTCGCATCGACGTGATGGAGCCGAAGAACCGACCCGTGAGCGCGGTGGCCGACCACAACGAATTCCGCTCCGTAGCGCAGGTCAACGTCTCCATGGACCGCGGTGTCGATCTTGTCATGCTACATGATCCGGGCCACAGCCTGGACGAGAGGATCCTTCGCGAGCAGTTTGGGTATTGAAACGGTCAACGGCTTGCCCGACCCATGTCGCTTTCCTCCAGGTGCACGGCGACCAAGGCGAGGCGGGCACCCCGCTTTGCGTGAAACGTCACACCGCGGCCGGCTCCCCCAAGGCACAAGGCTTTTGCAGGAGCTGGAAGCCGTGCCGCCCCTCCTGAGGGAGGACATGGCCGCAGCCGGAGGTCACGCATCACCGGCAGGGCCGGATACCTGCGCCGGACTTCGCGCCCAAGCGCGATTCCGCGGATGCCCGGAATGACCCCGCCCATGGATCACCCGGCTTGCGATTGGTTCGAATGACCGAGGCGAGCGACCAGCGTTACCTTTCGCTTCGAACGTGGGCACCGACCGCCGTGCGGCGACCGAGCCGCTTCCGGGCGTCACGTTTGGAGCGCGCCGCCGCCCGCATCCCTTTGGCTATCTCTCGTCCCTTTCCGATCTGCGCTTGCCGCCGTTCCTTCGCCGCGCGTCTTCGTCGTCGTCCGTTGTGCCTGCGCCAGGAAGCATGTTGAGGACGGCGTTCGTGGCAACCGTCGCCAAGGTTCCGGCGGCCGTCTGCGCGATGTCGACGGCAGCAGCGGTGATTTCCGCACCGGTGTCCACGGCCCCGGACGCGGCCTTTGTGCCCACCTCGACGGCCGTGGACGCCAGATCGGTGCCTCTGGCGATCATCGCCTGACCCGTCTCCTGCCCTTGCTCGTTGATCTCGCGGGTCTGCCTCAGGACGCCTGCAGCAGCGTTCAAGACGTCTGCGAGGATCTCGCGACCGAGCTGTGAGGTCAGCAGCGAGCCCAGGCTGACGGCCCAGCTTTCGGACTGCGGCCGCCCCCTTCTGGGCTGCGCCCGAGCCGACGTGCTGTTCGATGTAACGCGCTTCTTGGAGGCAGGCCGTTTTCTCGCTGGGGCTCTCTTCCTCGAAGCGCCGCCTTCCGATGCTCCCGCCTTCGCTGATCCGGTGCCCTCAGCACGCGCCTTGCGTCCGCCGCGTTCCTTTGAGGTAGTTGGTCTTGGAGATCTGGCCATGGCGTCATCCTTTGATCAGGCCGAACAGAAGCTATGGTTCAGCCCGGCGGGAACAAGGCCTTTCCGCAGGGTTCCGCGCTGTTTCAACAGCCCTCCTGATGGCAGTCGCTCTCAATGACGTCCTCTCCCGGTCGGCAACGCGCTGCAAGCCTCTGACCTGTCCCGGAGCTCGCGTGAGGCGCTGATGAACTCTCTCCAAGCAATCGCGAGATCCCGGCGGGCGTCATCGAACCGATCCAGCGACGCCCGGAGCTCTCCCGACGAGGCCGATTTCAGTGTGGCGATATGCTCGTCCATGCTCTCCACTCTCCTCAAGTTGACGATAGCTGGGCCGAGCACCGCCCTCGCATTTTGCGCCAAGGTCCTGCAGTGTGACGTGGTCTGGGCGAAGGCGACGGAGGGCCAGCACAATGCGAGAACGGCAAGCGGGGCGATAGGCGGGCGCATGGCACCTCTCCAACGGCACGGCAATTGATCAGACTGACCTGAGCCTTCCCGTGTATCAAGATCCGCTCACCGGCGCTGCAGCAAGGCGGGTCGATACGTAACATTTTGTGGAGACCCATCCAGAGCCCTCCGCCGCACTCAACAAGGAGGCGATTGGCCCGGCAGGGGCGCGCCCGGCTCTCTCAAGACATTAAACCGTCCGCTCGAGCCGTGCTGGGTAAGGGACGGGCGAGGTCGATGGCGGCTGACTGCCGGGCGGGCCCCACAACCGTCAAACTGAACAAAGAATCCTTCTCCCACGAGGAACCCACGCCGTGGCAAAGAGCATTTCTCGTGAGTGCTTTGCTTGGAGAACGGCATGTGGCCGAAAAGGCTCCGCGCGTCGAGAATCACCCTGATCTCCTGCCTGACCCTTTGCGGTTGGATGGGCTCTGCCGAGCCGCACGACGTCGCCCCGCCGAGGGTCGCCGCAGGCCTGGCTGCCCAGCCGACCCTGCAGAAGGCTTCGGTGATTTACCGACTCACCCCACGAGAGCAAGCTGCGCGGGACCTCGCGTTCGCCTATCTCAAGCTCTGGTCCGCTCCGAACAGGGTGGCACTGGCTTCGGCTTCCTCTTTCTACGGGCCGACCGTAAGGTTTCATGGCCGCAAAAGAACTCTCGGCTCCGTACTTGCCGAGAAGCGGCGGTTTGCGGAGCGCTGGCCTGATCGGACCTATCGCTACCGACCGGAGACGACGCAGGTGGCGTGCGAGGCCCGCGGAGCCCAGTGCATCGTGTGGTCGATGTTCGACTTCTCCGCTTCCGACCCTCGCCGTCGCCGTCGCTCCCGCGGGATTGGAGAGCACGAGCTCGTTGTGAACCTGTCCAGCGGAAGGCCGGTGATCGCGTCCGAGAACAGTCGGGTCCTCCGCCGCGGCGCGGTTCGGCGCCGCTGAGGTATCCAGTATCATGCCGTGCATGGGGGCGGATGCCGATCCTGGCAGGTTCCCGACGTCGCAAGCCCGCCCTTGGCCCGGCGTCCCGTCCGTCGTGGTCGCCCCAGCCGAGTCACTCTTCGCTCCCATCGCGGGCCGGGTCCGCGAGTCGGGATCGGCCCACCGGCCTTCCCCCTTGACGTGGCTCCGGCGGATGATCGGGCGCGCGGCGTGGTTGACACCTTGGTAAGGGGCCCTGCCCTACGCTCCCCTAACATTCCAAGCCAAACGGTGGGCGCTGGAGGATGTGTATGTTGATGGTCGAGACGGAGTTGAGGCCCAGTCCGATTCACGGTATCGGGGTTTTCCTGCTGCAGCCCGTGTCACGGGGCGAGCTGATTTGGCGGTTCGACAGCCGGATCGATCGGGTCTACACGGAGGCGGAAATCGCCGATCTTCCGGACCACATGGCACGCTTTCTGCGGACCTATTCCACGTGGCACGAGCCCACCCGTCTGTGGGTGCTGTGTGGCGACAACGGCCGGCACTTCAACCACTCCGACAATCCGACCACGGTGTCCAACGCGATCTCCTTCGGCGAGGACCGGGCAGCGGCCGACCTCCCGATCGGGACTGAACTCACTTCGGACTACAGCACGATCTGCGACAACGTGCGACGGAACGGGCGAGGCTTCTGAGCGACGCGGGTGGGCACCGTGGCCTGCCGGCAGATGCATCAAGAAGGCTCCGACCTGCCCTCGTGGACGAAGAGGTTCCGCGGCCCTTCCGCAGTTTGTCCTTCACTTGTGACCTGTGTCGCACGGCAGCCGCGGTGGCCTGAAGCGGCGCGGCACGAACCGTCCGAGATTCGATCAGCGCGATGTCCCGGTCGCGCCCGGCGAACGCGGTTCAATCGGGGTCGTGCCGCGCAGGCCGAGAATGTCTTCGAGCGCGCGGGCTCCTGCCAGGACATGTCCATCCGCACGCACGCGGCCGACGATCTGCAAACCCACCGGCCGTCCGTCGGCGGTGAAACCGCAGGGAAGACTAAGCGCCGGCGAAGCCGTCAGGGTGATCGCGTACGCGATCGCCAGCCACTCGACATAGTTTGAAAAGCTGTGGCCGGCGCACTCGGCCACGTGGCGCTCACCGGCAGGATACGCCGCGACGATCGTGGCCGGGCAGAGAAGCAGGAGGAGGGCGCCCAAACGGGCGCCCATCTTGAAAAACAGGGCGCCCAGGACGTTTACGCCAAACGCAACAAGCCAAACAGTACATGCGGC
>Ga0126314_10001943_pt1 | contig 10204 bp, 6 predicted proteins | sample Plot105B_FD_92535 | JGI IMG/M metagenome (GOLD analysis project Ga0126314, IMG submission 92535) | Serpentine soil microbial communities from UC McLaughlin Reserve, CA, USA - Plot105B | ecosystem: Environmental > Terrestrial > Soil > Grasslands | place: USA: UC McLaughlin Reserve, Lake County... | reverse complement strand
GCCGCCTCGTGCCGGAGCACCATCGGCATCACGCGAGGGCGTGAGCCGTCGATCACCGACAGGTCCGAGTGACACAGTCCGGCGGCTCGCACGCGGACGAGCAGCTCACCGGGCCCGGGCCCGTCGAGCTCGAGCGCCTCGATCGCCAGCGGATGCGTCTCGGCGTAGGGCTTTGCGAGCCCCATCTCGCGGAGCACTGCGCCGCGAACTTTCACGCCGTCTCCTTTGCCAATAGACGTTCGAGCGATTCGCGAATCTCGCCGGGGATCTCACGCGGCCTGCGCTCGTCGCGGTCGACGAACACGTGCACGAACCAGCCCTCGGCGATCGGTTCCTCCTCGCCCTTAGCGAAGAGCTCGATCTCGTAGCGGACGCTGCGATTGCCAAGCTGGCCGACGCGCAGGCCTGCCACGACCGTGTCCGGGAACGAGACGGGGGCGAGGAACTTGCAGTGCGATTCGGCGCATATGCCGATCGTCTCGCCGGCGTGGACGTCCAGGCCGCCCTCGCGGATCAGCCAGGCATTGATGACGGTGTCGAAGAACGCGTAGTAGTCAACGTTGTTGACGTGCCCGTAGATGTCGTTGTCATGCCACCGCGTCGGGATCTCGAGCAGGTGCGGGTAGTCGCTGCGCATCGGCCAGAAAACTACGTTGAATCATCGCGTCGCGTCCGGAGCGCCGGTCGATCGGCGAGGTCGAGAAGAAGAAGAACCAGAGCTCGAAGGCGAGCACGCACGCGACCACGGCGACGATCAGCACCTGCTCGAGCGCCGTCACCTGCACGTGCTGGCCCGGGTACTGCGGGCGCTCCCCGCGCATGCTGCGCAGCCAGGCGACGTGGCGGTGGACCTGGACGACCTGGCCAGTCATCCGGTCATAGCTTTCACCGAGCCGCGCCAGCACTGAAGCCAAGGCGAAGCTGAACACGGCGAAGGCGCCGATGGCCACGAAGAACGGCGCCATCTGCGGCGGACCGGGCCCCTGGAGCCGGGACGCGATCCAAAGCGCAAGCAGGGGGCTGCCCGTCCACACGTTCAGCGCAACGAGCAGCATCGCGATCCGGAGCCCGATGCGCTTCGTGCGCTCCATGGCTCCATCATCGCCTACGACTGGGCCAGTTGCGAGCCGTCCCCTATCCGCGAGCAGGCGGCCGCCGCGCGCAAGCCGAAGCCGGTCGCAGTGGCCGACACGCTCGCGGAGCTGGTGCTGGCGTAGTCGGCTGAGTCGCAACTCAAGGCGCACCTGCCCGCGTCTGCGGCCCGCCAGACCTCATTCGTGCTCGACGAGCGGGTTGAGCTGGTGCTGGTCGTCCGCAACCCGCGCCGCGCGGCGGAGCCGCTAACAGCGGCGACTGAGGAGCGGGTCCAAGCGAAGCGCAGGCCGACCGAGGGCGAGGCGACGCACGCCGCGGCCGGAATCGCATTCGCCCATCGAGTGTCCAGTTACCCCGGCTATCGCCGGCTAAGTGGACACTGGCTCCGCCGGGAGGCGTCCGGATGTCTAGAAATATGTGGCCCGGCCCGCCGGCTCGCTCGACCGCCTCCAGCACGCCGTCGAGGTCCTCCTCGACCGGCAGGTGGATGCGTCCATGCGAGCCGTCCCCTATCCGACTGCGCCGGCTTTAGACTCGAATCAAACGTTCGATGAAGCCCTCATAGACCGGGTTTGCGCCAGGCTTCACGAGCACCTCCCGGAGCCCGACGCAGACCAAGCAGAGGAATTCGTCCGCCAGTACTACCGATGGGTTGCGCCCGAGGACCTCGAGGGCAAGAGCGGACTAGACCTCTACGGCGCAGCGCTGTCGCACTTGAACTTCGGGCGCCTGCGCCGGGTCGGCGAGAGCAAGGTCAGGGTCTTCAACCCGCAGTTTGAGGTTGACGGGTGGCAGTCGACCCATACCGCGCTGCAGATCGTCACCGACGACATGCCGTTCCTGATCGACTCGGTCAGCATCGAGCTGAGCCGGCGCGGGTTCGGCATCCACTCGATCATCCACCCCGTCATCACCGTGCGACGCGACGCGAGCGGCCGCCTCGTCGAGGTCCTGCCGCATTCGACGGCCACGAGCGAAGGCGCGATGCGTGAGTCGGTCATCAACGTCGAGGTGGACCGCCAGACCGACCAGGACGATCTCGACGACCTGCGCGGCCACGTTCTGCGTGTGCTCACCGAAGTCCGGGCAACGGTTGAGGACTGGCGCCCCATGCGTCGCCAGGCGCTAGATATCGCGGCGAGCCTGGACGAGCGCCCGCCGGTCGGCATCGACCCTGGCGACGTGACGGAGACGAAAGCATTCCTCGAGTGGCTTGAGGCGCACAACTTCACGTTCCTTGGCTACCGGGAATATCAGGTCGTCGACTCCACGGGAGACATCCGCCTGGCGCCCGTCTCCGGCACCGGCCTCGGCATCCTGCGCGGCGGCGGCCAGAACTCCGACGGGTTTGAGCGGCTGCCGCCGCCGGTGCGTGCGCTCGCGCTCGAGCCGTACCTGCTCAACCTGACGAAGGCCAATTCGCGGGCCACCGTCCACCGCCCCTCGTACCTCGACTACGTCGGCGTCAAGCGCTTCGACGACGACGGCAGGGTGATCGGCGAACGGCGCTTCCTCGGGCTCTACTCGCACACCGCCTATCACGCGAGCCCCCGCGAGATCCCGATCCTGCGCCGCAAGTACGACTACGTGCTCGCGCGCGCGGCCTTCCCCCACGACAGCCACAACGAGAAGGCGCTGATCGAGATCATCGAGAGCTACCCGCGCGACGAGCTCTTCCAGATCTCTCAGGAAGATCTCTTCGACACCGCGATGGGCATCCTCCATCTTGGCGAGCGCCAGCGGCTCCGGCTGTTCGTCCGGGCCGACCGCTTCGGCCGCTTCGTCTCGTGCCTGATCTTCATCCCGCGCGACCGCTTCAACACCGACAACCGGCGCCGGATCGAGGCGATCTTGCGCGAGGCGTTCGACGCGAGGAGCGTGGACTACACCACGCGCGTGTCCGAGTCGGTGCTCGTGCGGCTCCACTACATGGTCTACTGCGAGCCGCGCCTGCGCGACTTCGACGTGGCGGAGATCGAGCGCCGCATCGTCAACGCGACGCGCTCGTGGGTCGACGACCTGGAAGCCGCGCTGATCGAGGAGGAGGGCGAGGAGCGTGGCAACGCGCTGCGCCGGATCTACGCCGACGCCTTCCCGCCCGCCTACCGCTCCGACTGGGTCGCCCGCTCCGCGCTGGTCGACATCAAGCGCATCGAGGCGCTGCCACCGGAGGGACTCGCGATGAGCCTCTACCGCCCGCTCGAGGCCCGCGAGGGCGTGCTGCGCGCCAAGCTCTACCGCGCCGACACGCCGCTGACGCTGTCGAGCATGCTGCCGCTGTTCGAGAACATGGGCGTGCAGGTAGCCGACGAGCGCCCGTATGAGATTCGCCGGCACGAAGGCACACCGGCGTGGATCTACGACTTCGGACTGACCTACGACGGCGAGCGCAAGCTCGAGGCCGAGCAGGTCCGCGGAACGTTCCAGGACGCGTTCATCCGGACCTGGGAAGGCGAGGTCGAAAACGACGGCTACAACAAGCTCGTCCTCCAAGCTGGGCTCGGCTGGCGCCAGATCGCGCTGCTCCGCGCGATCGCGAAGTACCTGCGCCAGGCTGGTACGACGTTCTCGGACACGTACGTCGAGCGCGCGATGTGCGCGCACCCGATGATCGCGCGGCTGATCGTCGAGCTATTCGAAGCGCGCTTCGACCCGGCGCTGGTCGACCGCGAAACCCGGCATCGGGTCGCCGAAATCGAGCAGGCGATCGACGCCGTGGAATCGCTCGACCAGGACCAGATCCTGCGCAGCTTCCTCAGCGTCGTCGAGTCGATGCTGCGGACGAACTGGTACCAGACCGGTCCCGACGGTCAGCCGAAGAGCTACCTGTCGTTCAAGCTCGATCCGCAGAAGCTGCCGTGGCTCCCGGCGCCACGACCGCAGTTCGAGATCTTCGTCTACTCACCGAGTGTCGAGGGAGTCCACCTACGCGGCGGCCGCGTCGCGCGCGGCGGGCTGCGCTGGTCCGATCGGCGCGAGGACTTCCGGACCGAGGTGCTCGGCCTGATGAAGGCGCAGATGGTCAAGAACACGGTGATCGTCCCGGTCGGCGCCAAGGGTGGCTTCGTCGTCAAGCGCCCGGGCGAAGATGTAGTCGACCGCTACCGCACCTTCATCCGCGGACTGCTCGACGTGACGGACAACATCGCCGACGGCGAGGTGGTCACGCCTCCTGACGTGGTCCGCTACGACGGTGACGACCCTTACCTGGTGGTGGCGGCCGACAAGGGAACCGCAACGTTCTCGGACATTGCGAACGGCGTTGCGGCTGAGTACGACTTCTGGCTTGGGGACGGATTCGCGTCCGGCGGATCGGCTGGCTACGACCACAAGGCGATGGGCATCACGGCGCGCGGTGCGTGGGAGTCGGTCAAGCGCCACTTCCGCGAGCTCCAGCACGACATCCAGAGCGAGGACTTCACGGTCGCCGGGGTTGGCGACATGTCCGGTGACGTGTTCGGCAACGGCATGCTGCTGTCCGAGCACATCCGACTGCTTGCTGCCTTCAACCACCGCGAGATCTTCATCGACCCGGATCCCGACGCGGCCACGAGCTTCGCGGAGCGCAAGCGCCTGTTCGAGCTGCCACGGTCGTCGTGGTCGGACTACGACCCGGAGAAGATCTCCGAGGGCGGCGGCGTGTGGCCGCGCACGGCGAAGTCGATAGCGCTGTCGCCGCAGGCGCGCGCGGCACTTGGCGTCGAGGCCGAGGCACTGGCGCCGAACGAGCTGCTCGCGGCGATCTTGCGAGCGCCGGTCGACCTGCTGTGGAACGGTGGCATCGGCACGTATGTGAAGGCGACGGCCGAGCTGCAGGCGGACGCGGGCGACAAGGCGAACGACGCGTTGCGCGTCAACGGAGCGGAGCTGCGCTGCCGCGTGGTCGGCGAGGGCGGCAACCTCGGCTTCACGCAACGTGGGCGCATCGAGTACGCGCTCGGCGGCGGCCGCATCAACAACGACGCGATCGACAACTCGGCCGGCGTCGACTGCTCTGACCACGAGGTCAACATCAAGATCCTGCTGAACCAGGTCGTGGCGGATGGCGACCTGACGATGAAGCAGCGCAACCGCCTGCTCGAGGAGATGACAGACGCGGTGGCGGAGTCGGTCCTCAGGGACAACTACGAGCAGAACGAGACGCTGTCGCTGGCAGAGGCAAATGCGGCGCCGATGCTCGACGTCCATTCGCGCCTGATTCGCTGGTTCGAGCAGCGACGTGGCCTGGACCGCGAGCTCGAGGCGCTGCCGGACGACGATGAGATCGGCGAGCGCAAGCGCGAGCACATGGGGCTCACGCGGCCTGAGCTGGCGGTGATCCTCGCGTTCAGCAAGATCCAGCTGTACGCGGAGCTGCTCGACTCCGACGTGCCCGAGGATCCGTACCTCTCGGCCGAGGTCGAGGCCTACTTCCCGCCGCCGCTGCCCGAGCGCCTCGAGCCGCAGATGCACGCGCACCGGCTGCGGCGCGAGATCGCAGCGACCCGCGTCGTCAACAACGTCCTCCACGGCGGCGGCACCACGTTCATCTTCCGCCTGCACGAGGAGACCGGTGCATACGCGTCCGACATCGCGCGCGCGTACACGGTGGCGCGCGAGGTCTTCCAGATGCGCCCGCTCTGGTGGGAGATCGAGGCGCTCGACACGAAGGTTGCGGCGGAGACTCAGATCCAGATGCTGCTCGAGGGCAGGCGCGTGATCGAGCGCGCCGCGCGCTGGCTCCTGCGTAACCGCCGGCGTCCGCTCGACATCGCCGAGACGGTCGCGTACTTCGGCCCCGGCGCCGCGGTGCTCTACGACGACCTTGCGCAGCTGCTCGCGCCTGACGACGCCGAGCCGATCCTGGCGCAGGCGCAGGAATACGAAGAGGCCGGGGTGCCGCAGAAGGTCGCCCGGCGAGTGGCGGGGCTGGCATCGATGTTCGCAGCGCTCGACATCGTCGAGATCGCCGACGAATCCGCGGCGTCGCTTGCCGACGTTGCTCGGGTCCACTTCCGGCTCGGCAACCGCCTGCACCTGCACTGGCTGCGCGACCGCATCGTCGAGCTGCCGCGCGACGACCGCTGGAAGGCCCTCGCGCGCGCGGCGCTGCGCGACGACCTGAACGGCATCCACCGCGACCTGACGGCGGCAGTGATTCGCGATGCCGAGTCAGGTGTCGATCCGGACACCGCGGTCGACAACTGGATCGAGACGAATCCGGCCGGAGAGCGCTACATGGAGACCCTGTCGGACGTGCGCGTCGGGCACGTGTATGACCTGACGACGCTGCCGGTAGCGGTGCGCGAGGCGCGCAACCTGCTTCATTAAGAGCATGCCGCCGCTTCGGGCGAAGGAACGCGCCCAGCTTCCCGACAGCGCGTTCGCGTACATCGACTCAAGCGGTCGGCGGCGGCTGCCAATCCACGACGCGTCGCACGTCCGAAACGCGCTCGCGCGCTTCAGCCAAGTCGTGTTCGAGAGCGAGGAGGCGCGAGACCGCGCGCGCAGCCGGCTGCTGCGAGCGGCCAAGAAGCACGGGATCATGCCGATCGGCTTCATCAGCGCGCAGCTGGACGCGAAGCGGAAGCTCCCGACGGGTCAGGTGACGTTCCTGCTGGCGGATATCGAAGGCTCGACCGAGCTCGTCAAGCGCCTCGACGATGGCTACGCGCCGCTGCTCTCCGAGGTCCGGCGGCGCGTGCGCGACTGCGTCCGGCGGGCGGGCGGCCGCGAGACCTCGGCGCGCGGGGACGACGTAGTCGCCGTCTTCCAGGAGGCGCCGGCCGCGGTCGAGGCAGCGCTCGCGATCCAGCGGGGGATGGCGGAGGGGCCGTGGCCGGACGGTGTCGAGGTGCGCTTGCGAATCGGGCTGCATCGCGGACGTCCGTCGCTGACCGACACGGGCTACGTCGGTCTGTCGATCCACGCCGCCGCGCGGATCTGCTTCGCGGCGCACGGCCGCCAGATCATCCTGTCGTCGGCGGTTCGGTCGGTGGTGGTCGATTCGCTCCCGGACGGCGTCAGCCTGAAGAGCCTCGGCGGCTGGCGCTTCCGCGGCCTGCCCGAACCGGTCGAGCTCTTCCAGGTCGAGGCGCCTGACCTACCGAGGGACTTCCCACCGCTGCGGTCGGCCATCCCAGCGGCTTAGGCGGGCGGTCTCATCGCGCGAGCCGCGTCGCCGTCACGTGGCTTGCCCGTCCGCGCCGGTTGACGCCGGCACCGCCGCGGAGGAACATGGGCACCCCGTTCGAGAGGAGGTCTCGAGCATGTGCTACGAGCGGTATCTACGCCGCCGCCAAGAGGATGAGGAGAGCCGCGCGATCTGGCAGGACTTCGACCGGACAAGGCCGATCTCCGAGCCAGAGCCCGGGGATGTCGAGGAAGCCGAGGCTTCCGAGCCCGAGCGCGCTGAAGACCTCACCGCGTCCGAGCGATAGCTGATTGCGGTACGCGGGCGGTGGCTTGCGTCGCCGCCCGGCCCGCGCTCCTCCGGGCGCGTGGTAGCGTCCCCTCCGGACTCGGCCGAGGAAGGGAGAGGGGTAAGCCATGCGTCGTGCACGTCCTGCAGCACTACTCGTGGGCGTACTCGTTGCAGTTGCAGCGACCGCCGCCGGTGCAGCGACCGCTGCGGGCCCGCCGGCGCCGTCTGGCGCCGCGGCCGACGGCCCCGGTGCACTTTCGCACTTCGACCTCGCGCGCAAGGATTGCCTCGGAACCGCGCGCAACCGGACCTCGAAGGTGTGGTTCACCGTTGCGGGCGGGATGCTCAGCGACGTCTAGTTCCCGACTGAGGACAACACGAACGTCGAGACCATGCAGTACGTGGTCGCGCGCGGCGGGACCGTCGACCTGCAGGCGCGGGACATGACCTACACCGTCCGCGCGCTCGACGACCGGGCGTTGTCATGCCGCGTCACGGTGACCGGGCCGGACGCCCGCTATCGCATCACCACCGACTACCTCACCGACCCGGCTCGGCCCACAGTCCTCATGCGGACGCGGTTCACGCCGCTGCGCGGACACCGCCACGACTACCGCCTCTACGTCCGTCTCGATACGACGCTGAACGGCAACGGCGGCGGCGGCGACGATAACGCCGGCGCCGACAGCGCCGACGTGGGCACCAGCCACGGACACACCTTGCTGGTGGGCTCCGACACGAACACGGCCACCAACGCCGCCAACCGCGACTACGCGGTCCCGGTGCACAGCGCCCTCGACGCGTCGCGGCCGTTCCTGCGCGTCTCGAACGGATTCGCCGGCGAAGCCAGTGACGGTCTGAGCCAGCTCACCACCCACGGCGATCTTCAGGACCAGTTCGCGACTGCTGCCGGCGGCAATACGGTGCAGACTGCACAACTCGACCTGCGGCACGGCGGACCCCTGGTTCTCGGGGTCGGCTTCGGCGCCGACCGGGCCGCCGCGATCGCGGCCGCCCGCGGCTCGCTCTACCAGAGCTTCGGCCGCGTGCGCTCGAGCTACGAGCACCAGTGGAACGCTTATGACCGCTCCCTCCACCGGCCCGCACGTCCACACGGCGTCGACCAGCGGCGATGGGACCGGATCGCCGACGAGTACTACCTGAGCGCTAATACCGTCAAGGCGGCCGAGGACAAGACCTTCCCCGGTGCGGTCGGTGCGGCTCTCGCCTCCCCTTGGGGGCAGGCGATCTCCGCCGGCGACCCGAAGAACACCTACTTCGGCTCCTATCGCGAAGTGTTCGCGCGTGACCTCTACGAGGCGTGGTCGGGGCTGATGACGGCCGGAGACGAGGCCACGGCGCGCGACATGACGCTGTTTCTGTTCCAGCGCCAGCAGCTGCCCGACGGCTCGATGCCGCGCAACAGCCTCCTGAACGGGCGGGCGGCACCGGATTCGTTCGGGACGCAGCTCGACGAGTGCTCCTACCCGATCGTCATGGCGCTGGCCAACGGCCTCACCGACGGGCCGTTCTATGCGGCGCACATCCGTCCTGCCGCGAACTTCGTGATGGCTCACGGGCCGTCCTTTGGCTCGGAGCGCTGGGAGGAACAGGGCGGCTTCTCGCCATCGACGATGGCGGCGGAGATCGCGGGGCTGGTGGCCGCGGCGCATATCGCGGACCTGAATCACGACACGAGCTCGGCCGCTCTCTGGCGCGGCGTGGCCGACCAGTGGCAGCGGTCGCTGAAGACGTGGACGCTGACCACCAACGGCGCTGCTTCGCCCAATCCGTACTTCATCCGGCTCTCGAAGACTGGCGACGCCAACGCCGCCATCAGCTACAACGTCGGCAACGGCGGCCCGACGCTCGATCAGCGGCAGGTCATCGATCAGGGATTCCTGGAGTACGTACGCCTCGGCGTGCTGCCGATCTCGGATCCCGACGTGGCGCGCTCGCTCGACGTGGTCGACGAGACGATCCGCCACTCGACCGCCTCGGGACCGGGCTTCCTGCGTTACAACGGCGACGGCTATGGCGACGGAGCCTTGGACGGCCACCCGTGGGCGCCCAGCAACAAGGGCACCGGCCACGTCTGGCCAGTCCTCGCGGGTGAGCGCGGCCAGTACGAGGTTGCCCGCGGCGAAGCCCGCCAGGCGCTCGATCGCCTGGACGCGATGCGTTTGATGGCCTCCGGCGTCGGCCTGATCCCGGAGCAGGCGTGGGACCTGCCGGACCTCCCGGCGTCGCCGTATGGAACGGACCCGACGGTTGCCTCGATCGGCTTCCGCAACGGCAAGCCGGCAGGCTCGGCAGCCCCGCTGACCTGGTCCTCGGGCCAGTTCGTGCGGCTCGTGCGGACCGTCGAGGAGAACCGCCTTCTTGACCGGCCGGGCGAAACCGTCGCGCGCTACGTGACCAACGGGCCACCCGGCACGACACCGCTCACGATCACGGCGCCAGCCGACAGGTCAGCGGTCGGCGCATCGGTCACCGTGACTGGGACGACCGCGGCGGGCAACACCGTCGACGTCGGCGCCACGAACCTCGACCAGAACAGCGCCACCACGACCGCGCGCACGACCGCCGCGGCCGACGGCTCCTTCTCGGTCGACCTGACGCTCACCGGCGGCACCTCGGTCATCACCGTCGTGGCCACCAGTCCGTCCGGAGCGACCGCCGCGGCGAGCCGCACGGTGGCGTTCG
>Ga0126314_10001942_pt1 | contig 10204 bp, 9 predicted proteins | sample Plot105B_FD_92535 | JGI IMG/M metagenome (GOLD analysis project Ga0126314, IMG submission 92535) | Serpentine soil microbial communities from UC McLaughlin Reserve, CA, USA - Plot105B | ecosystem: Environmental > Terrestrial > Soil > Grasslands | place: USA: UC McLaughlin Reserve, Lake County... | reverse complement strand
TCTGGGGCCGTAGGGAGGCCCATCAAGGGTGGAATCCGCAGGACGCGAGCGAGTGAGCGAGTGAGCGCCCTTGACGAGGCGACCGGAAGCCTTACGATCTCGAATCGGGGGAGGGCCGTAGGGTTTCCGGTCGCTCAATCCAGGATATTTCACCCTATAGCGTTCAATCCGAGCATGCGAAAACCGGCCAGAGGCATAGCGTTGGGCCATCGCTACCCATCCAGTAGCTTGACCTTTCAGCCGACCTCAGAGGAGACGCACGTGCCAGCACAGATGTTCCACGACAAGGACGCCGACCTTTCCCTGATCCAGGCTCGCAATGTAGCCATCCTCGGCTTCGGCAGCCAAGGCCATGCACATGCACTCTCACTTCGTGATTCCGGCGTGGACGTGCGGGTCGGCCTGCTCAAGGGCAGCAAGAGCCGTTCCAAGGCGGAGGCACAGGGTCTAAGGGTGCTGAACCCGTTCGAAGCCTGCGAAGAGGCCGATCTGATCATGGTGTTGACGCCGGATCCTGCGCAGCGCACTGTCTATGCAGAGGCGATCGAGCCGAACCTGGTCGCCGGTGATGCCCTGTTCTTCAGTCACGGCTTCAACATCCGGTTCGGCTATATCCAGCCGCCCGACGGTGTGGACGTGGCGCTCGTTGCGCCGAAGGGCCCCGGCCACCTGGTTCGCCGGGAGTACTCCGAGGGCCGTGGGGTACCGGTGCTGGTAGCGGTCGAGCAGGACGCCAGTGGCAAGGCGTGGGACCTGGCGCTGGCGTACGCGAAGGGCATCGGGGGGCTGCGAGCCGGTGGGATCAAGACCACGTTCACCGAAGAAACCGAGACTGACCTGTTCGGTGAGCAGGCTGTGCTGTGCGGCGGTGTCAGCGCACTGATCCAGGCCGGTTTCGAGACCCTCACTGACGCGGGCTATCAGCCTGAGGTGGCCTACTTCGAATGCCTTCATGAGCTCAAGCTGATCGTCGACCTGATCTACGAGGGTGGCATCGCCAAGCAGCGCTGGAGCGTTTCCGACACCGCGGAGTACGGCGATTACGTCTCCGGGCCGCGGATTATCGATGATCACGTTCGGCAGAACATGAAGGCCGTGCTCGCCGAGGTGCAGGACGGCTCGTTCGCGAAGCGGTTCATCGACGATCAGGACGCCGGCGCACTCGAGTTCAAGGCGTTCCGCGAGGCGGCCGAGAAGCACCCGATCGAAGCGGTAGGACACGAGCTGCGCGGGCTGATGTCATGGGTCAAGAGCCACGATGACGACTACGTCGAGGGCACTGCGGCTCGCTAGCCGCAGTCAGTACCAGAAGATCCGCGGTATCCAGCCAGGGTTGTGCGCGTAGACCAAGATCAACCACAGCACGCAGTCGAAGATCAAATGGGTGCACAGGATATAGGGCAGTGACCGGGTACGGGCGAACAGGTAGCCCTGCACCAGGGCAAAGGGGTAGGTAAGGAAGGGTCCCCAGCTGGTGTAGCCAATCTCCCAGAGGAACGACACGAAGATCACTGCCTGCAGCAGGTTGGCCTGCCAGGTTGGGAAGTGCCGCCGCAGGAGCGTGAAGACGGTGCAGATGAAGAACAGCTCGTCCCACAGGCCGACGGCATTGACGCCGACGAACAGCCGGGCCAACTCGCTCGGTTCACGTGGAGCCGGCCAGTTGAGGTAGGTGCCTGAGTTGATGAAGTAAAAGGGCATGATCAACCAGGCCAGGCCGACCACGCTGAACATGTAAGCCTTCTCGGCGCGCGTCCAGTGCCGGCCGCTTCGAAGCGGAAACCGGATGACATGCCGCCGGAAGAGGTATCTATCGATCAGGTACGGAGTCAGCACCGCGACGGTCAGCACAACGGCCACCAGAAAGTAGTGGCTCCAGCGAATATCTGCTGCCACCGAAATCAGCCCGATCGGAGTAAGTCCGAGGCCGATGAGCAGCAGGCTGCGTCCGAGGTCTCGGTCCAGCACGAAGCCAAGCGCGATCCCAGCGGCGAGGACCGGGTACGCCACTGCCTCGATCCCCAGGCCGAACATCAGGAATGCCGAGAAGGCCACCAACGCAGTCGGCAGCAAACCCCAGGAGAAGCGGGGCTGCGTCTCGACGGCAGTCGCCGTCGCCGTGGTCGTCACGGCATCAGGATGACATAGCCGGGCTAACGCGACTTAATGGTCAAGACGATGGGGCGGCTGCCGTCTCTGCGCACTCCGGTGCCAACGACGTAAAGGCGGCTGCTCGGTTCACTGGTGCGATCGACGATCGCGTCATCGTTGGATACCACACAGACCTGGCGAAGGCCCTTGGTGTTCAGCGGGCTGGGGTGGCCGGGCACGCAGTCGCCATAAGCGTCGTTCAGGGCCGCCAGCGCGGTCTTCGCAGATCGCGCAGGGACGTTGACGGCCGCATCGAGCTGGTAATCGTGGGTGGCGGTGTACCTGCCGCTGATCATCATGGAGTCATCCGGAAGATCGACATCTCCGTAGAATTCAAGATCGGCCAGAGTGAGTGGAGAGCAGGTGAAACCGGTGAGTTTGTTCTTGCACGGCGACCCGCGCTCTGAGGTGAACGAGAAGTAGGGCACCCCCCAGCTACCGGCGTACTGGGTGACGAGCGACAGCGCGATGAGCACGAATGCCGCCATCAGCATTATGCCGACGGTGACGCGGACCACCTTCGGCTGTTGCTCCGCCACCTCGAAAGCATGCCTGAGGGGTGATTAATTCACCACAGTCAGCCGGCATCAATTCGGTGACAGTCCACCGGGCTACCGTTTGACGGCGACGATAACGGAGGTGTCTTCAGCGACCATCACGTCGACGCTGGTGAAACGATCGTCGGACAGCCAGTCCTGGCGCAGGGTGTCAACCCTGCCTCGGTCCAGCGGCGGCCAGGTCTGGGAAGGCGTGAAGTCGTCCAACACGATCATGCCCCCCGGGTCGAGCAAATCCACGATCTCCTCCCGCGGCCAGCTCCTGGCACTCGCGGCATCAAGGAAGATCAGCGAGAACGGGGCATGCTCGGCAAGATCCCTCCAGTCCGCGTGCATGACGTCGATGTCGTCCTCGACAAACATGCTCATTACGCCGTGCGCCAGCTCGGGGTCGAGCTCCGCGGTAATCACCCGGGTCGTCTTGGGTGCACCGCTGCGCAACCATGCCGCGCCCACCCCGCATCCGGTGCCGCATTCGGCGATGGTTCCGGTGCGCGTCGCGGCCAGCGTTGCCAACAAGCGGCCGGTCTCGGTTCGTGATGCCTGAACGTATCCGCGTTCTAACGACATCCGCAGCGCCCGCACCACGAGTTCTGGAAGTTCTGGCGGAGCACTCACTTTATCGAGTTTGAACAGGTATGGCAGTTCAGCTAACGGCGTCCAGGATCTGGAATGGTTTGGAAATAGTTGGCAGCCAAATAGTCGGCTGTCCTAGTATTTTGGTCGTCTGCCTATTCCAGAGCGAGTTGATCATGTACGAGATGTATCCAGACATATGGGCGGTCTCCAACGACCCTCCATCGGCTGGCCGCCCGCGCCGCCGCTTGCGAAAACAGCATTCGGTAGTGCCTGCCATTCTCGTCGCACAGGCCCAGAAGGTCGCACCCGCTCGGGGCTGATCTCAGCCAATTGACCACCGCCCGCCACGATCGCGAGCGGTCAGATGTCTCAGGCTTCGGCGGCGATTGTGTCTCCCACCTGACTTGTGGTCCGCGGTTCGCGTCCGGGACGAGCTGCGATGTCTGCGATCACCGCCTTCTCGACCCGTGCCGCTTCCTCGGAGAGTCCAAGATGATCAAGCAGCAAACTGACCGACAGGATCGTGGCAGTCGGGTCAGCGATGCCGCGGCCGGCGATGTCTGGCGCCGAGCCGTGGACCGGTTCGAACATGGATGGAAACACCCGATCCGGATTGATGTTGCCACTGGCGGCAAGTCCGATGCCTCCGGTAACGGCTGCCGCCAGGTCGGTGAGGATGTCACCGAACAGGTTGTCAGTGACGATCACGTCGAACCGGGACGGATCAGTGGCGAGGAAGATCGTCGCCGCGTCGACGTGCAGGTAGTCGGTGGTAACCCCGGAATACTCGCTTCCGACCGCATCGAAAAGCCGCCGCCAGAGGCCACCGGCATTGACCAGCACATTGTGCTTGTGCACCAGTGTGATCTTGTTCCGCCGGCGGGTGGCCCTCTCGAAGGCGTCCCGGATGACCCGCTCGACCCCGTACGCAGTGTTGACGCTCACCTCTGTGGCGATCTCGGCTGGCGTGCCGCCGCGTACCACTCCGCCGTTGCCGCAGTAAAGACCTTCGGTTCCCTCGCGGACGACGACGAAGTCGACGTCCTTTCCGGCGATGACCGACTCGGCCAGTGGCGTTGGGACCCCGGGGAACAGCCGGCTCGGTCGCAAATTCACATAGTGATCGAAGGCGAAGCGCAGTTTGAGCAGCAGGCCGCGCTCCAACAATCCGCTCGGTACGTCGGTGGCACCCGGTGCGACACCGACTGCTCCGAACAGGATGGCATCGGATTCGGCAAGTTCTGCCAGCACCGAGTCCGGCAACACTTCGCCAGTGCGCTGCCAGCGAGCCGCGCCCAAGTCGTATTGCGTGGTCGCAACTGCTCCCGGTCCGGCAACTGCGGACAAGACTTTGAGACCCTCGGCAACAACCTCGGGCCCGATGCCGTCTCCTGGAATGACGGCCAATTTGATCGGCGAGTTGCCGCGTTGGTCGCCAGTCGCGGGCATGGGTGGGCCGTTGTCCGTCACCGCGGCATCGTAGCGAGGGCGCTCCAATGTCCAGGCCCACATCTCATCCGCCCCGCTGCTAGCGTGACGCCAATGGTTGTGGTCGTCGGTGAACGCCAGGTTGGCCCCGCGGACCCCGATCTAGTCTGTAAGAGAGCACTGCTATGAGCCTTCCCTTTGAGTTGCGAGCCAACCCGTCTCCGCGATCCAGGGCCGAGCGGGAGGCGATCCTGTCCGATCCCGGCTTCGGACTTCATTTCACCGATCACATGGCGGTGGCCGTCTGGACCGAGGCCGACGGCTGGCACGATTCGGCGATCATCCCGTACGGACCGTTCTCACTCGATCCAGCAACTGCGGTCCTGCACTACGCCCAGGAGATCTTCGAGGGCCTGAAGGCGTACAAGCACCCGGACGGAAGTGTCTGGCTGTTTCGTCCTGACCAGAACGCTGCGCGGATGATGCGGTCGTCCAAGCGCCTGGCGTTGCCGGTGCTGGAACCACAGGACTTCCTCACCAGCATCGAGGGGCTTGTGGCGGCGGACCTGGGCTGGGTCCCGTCGGCGTCCAGCGGGGCGGAGCGGGAACAGAGCCTCTACCTGCGCCCGTTCATGTTTGCTTCGGAGGCGTTCCTCGGGGTTCGGGCTGCAAAGCGGGTTACCTACTGTTGCATCGCCAGCCCCGCCGGACCGTACTTCGCCTCAGGGTTGCGCCCGGTGAAGATCTGGATTTCCACCACCTACACCCGAGCGGCGGCCGGCGGCACCGGCGCTGCCAAGTGTGGCGGAAACTACGCCGCGAGCCTGATCGCACAGCAGGAGGCAGCGGACCAGGGATGTGATCAGGTCATGTTCGCCGATGCGGCTGAACACAGCTGGATCGAGGAGCTGGGTGGGATGAACGTGTACCTGGTGACCACCGATCAGGAGTTGATCACTCCGGAACTTTCCGGATCGATCTTGGAGGGTGTCACTCGAGATTCGATTCTGACGCTGTCAAAGGAGTTCGGGCTCACTCCGGTAGAACGTCGGATCGGCGTCAAGGAACTGCTCGACGGAATTGGCTCTGGCCTGATCAGCGAAGTATTCGCTTGCGGCACCGCCGCGGTGATCACCCCGATCGGTGAGCTGCGCAACGACACGGGTTCCTATGTCGTCAACTCCGGTGAGACCGGAGAGACCACTGCAGCGCTTCGCAAAAGCCTGCTGGATATCCAGTACGGGCGAACCGAGGACACCCATGGCTGGCTCCGCCGGATACTGTGATCTTCCTGCTCCGCCGACTGGCTTGGAGCGACATTCGGACACGACTGGCGAAATCTCGCGTTCTAGGGAACACTGGTCGTCATGCAGTTCCAGGTTGTGATTATCTGCTAGCGCGCTGAGCTGATTTCAGCGCGCGAAACCTCCTGTCTTACGCGGGAGGTTTTTTCATGCCGAGAACTGACCACCGACAACCGAGGTACCAGATGTCTGCCCAGCTGAAGCCGAAGCCGGCCCAATTCCACGTATTCGACACAACGCTCCGCGACGGTTCGCAGCAGGAGGGGCTGAACCTCTCCGTTCCGGACAAGCTGGCTATCGCAGCGCTACTGGATGAGCTTGGTGTGAGCTTCATCGAAGGTGGCTGGCCCGGCGCGAATCCAGGCGATACGGCGTTCTTCACGGCCATGGCCAACGGCCAGCTCCGGCTGAAAAACGCCGAGCTGGTGGCCTTTGGCTTCACCCGCCGGGTCGGTATGAAGGCAGCCGATGACCCGTTGACGGCCGCCGTGCGTGACTCAGGGGCTCCGGTGGCCTGCATCGTCGCAAAGAGTCACGATCGGCATGTCGAACTCGCCCTGCGAACGACCTTGCGCGAGAACCTGGACATGATCACCGATACCGTGAGCCACCTGCGTGCTCAGGGTCAGCGGGTCTTCGTCGACTGTGAACACTTCTTCGATGGTTTCCGCCGCAACCGCGCCTACGCCCTAGAAGCCGTACAAACGGCCGCCGAAGCTGGGGCGGAGGTTGCCGTTCTCTGCGACACCAACGGCGGGATGTTGCCCAGCTGGGTGAGCGACATTGTTGGCGAGGTGGCACAGGTCGGTGTGCCATTGGGCATCCACTGTCACAACGACACCGGTTGCGCGGTGGCTAACACCCTGGCCGCGGTCGACTCCGGCGCCATGCACGTCCAGGGCACCATCAACGGCTACGGAGAGCGCACTGGCAACGCAGATCTGGTGTCAGTGATCGCCAACCTGGAGCTGAAGTACGGCTGGCCGCTGCTACCGGCCGGCGCACTTCGGGAGGCCACCCGCCTCTCCCACGCGATCGCCGAGGTGACGAACGTTCCACCGAGCGCTCGTCAGCCCTATGTCGGACTGTCGTCCTTCGCCCACAAGGCGGGACTGCATGCCTCGGCAATCAAAGTGGATGCCAACCTCTATCAGCACATTGACCCGGTCGAGGTCGGCAACGATATGCGGATGCTTGTCTCCGACATGGCGGGACGGGCGAACATCCAGATCAAGGGTGGGCAGCTTGGGTTCGACCTCTCTGATCGGGAGCTGGCGGCCAGGATCACTGAAAAGGTAAAAGATGCTGAGGCCGCCGGCTACACCTACGAAGCGGCCGACGCCAGCTTCGAATTGTTGCTCCGCCGCGAGCTTGGCCAGCTGCCTGAATACTTCTCGGTGCAGTCCTGGCGGGTGTTCACCCAGGGTCATCCGGCGCCGTTCGACCTGGGAACTGGCGGGGAGACCGACACCGAATGCACAGTGCGGTTGACGGCCAAGGGTGAGAGCCAGCGAGTCGTGGGTGAGGGCAATGGACCCGTCAACGCCCTGGACCATGCCGTCCGGAACGCGCTGACCCCGGCATATCCCGTTGTTGAGAAGTTCGAGCTGATCGACTATCGGGTGCGGATCCTCGATCAGGGGCACGGTACGGACGCGACCGTAAGAGTGCTGATTCAGACCACTGATGGCCTGCGCGCCTGGACGACGGTCGGTGTCGGTCAGAACATCGTTGAGGCGTCCTGGGAGGCGCTGTCTGACGCCTACCTCTACGGCCTGATTCACGCCGACGATCCGGTCGTGCTCGACCAGCGTGATCTGCCGCCACTTACCCTGCCGGTCTGACCTGCGCTTAGGCGATCCGATCCAAAATCAGCGGTGAGCGTTCGCCGGCCCTCGCGCCGATCTGGTATGAACTGTCCAGAGCCGCCCGAGCACGGGGGAATCGCTCCGGACTGTCGGTGTGTAGGGTCATGATCGGCTGACCGGCTCGTACGGCATCGCCCGGCTTGACGTGCAGCTCGACCCCCGCACCGGCTTGCACGGGATGCTCCTTGCGCGCCCGGCCAGCTCCCAGGTGCCATGCGGCCTCGCCGACAGCACGGGCTTCCAAAGTCGTCAGCACTCCACAGCTTTCGGCGGTGATCACATCGGATTCCTTGGCCTTGGGGAGGTCGGCATCGGGATCGCCGCCTTGGGCGGTGATCATGGCCCGCCAAATATCCATCGCCCGCCCAGAAGCAAGAATCGCCGCTACGTCGAGATCGCCTCGGCCGCTCACTGCGAGCATCTCCCGGGCCAAAGCAATGGTCAGCTCGACGACGTCCGGCGGCCCGCCCCCGGTCAGTACCTCGACAGCCTCTCGCACCTCGAGGGCGTTGCCGACGGTCAAGCCGAGCGGGATGGACATGTCGGTCAGTAGTGCGACGGTCCGTAGGCCGGCATCATTGCCCAGCCAGACCATGGCCCGGGCCAGCTCAGCTGCCGGCTCCCGCGATTTCATGAACGCTCCGGAGCCCACCTTCACATCAACGACGAGCGCCCCGGTGCCCTCGGCGATCTTCTTGCTCATGATCGACGACGCAATCAGTGGGATGGATTCGACCGTTCCAGTCACGTCGCGCAATGCGTACAGCTTCTTGTCCGCCGGCACCAACCCGGATCCAGGCGCGCAGATGACCGCCCCCACTTCTTCGAGCTGGCGAAGCATCTGTTCTTTGCTGAGTGACGCCTGCCAGCCGGGAATCGACTCCAGCTTGTCGAGCGTCCCGCCAGTGTGACCCAATCCTCGGCCGGCGAGCTGTGGCACGGCAACACCGCAGGCGGCGACCAGCGGAGCCAGCGGCAAGGTGATCTTGTCTCCGACACCGCCGGTGGAGTGCTTGTCCACCGTGGGTCGGGATAGGGCTGAGAAGTCGAGCCGCTCTCCGGAGTCGATCATGGCCTGGGTCCAGCAGGACAGTTCCTGTCGGGTAAGGCCCTGGAAGAAGATTGCCATCGCCAGCGCGGACATCTGCTCATCGGCAATCGCTCCGCGGGTGAAGGCGTGAATAAGCCAGGCGATCTGCTCGCCTGTCAGCGTGCCGCCGTCACATTTGACCCTGATGAGCTCAACGATCTCGTACGGTTCGATGCGCACTCCGCGACAGTAAGTCCTGACTAGGCTGGCGCGCATGCGCATTGCACGGTTCGCCACTGCCGGAGATCCGCAGTACGGCATTGTCGAACTAGCGGAGGACAACGGCCAGCATCCGAACACCGTCGCGGTGCTGACTGGTGACCCGATCGCGATGCCCGTTCAACTGACCGGCGAGCGCATCGAGCTGGACGCAGTGCGGTTGCTCGCTCCGGTCATCCCGAGGAGCAAGATCGTTGCGGTCGGCCGCAACTATGCCGCGCACGCTGCGGAACTCGGTAATGATTTGCCCGAAAACCCGCTCACTTTCTTCAAGCCCAACACCTCCGTGATCGGTCCTGACGAACCGATTGTCTATCCCACCGCCAGCCGAGAGGTCAGCTATGAGGGGGAGCTCGCCATCGTCATCGGCCGGATCTGTCGGGACGTGCCGCCGAGCCGGGTGCCGGACGTGATCTTCGGCTACACCGTCGCCAACGACGTCACCGCTCGCGACCTGCAGCGCACCGACGGTCAGTGGTCACGCGCCAAGGGCTACGACACCTTCTGCCCGCTCGGCCCCTGGATCACGACCCACCAAAGCGTCGACGAGGTGTCCGACCTGCGCATCCGCACCACCGTCGACGGGGAAGTGAAGCAGGACGGCCGGACCCGTGACATGGTTTTCGGTGTTCCGGAGATCATTGCCTACATCACATCGTTCGCAACCCTGCTGCCTGGCGACGTGATCTTGACCGGCACCCCCGAGGGAGTCAGCACGATCCATCCCGGCCAGGAAGTTCAGATCGAGATCGAAGGAATCGGCACGCTCAGCAATCCGGTGGCAAGCGGCGAGAGGTCGGCCGAGGAAGACGCCGGGTGAATCTAGTGGACGTGCTGAACAACGAGGCCGACGTTCTGGGCGATCTGCGGCCGGAGCAGGTACGGGTTCGGTTCCCCCCGTCGCCGACTGGCAACTTGCACGTCGGCAACGTCCGGAGCGCGTTGTTCAACTGGGTCTTCGCCCGCCACTACGGGGGCACATTCATCCTGCGAATCGAAGACACCGAC
>Ga0126314_10001941_pt1 | contig 10206 bp, 5 predicted proteins | sample Plot105B_FD_92535 | JGI IMG/M metagenome (GOLD analysis project Ga0126314, IMG submission 92535) | Serpentine soil microbial communities from UC McLaughlin Reserve, CA, USA - Plot105B | ecosystem: Environmental > Terrestrial > Soil > Grasslands | place: USA: UC McLaughlin Reserve, Lake County... | reverse complement strand
GGCCATCGAGTTCCCCGACACGCCCGCGCTCAACAACCCCATCGCCAAGACGTGGTCGACGAAGGCGAAGTATCACCTGGGCGCCGAGTACGCCGTCACGCCCCAGCTCCAGGCCCGCGCGGGCCTCGTCGCGGACCTGTCACCCAGCCCCTCCGAGACGCTGACGCCGGACCTGCCGGACGCGGACCGCTTCAAGGTGGCCATCGGCGCGGGCTACAGCACGCCTTCCGGCCTGCGCGCGGACGTGGGCTACCAGTTCGTGTTCCTCGCGGACACGGAGAGCACCGCGCCGGGCATGGAGGGCAACTACTCCGGCTCCGCGCACGTGCTCGGCGTCACGCTCGGCTACGCGCTGTAGGCCCTCCGTCCGCGGGCTGGGTGATGACCTCCATCGTCCGGTGCATGCGCCGCATCCCCAGCTTCACCAGCGCGCGGCGCATCTCCGCCTGCCCCCAGAAGTGCTTGCGGAACACCTCCCGGTCCAACCGCAGCAGCGTGCAGGGCGTCAGCGTCCTCACCGTCGCGGTGGCGCGGCGCCCTCGCAGCAGGGACACCTCACCGAAGACGTCCCCTTCCACCATGTCCGGATACGACGTGGTGCGTCCGTCCGCGTGCGTGTGGAAGACGCCGCAGCGGCCTCGCAGCAGGATGTAGAGCGCCTCGCCCGGACTGCCGTAGGTGAGCAACTGCTCGCCGGCCTCCACCGAGCAGGGCTCGAGCGCGCTCCCCAGATGCGTCCACAGCTCCGGCGACAGCTCGTTCAAGAGCGCGCTGCCACTCAGCGCATCCGCGAGCAGCCGCTCCCGACACCGCATGGCCACCACTGGCGCCACCAGCCCGTGACGCGCGCCCGTCAGCGTCAGGCCCGTCCGCGACAGCTCCCGCAGCACCGTGCGCTCCAGCGTGACGACGCTCGCCGTCCGCGGGCAGTTCGTCAGCAGCGACAGCTCCCCGAAGAAGCCTCCCCCCGTCAGTTGCCCCACCTGGTGCCCCTCGCGAGGACCCGCCTCCCGGTACACGCCCACCTTGCCTTCCAGGATGACGAACATGGACGAGCCCGCGTCTCCCTCGCGCACCACCACGCGGCCCGCGGGCAGGAACCGCGTCCACACGGGGAGTGGAGCGGCGCCGACGGGGGACGCCTCCGGCGCGGGGATGGTCGCCCCCACGCGCACAAGCGATTCCCTGGATTCCCCAGACGCGTCAGGTTGAAGTTCCAGGGTCGAAAACGGATGTGGAGAAGCCAGTCGCGCCATGCTGCCCCCCTCGGTGGCGATGCATGACAAACGCAGACGCCCTCAATCCGTGACGCAGTGAGTGCGTTCACACCGCGAATGCCCCGCGGGGCTACGGGGTTTCCCGCCCCAGGCGGTCCGGTGGACCCGGGTGATTCTCCCTCCCTGATAGGACAGCAATCCCTCGCATCTCCTTTGGGTTGGAAACATCTCGACGCCTTCGCCCCCGGTATCACCACTCTTGACACGGCCGGTCGAGCATGGCACTAGTCGCCCAATAATGAGAATCATTCTCATTATTCCTCTTTCCCTGTGGACCCCCGGGTTCCAGAAAGCGAAGGGCTCGATGGGAGACACACCGCGAGTGGCACTGGTGACGGGTGCCGCGCAAGGCATCGGCGCCGAGGTCGCGCGGGTGTTGGCTTCCGAGGCCACCATCGCCGCGCTCGATACGAACGCGGAGGGACTCCTGTCGCTGGTGGCGGAGCTGCGCGGCAAGGGCCAGAAGGCCACGGCCTGGCCGGTCAGCGTGAGTGACGCCGCCGCCGTGGAGACCGTCGTCGAACGCATCGAGCGGGAGCTGGGTCCCATCCACACGCTGGTCAACGTGGCGGGCGTGTTGCGGATGTCGCCAGTGGTGTCCTTGAGCGACGAGGACTGGGCGACGACCTTCGGCGTGAACACGAACGGCGTGTTCCATGTCTCACGCGCGGTGGCCCGGCGCATGGTGCCGCGCCGCGCGGGCGTCATCGTCACCGTGGGCTCCAACGCCGCGGGGACGCCTCGGATGCAGATGGCCGCGTATGCCGCGTCCAAGGCCGCCTCCACCATGTTCACCAAGTGCCTGGGGCTGGAGCTGGCCGAGTACGGCATCCGCTGCAACGTGGTGTCTCCGGGCTCCACCGACACGGCCATGCAGCGCGGCATGTGGAAGGACGAGCACGGCGCCCAGGCCGTCATCGCCGGCGCCTCGGAGACGTTCCGCGTGGGCATTCCCCTGCGGCGCATCGCCTCGCCTCGCGACATCGCGGAGGCGGTGCAGTTCCTCGCCTCGGACCGCGCCCGCCACATCACCATGCATGACCTCTGTGTCGACGGCGGCGCCACGCTGGGCGTCTGACACCGCAACCCCCTCCCCCACCCGCATCCCGGTGGATTCGAGCGGGCACAAGTTGAGAATGATTATCAGGATCGATATTGAAGTGGCAAGTTCGCTCCGAGGCGATGCCCGCGCTGCGGGAGTGGCGCTCGGAACAGGAGGTTGGCCGTGAAGACGACCGAACGCGCAGTGGCACCCCAGAAGCTGGCCGCGCAGTTGCTCGAGAGCTACGAAGCGGGCTCCTCATTCTTCTTCGCCTCGCCTCGCCGCACCCTGCTGGCGCAGGGCACCTTCGCGACGGTGCCGCACGTGGGCGGGGCCAGCTCACTGGAGCGGCTGCCCGAGCGCGTGGCGGCGGTGCTCAGCGAGGCGCGGCAGGCGGACCATGACATCCCGGTGGCGGTGGGCGCGGTGCCCTTCGACGGGAGCGTCCCCGCGCAGCTCGTGGTGCCGATGACCATCCAGCGCGCGGGCCCGCTGGTGTTCGACGACGTGGCGATGCCGTACCAGGGCGTGCCCACGCGCTACACCGTGCAGCCCGTGCCGGAGCCGGCCGCGTACCTGGACGGCGTGGCGCAGGCGCTGAAGCTGATGGAGAGCGGCCCCTTGCGCAAGGTCGTGCTGTCGCGCTCGCTGCACCTGAGCGCCACCACGCCCATCGACCTGCAGCGGCTCCTGCACAACCTGGCCCGGCGAAACCCGTCCGGCTACACCTTCGCGGCGGACCTGCCCACGCGGCCGGGGATGATTCCTGGCGAAGGCCGGCGCACGCTGATTGGCGCGAGCCCGGAGCTGCTGGTGTCCCGCTCGGGGATGCAGGTGCTGGCCAACCCGCTGGCGGGTTCGATTCCGCGCAGCGCGGACCCGGTGGAGGACCAGGCCCGCGCGACGGGACTGCTCCAGTCCCCTAAGGATTTGCACGAGCACGCGGTGGTCATCGACGCGGTGGCGGAGGCGATGCGGCCGTTCTGCAAGACGCTGGACGTGCCCGCGAAACCGTCACTCGTCAGCACGCAGACGATGTGGCACCTGTCCAGCCGCATCGTCGGTGAGCTGGCGGACCCGTCGATTACCTCGCTGACGCTCGCCGTCGCGCTCCACCCCACCCCGGCCGTCTGTGGCTACCCGACGGAGCTGGCGCACGCGGCCATCGGCCACATCGAGCCCTTCGAGCGCGGCTACTACACGGGCACCGTGGGCTGGTGCGACGTGAATGGTGACGGCCAGTGGGCGGTGACCATCCGCTGCGCGGAGGCCGACGAGAACTCGCTGCGGCTGTTCGCGGGCGCGGGCATCGTCGTGGGCTCCAAGCCGGAGTCGGAGCTGGCGGAGACCGAGGCGAAGTTCCGCACGATGCTGGTCGCCATGGGGCTGAGCCAGGGCGTCGAGGTGAAGCCATGAGCCAGGGCGACTCGCGGCTGCCGGGCTGCCCCACGTGGCCTCAGGACTATGCGGAGCGCTACCGCCGCGCGGGCTACTGGAAGGGAGAGACCTTCGGCGGGATGCTGCGCGAGCGCGCCGAGCGACATGGCGAGCGCACCGCGCTGGTGTCCGGCAAGGAGCGCTGGACGTACCGTGAGCTGGACGCGCGCGTGGACCGGCTGGCCGCGGGCCTCCAGGGCCTGGGCATCAAGGCTCAGGACCGCGTGGTGGTGCAGTTGCCCAACATCGGCGCGTTCCACGAGGTGTGCTTCGCCCTGTTCCGCCTGGGGGCCCTGCCCGTCTTCGCGCTGCCCGCGCACCGCGCTTCTGAGATTGGCTACTTCTGCGAGTTCACCGAGGCGGTCGCCTACGTCATCGCCGACCGTCACGGCGGCTTCGACTACCGCAACCTCGCCGCCAGCGTGAAGGCGAAGACGCCGTCGCTCCAGCACGTCATCGTCGTGGGCGACGCGGGGCCCTTCACCTCGCTGGAGAGCCTGTACGCCGCCCAGCCCGTGGCGCTGACGGAGCCGCGTCCGGACGACGTCGCCTTCTTCCAGCTCTCCGGTGGCAGCACGGGCGTGCCCAAGCTGATTCCCCGCACGCACGACGACTACCTGTACAGCCTGCGCGCCAGCGCGGAGATCTGCCAGCTCGACACGTCGAGCGTGTACCTGTGCGCGCTGCCGGCGGCGCACAACTTCCCCATGAGCTCGCCGGGTGTGTTCGGCACGTTCTACGCGGGCGGCACCTCCGTGCTGGCCCTGCACCCCAGCCCCGACGTGGCCTTCCCGCTCATCGAGAAGGAGAAGGTCACCATCACCGCGCTGGTGCCGCCCCTGGCCATGGTGTGGCTGGACGCGGCCAAGGCGCGCCGACATGACCTGTCCAGCCTGCGCGTGCTCCAGGTGGGCGGCGCCAGGTTCAGCGCGGAGGCCGCCGCGCGCGTGAAGCCCACGCTGGGCTGCACCGTGCAGCAGGTCTTCGGCATGGCCGAGGGCCTGGTCAACTACACGCGCCTGGACGACTCCGAGGAGCGCATCGTCAACACCCAGGGCCGGCCCATCAGCGCCGACGACGAGCTTCGCATCGTCGACGAGGACGGCAACGACGTGGCGACGGGCGAGACGGGCCAGTTGCTCACGCGCGGGCCGTACACCATCCGCGGCTACTACAAGGCGGAGTCGCACAACGCACGGGCCTTCACCTCGGACGGCTTCTACTGCACCGGAGACCTGGTGCGGATGACCGCGGACGGCTACCTCGTGGTGGAGGGCCGGGCGAAGGATCAGATCAACCGGGGCGGCGACAAGGTCGCGGCCGAGGAAGTGGAGAACCACCTCCTGGCCCACCCGGAGGTCCACGACGCCGCCGTCGTCTCCATGCCGGACGCCTTCCTGGGCGAGCGCACCTGCGCGTTCGTCATCCCCCGGGGCACGCCTCCCGCCGCCACGTCGCTGACCTCGTTCCTGCGGGAGCGGGGCCTGGCGGCCTTCAAGATTCCGGACCGGGTCGAGTTCGTCGAGACGTTCCCCAAGACGGGCGTCGGCAAGGTCAGCAAGAAGGCGCTCCGCGAGACGCTGAGCCGCCCCACCGCTCCCCGCTGACACACACCCTCCCCCTCTCCTTCGCTCCAGAAAAAGGACCCTCTCATGGCGCTCCCCGCCATCACTCCCTACGCGATGCCCGGTGCCGCCGACCTGCCGAAGAACAAGGTCGCGTGGACGCCCGACCCCAAGCGGGCCGTGATGCTCATCCACGACATGCAGCGCTACTTCGTGGATGCGTTCACCCCTGGCCAGTCCCCCGTGAAGGAGCTGGTCCCCAACATCCAGCGCCTGCGCGCGCACTGCGTCTCGCTGGGAATCCCCATCGTCTACTCCGCGCAGCCGGGCGGCCAGACGCCGGAGCAGCGCGGCCTGCTGCTCGACTTCTGGGGCGGCGGCATCAACGGTGGCCCGCTCCAGAAGCAGATCATCGACGCGCTCACGCCCGGCGAAGGTGACGTCCAGCTCACCAAGTGGACCTACAGCGCGTTCCGTCGCACGGACCTGATGGAGGTGATGCGCGCGCGGGGCAAGGACCAGCTCATCATCTGCGGCATCTACGCGCACATCGGCTGCCTCCAGACGGCCAGCGATGGCTTCATGAGCAACATCCAGCCCTTCCTCGTCGCGGATGCTCTGGGCGACTTCTCCCTGGCGCACCACCAGCTCGCGCTCAGCTACGCGTCGCAGCTGTGCGCCGTCACCACCACCACGCAGCAGGTCATCGACTCGCTGGGCGTGCCGGCCGTCAAGGGCGCTCCCGGCCTGAGCCAGCACCAGGTGCGCGCGGATGTCGCGGAGCTGATGCAGCAGTCCATGCTGGAGCTCAACGAGGACGCGAACCTGCTCGAGCTGGGCCTCGACTCCATCCGGCTGATGAGCCTGGTGGAGCGTTGGCGGAGCGCGGGCGCCGAGGTCACCTTCGTGGAGCTGGCGGAGCGGCCGACCCTCACGGAGTGGTACGCGCTCCTGCGCGCCATGCCCCTTCCTCCGCCGGACGCGAACCACGTCCACGCGGCCCTCCAGCGCTGAGCACTGCCCTCGGAGCGAGGCGCCCCCACCTCGCTCCGGTTCGATGCCCCCTCACGAAGGACCTGCGATGCCCGAATCACACGACGCACGCTGGCCGCTCTCCGCGGCGCAGCACGGAATCTGGGTCGGTCAACAGCTCGACCTCGCGAGCGCCATCTACAACGCAGGTGAGTGCATCGAGCTTCGTGGCGCCATCGTCCCCGAGCACTTCGAGGCCGCCGTCCGTCAGACGGTCGACGAGGCGGAGGCCCTCCACGCGCGCTTCGAGTCCACGCCGGAAGGTCCCTCGCAGCAAGTGAGTCCCCGCGTGGAGTGGGCGCTCCAGCACGTGGACGTCTCCACCGCCACGGACCCGTGGGCCGCGGCCCAGGCGTGGATGAAGGAGGACCTGAAGCGCACGGTGGACCTCACCCGAGGCCCCCTCTTCGCGCAGGTGCTCTTCAAGGCTGGAGCCGAGCGGTACTTCTGGTTCCAGCGCGTGCACCACATCGCCATGGACGGGTACGGCTTCTCGCTGCTCACCCGGCGCGTGGCGGACCTCTACACCTCCCGCGTGACGGGCAAGGCCGCGCCCGCGGGCTTCGGGCCGCTGCGCCCCGTGCTGGACGAGGACGCGGCCTATCGCGCGGGCCCCCAGTTCGAGAAGGACCGCGACTTCTGGGTGGGCCGCCTCACCGACGCGCCGCTGCCCGTGACGCTGGCCCCGCCCGCGCCCATGTCCGCGTCGTTCGTCCGCTCCACGCGGATGCTCGAGGGCACGGACGTGGAGCGGATGCAGGCCGTGGCGAAGCAAATCGGTGTGACGTGGCCGGACCTGGTGCTCGCGGCGGCGGCGGCGTGGCTCCACCTGCGCACGGATGCACCGGAAGTCGTCCTTGGCCTCCCGGTGATGACGCGCCTGGGCTCGGCGGCGCTGCGCGTGCCGTGCATGGCCATGAACATCGTGCCGCTGCGCGTGCCCGTCTCGCCGGGGGCCACCCTGGCCTCGCTGGCTCGACACGTCTCCGCGGAGATGCGCGCCTCCAGGCCGCACCTGCGCTACCGCTACGAGCAGCTCCGCCGTGACCTGCGCCGTGTGGGTGGACAGCGCAAGCTGTTCGGCCCCGTGGTCAACATCATGCCGTTCGACTACGGCGTGCGCTTCGCGGGGCTGCCCGGCATCGCCCACAACATCTCCGCGGGCCCCGTCGAGGACCTCTCCATCGGCATGTACGCGCGCTCGGACGGCGGCGGCCTGCGCGTCGACTTCGACGCGAACCCCGTCTGCTACGACGAGCACGCCGTGGACTCCCATCAGCGCGAGTTCCTCCAGCACCTGGACACGTGGCTCGGCGCGCCCGATCAGCCCGTGCGTGAGCAGGCCAGTGCCTCCGGGGACACCGCCTCCGTGCTGGACGGCGGGCCGCTTCCCGCGCCCGCCTCGCCCGTCCTGGAGCTGATTGAGCGCCAGGTCCGCGAGCAGCCCGACGTCATCGCCGTGGAGCATGGCGAGCACCGCCTGACCTACGGCGAGCTGTGGCGGTCCGCCGGCTCACTCGCGGAGCACCTCGTCGCCGAAGGCGTCCGGACCGACACGCCCGTGGCGGTGAAGGTGCCGCGTGGGCTCGACGCCATCGTCGCGTCGCTGGGCATCCTGCGCGCGGGCGCGGGCTATCTCCCGCTGGACCCCAACGGTCCTGCCTCCCGCACCGCCGCCATCCTGGAGGACGCCGCGCCCGCGCTGCTGGTCCTCCCGTCGGAGTCCCGCTCCGCCACGGACGCCTATCCCCGCGCGGCCGGCCAGTTGACCGTCCTGAAGCGCGACGTCGCTGCGGCCGAGGCCAGTGCGCCCCGCTCCGAGGGCGCGCGGCTCGCGTACGTCATCTACACGTCCGGTTCGACGGGCCAGCCCAACGGCGTCCAGATTCCGCACGAGTCGCTGGCGCACTTCGTCGCGGGCGCGACGCACCGCTACGCCATCACCCGCGAGGACCGCATCCTCCAGTTCGCGCCGCTGCACTTCGACGCGAGCGTGGAGGAGGTCTTCCTGGCCCTGACGTCGGGCGCGCGGCTGGTGCTGCGCACCGATGATATGCTCCAGTCCGTGCCCCGGCTGCTCGAGTCCTGCGCGGCCCTGGGCATCACCCTGCTCGACCTGCCCACCGCGTTCTGGCACGAGCTGGCCTACGCCGTGTCCACGGGCGCGGCGCGGCTGCCGTCCTCCCTGCGCACCGTCATCATCGGCGGCGAGGCGGCCCTGCCGGAGCGCGTCGCCCGCTGGCGCGCCACCGTCGGTCCGAGCGTACAACTGCTCAACACCTACGGCCCCACGGAGGCCACGGTGGTGGCGACCGTGGCGTCACTCGCGGACGCCGGAGAGCCGGAGTCCGAGCGTGACGAGGTCCCCATCGGCGTCCCGCTGCCGGGCGTCCGCGCGGCGGTCGTCGATGCGCAGGGCCGGCTCGTGGCGCGAGGCGCCGAGGGCGAGCTGTGCCTGCTGGGCGGCGCGCTCGCGCGGGGCTATCTGGGGCGTCCGGAGCTGGACAAGGCTCGCTTCATCTCCCTGGCCGCGTTGCCCGGCCAGCCCCGCGCCTACCGCACCGGCGACAAGGTCCGGATGCGAGAGGACGGCCAGCTCGTGTTCGTCGGTCGCGTGGACGACGAGCTGAAGATCAGCGGACACCGCATCGACCCGGCCGAGGTGGAGACGGTGCTGCTTGGCCACCCCGGGGTGCGTGAGGCCGCGGTGGTGGGGGAGGTGCTCCCCGGCGGCGCCCGCCGGCTCTGCGCGCACATCGTCGCGGAGGCCCCCGCGCCTTCCGCCGCCGACCTGCGCAAGCATCTGCTCGCGAACCTGCCCGCGCCCATGGTGCCGGGCGCCATCGTGTTCGCCGAACGACTGCCTCGCACCAGCACGGGGAAGATTGACCGCGCGGAGCTGCGCAAGGCCGTCACCACCGACGCCTCCTCCACCGTGGCGCAGGCCACCACGGAGCTGGAGCGCGTGGTGCTCGGCATCTGGGAGGAGGTCCTCGGCGCCACGGGCCTCACCGCGCAGGACGACTTCTTCGACCGCGGGGGCCAGTCCCTCCAGAGCATCCAGGTGGCCAATCGCCTCGGCATCGCCCTGGGCCGGGAGGTCCCCGTCGCCACGGTGTTCCGCTACCCGACGGCCGCCGCGCTGGCCCAGGCGCTGGAGCACGGCGAGAGCACCCACACCGAAGCCAGCGGCCCGAGCACCACGATGCTCGCCGACGCGGCGCTGTCCGAGGACATCATCCCCCGCCCGAGCACCCCCGCGCCCCAGGGCGTGGGCGGCAGCTTCGAGACGCGCTTCCCAGAAGCCCGCCAGGTGCTGCTCACGGGCGCCACCGGCTTCGTCGGCGCGCACCTGCTCCACCAGCTCCTGCGCCAGACGCGCGCCCGCGTGGTCTGCCTCGTGCGCGCCAGCGACGAGTCCCAGGCGATGGAGCGCATCCGCGCCGCGCTGACGTCCCAGCAGCTTCCCACCTCGGGCCTCTCCGAGCGGGTGCTCGCGCTGCCGTCGGACCTCACCCAGCCGCTGCTCGGACTGGACAGCGCGCGCTTCCACGGCCTGGCCGCGGAGTGCGACGTCATCCTGCACAACGCCGCCGTGGTGAGCGTGGTGCGCGAGTACGGCAGCGTCCAGGCCGTCAACGTCAAGGGCACGCGCGAGCTGTTGCGCCTGGCCGCCGCCGTGCGCCTCAAGCCCTTCCACTACGTGTCCACGCTGGCCGTGGCGCCCCAGGCCAACGTGAGCCCGGAGGTGCCCGAGGACTTCGTGCCGGCGCACGCCGGACTGCGCGACGGCTACCAGCAGAGCAAGTGGGTCGCGGAGCGGCTGGTGCAGCACGCCTCCGAGCGCGGCCTT
>Ga0126314_10001940_pt1 | contig 10207 bp, 13 predicted proteins | sample Plot105B_FD_92535 | JGI IMG/M metagenome (GOLD analysis project Ga0126314, IMG submission 92535) | Serpentine soil microbial communities from UC McLaughlin Reserve, CA, USA - Plot105B | ecosystem: Environmental > Terrestrial > Soil > Grasslands | place: USA: UC McLaughlin Reserve, Lake County... | reverse complement strand
GGGACCACGCCGGTGTCTTCGCGTGGTTGGGGCGCCAAAGGCGGTCCGCGAACCTCCCCCACGACCTTCACGGATTCTGCCACGCCCTCAATATCCTCGTGGTTCCACCAGCTCGGTAACGACATCCATTCTTCGAGGGTCACCCACCTGTAGTCGAGGTGCTCGTCGGAGAGCGTGACTTCTTCCCCATTAGCCCGTCCGGCGTAGCTGACGGAGGCCAGGAGCCTGCCGCTCGGTGCCTCACCAACCCAGGTGGCAATGATGCGCTGGGGGGAGACGAGCATGCCGGTCTCTTCGTACAGTTCGCGGATGGCGCCCTGTTCGAAGCTCTCGCTGGGCTGGAGACGTCCGGCCGGCGGCTCCCAGGTGCCCGTGGGACGCAGGAGCAGGAGCATGCGCCCGTCCTCCCTGATCGGGAGAATGCCGGAGACGAGATCCGCCTTCAAAGCACGCCCGCAGCAGAGGTGTCGATCCTACCTACCACCCGGCAAGTATATGGTCCGCAGGGACGGTTCGCGAACCGCACGACTTACGAGGCGCTTCGCCGGGGTAACCAGGCGAGCACGTCCAGACGTTTGGAGAAGTGGAGGATCGGCCCGATCTTCGGCAACTCCAGGCCTATCTGCCGCGTCATCTCGAGCGTGCGTACCTCGGCCTCCGCCGGCTGGAGCGGCCACAGTCGATGGTGGACTTCGCCACGACGAACGACGCCCCTTTTGTCGGCGCTGTACAAACAGTAGCGCTCGGTCAGAAAGTTCTCGATGGTACCCTGGCTGCTCTCGAACGGTTTTCCTGCGGGGCTGTAACGGGCCTCGAACTCGGCCGGTGGTGCGCCCCTGTGCGTGCGGACGCTTCTGTAGTGGATCTCGTCGTTCGGGGCGCGGCAGGACATCTCGGCGTCGAAGTACGGCAGATGAAAGGTGGTGCGGGCGAGCCGGACAGCGAGGCGGCTGTGGGCATCCAGAGAGAAGAACCAGACGCCGGGCCTGTCCTCCGCTGTCACGTAGGTGCGAAGGTTTATCTCGGGGAAGTTCGAGAGCCCGGGAACGGCCGGCAGGAAGTGGGGCCTCACGCCGGTCATGTCGAAGGGCACGACGCCCAGCCAGGCGCTCCCGTCGAAGGTATCGATGCTTAAGGAGGGCGGCACGAGCGGCCTGAGCGCGTCCACGTCGACGGGCCAGTGCATGAAAAGCAGGTCCCGCCACGTCATCCCCAGCGCCCACGGGCCCGCGGAGACGGGGTAGGGCCGGTGCCCCACCTCTCCGAGAACCGCCTCCGGTTTGAAGGTCGCCGCCATACGCGACGTTATCTTAGGACGTGTCCTCTCGGTAGTCCGTATGCTCTGTCACCGGTCTTCTGCGTTCTCCTGCACTACGAGGAGCGCGCCGCTCACAACGCTTATCACTGCTTTACGACCGATCAGCTCGTTGTGGAACCCGAGGGTGTCCCCCGGCTCCAGTCTCGCGTTTACCAGCGGATAGCCCATGCCTTCGAGGGTGATGCCCGTTGCCGGGCCAGACAGGGGGAAGACCGAGACGCTATCCCCCGCCGCTCCTTCGACAGCGTGGGAGCTGGCTTCGACCACGAACATCCTTCCCTGGTCCGAGACGACGGTGGAGCGCAGCCCTATTCGCTCGGCGGTGAGCAGGATGTGCGGAAGGGCGAAGACCGCCCCGGGTTTCCCACCTGCCGCGCACAGAAAGTCGGCGGCGGTCGCTCCTCGTTCTCCGGCGGCCAGCACCGCGAGGTGCCCATCCATCTTGTCCTTCCTCACCGGATGGCGCTCTAGCGAGGCACCGCGTTTCTCTGCTTCCCGTGCGAGATCTTCCCCAAGCGAGTCCATGTCACCCACGATCAGGTCCGGGACGATCCCGGCGTCTAGCGCGTAGCGGGCGCCACCGTCGGCGGCCACCACCAAGTCCGCGCACCTGACGACGACCTGGATCAAATGTACCGAGTCCGGCGCTCCGTTCAGGAAGATCGCGGTCCGCATGCTAGGAGGTCGCCGATCCCCTGTAGCGTAACTGCCTCGGCGACGGCCGCGCCTCTTCGAGCCTCTTCAGCAACACGACGACGACCACGACCGCGATTCCGAGGCTCGGGGCCAGATACGCCACGTTGTACAGCGCGGAGTACAGGAAGGGGTTCAAGTCGTAGTCGGCGGCGTAGGAGGCGAAGAAAACCACGCCAGAAAGGAAGTGGCAAGAGAAGCGCGCCAGCACGGCGACCGTGGCGCCGAGGATTGCGCCCCGCACGGTTGGCTTGAAGAGCCCCGCGAGCCCGAGGACGCCGAAGGCTAGCGGGTAGTCGAGCAGGAGCTGCAGGGGATGAACCACGAAGTGGTCTATCGCGAGGTCGAGGAGGCCGTAGGCCGTCCCGGCGATGACGCCTACCTTCCAGCCCTGCCTGAGGGAAAGGAGGATCAGGGGGATCATCTCCAAGGAGACGGAGCCGCCGAACGGCATCTTGAAGAGCACGAAAAGTCCCAGGACGAATGACAGCGCGACGGCGATGGCCGCCTCGGTCAGCACCCTGGTGTCCCTGAGAGCGTTCACGAGCGCATCCTCCTCCGTATATGGGGGATGCGCCGACAAGACTTTGGAATCTCCCTGCGCCGGCATTACCCGGATCAGGTTCAGCGGGTCGGCACCTCTGTGCCCTCTCAGCCTCGTGGCTCCCCGGTCTTTTTACCGCCCCTAGTTTAACCCACCGCCGGTTAGTAGCAACCCGAGCACGGTGGGCGCGTCGACTATTGCACCGTCAGAGGCCATGCGCAGAGCCTCCCCGAAAGGCAACTCGACCACCCGGATAAACTCCATGGGCTCGGGCCGCGGGCCACGCTCGTCCCTCACCGCTTCGCACCGGAAGAGGTGGCAGACCTCCGTGCTCCGCCCCGTGCTCGTGTGTACGGAAGTCAGGTGCTCCAACGTTTGCGCCCTGTAGCCCGTCTCCTCGAAGAGCTCCCTCCGGGCTGCCCGCTCTGGCTCCTCGCCCAAGTCGACCCTGCCGCTAGGCAATTCCAGCGTAAACGTGCCCAGCGGCTGCCTCCACTGACGAACGAGCACCACGTCTCCCCCATCAGTGATGGGCACGACGGCGGCGAAACCGCCGCCGTCGAGGACACCGTACTCGATCCTTGCCCCGCCCGGCAACTCAACCTCGTCCACCCGGAAGGCGCACCACGGGTTCTTGTAGAGGTAGTTTCGCCCGAGCGTCCGCCAGCTACAGTCTTCCATGCACGGAAGTATAGAGGTTCGTGGCCCCATGCTTTACGGCACCACGAAACGAAAAAGAGGGGCCATGGGGCCCCTCCCTAACGCTACCTTATGCTTTGACTACTCGAAGTAGTTGGCGGCCTTGGTGGTGTAGCTCTCCATATCGTCGGGGACCTCGTCCTCGGGATAGATGGCCTCGACCGGGCACTCCGGCTCGCAGGCGCCGCAGTCGATGCACTCTTCGGGGTTGATCATGAAGTGGTCGCCGGCGTCGTAGATGCAGTCGACCGGGCAGACCTCCACGCAGCTCTGGTCCTTTGTGCCGATACACGGCTCGGTGATCACGTAGGTCACAGGGTCCTCCTCTCGAAAATCTCTCGTAGCGGCTTTATACCAGTTGGTCTTCTGCCCCAACACCCGTCATTGACGAGCATCATCGCAGCCCATGATCAGGGTCATGCGGGCGTGTGATCTTGGTCAAACGGCGGTAGTAAACCCTCCTTGCTGCGATCGATTCTCAGCTACGGGCGCGGAGTTCGGCCGGCCTGAGGATGGTTATGGCCTTACCGCCGAGGTCGAGGATGTCCTCTTTGGCGAGCCGCGAGAGAGCGCGGGAGAGGGCCTCGCGCGAGATGCCGGTAGCCTCGGCCATCTCCTGCCGGCTGAGCGAAGGCTCGAAGACGACGCCGCGTTTAGTGACGCGGCCCTCCTCCGTGGCGAGGTTCAGGAGCATACGGGCAACCCGCTGTGGGGCGCTGCGGAAGACGAGGTCGCCAACGAGGTCTTCCAGCTCGCGGGTCCTCGTGGCAAGCGCCCTGGCGAGGCGGACGGCGCCGTCAGGGAAGCGGCCCATGATCTCGAACAGGTCGTCGCGGAAGACGGCGTAGAGGACGCAGTCGGTAAGGGCCGTTGCGCCCTGACCCTGGGTCCTGCCTTCCAGGGCGGCGTCGAGGCCGAGCACGGAGCCGTCGCCCACGACGCCCAGGATCTGATCCCGCGCCTTCGCACCGCCCGAGGAACGGTAAAGTTTCACCCGCCCCTCGCCCACGAAGTACACAGCCCCAGAAGGCTCGCCCTCCCTGTAAAGGGCGGTGCCTGCCCCGAGCTCGAGCACCTCGGCCGAGATCGCGAGGTCCTGAAAAAATCCCTCCTCGAGCCCCTCGAAGAGCTCGAACTCCTTGAGCCCGTCCAGCTTCGTCAGGTGCTCGACCGCCCGGCAACGCGCACCGGGCAACCGCGCCCAGGAAGGCGGCGCGTTCTCTCCGTACATCGTTCTACGTTCTTTCCGGTCCATACGATCTCACGTACCCTTTATACGCCAAGTGGAACGAGTTTGCAGTGAGCGCTGCGAAGCGGCGCTCACTGCAAACTCCGGCCTGCGGCCTCCGCTTGTCAGCACTCCAGCACGGCGCATCGCGCCGGTTGGCATTTCAGCCGTGCTATCCGTCGCGCACAAGCGCTCAAGGATACGTTCTCGGGCAACGCATCGTCCCGCAAAAGGTTAAGCTGAATTGCTGAAGTGCTGAGCGGCTCAACTGCTACCGAAGGGGAGACATGCTAAAAGACAAAGTCACGCTAATCACCGGCGCTAGCCAGGGGCTCGGCAGGGCGCTCGCGCTTGCGTTTGCGAGGGAAGGCGCACGGGTCGTGGTGAACGCGCGTAGTGAAGAGTCCGTGGGTCCGGTCGCCAGGGAGGTGGAAGACACGGGCGCCGAGGTTCTCGCCGTCGCGGCTGACGTGTCGAAGGGGGCGGATGCTGAGAGGTTGGTAGATGAGACGGCGAACCACTTCGGGAGCATAGACGTGCTCGTCAACAACGCCGGTCTGCTCGGGCCCCGCGTCGTGATAGAAGAGTATCCCGAGGATGAATGGCGGCGGGTCATAGACGCCAACCTCACAGGGCCTTTCCTGGTTTCGAAGGCGGCGATCCCGCATTTGTCCGCGGGAGGGTCGATCATCAACGTGGTTAGCGGGGTCAGCGTCGAGGGCAGGGCCGAGTGGGGGGCCTACTCGGTCAGCAAGTTCGGGGTGGAGGGGCTCACCCAGATCCTGGCCGCAGAGCTTAAGCAGAGCGGCGTCCGCGTAAACGCCGTCGACCCCGGTGGGATGCGAACCGACATGCGCGCCGCCGCCTACCCGGAAGAGGACCCGCAAACCCGCATATCCCCGGAGGAGAACACCGCCATCTTCCTGTATCTGGCCTCGGACGAGTCGAAGGATGTGACGGGGGGGCGCTTCAAGGCGCAGGAATTCAAAAGATAAGGAAGGCTACTACGCCGCCTTAGTCTGCGTGTCGGTCAGTTCGGACTGGACTATGAGGCGCTGCTCGTAGTCGGGGAGGGTGCAGGTCTGGAGCGTGAGGATGTTCTTGCCCCGCTCGGTCTGCGTTACGTGGGTGTCTGAGGGGTGGACGATAAAGGTCTTGAAGACCTTATAGGTGTACTTCGTGCCGTTCGCGTCTGTGACGTAGATCTCGTCTCCGACGCCGACGTTGTTGAGGTCCCAGAAGGTGAGCCAGCTCTCGGTGTTGGGGTAGCCCAGGCGGTGGCCGGCGATGTAGACGTTGGCCTCGTTGTCCCAGGGGAAGCCCGTACCTTCGAGGTGTATCGCCGCGTGCGTCTTTAGCGCCTCCTCGTCTGTTCCGCCTGCGTAGGGTATATCGTCGTTCTCGATCCTGGCCATGGCTGGGACGGTGAGCTCGAGGGTTTTGTCTTCGGGGCCTGTGCTTGACGTGTTCTCGTTCGGCTTCGTCTCCAGCTTGGGCACGTTGAAGCCGCCGGGGTTGTCGCTGTTGGTGGCCGTGCTGTCCAGACGCCCCGCCAGGAAGAAGGAGGCAATAAGCGCGACGCCGGCAGCGATCATCATCAGGCTCAACACCCAGGAGACGATGTTCCTCGTCCTCGACCTGTTAACGTTGTACTTCTTCATAACCGCGGCGATTGTAACATCGAAGCTACCTTCTGTTCCCTTCTCAACGCTCGGGCGTTCAACGTTCTACGGGTAGATCCTCCCTCGCGCCCCACTCGTTCCACGAACCGTCGTAGACGGCGAGCCTGCTGTAACCGAGCCGGTGCAATGCGAAGAGCGGCACCGTGGCAGCGACCCCGCCGTTGCAATAGGCGACTACGGGCTCGTCCTTGTCTTCGGGTATACCGGCCTCCCCCAGCCTGCGCGCCAACTCCTCGTCGGGGAGAAAGGTGCCGCTGTCGGGATCGAAGAGGCTGTCGGCGTGGAGATGGACGGCACCGGGTACGTGTCCAGCCCTGCCTGGCTGGCGCACCACGGCGCCGGTGTACTGGCCCTCGTCGCGCGCGTCGAGAACGAAGGCGTCGCCCTCGCTCGCTGCGAGAACCTCTTCGGCATCCTTCCGCCAGCCGGGCCTGGGTTCCGGGGTGAACGTGGCCGGCTCCGGTTCGGGGACCTCGGTTGTCGTCGCGCGGCCCTCAGCGGTCCACTTCACCCAGCCGCCGCCCAGGACGGAGACCCTGTCGTGGCCGTAGTACGTGAGCGCCCACCAGAGCCGCGTGGCAAACTGGCCGCCCGCGTGGTCGTAGATGACTACGTGCGTATCGTCGCCGATGCCGAGCGAGCCCATAGCCTCGGCGAACCGGTTAGACGGGGCGACCTGCGCCGGCACAGGGTCTTCGGGATCGGTGATATCGCTGGTCCAGTCCGCGTAGACTGCGCCGGGCACGTGCGCATCATCGTATTCGTCGCGCGCTCCGAGGTACTCGGCTTTTTGGCGTCCTTCGCCCAGATCCGTTTTCTTCACGTATCCCCTTATGTCCACCACGCGGACGTTGTCGTCTTGCAGATGGTCGGCGAGCCAGTCCGTCGTGACCAGGGGATCGAAATTCTGCATGCTACTCCTCGAAGATGGCGCGCTCGCGGGCGTAGGCTTCGGCGAGCAGGCGGGCCTTGTCCTTGTCGTCTTTGCCGAGGCGTCCCTCGATCACCTCGTCCTGCAAAAAGTCTTTGAGGCCCTTGATCCAACGCCCAGGACCCCTGTCGAACTGCCGCATGAGGTCGTTGCCGCTGAGGGGGCTCTCCAGCTTCTCAACGGCGTCCTCGGTCCTCACCTCGTCCACCCTGCCCTTGAGGCTACGCCATGACTCCTCGGCGACGCGCCTGCGCCGCGGCGCGCTACCCGTGATGTCCGCCCTCGCCAGCTTGAGGAGCATGTCCACGTTCGCGAGCACCCTGTCACCGCGGGTCAGGTACGTGTCCCTGACGAAGCGCCTTACCGCCGCGTCGGTCCAGGGGTCGCGACCCGTCGCGTAGCTCATCGGCCGCATGTGGTTGGCGACGAGGTGGGCGACGGCGTCCGTGTCGTCTTTCGGATAGGCGAGGCGCTGCATCGCCCGGCGCGCGATCGCAGCTCCTACGTTCTCGTGGCCGTAGAAGTGGATCTTCTTCGGGATCGTACGTCCCCCGCAGACCTCACACTCTCCTTCTTCTGGCGTCTTTTTCGTGCTCTTCGCGCCGCAGTAGGTGCAGCGGTGCTCGTAGACGAGCGTCCTCGGCTTTCCGATGTCGTGGAAGAAGGCAGCCTTGCGCAGTACCGGGTCGGGCTCCACGCTGGAGACCACGATCATGGTGTGCTCGAACACGTCTTTGTGGTGGAACTCGGCCTCCTGCTCGACGTCGACGGTCTCCATGAACTCGTGCACCACGTAGGGCATGAGCCCGAGGCGAACAAGTGCTCTGAGTCCGGATGCGACGTTATCCGAGACGAGGATCTTCTCGAACTCCTCGCGCTTGCGCTCGGCGGAGATGCTCTCGAGCCAACGTGCGTTTTCTCTAATCGCATCTTCGAGGTCACGCGTCATAGCGAACGGCCTCTCTGACCTGCTCAACGTCGTCTGGAAGCGGACCGACCTGAGCATCCTCAAGGGGTCGTCGCGCATCCTCTCCAGCGGGTCTCCGACGGCGCGGATGATGCCTAACTGGAGGTCTCGTCGCCCGTCGAAGGGGTCGAGAACCTCGCCCGTGAGCGCGTCGGCGGCCACGGCGTTGATGGTGAAGTCCCTCCTCGCCAGATCTTCTTCGAGGCTATCGCTGAAGCGTACCTCGGGGTGACGGCTGCCCTGCGTGTACAGGTCGGTCCTGTAGCTCGTGACCTCGATGGCGAAGCCGCCAACCATCGCTCCTATAGTCCCGAAGCGCTCTCCCACGGTCCACAGGTGATCGGCGCGTGGCCCCAGAAGACGTTTGATCTCCTTCGGCCGGGCGTCGGTCGTCGCGTCTATCTCGGGGGGAACCCCGCCGAGCAGCCTGTCCCGTACGTACCCGCCAACCAAGTAGAGTTCGTGTCCAGCCTCCCTGAACGCCTCGCCAAGGGGCAGGAGAGATCCTGGGACTTCGAGCTTCTTTATGTCGGCCATAACCACGATCAGATTCTAGTACGCGGAGGACCTCAGGTCACAGAAGCTCAATCAGCGTCGGCCGGCAGAATGCGGAACGAGTGTCCGCCAGGTCCCCGCAAGACCCTGAAGTGGCGTTCGTCGAGCGTAAGCACGTCGCGCGTGCCGTAACGGTTCGCCAACACCACATTGGACGCATCGGCGAGGCTGATACACAAGTCGGCATGCTGCTCCATTATCCGCCGCGCCTCGGAAACCTCCCGGGTCGAGAAATGCGCAAGCCGGTAGGTTTCCCGTGCGACTTCTTCGAGCAGCGCGAGCTGGGCCTCAGAGCCTACCCTCGTAGCCAGCATGTAGTCGAGTTCTGCCAGCACGAAGGGCGACAGGATCAACGGTACTCTTGCCCTCTCCAGCGCTCCCCTGGCAGCGACATGAAAACGTTGGCTGGAATCGATGGCGGCGAGCAGTCCGCTGGTATCGAGGACTATTACCACTCCCCGAAACCGGCAAGCTCCTCGTCTACCCTCTCAGCCAGCGTTGGGTCGCCGCTTGAAAATAGCGGCAGTCGCGGACGCGGCGGCTCGGAATCCCGGACAAGCTCCCTGACCGCCTCGCGTATGAGCTCGGCCTCGCTACGCCCCCTCTGGACCGCGATGCGCCCGAGAGCAGACTTGAGATCCTCAGTCAGGTAAACTGTGGTCTTCTTCATGCCATACGTTATACCATACGTCGGAGGCCCCTTGGGCCTGAGAATTCAGGCGGGGATGGCGGCTTCGCGGGAGGGGAAGATTTCGAAGTAGTCTTGGAAGCCGGTGACGGAGAAGATGCGTTCGACGGCCCTGGAGGGTGCTGCGAGACGCAGGGAAATACCCTCTTGGTCGAGGGCGTCTTTGGAGCGCATCAGGGACGAGAGGGCCGTGGAGTCCATGAACGCCACGTCGCCCATATCGACGACGACCGCGCCGACGTCCTCGCTTTCGACGGCCCTTTCTATCGCGTACTGAAACTTTGGGGCGGTGTGGAGGTCCATCTCCCCCCGCACCGAGATGACGGAGTATCCTCCGGCATGCTCCTCTATGCTGACCTCGAATTCCGTGCCGGTTCACTCCTCTCCGGGGTCTAGGTAAAGCGGCCAATAGATCTTAACGCAAGTCGTGGGCCCGGTAAACTGCGCCTTTTGTACGGGCATGCAATCATTTCTGCTAAGATTCGGGCGTGATGGAAGGGAGAACCACAGAGCGGGTTGCCGTATTCGTCGACGGGGCCAACCTCTACCACTCGATCAAGAACTACTACAAGGGCGTCCTCGACTACGCCAGACTTCTCTCCGCAGCCGTCGGCGACAGGAAACTCCTCAGGGCAACCTTCTATATCGTCGAGAAGCAAGAGACCGACGATGCACAGGGCACGCCCTCTGCACGCTCCTTCGTCTACAACCTGAACAAGTTCGGCTACAAGGTGCGCTCGAAACCGCTCGTCGTACACGAAACCCAGACCCCGACCGGGGAAAAGATGGTCTCCCACAAGGGCGACTGGGACATAGGCGTCGTCGTCGACATGATGCGCCTCGCCGCCCACGCGGACACCTACGTCCTCGTCTCCGGCGACGGCGACTACGTCGATGCCGTC